>JAESFJ010000064.1_pt1 | contig 176990 bp, 175 predicted proteins | sample 9266161 | NCBI WGS metagenome assembly JAESFJ01 (sample SAMN14506165, study PRJNA617096) | algae metagenome | isolation source: Calothrix sp. FI2-JRJ7 and co-occurring heterotrophs from granitic desert soil | place: USA: Red Pass Lake area, Fort Irwin, California | collected 2000-06-01 | reverse complement strand
CTCAATCCGGCGCATCTGCGCCTCGCTCAACAACCAAAGATCGGACATCGGCAGAACCTCCATGATGCTGCCAATGAATCAATCGATTGCGTCCAGCGCAAGCGAATTAATGGGTCCTGAGCCTAGAATTTATCGGTGTAGGCCCTAGTGGCTGATGGCGAAGAGCGTGTGTGCACTACTAAAATCACCGCTAAGCATCCGCTCGAAACATGCTACGCAGCCTTGGCTGCGCTGCACGAGCAACCAGCAGTTCGCCGGCTTGCGCGTGATGAAGCGAAAGCCTTCCAAATTGTTTCCCGACTTCTGCATCTCTCGATATATTTGTAGCCTTTTGCTCCACAAGGAAACGAAGAGCGAGGTAAAGAGGCATCATCTTGCCATCGCGAGCGAAGCTCAGATGGCATTGACAAAGGACTTGAGCCATACCCGCAAGGCAGCGCCGGGGGACAACATCCCGCAGATCGCGCATATGGCTGCGATCTGCGACAGCTTCGAATTCCTGCTGGCTGGCACGAGGGGGCAATCCCCCACCTGATCCTGCGGTTGCCGGGCTGCGCGCTCAGAGCGGCGCTTTCGACGAAGACATCCTGCGCCTGTTCGTCGAGACAGTCGGGCTTTACCCTGTCGGCTCCTTTGTCGAACCCGCCAGCGGCAAGCTTGCGATGGTGATCGGCGAAGACCGCAATGACCCGCTGCGCCCGGTGGTGCAAGCTTTCTACTCGCTTGGGCGACGCCAGCGTATCCTCCCCCACCGCATTGCACTCGCCGATCGGGGCACTCCTGAGCAGATCGTCGGAATTGCCGATCTGACCGGGCTCGAGCTACCCGCCAACGCATTGTTGCGCGAGCTTGTCTTCCTCAGCGCCTGCCGCGGGCCGGCGGTCGCTGGTGGCGAGGCGACCGAGCTAGCGAAGAGGCAATGGCCGGGAGGCACTGATCTGGGTCTGCCCGCCGGTTGATAGCCGACACAGTATCGCCTCCGGTTCGTCTGAACCTTCTTCTTCTGCCGCCGACAGAGAGGTCCTGGCTAAAGATGAGACCTGAGGATCGAACTGACTGAGTCCCGCCCCTTATCGGTGAGAGAGACATAACGGTGGATCGGGTCGGTGAGGCTTGTTTCGCGCCTTAGGAATCCGGCCTGCTCCATCGCCAACAGCCAGCGCATTGCCGTGGTCAGCGAAATCGATGAACTACCGCAGAGGTCTGCCTCCGTTCGCGTTCTTCCGCGCTGCAAAGAGGCAAAGAGTTCCAGAAGCATCCCCCATGGGGCGTCCCCGATAAATTCCTGCGGCAGATGGCTTGATCGAACTTCACGGCGCCTGAGTTCTTGTTCTGCGATTTCCGCTAACTTATTAGCTTCAACATCACACCATTGCCTACCTGTCACTGACGCAAACCGTTCGATTTTAGTCGCAATTTCACGTTTCTCTGCGAAGTTTTCGAATTGACCATTGGAATTCAATGCGTTCACGTTTGCCCCCTTACGTCGCTTGCTGCATTCCTTCCGTCGTTATGCCTGTCCTCGCTCGCCGACGTTCTGTAAAATTCATTCTTTGATATGATCCCATCTATGAAATGGAAGAGTCGGGCTAGCATTGGCCGGTATCCTGTTGCGGACAAGGCGAATTTCAGGCTGAGCTTGCTAAGGGGCGCGAAGAAAGCCGCTAATCTGCAAAGGCCACAACACAGCCAGAGTCGTCGAAAAATTTAACAAGGAAGTTAGCCATTCCGGCGGTGGCGACCGAGAGCATCCTGTTGCTTCCACGCGTCAACGCATTGCGGCATTCCGAAGTGATAGCCTTGCGCAAATCTGCAGCCGGTCGAGCACAGGAAAGTTTCCTGCGTTTCATTCTCAACGCCTTCCGCCACCACATCGACGTCAAGGCTTCTGCCAAGCTGGACGATGGCTTGGATGATAAGCCGCGACTGGTGATCACTTGCGATGGCCTGCACGAACGCTCGATCGATCTTCACCTTGCGGATCGGAAAATCACGCAAGTGCGTGAGCGATGAGAAACCGGTGCCGAAATCGTCTAGCGCCACGATGAACCCGGCTTGATCGAGCCGGCACAGACTGTCGCGAATGTGGCCGCCGCTGTCGAGAAGCAGCATGGTTTCGGTCACCTCGAGCGTAAGGTTGGCAGGCCGCAAGCCGCTGCGCGCGACGCGGCGAAGAAGATATTCGACAAACCCCTCCTCGCCGGGGATTGGCCTTAGATCGGCCTCCGACACGTTGATGCCTATCGTGCAATCGGAGCCGAACCGGCCGACGAGCTCGGGACTGTCCTGCAGCACGCTATCCAGCATAAACTTCGAAACGCGCCGGCTGATCTGCGGATCGATCAGGGCCGGAAGGACCATGCTTGCCGTCAGAGTAGCTCCCTGCTCATCCTTGAGCCTGAGTAGAGCCTCCAGCCCTCTCACCCGCCCGCTGGCGAGTTCGACGATGGGCTGATAGACGGCATAGGCGCCGCCGACGGTCAGCGCTGTGCGGACCTGAATCATTGCCCTCTGTCGCGCAACGTGCCGAGCGTCGATGGCTTCGCTCCAGACCTGAACACTTCCGCGAGCCTCTTCCTTGCCGAAGTAAAGCGCAGTATCCGCGCGCCTGACCAGTTCTTCCGTCGACGCGGGGCCGGACATGGCCGCGAGACCGGCGGTTGCGCCTACGACCGTCGCCTTATCACCAACCAGCAGCTCATCTTGGACGGTCTTCACCAACCTTTCGCCGACCTGCCGGGCTTGGTCCAGTCCGACGCCTGAGCCGAAGAGGAAGGCGAACTCGTCTCCTCCCCAGCGTGCGACGAACACATCTTCGCCTGCCTTCTGGCGCAGGCGCTCGGCGATGCTGGCGAGCAGTCGATCACCGATTAAATGGCCAAGCGTGTCGTTGACCTCCTTGAAGCCGTCGAGGTCCAGCAGCATCAGGATTACCGGAGCATCATCGATGCGTCCGAGTTCAACCGCAAGACGTGCATCGAATGCGGCCCGGTTGTAGAGGCCGGTCAAACAATCTTTCTCTGCGGCGCGCTGCAGCGCAGCCGTTTTCAGGTAATCCTCGGTGCAATCGAGAAAGACGCCTGCCATACTGGTTGGTTGACCGCCGATTTCGATGCGCTCGCCCATGGCCCGCACCCGCCGGATTTGACCGTCCGGCCGCTGGATGCTCGCCTCGTAGCGGAAGGGGGCGCCCGACTGCCGGGCGTTCGCCATGGCCTCTTGAACCGCTTCGCGATCCTCCGGCACGTAGAACAGCAAGGCATTGTGTTTGTCGACATGTGCGTCTGGAGACACCCCGTGGATGGCGTAGACTTGCCGCGACCATGTCAGTTCCTCGGTCTCGAGGTCGAACCGCCAGGAACCGATCTGCGCCGCCTCCTCTGCCTGCTTGAATAACCTGTTGAACTCACGCAACGAGGCATTGGCGCGCATGAGATCTAGCCCGTTGACGTGTGCGAAAAGTCCCTTCTCCGCGAGCAGAGCCAGGAGGGCGAGGTCGGCAATCTGGGCAGGCGAGAATGCGTTCGGCTCCGGCGACATCGCACAAAGCGTTCCTAGCGGAAGGCCGCGTTTGAGCTGCAACGGCACGCCAATGTAGGAGCTTAAGCTCGGCGACCTCGCCACCAGATCATGGTCCCGAAACTGCGGGTCCGAGAGGGCATCGGAGACGATGAGGGGCTTGCCTTGTTCGATGCAGGCCGAACAAAAGGACCCGGCGCGAGGGGTCTCGGTCAATCCCAGGCCACTCTCGGCGAGAAACAGGTTAGCGTCGCCCCCAACCACGGTGATCGCGGCGACCGGACACCGCAGCATCCGTGCGGTCAAGGTGGCTATCGCAGCGAAAGCATCGGGGCTGAGAATGCTGGGCAGATCGAGGCCTTCGACGGCATACAGGCGAGCGGCTTCGTCCATGTGGCTGCGTTATTTGAACAGCGTGAAGCGTGGACTAAGCGCCCAGTAGCGAAGTTACGTAGGCTTCGCCGCTTTCCTGATCGTGCGCTGCTTGACTTCGCGCGCGATGGTTGACTGGATGTTTGGCGGTCTCGAGCATGAGTGAAGCTGACAGTCTTTGTCGTCGATCAGAGCCGCATTACAAACGCGTCGTCGCAGAGTTCATCTATGGATCTCGGGTGAACGCAACATCGAGACGGATCGCCCCATTCAGGTCCTCGTGCCGATATTGTGCTACATCAGAACGGGGAATTATCATTAGATGCCGTCCGCAAATCTTGTGAAAGTCGGCTTGGCGCGTACAAATTGCCCAAAAGCATTAATTTGGCGAAACAAATAGCGCGCAACACTAATGGCAAGATGCTCAAGAACGCTTTGCGCCAGAAAAAATGCGACCGCTTCTGCCGGGAGCCGACAACCGGGCGCTTCGTGAAGAACGAGCAGGCTGGCTCGGACGCGATACCGGCTCCTGCCTGCATCTCTGGCACCGGCGGACGTTTCACAAGGCAATTGCCGCCATTCGCAACTGCAACCAATGGCAGTCACAGGTAATTTGTGGCTCCGGGCTCGTAAGCCGCATGGCGGATCTTGGAAGAAGCAGACGTCCAATCTGCTGACCGTGCGCGACCGAGTCTGGCCGGAAGCAGACGTTCATTGCTCTGATCGAAAACGACCGGCTCTGGGGTGGCTTCTGCTGGTTCTGTGGGCGCTGGCGGCTTCGAATAACTTGCTGATTTGTTGATATCGGTCACCGCGCATGTCAAAATAGGGATAGATCGGGCGGAACCCGTGTCACTGAGTTTTGACATTATGCGGATTTTTCTGGCGCTCTGAGTCCATCTTTGCTGTTAAAGGACACCACTTGTCCTTTGACAACAAAGCTTGCCCGAGTGGCCGACTTCGCGCGATCGCGTGCCGTTGGGGTGTCTGATGCTGTTCCGTCTGGCAAGCACAACATTAGGCACGCGATAGCGCAAGCCAAAGGCTTTGGCTGCAACGGGATTAGCCTGATTGGATCTTTCGCCCCACAGTCCATTGCATCATCTTTGCTCTGAACAAATGGGGCTTCTCAGCCGAGCACCTCAAGCTGCCTTGCGTACTCTTCTCATCACGGCGCTCCTCTGTCGGAACTTGCGGGTTCGTAAGCTGTTCGCGGGTTCGCCGCTGTCCGGTGCAGAGGACGCGAGCCGAAGCTAGAGCGCGTTTTACGAGCTTCCTGAGCGACGGCTTTCGATGGACACAGAGCGTCAACCGTGTTCGTCTCAGAGACTTGGTCTGGGTCGATCCCAGACATGCAGGAAAAGACGTAAATGCGATAACTTGGCATCATGTCTTAACTGGCGGATGCGCACCTATGGCACCGGCGACGACGTCGAGCAGGAGGTGCGCCTCGGGTAACGCGGCGGGAAACAGCCACGCGGCGTGAATGACACCGCGAGCACGCAACGACAACACGTCTACACCATGGTGGCTAAGAAGCTCGGCGAAAGCCTCACCTTCATCGCGCACGGGGTCGGCCTCGTTGGTGATGACAATGGTCGGCGGGAGGACGGAATAATCTCCATCCTCTCCGCCGGGCTGGATGCGCGTCGACGCCCAGGGTCCGGCCAACCGCCACGCATCGGCAAAGTCGCTCGCAGAGGCGAAGTAGCCCGTTGCGAAGTCCCGCTTCGATCCTTCAGGCGCAGCGCCCGAGCCAATCATCGGATTGACCAAAACCAGTCGCCGAACCGCGCCCGGTGCCTGCGTGGCGAGCGCTAGCGCGGTTTCCACCGCGAGCCACCCGCCCGCGCTGTCGCCAATCAGCACGATTGGGCCCTCCCTCGCCAACCGGAGCGCCGCTTCGATACAATCGTCCCGACCGGCGGGTAGCGGATGCTCAGGAGCGAGCCGGTAATCGACGAGCGCCACCTCGGCGCCTGCCGCTGTTGCCAAGGCTTGGGCGATGCCGGAATGCGGCCGGGCACCACCAGCGATGAAGCTGCCGCCGTGACAATAGACGATCCGCAAGGGTCTGGGATCGCCAGCCTGAGGCGCAAACCTGAAGATGCTGGCACCTCCCGGCAGCCCCAAGGGTTCGGGCATTGATGGGGGCGCGGGCCAGCCCAGAGCGGCCATCGCACCTTCCAGCGCCTGCCGTTGACTGGCGACTGAAGGATCGGGCGCGGGGCCGGCTGCCACCTGCTGCAAGAGCCGTTCGGTGCTGGGGGTCAGGAACGGCGCGCTCATGACCGCTGCGGCCCGAAAGTCTGGAGCGCGGCGACGCCAAGCAGGCCGTAACTCGGCGCGGTGTCGAGGAACGCGTCTCGCCGGATGCGTGCGTTGATCGAGTAGCGCGAATAGCGCAGCGACAGGGGCGGAAGCTTCAGCAACTGGTCCGCGATCGCGTCGGCTCTCGCGCGCTGCTCTGCGCGCGGGACGATTTCGTGCACCACACCGAGCCGGTGCAGTTCCTCGGCATCGAGCCGCTGCCCCATCAGCTGGAAGTAGCGCGCGCGTCCAAGGCCTAGCAAGCTCTCCCATACAGCGAGCGTGTCACCCGCGCACATGTTGCCGCCCGCGATGTGCGTTAGATCCTCGACATAGGCCGAAGGATCGCCAAGGACGATGTCGCAGCCGCCGAACCAGAACTCCGGGTGCGTGGTCACTGGGCCATTGAGACACCAGATGATCGGACACTCGACCTCGAGGAAGGCCGCAAGCACGTTGCGGCCGTTGACGATCCAGCGATCGGCGGAATCCGCGTCGAAGGTGGCCACGAAGGCACCCACTTCCTCCATGTCGAGCCCGGTGCAGAAGCTTTCCCCGGATCCTTCGACGATCACCACCCTCGTAGCGCGGTCGGCGGCGACATCGCGCATCAGCCGGGCGAGCGTGTCCTGCGCTTTCTGGTTGAAGGTCCACGCCTCGCCGTCGCTATGCATGCGGATGGTCAGCACCCCGCGCTCGTCGCGCTCGAAATGCGCGTACGGATAGGCGTCGCGGTAATCGTGAAGTGTGAGCATCGGCTAGGCTCCTTTGTGAAATGCCGCGGCTGCGGCGTCGGGGTCGAAGTAGAAGGGCTGGCAATCGACGGCGCGGCCATCACGAACACGCGAGAATTCGATCATCGCTTGGTCGAGCGCGCCATCGGCACCGCGGATGCGCGCCATGACGAGCAGCTTGTCATCGTCACCAAACATGAATTCCGGTTCGACCGAAACGCCCGGCCAGGCAGCGTCGATAATGTTTGCCATCGCCGCGAACTCCGTCTTGCCGTCCCGATTACCCGCCATGGGCAGCGAGAAGGATTGGCGCACCACTATGTCGGGTGAGAGCGGTTCCATCGCTGCGCCCAGATCACCCCGTGCCAGCGCCGCATAGTTTGCCTCGATTATCTTGGGGGCTGGTGCGTTTTCAGTGTTCGCGTCGCTGATCGTGCAGCGATGTTACGGGCTTGCGACAGAATGCAAAGTCGCGTGCTTGCTGATTCATTAGCAGTCTTGCTGTCATGGTTCATGGAGACCGCCGGCGCCGCCACGCACCTGGTGCCTCTCCAGTGGTCCGCAGAAATGCGGTCGCGATGGCGCTGGGCGTTGAATAACCATAGTCGGAGGCGACCTGTGCGACCAAAGCCGAGGTTGAGGTCAGCACACGTTTTGCACGCTCCATGGGAAGGGTGCGCAAATAGGTGTGCGGCGGCATACCAGTGGCAGCCCGAAAAGTTCGGGCGAAGTGGTGCACGCTCAGCCCGGCCAAGTTGCTCAACTGAGCAAGCTTCGGCGTCTCCTCCACCTCATGCAGGTGGGCAAGAACCAGGCGCAATCGCCTTGCGTCGAGCGCACCGATCGCGTTTGATGATGAGGAATGGTGTCCCTAGGTCCGGTCGAGACGCGCGAGGAGCGCGAGAGCGAGATGATCGCGGTAAAGTGCCGCATCGGGCGTGCTGCCTGCGCCGAGCAAGGCACTTACCAGCTCTGTAACGAGCGGATCGACACGGTCGAAGCAGGGATCCTCGAACACGGTCGTAATGCCGGGGGCCGGCGCTGGCCGATCGACGGCGAGCATGGCTTCGCGCGGGATGCAGATTTGTGCGAACCTGCAGCCTTCGCCGCTGAACTCGGCCCAAGCATTTTCGTGCATCGGCGCAATGCGCAAGGCGCCAAACGCGCTGAGCGCTGATCGCCGCTGGCGTCCATCGACCCAGAATTCGTGCCGCGCGAGCGGGTGCAAATTGACGATCACTCGCATGTGATCGAGGGGCGGCACTTCCGGTGATCGCTCCGTCGGCAAGGACCACAGGCCACCACTTATCCCCAAGGACGTGGGTTCAAGGGCTTGGTGGGCGGAAACATGCCACACGGAGCTCAATCACGCAGCGCGAGCGCTCGTCTTGGAACGCATTGCGCGCCTCCTCTACCGTCTTGCCACCAAACTCGTGAGAGCGGATCGCAAACCTTTGCGTCAATCCGCTGACGCCTGCTTGATCATGGGTAGTCTTGGCGTTTCTTTGTCAGCTTCAGCCATGGAGAGGCGTGGCTCCTCACGGGGCCTTTGCGCCAGCGAGCTACCCTTGCACCATCGCGGCCGCTCCTTGGCGGCGAGCACTGACGCGCATTCGTGCGGCAACTGACCTTCAAGTGCCAGCATGGCGACACCGTGTGAGCGGGACTCCAGATCGTGCTGTCGTGGTCATCGACCGATCGGTTCCCCCACCCAGCTTCGGTCATTAGCGGGATCGATCGGCGATACAAAAAGCCGAATGGCGGCTCGCGGCCAAGTCAGACGTTATCTTCGCTGTCGCGAACGACCGTGTCTGCGTCGGAGCCAGCCAACGCTCTAGCGAGCCGCAAATGTCGGCTTGGCCCGCTTCGCATATACGCCAATTCGGGTAGCGATTCCGTTCCTGCCATGCGCTGGACTAGATCCGGGTCATCGTCACCCAGCTTTTGTCACCGCGCCAGACGGCTGCAAAGGCTCTCTCAGACGCTAGCCTTTCACGGTAATTGCCGAGCCTTGCCTCGGTTCGGGCGAGGCCAAAAAGGGCAAGGGCGCTGTTCGGCGCCTCGAACAGCGCCGCGTGAAACGCCGTCTTGGCATCCTCGAGGCGTCCGGCCTGGTACAGGGCTGCGCCCAGTGACTGATTGACCGGGTAATACCAGAACGGCGGCTCGTTATACGGCACGGATTTCTGCATCTCCGCGGCCTTGGTGAAGTGCACGATCGCATCGCCGGGGCGCTTGCTTGCCATCGCTCGCCTGCCTTTTGCCACCTCGGTCGCCAGCGCGATGATCAGCGGTGCGGGAAAGCCGTTCGCTTCCATCGTCGCGGTCGCCTTGCTCCCGGCCAGGCGCTCCATCGCCGCGATTTCGGCGGTGAAATCGCCAAGCTTCGGGTTGAGCCCGATGGCCACGGCGCGGGCATAATGGCGCATAGCCTCGACATATTCGAGCGGATGCGGATCGGCCGTCAGCGCGATAATGGCCTCGGGGGAGGAGTATTGCGCATGGGCAAAATAGGGCGCGGCATAGATCGCCTGCACCCAGTAAAGGTCCCGGCCGATCTCGGTGTCGATGACACTCTCAAGCTTTCGGGTCTGGCTGAGAACGGTCGGCAAGTCGCCCATCGCCTGCGCCGATGTCAGCAGGAAATGCACATTGTGCGGGTAGTATCCGAAGCGGACCAGGCCATCGTCGCCGAACTTCGCCAGATAGGCCTCGTCCGCCGCGACCGCGCGTTTGTTGGCCTCGATGGAATCCTGATAGCGGCCAAGCCGGAAGTAGATATGCGCCGGCATATGGACGAGATGGCCGAGTGCTGCCGGTCCGGTCTTGTCAAGCCGGTCGGCGGCGGCTTCCGCCTTGGCCGGATCGGGCAGTTCGAGCAGGTGGATGTAGAGGTGCGAGGCCTGTGGGTGATCGGGCGTGCGCGCCATCACGCCCTCGATCAACCCAACCGCCTCCGCAATGAACGGAGCCGGTGCGCCATCGACTGACCAGTAGTTCCAGGGGCTCGTGTTCATTGCCGCTTCGGCAGCGAGCACGGCGAGATCATCGCTCTCGGGAAATTGTCTCGCGAGGGCGAGCATGGCCTGCGCGTAATCCCGATCAAGCTGACTGCGGTCTGCGGCTGGATCCGCTGAATAGCGCAGTTCCTGCGCGGCGATCAGCGCCCTGGTGAAGGCGCCCGATTGCGCGGACAGGCGCCGTGCCTGCTCCAGTGCGTGCAAGGCCGAGGCGTTTTGCCCCGCATCCATTGCTGCGTTGATATTGGGGCCGCGCGCCAGAGCCTCACCCCACCAGCATTCGGAACAGGATGGATCTATCTCGCGGGCACGCACGAAGGACGCAATCGCGGCCCGGTGGTTGAAGCCGTAGGCAAAGGCGAGACCCTGATCGAAGTAGCGCCTAGCTTCGGGCTTCAGCCCACCGAGCGGAAGGTCTGAGCGGGCTATTCCCTGTAACAGGCCGATGGTAGCTGCGCCCATGCCGTGCTCGCTCGTAATGTCCGCCGCAAGCTGCAGCCGGGCGGCATAGGCCGCGTCGAAGCCCGCATTGGCGCGGCAAGCGGTCCGTCCGGGCCGGGTGGGATCAAGTGCCGCGAAGGCCTCTTCCGACAATTCGAAGGATGATGACGATGCGGTTGACCCGGAGAAGGCTAGCGAAACCAAAACGGCAGCAGAAAATCCGCCAAACTTACCCATGTGGCTCTCCTCCTGCACCGACCTCCATGGACTTGACGATACCATGTGAGCGGCAAGAGAAACAGTGATCTCGGGTTAGGCAGCCATTTCGCGCCCACCCATCATCGGTTATGTGCACGGCCGCTGCGCGATCATGAAAACGGACCAGCGGCTTTCAGGAGAATAGGACGTTCAACGCGGCGATGGTGAACGACCGGGTCTGGGTCGACTGCTGCCGTTTCTGTGGGCGCTGGCGGCTTCGGATAACTTGCTGAATTACCGATATCGGTCCTCACTAATGTCAGAATGGGGATAGATCGGGCAGAACTCTTGTCACTCGGTTTTGGCAAATCACGATTTGTTCTGGCACTTTGAGACCATCTTGCCTGTCAAAGGACACCATTCGGTATCTGGTTGCACACGCACAAACAGCCGGATGGCGTTCGAAGCCGCATCGAACCCCGCGGCACCGCCCTTTACGATTGCAACTTCCATGAAGCGGTGAGCAATGGCGAGATTCTCTGTCGCACAAGTTCCTCCGCTTTGTTGGTTAGGCGCGGAATTACAGTCGGTGAGGCGAGCGAGTGTCAGATTGATGCCACCCGATTTCGTCACGGACCTGCAACTTGCGGGCGGTGGAGGACCGGCTTCAGCCCGCCTTCGGCCAGTACGTCGGGGGCATCATCGAAGGGTGCGATGACCGAGATGACCGGCGCAGGGTCGACCTTCCCTGACGCGACCCACGCAAGCGCCGTTGCCACATTGGGCCCGCCCCGCCCGCGGCCGGTGTAAAAGCGCACCCCGCGCCGATACATGTCAAACATGGGCATGGGCACGTCAGCGAAATGTCCGCCGACACTCGACACGATCCCTTCCGGCGCTACGGATCGGACGGCGCACAACAGGGACTCGCGACTAGCACTGGCATCGATAACGATCGGGAACTCTCCGGCGCGGCGCGGCGGCAGGCCTTCGACGGCGATGGCGCCGAGCTGTTTGGCAATAGCAAGCCTGACCGGGTCCGTGTCGCGATATTCGACCCGCGCCGCGCCGGCCGCGGCGGCGAACATGACCGCATAGAGCGCAATTGACCCGCAGCCGCCCATCACCAGCACCTCTGCCCCGGGGCATTCCTCAAGATGCGGCACGGTGAACTCCCAGCCGAAGGGGAGATTGTCGGCAGCGCTCGCCACCAGCACCGGATCGACGCCCTCCGGCACCGGAGTGAGAGCAAAGTCGGCTTCCACCACTCGCAGCAGATCGGAGAAGGTCCCGCCCCATTCCCCAAGGCCCGGCAGGCCATACATCGCGCCCGGCGGGTGGGTGCGGCAGGCATTGGGGCGATCCGTGGTGCAATACTCGCAATGCGCACAGGAGATGTGCCAATTCACCACCACCACATCGCCGCGCGCGAAGCGCCTGACGCCTTCGCCGACCGCGATAACCTCTGCAACGCATTCGTGCCCGATGGCGAAGGGGCCGTTGAACGGGGCCTCGCCGCGAATGATCAGCCGGTCGAGGTCACAGGTGGTGGCAGCAATCGGCCGGACGATTGCCTCGCCCGGCCCTTGGATCACAGGCTCGTCAGCCTCCCGCCATTCCAGTTTGCCGGCCGACAGGAATACGAGTTCACGCATCGGCCAGCACCCAGTTCGATCGTGGGTCTGTATTGGTTTCCTCGAGCGCGCGGAAGAGTGCTGTGATCATGCGGCCACGGCGCGCCTGATCGCCTTCTCCCTCGCCCCACGAAATCTGGACGAGGACCGGCAGCGCCGCGCGGCCCTGCGCGACCACACCTGCAGGCAGTGTCATGACAAAGGCCATGGCACTGCCTGCCAGCAGGGTTCGGCGGGACAGGTGGAGGTCGCGCGCCACCGCCTTAGCCCTTGGGCGCCAGCGATGCCTTAATCTGGTCGAGCGTAAGCGCCCGGCCAGCCATGCCCCAGCCGCCATCGGGCACCTCGTTGATGTGCACCCAGGTGAACTGGCGCACGGCTGGCACGCCTTCGGCTTCGACGCAGGCGTCGGTCACCTTGGCGACCATGACGGCCTTCTGGTCATTGGTGAGCGAGCCGGCGGGAATGGAGATCTGAACCAGAGGCATGGATTGTCACCTTGTCATTGCAGCCACGAATCTATGGCGATCACCATACTATGTCGATTGGCATAGATCGGTCAATGCAGTTCTGATAAAAGCGGGTATGGCCCGCACATCCGATGCCCGAACCAAAGCCTTGAGCACCGCCGAACGTTTGTTCCGCACGCAAGGCTATGCCGCCACGGGCCTGGCGCAGATCATCGCCGAGAGCGGTTCGCCCAAGGGATCGTTCTATTTCCATTTTCCCGGAGGCAAGGATCAGCTCGCGGCCGAGGTGGCTCAGCGTTTCGCGGCGCAGGGATTGTCGGCTATCCGACGGGTCGCCGCCGCCACACCGGGCGACGCGGCTGGGTTCGCAACCATGCTGTGCTCCGTCTTCGCGGCCGAAATGCGGGAGTCTCGCTACGCGCTCGGCTGCGCGCTTCAGAATATCGCGGTGGAAAGAGCGCCCAATGATGCGGCAATGACGCCCTTGCTGAAGGAAGGCCTTGATAGCTGGGTCGCTGCCATTGCGGAGCATTTCTCAACCTGCGGTGTGAGCAATTCGGAGAGCATTGCACAAGCATTGGTCGCGGCATTGGAGGGCGCAAGAACGCTCGCAAAGGTCCAGTCCAGCGATACTGTGTTTTCGGCTATTGCCGACATTTTTGCCATACGCGTCGCGAAATTAGCCTGACCAACGCGGCAGGCTCTGGCGCATCGGGCCCATTACCCGCTGACATGATCGGGCTGGTCGCGGGTGCTGGCCTGTGCAATGCGTTCCCGAACCTTGTCAACGATGGCCGCAGGGGTCTTGCCAGGCGAGCCGCCTTCAAAGGGCGGATCGGGATCATATTCGATCCCCAACTGCAATCTCTGGGCCACCAGACGTTCGGCAATCCGATCGACCAGCGTCAGTGCCAGATCGATCCCCGCAGAAACGCCCGCACCGCTCATGCCTGCAGCGGTCTTTGGCAACGCCCATGAAGTTGTCGGTAAGAACGCCTACAGGGTTTCAACTGTCGCGATGAATGCGGGACCCGTCGGAAGCAGCGGGGGCATCGTAGTCTTGGCCGAGGGCGTGGCAGACTTCGTCTCGCCCGGAACGGTCTTTGTTGTCGGAGCGGAGGCCGAACCGCTCGGCATGGCACTTCGCAATAAGAACCTGCTCGGTTGGCTCAGCAAATACGCAGCGGCCGGCATGAGGATGGGTTCGGTTTGCACCGGTGCTTTCCTGCTCGCGCGCGCAGGACTGCTCGAGCGCAGGAGAGCCACGACGCACTGGGCCGCGCGCCAAGACTTGTCGCGACTCGACCGGCCGCCAACGTCGAAGGCGACGCGCTGTCTGTCGAGGATGACGACATCTGGTCGTCAGCCGGCATTGCCACAGGCATCGACATGGCACTTGCCATTGTGGCCCGCGACCTCGGGGCGGCCGTAATTCATGACGTGGCGAGCAGAATGGTGGTCTATGCTCACCAGCCCGGTACGCGGTCACAGTTCAGCGGCGTGCTGGCGTCGCAGCGGCGGGCTCCTGGTGCGCTTTCCGAACTGCTCGCTTACATCGATGCCAACGCGGCAAGCGATCTTTCTGTGCCACGGCTTTGCTGCGGTCGCGGGAATGTCAGAGCGAACCTTGCACCGCAGGTTTGTAACGCTGATCGGTCAACCTCCGGCCAGATATGTCGAGAATGTCCGGATGGATCGCGCCCGCCTGCTGCTCGAGCAGGGGCAATCGATCAAGCAGGTCACAGCACATATCGGCTACAAGCACGAGCAGGGCTTTCGCGCTGTCTTCGAAGCGCAATTTTCCTTGTCGCCGTCGCTTCACAAGCGCCTGTACCGGACAACGCTACCCACCTGAACGACGGGGCGCTACTCTATGGTCGTGATCGCTGCGATCCCGGTCCAGCGCGATCGAGGGGCCGCGCCGCTTTAGGAACGGCCCCTCGCCCGGCTCAGTTGATGCCGGCACCCAGTGCCGGGAATACGTCGCTGAAGAGCAGGCCGATCAGTTCCTGTCCCTGCGGCGTGGACCAGTCCTGCGCCAGTTCGGCGATCAGCGTATTGGTTGCGGTCAGCACGACCCCGGCATCACGCATCCGCTGGCGCGAGAACTCCTCCGACAGATCGCTGGGCGAGCCGGAGGCATCCATAACGGCTTGGACGCCGAAGCCTTCTGTCGCTGCATCGATAGCCGGGAAGATCAGGCAGACATCCGTCGTCACTCCGGCCATGATGAGGTTGGGCTTGCCCGTAGCAACCACGGCTTCTCGGAAGGCCGGATAGGCCCAGGCATTGACGACCCCCGGACGCTTGATCCGTGCCTCATGGGCTTCGGGTATCAGCGCCGCAATCTCAGGCAGGATCGGCCCCTGTGCACGGTCTTCCTGGCTGGAAGTGATCACCACCGGAAGCCTAAGGATCTTAGCCATCTTTGCGAGCGCAATGGACTGCTTGGCAGCGAGCTCGCGATCGATGTTCTTGATGAGCTGCATCGTGCCGACCTGATGATCGATCAGCAGAAGCGCGGTGTTGTCGGCGGTGAACGGGGCTGCGGTCTTGGTCATGATGCTGTCCTTTCAGGAGGTTGTTCAGGCGGCAGGGATGGCGAGCGCAGCGACATGGCGCTGCGCCCGGGTGAGTGCCTCGGCTGAGGCAAGCATCAGCGGACCGTAGGCATGGACCGGTTGATGCAATTGGCGGCCGGTCACGATGGCGATGCGGGCACCGTCATCGCCTGCGACCAATGGGAGAGTGTCGCCATCCTCGGCGGCAAGGCCGATGGCTTGAGGGCTGGCAACGAGCGCTCCGCCCGGAAGGGTGACACTTCCGCCCAGCGCGATGATGATCCCGCCCCAGCCTGCAGGCAGATCGAGCGAAAAGGTTTCCCGCGCTGCGATTTCGACCTCTGCGATCCGCACTGGCGCGGGCAAGGCGTTGGCGGAGCCGCCAACGCTCGTGCCGTCGACCGCAACACGGCTGCGCCAGCCCTCTCCACTCTCATTGCGGATCGCATCGGGCGGGACCGGAAAGGCGGCAGGCTCATCGCTTTGATGGGCGGCGGGCAGGTTGATGAAGATCTGCAGTCCCTCAACTGCGCCGCCTGCAGGAAGCGGAACCTCTTCATGCATCATGCCTTTCGAGGCGCGGCTCCAGTGCAGACCGCCGGGACGGATCACGTGCATCTGGCCAAGGCTGTCGCGGTTGCAGAACCCGTTCGCTGAATCGGCGAACAGGTAGGTCACCGCGGAAAATCCGGCATGCGGATGTTCAGGGAAGGTCGGCCCCTGCATCGTGAACCAATCGATGTTGAGCACAGGGTCAATCAGGTCAGCAAAGGCCTGGCGCGAATACTGGTAGGCAGCAAAGTGGTCGCCGCGTGTCAGTCTGGCAGGCGTGTAGGGAGCAGAGATCCGGATCATTGGTCTGGGCCTTCATTCTGTGACGAGCCCCAGATAGGTGAGTGATATCGTCGCGATAATCGTTGCATCGGGGACAGTATTGTCCCATTTCCGGATCAATGAAGCTCTCGCTCGACGATCTTGCGCTGCTGGTGGCGATTGCCGAACAGGGCAGCTTCACCAGTGCATCCAAACTGCTGCGACAACCCAAGTCGACGGTGAGCCGCAGGCTGGCTGATCTGGAGCTGCAACTCCGCGTGACGCTGTTTCAGCGCACCACGCGGGCGATATCGCTGACCGATGCCGGACGCCGCATCTACGAAATCGCCAAGCCTGCAATAGACGCCGCAAACGACGCTGCAGACGCGATCATGCAGCGTGAACAGGCCGTCGGCGGGCGCGTCGTCATCACCACCACGGCAGCGCTCGGACAATATCTGATCGCGCCAAAGCTGCCCTCCCTTATCGAGCGCCATCCCGGTTTGCAGGTCGAACTGCGCCTGACCGAGCAACGCCTCAACATCGTCAGCGAAGGCATCGATCTCGCGGTGAGAATGGGGGTGCTCGACGATAGTGACCTCGTTGCCAGACGATTGGGCAAGGTGCGCCGCATTCTTGTGGCCTCTCCGGGCTATCTGGCGGCGCACGGCACGCCGACCCATCCTTCCGAACTGGCTGCCCACCGCGCGATACTGACCAGCAGTGCGCTCGACCGATGGCGGTGTGCCGATGGCTGGGAGTGCCAGCTGCGCTGGAACATTGGCGCCGGAAACATGCTGGTCGCGCATCAACTTGCGCTTGGAGGCGCAGGCATCGCACTGCTGCCCGACTTCCTGACCCATGACGACCAGACCGAAGGGCGTCTCGTTCCCGTTCTTGGCGACCATTGGCAGGATGAGGCTGATGCCTGGATCGTCAGCAGCCGCCAGCGCTATCGGTCAGCCGCTGTACGAACCGTGCAGGATTTTCTCACAGCGTCAGTCGGCCCCTAGTCGCTATTTCGGTATTTAGGATCGACGGGCGAGCGGCAACGGCACGAATTCGCTCACGGTGGCCGACCGGCTATCTCCCGCGTTTTACGGCTGCTCGCAATGCTTTGGGGGAGCCGATAGTCTCCCCCAAGCGAATGTGAGCAGACCTCCAGATTCCTTCAAAGCGATGCCACCCATTGATCGATCGATGCGGCAGTCCGGTCGAGAACATCGGGTTGATCGTAGTAGCTCAGGTGCGGCGTGTCCCCATCCCACAGCAGCGTCTTGCGGGTCGAAGGCATCGCCTCGAAATGCCGCCGGGCGGCGTCGGGCAGGAAGCTGTTATCGCTGTGAATCAGCAGGTAGGGCTTGGTAAGGGCCCGCGCGGCGCTGATCGATTCATAGGGCAGCAGGTCGGCATCGCTCATCACGGCATAGCGGTTGTCCCAGAGGCCCTTGTCGGCCCACACGTGATACCAGTCCCACACGAACTTGCCCGGCATGCCGACATTCATGTCGACCTCGTCCACGGCGGCGACATAGTCGATTTCGCCAGTGGCCTCGTATTTCGCCTTGGCGGCCTGACCTTGGGCAAGGCGCGCGGCATAACCCTCTTCGGTCAGCCAGGCGATATCGCCTTCACGGTCGCGGTATTGACCGGCAAGCGTGACACCGGCCTTGAGCATGTCATCCTCGGCAACCGCGCGCAGCATTTCCGAGCTGCCCTGGCAGATGCCGAGCCCGATCAGACGCTCCGGGTCGACGCCGGGCTGGCTCCGCAGGAAAGCGGCGGCGCTAATGATGTCGGCCACCTTGTGCCAGGGGTTCTCCCAAGCCCGGGGCTCGCCCCCGCTCTCGCCGCGGTAGCGGGTGTCGAACACGAGCGCAGTGTGCCCCATCGTCGAAAGGCGGCGTGCATATTGGGTAGGCGCCTGCTCTTTCTGGAAGGTCATCGGCCCGATGATGACGAAGGCAGCGCTGTCGGCGCGTCCAATCAGCGGGGCGTAGAGATCGCCGACGAGATCGACACCCGCATCGGCGCTGGAAAAACGGACCTTGGTGATGTTTGCGACAATGTTCATGGCTTGCTCCTCGACTTGAAGTGATGGGGTGCTTTTGCCGCAGTCTGGCCTTTGGAACTTGAACAGGCGTCGGAAGTTTTTGAACGATCCTGCTACCGAGCCAGACGGAAGGCGCGCGGGGTCTGGCCGGTGAGGCGTTTGAAGATGCGGCTGAAGCGCGCCTGGTCGGCAAAGCCGCAGGCAAGCGCGATGTCCATGATCGGCCGGCTGCGCTCGCTCAGCATCCGCTTGGCCTGCTCGGCCCGGTGATCCATTACGAACTGAGAGGGGCTATCGACCCGCCTTCCGGCAGGCCCTGCGCGAGGGCGGCCTCGTTCATCCTGAGGCGCCGCTGCCGGGCGGGGCGTGACACAGCCAAGGCGCGCCTCTCGGCCTGATCCGGACGGCGATGGGCGGCTGTGCTCGCACAGGCTCTCACTTGTTCTGACCAGATCGACGGCCCGGCCTGGCAGACCTGAGGCGCCTTCCGCAAGATCGGCGGGCTCTCGGACCCTCGTGCGACGAAGATACGACAACACCCTTAAGCGTCGCCTGGTGCCGTCGGACATGCGGATCACTGATGTCGCGCTCCCGGTCGGTTGCGAAAGCTTCCAGGCGCTCGGGATGACCCCGTCACTCTGGCGGCGCAAGCACCGCGGGTCGTGACGGGGCCGCCGCCCGGGCCGCCTGCTCAGGCCGCGCTGTGGCCGAGCGCTTCCATCACCAGCGCAGCGGTGGGCGCGGCCGAAGCCGGGTTCTGCCCGGTGACCAGGGTCCCGTCGCGCACCGCGAAAGGGACGAAATCGGGTGCGCCTTCATGCAGTGCACCTAACTCCCTGAGGCGGCTTTCGAGCAGGAAGGGCACCGCCTGGTCGAGGCCCACGGCGCGCTCTTCGCTGTCGGTGAAGGCGGCGATGCGGCGCCCGGCCACCAAAGGCGTGCCATCGGGCTTGCGGGCCGCGACCAGCCCGGCAGGTCCATGGCACACCGCAGCCACCACCTTGCCTGTGCGGTCGAAGCGTTCGACCAGCCGCGCGAGCGCCTCGCTCGTCGGGTAATCGAACATCGTCCCGTGACCGCCCGGCAGGAACAGCGCGTCGTAGCGCTCGGGGTCGAGCCTGGTGAAGGCGGGCGTGGCGGCGACCTCGGCCTGCAGCGCCGCGTCGGCGAGATAGCGTTCGACCGAGGCATCGTTCTGGCCCGCAGGCCCGACGCTGCGCGCATCGACCGGTACGGAGCCGCCAGCGATCGAGGCGATCGTCACTTCGGCGCCCGCGTCGCGGAAGGCGTAATAGGGCGTGGCCAACTCCTCGAGCCACACGCCGGTCGGCTCGTCACCCGGGGTCATGCGGTCGGCGGAGGTGGTAATCATCAGGATCTTCGGCATTCTCGGTTCTCCGTGGTGGGCAACGGGTTTGGCAGGGGGGGTCGCAAGGCTGCGGGGCGCACGGACGAAAGCGAGCGACCCCAGCACGGCGAGACCTGCAAGAACGTGGCGGCGGTTGCGCATTGGCGATGCTCCCTGGCTGTCGGCGTGTGAGGTAGACGGCACGAGCGATCACGCAAACCAAGCTCTCTGGCGATCTGCCATAAGTTCTCTTATGGAAGCCCGGTGTCGCTTGTCCTCCTGCGCAGCTTTGTCGAAGTCCACCGCCGTCGCTCGCTGAGCGAGGCGGCGCGTGCGCTCGGGCTGACCCAGCCCGCCGTCTCGCAGCACATCGCCGCGCTCGAGGCACAGGTCGGACGCCCGCTGTTCGCCCGTCACGCGCGCGGTGTGCGCCCGACCGCGATCGCCGACGATCTCGCCGCCGCGATCGGCACCAGCCTCGATACGGCGGAAGCCGCGCTGGCGGCAGTACGGGCGCGCTCGAGCCAGGTAACCGGGACAGTGCACCTCGCCGCGCCGGCGGACATGCTGGCCGATTATGTCCTGCCGCGCCTCGCCCCGCTGCTGGAGGGCGGGCTTGAGCTGCGGCTCCATGTCGGCGGCCGCTCGGCGCTTTATGCGATGCTGCTCGAGGACCGCGTGCACCTATGCCTCACCGCCTCGCAGCCTGAAGACCCGCGGCTCGATTTCCGTGCCGTGGGCGAGGAGAGCCTGATCGCGGTGGCCGCGCCGCCCATGGCGCAGCGTATCGCGGCCTCACCGCTTGCGGAGGGTTTTCAGCGCGAACCGCACGTTGCCTATGACCTCGAAAGGCCCTTGCTGCACACATGGCTTGGTAGAAACGCGATCGAGCTGAACCGTTTGCCGGTTCTGACCGTGCCCGATCTCAGGACGCTGACAAATGCAGTGATCGCGGGAATGGGATGGAGCGTGCTGCCCGACTATCTCGTGCGCGAGGCTCTAGCGAGCGGGCAACTCGCGCGGATCGAAGCGCCACGCCAGACGCCGCGCAATACTTTCAATCTCGTCTGGGCGCGTGCATCGCTCCGCCACCCCCGGGTCGCCCGCGCACGCGAGTTACTGCTCGCAGCCTTCTCGCGGTCGGCGTCAACGTGACGGCAGAGCCAACGCGGTCTCAAGGATCCGTGCCCTGCAAGAAACGCGGATTGCCAGCCGCCAAGCATGGATCATGTGGAATGAGCGAGGTCGAGGCGCGATGCGCCGCCAGCCCGCCGTCCGCCAACCCTATTGCGGGTGCCGCAGGGGGCGACTAGGGGTCTGATCATGACCGAGAATGACCTGAGCGACCGCAAGTTCTACCGTGCGGGCGAAGAGACGCGCTTTGCCGAGGGTATGCCTGAGCGCACGCCGCAGACCGCGCATCCCGCCTACAAGCTCGCCTTCCGCGACACCGATTTCCTGCTGCGCGACGAACTGCGGCCAGTGCGTTTCCAGCTCGAGCTGCTGAAGCCAGAGATGCTGCTCGACGAGGCTCGGGTCGGCTCGACTCTGGTGATGTACGGCTCGGCCCGCATCCCCAGCCCCGCGCAGGCCGAGGCGCGGATCGCGGCGGCGAAGGACGGCGACGAATGGGACCAGAAGGTCGCCCAGCGCCTCGCCGAGAAGGCGAAGTATTACGACGAGGCCTACAAGCTCGCCCGGCTGGTGAGCGAGAAGGGCATCATCGAGAACGGCCTCAGGCAATTCGTCGTCACCACCGGCGGCGGGCCTTCGATCATGGAGGCGGGCAACCGCGGCGCGTCCGACGCCGGCTCCGAATCCATCGGGCTCAACATCGTGCTGCCCCACGAACAGGCGCCCAACCCCTATGTGACGCCCTATCTCTCCTTCCAGTTCCACTATTTCGCCCTGAGAAAGATGCACTTTCTGCTGCGCGCCCGCGCGGTCGCGGTGTTCCCGGGCGGATTCGGCACCTTCGACGAGTTCTTCGAGCTCGTCACCCTGATCCAGACCGGCAAGATGAAGCCCATGCCGATCATCCTGTTCGGCAAGGCCTTCTGGGAGCGGGTCGTCGATTTCGAGGCGCTCGCCGAAGAGGGCGTGATCTCGAAGAGCGACCTCGACCTGTTCACCTGGTGCGAGACGGCCGAGGAGGCCTGGGCCCGCATCGCCGACTTCTACGAGATCAGGGAACCGGTGGCGGAAGACTGAGGCTGGGGACAGGATGCTGGTCCCCGTCGTCTTTCCTGTGTCGCAGCGCTGCACTGCTGTTTGAGGTCGCGCGGGGTTCTGGGAACGACAGTCCTCCGGCAGGCCCAGGACTGAAGGGTGTGGGGTTCAAGCGACCCCACGCACCGCCTGATGGCCGAGCGGACCACTTGCCGCACCGTAACCGGGAGCCGCCTCGATCGCGGCAAAGACAAAGGCCCGCGCGCGTTCGACCGCCTCGGGCAGCGTCAGCCCCGCACCGATCAACGTGGCGATGGCGGACGAAAGGGTGCAGCCTGTCCCGTGGGTGTGGCGGGTTTCGATGCGGGCGTGATCGAACCGCAGCGGCCGTGCACCCGGCACCACCAGCACGTCGGTGATCGTGTCGCCCGCGGCGTGCCCCCCCTTCGCCAGCACCGCCGCGCCGGTTTCCTGCGCGAGTGCCTCGGCGGCGGCGATCATCGCTTCGACCCCGGCGATCTCGCGAACTGCAAGGTGGGCGAGTTCGGGAAGGTTGGGGGTGAGCAGCGCCGCACGCGGGAACAGTGTCTCTCGCATCGCCGCCACGGCGTCGGGCGCGATCAGCGCCGCGCCCGAGGTCGCGATCATCACCGGATCGAGCACCACCGGCGCGGCGGTGCTCTCCAACGCAGTGGCCACGGCGGCGATGATCGCGACATTGTGGAGCATCCCGATCTTGACCGCATCGACCCCGATGTCGCTCACGCAGGACGCGATCTGCTGCGCCACCATCTCGGGTGCGACCGGCGCGATCGCCTGCACGCCGAGGGTGTTCTGCGCGGTCAGCGCGGTGATCGCGGTCATCGCGTAGCCGCCCAGCATGGTGACCGTCTTGATGTCGGCCTGCACCCCTGCGCCCCCCGAGGAATCGGAGCCGGCGATGCTGAGGATGCGCGGAGGAGGGCGGTCGGTCATGAGCGCAGCTTAGCAAGCCCTGCGTCCCGCGGGCAGGCTTTTCGAGCGGGCCTTAGGGCGCGCTCGCCGCGTCCAGTTCCTCGCCGGGCAGCGAGAAGCGGAACTCCGCGCCCTCGGGTCCGCTGCGTTCGAGCCAGATCCGGCCGTCGTAAAGCTTGACGATGGTCCGGCAGATCGACAGGCCGATGCCCATGCCGCCCGCCTTGGTGCTCTCGGTCCAGGAAAACATCGTCGCGATCACCTGCGGCGCCACGCCCGGGCCGGTGTCGGCGACGCTCACGGTGGTGCCGCCCGCCTGTGCGCTCGCGGCGATGGTGACGCGCGGGCGCTCGGTCTGCGCCATCGCCTCGCAGGCGTTCTGGATCAGGTTGATGAGCACCTGCTGGATCTTCACCCGGTCGGCATTGACGCTGATCTCGGGCGCGACCTGGTTGTCGAAAACGATCCCGCCCGGACACGACGAGCCGACCAGCCGAACGCATTCGGCCACCGCCTCGCGCAGTTCGAAGGGTTCGCGCACCGGAGGACGGTGCCGGGTTAACTGGCGCAGGTGATTGACGATCCCGGTGGCGCGCTGCGCCGCCTCTCCGATCCGCTCGAGCGCAACCAGCATTCGCGCCGGATCGGGCGGGCGATCCGCCGTCGGGCGCACGCCGGCGAGGTAATTGACGATTGCGGTGAGCGGTTGGTTCAGTTCGTGCGCGAGGGTCGCCGCCATGGTGCCCATCGCGTTGACGCGCGAGGCATGGATCATCTTCATCTCGAGCGCCGCGAGCGCCTCGTTCCTGACATGGAGGTCGGTCACATCGTGCCCTTCGCAGAACAGCCCGGTGATCGCGCCCGAAGCATCGCGCATCGGCTGATAGACCGTATCGACCCAGTGCTGGCTCATGCACCCGTTCAGCGGATCGCGGATGGCGACCGCCATGTCGCTCGCGCGAAAGGGCTTGCCGGTTCGGTAGACCCTGTCGATGATGCCGAGGATCCCCTGCTCGGCAAGTTCCGGCAGCACCTCGATAACGGTCCGCCCCGCCGGGATATCGCGCTTGGCGAAGCGCTGGAAGGAGGCGTTGGCGTAGGTGAAACGGTGGTCCGGGCCCGTGACGATGGCGATGAAGCCGGGCGCTTGGTCATAGATGCGCGGATCGAAGAAAGCGGACAGGTCTGCTGCGATGCGGTGCCGCGCGCGTGTCGCCATAGATGCTTCCCCTTCGCCGCCCCGGGTGCGGGAGGGCGAGAATAGCGGGCTTGCGATGCGGCATTACTAATCTGGATCAGGATTTCACTGCGCGGGCGAACCGGATGCGAGGCCTGCCTGATCGCGGTGAAGTCCGTGCCTGTAGCCGGCGATGTCGGCGAGCCGCACCACCTCGGCGATGCTCTTGACCTTGAGCTTGGCGAGGGCGTTGGCGCGGTGCATCTCGACGGTTCTGACGCTGAGGCCGAGCCGGTGGGCAACCTCCTTGTTGAGCGCGCCCTCGATCAGGATCGCGACGATGTCGCGCTCGCGCGAGGTGAGTTGGCCGAGGCGGTGCCGCGCTTGATCGCGCTCGGACATGCGGTGCCGCGACTGGCCGAGCAGGGCAAAGGCTTCGGCCAGCGCCTGGTCGAGCGCCTCGGGGGCGAAGGGCTTCTCCAGGAAGTCGATCGCGCCGAGCTTCATCGCCTGCACCGCCAGTGCCACGTCGCCGTGGGCGGTGAGGACGATGACCGGCCAGGCCAGCTCCCGCTCCCTGAGGAGCGCCAGCAGCTGCAACCCGTCGAGCCCCGGCATCCGCACATCGAGCAGGATCGGCGCCGGCGCGAGCGAGGGCAGCAGGTCGAGGAAATCGCTTGCCGCCGCGAAGGGCCAGACCCGGATGTCCGAGGCGGAGAACATGAAGTGCAACGACTTGCGCACGTCACTGTCGTCGTCGATGACATAGACGCTGCGTTTCGTCACGGACCCGGCAGGGATGATGTCTTCGCAGGTGGCTTGAGCATCGGCCATCGTGGTTCCTGTCGCGGTCAGAGTGACTGTCATCCCAAGGTCGCACTATGCCCCATTCCGGGTGCTTTCGCATGGATAATCGACAAGCGCCGTGCGGGGCGCGCCGACCGGTGCAGCGGGAGCCGGGCGTCAGCCCCTGAAGCGGCGCTCGGTGCCCGGCGGATACTTGGCGTGGAGCGCCGCAGCGCGGGTCGGCCGGTCCATCAGCTCGCCGCCGCAATTGGGGCAGCGGTCGTCGAGCGCCTCCGCGCAGGCCGCGCAGAAGGTGCATTCGAACGAGCAGATGAAGGCCCCCGGCGTCTCGGCCGGAAGGTCGCTGCCGCATCTCTCGCAGTCGGGGCGCATTTCGAGCATTTCGGTGCTGACTCTATTCCGTTCGTGCCGAGGCGTCGATGCGCTGTCCTGGCACCCTTAGACCGCCGCGCGCACCGCTTCGCAGATCGCGTCGACCACCTCCTCGACCTGCTTCTGATCGTCGCCCTCGGCCATGACGCGGATGACCGGCTCGGTGCCCGAGGGGCGGATCACCAGCCGCCCACGCCCCGCGAGCGCGCCTTCCGCCTCGGCGATCACCGCCTTGACCTGCGCATCCTCGAGGGGCTTGCCGCCCTCGTAGCGCACGTTCCTGAGCAACTGGGGCACGGGATCGAAGACGTGCAGCAGTTCGCTCGCGGGCTTGCCCGACCTCACGAGGCTTGCCAGCACCCTCAGCGCCGCAACCGTCCCGTCGCCGGTGGTGGCGTAGTCGAGCAGGATCATGTGCCCTGACTGCTCGCCGCCCACATTGTAGCCGCCCGCCTTCATGGCCTCGAGCACGTAGCGATCGCCGACCTTGGTGCGCACGAGGTCGAGCCCGCGCCCGGCGAGATAGCGTTCGAGGCCGAGGTTGCTCATCACCGTCGCCACCACGCCGCCGCCGGTCAGCGAGCCGCGCTCCTGCATCCGCCCGGCGATCAGGCCCATGATCTGGTCCCCGTCGACGGCGCGGCCCTTCTCGTCGACCACGATCAGCCGGTCGGCATCGCCGTCCAATGCGATGCCGATATCAGCGCCCTCCTCGACCACCTTGGCCTGGAGCGCCGCGATCGCGGTAGATCCGACCCCGTCATTGATGTTGATGCCGTTGGGGTTGACACCCAGCGCAACGACATCCGCCCCCAGTTCCCAAATCGCCGAGGGCGCCACCTGGTAGGCCGCGCCGTGCGCGCAATCGACCACCACCTTCAGCCCGTCGAAGCGGATCTCGGCGGCCACCGACTGCTTGACCGCGTGGATGTAGCGCCCGCGCGCGTCCTCGATCCGCCGCGCCCGGCCGATCATGTCGGCGGGGACGAGGGGAATTTCGTCCTCCATCAGCCGCTCGATCTCGGCCTCCGCTTCGTCCGAGAGCTTGAAGCCATCCGGTCCGAACAGCTTGATGCCGTTGTCGGCGAAGAGGTTGTGGCTAGCCGAGATCATCACGCCGAGATCGGCGCGCATCTCCCGCGTCAGCAGGGCGATGGCGGGGGTGGGGAGGGGCCCGGTCATGATCACGTCGATCCCGACGCTGGTGAAGCCCGCCACCAGCGCGCTTTCCATCATGTAGCCCGACAGGCGGGTGTCCTTGCCGATCACCACCCGGTGCCGGTGCCCGCCGCGCACGAAGTGCCGCCCGGCCGCCTGCCCCACCTTCATTGCGGTCGCCGCGGTCATCACCCCGGCATTGGTGCGCCCGCGAATCCCGTCGGTCCCGAACAACTTGCGTGCCATCAATCCCTGCCTTCGTGCTCTTGGCCGTGTTGTGTCCCGCTTCTGGCGCGGTTATCGCTCGTTGGAAAGGGCGAGCCGCCCGCCAGAGGACATGATTTTGCACCCATCCGACAACCCGCAAGCGACCGGTCAGGGCAAATTTGCGCTGGTTTCGATCCGCCTGCCGGTCGCGCTGACCTTCGCCGCGCTGATCGTCGGCCTGCTTTCCGGGATCGCCGCCGCGGCGGCGGGCGCGCCCGCGAGCCTCGACGAGATCGCCGGGCTGGTCGGCGGGCTGTGGCTGCGCGCGCTGCAGATGACGATCATCCCGCTGGTCGCGGCGTTGCTGGTGCTGGGGCTCGTGCAGATGATCCTCGCCGCGCGGGTCGGCACGGTGGCGCGGCGGATGCTGGCGATCCTCGTCGTCGCCCAGCTCGCCGGCGGCGCCTTCACCACCATCGTCATGCCGCCGCTGCTGCGCGCCTGGCCGGTGCCCTCCGGAGCCGAGGCCTTTCTGGCGCAGACCCCCTCCGAGGTCGGCGAGGTGCCACGCGTGCTCGATTTCCTCGCCTCGCTGGTCTCCCCCAACATCGTCGCCGCCGCCGCAGAGACCGCGATGCTGCCGCTCACCTTGTTCTTTGTCATGTTCGCGGTCGCCATCACCCGCTTGCCGGTCGATCAGGGCGAGCGGCTGACCGGATTCTTCCATGCACTCGGCAACGCGATGCTGCTGATCATCGGCTGGGTGCTCTGGATCGCGCCGGTGGGCGTCTTCGCGCTGGCCTATGGCGTGGGTGTCCAGAGCGGGGGCGGGGCCTTCGCCGCGCTCGGGCACTATGTGGTCACCGTGACGCTGATGGGCACCTTCGTGCTGGTGCTCGCCTATGGGCTCGCGGTGCTGGGCGGGGGCATCGGCCTCGGCCGCTTCGCCCGGGCGATGCTGCCCGCGCAGGCGGTGGCGTTGTCGACGCAGTCCTCGCTGGCGAGCCTCCCGGCGATGCTCGATTCGGCCGGACGGCTGGGCCTCAAGCCCTCCACCGCCGAATTCGTGCTGCCGCTCGCGGTGGTGGTGTTCCGGGCGACCAGTTCGGCGATGAACCTCGCGGTCGTCTATTACATCGCCGCGCTGGCCGGGGTGGAGGTCTCGCCCACCGTCGCCGTCGCCGGCATCCTCATCGCCAGCATCATCAGCCTTTCCGCGGTGAGCCTGCCCGGCTCGATCAGCTTCGTCGTCTCGATCGGGCCGATCGCCATCGCGATGGGCGTGCCGGTCGAGCCGGTGGCGCTGCTGGTCGCGGTCGAGATGCTGCCCGATCTGATGCGCACGCTCGGCAATGTCACCATGAACGTCGCGGTCACCGCCGCGGTCGACCGGGGCGCCGAGCCCGTTCCCGAGCCGACTTGAAGCGTGAACAATTCGGCCGCATCTGCGTTACCCCTAGCAAGTTCGCAACCCAGCCTTTCGGAGGACACCATGGCTTTCCAACTTTCCCCGCTGCCCTATGCCGACACCGCGCTCGAGCCCGCCATCTCGGCCGAGACGCTGTCGTTCCACCACGGCAAGCACCACCAAACCTATGTCGACAAGACGAACGCCGCGATCGAGGGCACCGAGCACGAGACGAAGTCGCTCGAGGAAATCATCGCCGCGTCGCGGGGCAGCAACCAGGGCCTGTTCAACAACTCCGCCCAGACCTGGAACCACGCCTTCTACTGGAACTCGCTCGCGCCCGCGTCCACCGAGCCTTCGGCCGACCTCGCCGCCAAGATCGAGACGGCCTTCGGTTCGGTCGAGGAGCTGAAGCAGAAGCTCAAGGACCGCGGCGCCGGCCACTTTGCCTCCGGCTGGGTGTGGCTCGCCGAGAAGGACGGCGCGCTCTCGATCGAGGAAACCCACGATGCCGACACGCTGGCGGACGGGGACAAGAACCCGCTGCTGGTGCTCGACGTGTGGGAGCACGCCTATTACCTCGATCACCAGAACAAGCGCCCGGCCTATCTCGACGCGGTGGTCGAAGGGAAGCTCAACTGGGCCTTCGCCAGCGAGAACCTCGCGCGCGGGACGGTGTGGACCTACGCCTGATCTTGGCGGGATTTGATTGAGGGAGGCCCGGGGCGGAGACGTCTCGGGCCTTTGCTGTTTCGTCACCCCGGCCTGCGCCAAGGTGCCGGCCGGCAGGGCGCGGTCAGCCGCGCGTGCTCACCCCGTTGCCACCGGCCACCGCGTCGAGCTCCTCCAGGATCGCGCGGTGGGCGACCTCGTCCTCGCTCGACCGGCGCGGGATGGCGCCATTGGCGAGCATTTCGCTGAGCGCGGCCCGGGCACGGCCCACGCGGCTCTTGATCGTGCCGACCGCGCAGCCGCAGATCGCCGCCGCTTCTTCGTAGGAGAAGCCCCCGGCTCCCACCAGCAGCAGCGCCTCGCGGCGTTCCGCAGGAAGCGTCAGCAGCGCGCGGTGGAGATCGGAGAGATGGATCGGCTCCTCCTGCCCGGCCGGCGCCGTCAGGATGCGCTCGGCCACGCCCTCGTCATACTCGCCGCGAAAGCGGTTCCTGCGCATGTCGGTGAGGTAGGCGTTCCTCAGGATCACGAAGGTCCAGGCGCGCATCGAGGTGCCCGGCTCGAAGCGGTCCTGCGCCGCCCAGGCCTTGAGCAGCGTTTCCTGCACCAGATCGTCGGCAAGGTCGGGCCGTCCGCACAAGCCGCGGGCGAAGGCGCGCAAGTGGGGGACGACCTCGGTCAGCTCGCGCTTGAAATCCAGCTTGTCACTGGCCGAACGGGCCGTGCCGGGATCGTCCGTGTCGCTCATCGGCCCGTGTCCCGGCTGTCGCGCGCTGCGCCCTTCCCGCGGGCGGGAGGGATCGCGTCGAGCCGGTCGAGCAGATCCTTGAAGCTGTCGGGCAGGGCTTCCTCGACCACCGAATCATAGAGCTGCTTCAGCCCGTCGGCCCATTCCGGCGCGCGGGATCTGCCCGACCCCTCGCCAGAGCCGCCGCCGGCCCTGCCGCCTGCGCCTCCTGCCGCGTCGGGGCGGCTGCCGTGTGAATGGTTCGAGGCCATGTCGCTCTCGGTTCGTTCCTGATCCCGTCGTCCCGATCCCCCTTCGGGATCTCCCTGGCGCCCCGCCGCCGCATCCCTGCGGATCCGGTTTCACCCCCTTTAACCCAAGTTTGGACTACTCGGGAACGATGCGCTAGCAGTTTGGTTCCGCTAGACACCTCCACCCCAGGGTCGTTCGCCGCGTGACGGCTTTCGGGGCGCCTCCCCACGAACAGGATTTCGCACCATCGCCACGCTTGCCCTGACATCCGAGGCCGATCCCGCTGCCCCGCCGCCGACCTCGGCCGGGCGGGCGCGGCGCTGGCTGGTGCTCTATCCGCGTGCGATCCCGCTGGTGATCTTCGTCGCGCTGGCGGCGATCACCGCGTTGAGCGTCTTCGCGATCGAGAGCAACGCGCGCGCCCGCGAGCGCGCGGTGATGCGCGAATATGCGCAAGGCGTCGCCGCCGCGCTCGACCGCAGCGGGAGCGGCTTTTCTTCCTACCTTCGCGCGGGCGCCGCGCTGTTCGCCAGCCTCGACGAGGTCAGCCCGGAGACTTTCGACAATTTCGTGCGCGCGCTGAAGCTCAACACCGACTATTCGGGCGCCGAGGGGATCGGCTGGATTCCGGTGATCGAGGCGCAGGGCGTGCCGACCTTCCTTGAGCGCACCCGCGCCGCCCAGCCTTCCTACCCCGATATCTTCCCTACGCCCGCCAGCGGCACCGGGCGGGTCGCGCCGGTGGCGATGTTCGCCCCCGCCACCCCCACCAACCGCCGTGCGCTCGGCTACGACATGTATTCCGACCCGGCCCGCGCCGCCGCCATGGCCGAGGCCGAGCTGACCCTGCGCCCCGCCGCCTCGGGCCGCATCGTGCTGGTGCAGGAGACCAGCGGGACGGCGCCGGCCTTTGCGATCTACATGCCGGTGTTCCGCCCTACCGCAGGGGGCGAGCGGCGGCTCGTGGGCTTCGTCTACACACCGTTCCGCGCGCGCGAGTTCCTCGATGCGGCGATCGACCGGCATGGGCAGGGCCGGTTCGGGGTGCGGCTCTACGACGGCGAAGTCTCGACCGGGCACCTGCTGGTCGCCCATGCCATCGCCGATGCCGCGGAGGAGACCGTCCAGCAGGAAGTCTCCATCGCCGACCGCAAGCTGATGCTGGTGATCGAGAGCGCCGACGTGCAGGTGCTCTCGCCCCTATCGATGGTGACGCTGATCTTCGGCCTCGCGCTCGCGAGCTTGCTGATGCTGCTCGCCCGGCTGCTCACCCAGCAGGCCTTCGAGGACCAGGCGCGGCTTGCCTTTTTCGAGGAGCAGCACTCGATCCGCAATTCGCTGACCCGCGAACTCAATCACCGGGTCAAGAACACGCTGGCCAACGTGCTCTCGATCCTCTCGCTGACCCGCCGGCGGGCGAGCGGGCTCGACGATTTCGCAGACAGCCTCGAGGGCCGTATCCGGGCGCTTTCGGCGACCCATGACCTCCTTACCGTGACCGACTGGGGCACCACCCCGATCCGGTCCGTGATCGAGGCCGAACTCCAGCATTTCCGCGCCGTGCTCGACGATGCGATCCTACTCGAAGGGCCGGAGCTGGAGCTGGCACCCAACGATGCGCTGTCCTTTGGCCTCGCGGTCCACGAACTCGCCACCAATGCGGCGAAATACGGCGCCTTGAGCGTGCCGGGCGGAAAGGTGACGATCCGCTGGACGCGCGGGCCCGAGCGTGCTGGCGAGCAGGGCGCAGAGACCGGCTGGGCCGAGGTCGAATGGCGTGAGAGCGGCGGGCCGCCGGTGGCCGGTCAGCGCCGCCGCGGGTTCGGCACCGAGCTCATCGAGCGGGTGGTCGCGCACGAACTGCGACAGCCGGTGACGCTCGACTTCGCGCCCGAAGGCGTGCGTTGCGTGCTGCGCGTGCCGGTCCGCCGCCCCGCCGACTTCCGCATCCGCGAGAAGGACAGCGACCGGCGGGTGAGGAAGCCTTGATCGGGCGATCGCGCTGACGCGCGATGCAGACCTCCCGCCCCGCCTCCCCACCCGGCCACCACAACATAGTGGTACTATTGGTGGCCGGGTGGGGAGGCGGGGCGGGAGGTCTGCGCCACCGAAGGTGGCTCAAGTCTACAAAGGCCTGGTCGATCCGAAGAACAGCGCCTGGCTGATCGCGGCGCGCACCGTCGCCTCCTGGAAGGGCTTGGTGACGAGATAGGTCGGCTCCGGCCGGTCGCCCGTCAGCAGGCGTTCGGGATAGGCGGTGATGAAGATCACCGGCATGGTGCCGACCGAGAGGATGTCGTCCACCGCATCGAGCCCCGAAGACCCGTCGGCGAGCTGGATGTCGGCGAGCACCAGCCCCGGCACCGCCTCGGCGAGCGCGGTGCGGGCCTGGGTGCGGGTCGCGGCGGTGCCGCTGACCGTGTGGCCAAGGCCGGTGACGAGGTCTTCCAATTGCATGGCGATCAGCGGCTCGTCTTCGATGATGAGCACGCTGGTGGTCTGCTCGCGGTCGATCTCGGCCACGGCCTCGCGCACCAGCGCCTCGACCTCGGCCTCGCTGCGGTCAAGGATCACCGCGGCCTCGGCAGGGGTGAAGTCCTCGAGCGTGGTCAGCAGCAGCGCCTGGCGCGCGGGCGGCGTCACCGCGCCGAGGCGCGCCTGCGCCCCGGCCTCGTGCTCGCTGCCAAGTTCGGCCGGCACCTCCCCGGTGGCCACCGGTCCCGAGGCGCTCGCCCAGACCTTGCTGAAGGCGCGGTAGAGCGGCACCCGCCCGGCGGCGAGCGAGGCCTTGAGCTCCTCGTCCGCCAGCACGCCCTCGAGCATTTCGCGCACATAGGCATCCCCGCTCGCCTGCGATCCCGTCAGCGCCCGGGCGTAGCGGCGCAGGAAGGGTAGGTTGGCGGCGATCTGGCTTCCGAGAGACATGAGGCACCTTTCGCTGGCAGGGTTATCGGGGCGTGCACGCGTCCCGATAACCGATTCGTGGGCATAGCGGTTCCCCGTCCCCGCGTCGCGCTGAACCCGCAAACATCTGAATTGCCTGTGCTTCGTCGCAAGGAAATGCGAAAACAAAAAAATTTTCGGCCGACCGGGAACGCGATTTCGGGTCGATCATTATCGTTTTGTCACCGCCGAGACCCCCCTCCCGTCCAAGCGGCTGGTGATACGATCCCGAAAGGCCTCTGCTCGTTCGCGAGCAGAGGCCTTTTTTCTGACGGCCACCTTCGGCGGTCTGCATCGCGCATCAGCGCGATTGCAAACAAACCAATCACCCCAGCATCCGCTCGTAGATCGCGTATTCGCGGTTGATCTGCGACTGGATCGTGTCGGCGATCGCCACCATCCCCTGGTTGTCCTCCAGCACCCAGCCGAGCTCGCCGCGCGTGGACTGGAACTTGCCGTTGGCCTCGAGCCGGATCGCCTCGATCATCATGAAGGCGAGCTGGCTCGCGAGGCGGGAGTTGTGAAGCTCCTTCAGCACGCCCATCAGCGGCACCCTCATGCCTGCGCCCTTGGGGTGACGGAGCCAGCGCAGCATGGTGATCCAGCCGAAGGGAAACAGCTTGCCCTTGATCCTCGCGAGCGCCGCATTGGCATCGGGCCAAGTCAGCATGAAGGCCACGGGCCGCCCGTCGACCTCGGCGATCATGTTCAGTTCCTCGTGGATCAGCGGGCGCAGCTTCTTGCCCGCATAGGCGACCTCTTGCGGCGTGAAGGGTACGAAGCCCCAGTTGTCCGACCACGCATCGTTGAGGATGCCGAGAATGATGGCCACCTCCGCGTCCCAATCGGCCTTGCGCACGCGGCGCACGTTGATCCGCGCGTTCTTGTGGCCCGATTGCACGATGCGCTGCACCAGCGGCGGGAAGGGCTTCGAGATGTCGAGATCGTAGGTGTAGAGCGTCTTGGCGCGGGTGAAGCCGGCCGCCTCGATCCAGCCGGCATAGTGCGGCGGATGATGCCCCATCATCAGCATCGGCGCATGATCCGCGCCGCGCACCAGCAGGCCGGGCTCCTCCCAGATCGACAGCGAGATCGGGCCGAGCACGCGCTTCATCCCCTCCCCCGCCAGCCACGCCTCGGCGCTCGCCAGCAGCGCGCGCGCCACGCCCTCGTCCTCGGCATCGAAATAGCCGAAGAAGCCGGTGCCCGGGCCGAAGCCTTGGCTCTCCGGCATGGCGAGCGCGAGTTCGTCGATATGCGCCGCGATCCGCCCCACCGGCGTGCCGGAGCGGTGCGCGATGAACAGCTGCACCCGCGCGTGGCCGAAGAAAGGGTTCTTGTCCGGATCGACCAGTTCGATCTGTTCGGCACGGATCTGCGGCACGTTGTGCGGGACCCGCGCGGCAAAGGCCCGGCCGAGATCGACGAAGGCCGCCCGCCCGCGCTTGTCGCCGACCGGCTCGATCCTTATCTCCGCATCGCGCTTGCTCGCATCCGTCACGCACCGGTCCTTCGTGTTTGAGCCTGGTCAAGGTGTCTGTGTCGTGCCGCGGCCATTGGCGCAAGGCTGTCGATCACACTCACCAACACACCGCGTTTGGCGCGGACCCGCTTTTCGGCTAGGGCAGGCCCCGAGGACCCGACGATCATGACCATGCATCAGACCATCGACCCTGCACGTCCCGCGCTGCGCGAGCCCGCGCCGCGGGCCACCCGTGCGGCGTTCATGGCCGAGGACGACAAGGCGATGCTGCGCGCCGCGCGCGACCTGACCCGCGGGCTGGGCGAGGCGAAGCCGGCGATCTACTGGCCCGACATGCTGATCTCGGCCGGGATCGGCTATGCGGGGATCGCTGCGGCGATCCTGTCGCAGAACCTCGCGGTGCAGGTCGCCGCCGGGCTGGTCGCGGCGCTGGCGCTCTACCGCGCGCTGATGTTCATCCACGAGCTGACGCACATCCACCGCGATGCCTTGCCGGGCTTCCGGACGGGGTGGAACCTCCTCGTCGGCATCCCGCTGCTCACCCCCTCCTTCATGTACGAGGGCGTCCACACCATCCACCACAAGCGCACACAGTACGGTACGGTCGAGGACCCGGAATACCTGCCGCTCGCGTTGATGAAGCCGTGGAGCCTGCCGCTCTTCGTGGCTGTCGCGATTCTCGCGCCGGTGGCGCTGATCGTGCGCGCGGCGGTGCTGGTGCCGCTGGGCGCGCTGATCCCCGCGGTCCGCAAGTTCACCTGGGAGCGGTTCTCGGCGCTCTCGATCAACCCCGAGTTCCGCCGCCGCCCGCCCGAAGGCGATCTTGCCGCCAGGGTGCGCTGGCAAGAGGCGGGGGTGTTCGTCTGGTCCTGGGCGCTGATCGGCAGCGTCTTCGTGGTCGGCTGGCAGCCGCTCGCCACCGCGCTTGCGATCCTCTCGCTGACCGCGCTCCTCAACCAGCTGCGCACCCTCGTCGCGCACCTGTGGGAGAACGAGGGCGAGGCGATGACGGTGACGGCGCAGTTCCTCGATTCTGTCAACGTGCCCCCGCCGGGGATTGCCGCCGAGATCTGGGCGCCGGTGGGCCTGCGCTATCACGCGCTCCACCACCTCATGCCCTCGATGCCCTATCACGACCTTCCCGAAGCGCACCGTCGGCTGGCGCGCGAGCTCGGCACGGGCTCGACCTACGACGGCGCGAACCATCCCGGGATGCTGGTGCTGGTCGGTCGGATCGCGCGGAGCACGATCGGGCGCAAGGCCTAGGTTCCTCCCTGTTCTTCGGAACAAAAAGGAACCTTTCGGGACTTTCAATCCAGAAAGCAGATCATCGCGCAGCGGCGCTCGGGCGGGAGGCCGTCGTCCGCCTCGTTGGCGAGTTCGCCGGCGAGGCGCGGGTGGGCGTCGAGGGCGGTGACCTCCTCGAAGCCGAGGCGCGCATAGAAGGGGGCGTTCCAGGCGAGGTCGCGGAAGGTCGTCAGGGTCAACGCCTTGAAGCCGGTGTTGCGCGCATCGATCTGCGCGGCACGCACCAGCCCGGAGCCGATCCCGCGCCGTCCGAAGGCGGGCAGGACGTTCATCTCCCAGATGTGCAGCTCGCGGCTGAAGGGCTGGGCGACGAGAAAGCCGGCCATGGTCTCGCCGACATGGGCGACGAGGCAATGGCCCTTGCGGATCAGGCGCTGGAGATCGGGGACCTCCCACGTGTCGTCGGGGTCGAAGCCCTCAAGGCCGGGGTCGTGGGTGAACAGCTCCGCCGCAGCCCGCTCTATGGCGGGCATCGCGTCGGCATCACTCACCCGCGCGAGGCGTAGCGACCAGCTCACTCCTCGGTCCGGATCAGCACCGTCTCGCCGACCAGCAGGAACAGGAAGAACGGCGCCCATGCGGCAAGAAAGGGCGGGTAGCCGCCGAAGCTGCCCATCGCGAGCGCGGCGTTGTCGACCACGAAATAGGCAAAGCCGAGCGCCATGCCGATCACCGCGCGCACGAACAGCTGGCCCGACCGGGCGAGGCCGAACGCGGCGATCGAGCCGAGCAGCGGCATCAGCAGCGCCGAGAGCGGGCCCGAGACGCGGTGCCACCACTTGGCGCGCATCTCGTCGGTGTTGCGGCCCGCCGCCTCGTAGGCGTCGATGCTCTCGGACAGCTCCCAGAAGCTCTGCGCGTCGGCATCGACCGATTGCAGCATAATCCGGTCGGGCGTGAGGTTCTCGCCCACCACCACCGTCGCGGGCCGCTCGGTGATCGCCCCGGCGACATCGAAGCGCACCGCGTTCTCGAGCCGCCAGCCGGGCGCGGCGAAGGTCGCCCGCGGGCTGCGCAGTTGCTGGCGGATGATCCCGCCGGGGGTGCGCGCGTACCAGGTGACGCCGCTCAGCACGATGCGCTCGCCCTTGCCCGAGAGCGTCGCGGCGGCGAGGATGTCGTCCCCGTCGGTCAGGTAGACGCTCGAGCGCGGGGCGCTGCCGCTTTCCGCCTGAGGGATGGCGCCATACTCCGCCGCCTGCCAGGCCTTGAGCGTCGCGTTGGCGCGGGTGACGATCCGCTCGTTGAAGGCAAAGCTCACCCCCGCCACCAGCGCCGCGGTCAGGAGCAGCGGGGCGAGCACCTGATGGGCGCTAAGCCCGGCCGCCTTCATCGCCACCACCTCGGAGTTCTGGTTCAGGGTGACGAGGGTGATGAGCGTCGCCAGCAGCACCGAATAGGGCAGGAAGCGCGCGGCGAGCTGCGGCATCCTAAGGCCCGCATAGCGCAGAATTTCGGCCTGCCCGTTGCCCGGCGCTGCGAGGATCTCGCCGGTCTCGGACAGCAGGTCGAGCGCCAACAGCACCAGCACCAGCATGAACAGCACCGCGAGGATGCGCACCACGAAGAGCTTCGCAAGATAGAGCGTCAGCGTGCGCGAGGGGAAGAAGTCGAACTGCACGGGTCGCCTATTCCGCCGGAGCGGCCTCCGCCGGACGGTAGGCGCGCGGCGCGCGGCGCGCGAACAGCTTGCCGATGCGTTTGGCGAGCTTGGCGAAGGCCGTCTCCAGCGCCCCGATCGCCTGCCCGCCAGGCACATAGGCGACCCGCCAGTACATCCACACAATCAGCGCCGCGAACAACACGAAGGGCACCCAGAAGGCGAGGATCGGGTCAAGCCGGCCCAACGAGGCGACATCCTCGCCGTACTGGTTGATCTTGTGATAGGCGACCACCAGCACGATCGACACGAAGACGCCGAGCGCACTGGTCGACCGCTTGGGCGGGATCGCGAGGGCCACGCCCAGCAGCGGCATCAGGAACATCATCACGATCTCGACCAGCCGATAGTTGAAGCTGGCAAGGCTCGCGTCGCGCTGCCGGGGCGCAGCGTCGCGGCTCCAGCCGATCCTGAGCAGTTCGGGCAGGATGTATTCGCGGGTCGCATCGCCGCGGGCGCGGAACTTCTCGATTGCGGGCAGGTCGATGGGCAGGTCGTGGCGGCTGAAGCTCAGCACCCGCGGGGTCTGGCCGCCGCTGTCCTGGATGATCGTGCCTTCGGTGAGGCGCAGGATGATCGTGTCGGGGTTGTCGCGGGTGGCGAGGAACGCGCCCTCGCGCGCCGAGATCGAGAGCACCTGCCCCTTCTTGTCCGACACCCGGGCGAAGATGCCGATCAGGCGCCGCCCGTCGTCCTCGCTCGCCTCGATGCGCAGCGCCATGCGGTCGGCGAGCGTAGTGAACTCGCCCACCTTGATCGAAGCCCCGAGCGCGCCCGAGCGCAGCTCGTATTCGAGCTGTTCGTAATAGTAGCGGCTCAGCGGCTGGATGTAGAACACCAGCATCACGTTGACCGCCACCAGTGCCAGCGTAATGAGATAGGGCATCCGCAGCAGCCGGTTGTAGGACAGGCCCACCGCGCGCATCGTGTCGAGCTCGGAGGAGGTGGCGAGCTTCCGGAAGGCGAGCAGCACCCCGAGCAGCAGCCCGAGGGGGATCGCGAGGCTCGCATATTCGGGGATCAGCGCGCCCAGCATCTTGAAGACGACACCCACCGGCCCGCCCTCGACCGCGACGAAATCGAACAGGCGCAGCATCTTGTCGAGCATCAGCAGGCTGGCCGCGAGCGCGAAGATGCCCAGCATTGGCAAGACCACCAGCCGGAAGATGTAGCGGTCGATGCTGGGGATGAAGTTCAGCAAGGGCAATTCCGTCGGTTGCGCAAGGGCAGGAGTGCCCTAGCGACTTCGGGCCCGCGCGTCATGTCCCCAATTGCCGTGAAGTGCGGCCGTTGCGCCGAAGCTTCACCAGAAGCGGCTGCCGGGGATGCCCTTGAACGGCCCGGCCTCGCGCGATGTGATCCAGCCGCCGTAGAAGCCGCCGGGTTGGGGGACGACCTGTTCGCCGTCGACCAGCACCTCGTCGAAGGGCGCGGCGTAGAAGGCGATGTGGTCCCTGATGCCGGTGAAGGCCGGCGTGGGGGCGGGATAGGACCAGCCGGCGCCTTCGATGTGCGCCGCACCGAGGATAACGTCCCAATAGACCGCCTGACCCTTCCATTCGCAGATCGAGCGCGCCGGGTTGGGGCGCAAGCGATCCATCGCGATGTCGCCCTGCGGGATGTAGTAGGTCGGCGGATGCGAGGTCTCGAGCGTGCGCCACGCGGCGCGGCTGTTGGCGATCACCGTCCCCTCATGGCGGATCAGGATATGCCGCGCGGTCGGTTCGGCGATCGCCGGGCGGGGATAGTCCCAGACGCTTTCCTGGCCGGCAAGGACCGGATCGGGTTCGGGGTGATGGGCCTGCCTCACTCCCGGTTCCGGCTCAGGCCTTTTCCAGCGTGCATTGCAGCGGGTGCTGGTTCTGCCGGGCGAAGTCCATCACCTGGTTCACCTTGGTTTCGGCGACCTCGTAGGTGAAGATCCCGCACACTCCGACGCCGCGCTGGTGGACATGGAGCATCACGCGGGTCGCCTGTTCGAGATCCATCGCGAAGAAGCGCTTCAGCACCAGCACCACGAATTCCATCGGGGTATAGTCATCGTTGAGCATCAGCACTTTGTACTGGCTCGGTTTCTTGGGCTTGGCGCGGGTCTTGGTGGCGACGCCGACCTGGCCCTGGCCACCCGCATCCTTGCTGCCGTCCTCGTCCTCGGCGCGCGGTGCGGCGGCGGCCTGAGACACGGGCAGCGCAACGCGCTTCGCGAGAGCGGAAGGGGAGGGGGCTCGCATAGCCCCCATTATGGGAGTCGTCCGGCGAGGTGCAAGCGATAGGTGCGATTTGTTTGGGCCTCGGGCTCCTGCGCATTCCTGCGGAACGGAAAGGTAGGGCGCCAAAGAAAAGGCCGGCCAGAGTCGCGTCTGGCCGGCCTGCGCCTTGCGGCGCGCTCTCGTGGACCGGGTTGGAGAGAGAGGAGAGAGGCCCGGTCCAGGAACTTGTCTTACGCGGCGGCCTTGCCGAGCTTCTCGGCGGCGACGCTGACGCGGTTCGAGATCGGGGCGAAGGCATCGTTGTAAAGCTTCACCCAGGCTTCGGTGCGCTTCGAGCCGTAGGAGACCATGGCGTCGAAGTTGCGGCGGGCGAGTTCGCCCTGGAGCTGCATGAGTTCGGTCGGCGACTTGACGGCGGCGATCTTCTTGGCATCTTCGGTGACGGTCTCGATCACGGTCTTGCCGGTCTCGACGTTGTCCTTGATGAGTTCCTGGGCGCCGGTGAAGAAGATCTTCCCGCTTTCCACGACGGCTTCGACGTTTGCCTTGGCAAACTCGCCGGCTTCGGCGGTCAGCTCGGTGGTCTTGGCGAAGGCGGTCTTGGCGCGGGTCTGGACGTCGGCGAAGACTTCCTTGGCGGTGGCGGTGATGTCGGCGTTCTGGGCGGTTTCCATGATGGTATCCTTGAGCTTGACGAGGGGATTGGGCTTGGGCGCGGCAACGGGTGTCGCGGCATCATCAGCCAGGGCCGGCACCGTGACCGGGACCTTGGCGGGGGTCTTGATCGCCGTCTTCGGCTTGACGGTCTTGGCCGCCACCTTCTTGACCAGGGCGACCTTCTTGACGGTCGGGGTCTTGGTGGGGGCAGCGATGGCCTTGGCAACCGGAGCGGGCGAAGCGACGGCCGGGGCGGGCGCGGCAGCGGGCGGGGTCACCACGGGAGCGGGAGCGGCTTCGGCTTTCGGCGCGGCGGGCGCCTTGGCCGCCGGCGCGATCTTGGTGGCGGCCTGCGCGTAGGCCTTCTCGGCCGCAGCGTCGATCTTGGCGACCGGAGCCTTCACTTCGGCGGGCTTCACCGGGGCAGCGGCAGGCTTCTCAACTTCGGACATGGCGACCTCGCTTCATGTTGCAGTGCACAAAATAGCAAGGGCGAGGGCGAAGTCAAGAGGGTTTTTGTGCAGTGCACAATGATTTTGGAAAGGCCCGCGCGACGATCGTCCCTAAGGCGGGCACAGAATGTACAAGGCGAACGAAACCCGCCGGTCAGCGGGTCTTCACATAGCGTCCCGGGGCATCCTCGATCACTGTGTCGCCCTCGCCGCCCGGCACGCGCTTGCCCGCCGCAGGCACCCGCGCGTCCGACTGCCGGTGAAGCCATGCGAGCCAATGCGGCCACCAGCTTCCGGGGTGTTCGGTCGCGCTTTCGACGAAGGCTTTCAGAGAGGGCGCGGCGCTGTCGCCGACCCAGTACTGGTACTTGCCCGCCGCCGGCGGATTGACCACCCCCGCGATGTGGCCGGAGCCCGCCAGCAGGAACTCGATCGGCCCGGTGAAGTGCTTCGTGATCCGCCACACGCTCTCGGCCGGCGCGATATGGTCCTCGCGCCCCGCCTGCACGAAGCTCGGCGTGGCGACGCGGGTCAGGTCGATCGGCGTGCCGTCGGCCTCAAGCGCATCGGGCACCACCAGCTTGTTGTCGCGGTAGAGGTCGCGCAGATAGGCGTTGTGCCACTTCGAGGGCAGGTTGGTGACGTCCCCGTTCCAGTGGAGGAGATCGAAGGCCGGGTAGTCCTCGCCGAGCAGGTAGTTGTTGACGACATAATTCCAGATGAGGTCGCGGCCCCGCAGCGAATTGAAGGTGGCGGCGAGATAGCGCCCGTCGAGGTAGCCCTGGGGGGACAGCTGCCCGATCATCTCGAGCTGCCGATCGTCGATGAAATGCTTGAGATCGCCAGCCCGCTCGAAATCGACCTGGGCGGTGAAGAAGGTGGCGGATCTGACCTTGTCCGCCTCGCCCCGCCGCGCCAGCACCGCCAGCGTCGCCGCCAGCGTGGTGCCCGCCACACAATAGCCGATGGTGTGGACCTGCGGCACGCCAAGCCGCGCGCGGACATGGTCGATCGCCTCGATCTGGGCGCGGATGTAATCGTCCCAGACGACCTCGCCCATGGTCTCGTCGGCGCTCTTCCAGCTGACCACGAAGACGCTGATCCCCTGATCGACCGCCCACTTGATGAAGCTTTTCTTCGGCGTCAGGTCGAGGATGTAGAAGCGGTTGATCCACGGCGGGAAGATCACCAGCGGCACCTCCAGCACCTCTGCGGTGGAGGGGCTGTACTGGATCAGCTGGTAGAGCGGCGTCTCGTGCACCACCTTGCCGGGCGTCGCGGCGAGGTTCTCGCCGAGCCGGAAGGCGTCGGGATCGGTGTGGGTGAGCTGCCCGCGCTTCATGTCGTTGACGAGGTGCTGCATCCCGCGCACCAGGTTGCCCCCGCGGGTCTCGATGGTGCGCTTGAGCACCACCGGGTTGAGGGCGAGGAAGTTGTCCGGGCTCATCGCCTCGGCGAGCGCGCCGACCGCGAATTCGAGCTGCTGGCGCTTCTCCACGTCTAGCCCGTCCATCCCCCTGACCGCCGTGCGGAAATAGTCGGCGAGCATAAGGTAGGTCTGGTGGAGCAGCAGGAAGGCCGGGTGCTCGCGCCAGGCGGGATCGGCGAAGCGCCGGTCGCTCTTGGGCAGGGCCGCGGGATCGGGCGCCTCGCCGGGCGTGCCCGCGCCGGTGCCGGCGGCGAAGCTCTGCATCATCCCCGTCCACAGCTGCATCTGGTCCTGCGCCAGCTTCGCCTGCGCTTCGAGCAGGCCCTTGGGCATCTGCCCGAGCATCGCCTGCGAGATCACCAGCCACTGCGCCGGGTCGAGCAGGTTGGTGCCCCTGGCGACTTTTTCGGAGGCGGCGTGGGCCTGATGGGCGGCGAAATCGAGCCACAGCTGCTGGAGCTGCGTGGCGGTCGCGGTCCATTCGGTGAGCTCGCCCGGGTCCATGCCCTTGGGCAGCAGCGCATCGAGCCCCTTGCCGGCGAGCATTTCGCGCATCGCTTCGCCCTGCATGTCGAAGAAGCCCTTCAGCCCTTCGCCCGCCGCCATAAGATCGGTGTCCTGTGCCATCGCCGGAAAGTCGTCCCTTGTCGTGCCGCGATCATACCAGTGCCGCCATTCCCCGTCAGCCGCAATCGCCGAAAACGCCTTCCCACGATCCGCGGGTTTGGCCTAGGAGAGGCACGGCGGCCTCATCAGGGCGGCCGAAGACAAGGTGATGACAGCCGATGAATGACCAGTTCTACCGCATGAAGCGCATGCCCCCGTACGTGATCGCGGAGGTCAACGCCATGCGTCACGCCGCAAGGCTGGCGGGGCAGGACATCATCGACCTCGGCATGGGCAACCCCGACCAGCCCCCGCCGCAGCATGTCATCGACAAGCTGTGCGAAGTGGCCGCCAAGCCCGATGCCCACGGATATTCGCAGTCCAAGGGCATCCCCGGCCTGCGCCGCGCACAGGCGGGCTACTATGCGCGCCGCTTCGGGGTGGAACTCGATCCCGAAACCGAGGTGGTGGTGACGATGGGCTCGAAGGAGGGCCTCTCGAGCCTCGCGACCGCGATCATCGCGCCGGGCGATGTGGTGCTGGCCCCCAACCCCTCCTACCCGATCCACACCTTCGGCTTCATCATCGCCGGCGCGACGATCCGCTCGGTGCCGACCACGCCCGACGCGCATTACTGGGAATCGCTCGACCGGGCGGTCAACTTCACCGTGCCGCGCCCCAGCGTGCTGGTGGTGAGCTACCCCTCCAACCCCACCGCCGAGACGGTCGATCTCGCCTTCTACGAACGCCTCGTCGCCTGGGCGAAGGAGAACCAGGTCTGGGTCGTCTCCGATCTAGCCTATTCCGAGCTTTACTTCGACGGCAATCCGACCCCTTCAATCATGCAGGTGCCGGGCGCCAAAGACGTTGCGATCGAGTTCACCAGCATGTCCAAGACCTATTCGATGGCGGGTTGGCGGATGGGCTTTGCGGTCGGCAATCGCCAGCTGATCGCGGCGCTCACCAGGGTGAAGTCCTATCTCGATTACGGCGCCTTCACCCCGATCCAGGCCGCGGCCTGTGCGGCCCTGAACGGCCCGCAGGACATCGTCGAGACCAACCGCGAACTCTATCGCAAGCGCCGCGACGTGATGGTCGAGGCGTTCGGGCGCGCCGGGTGGGAGATTCCGCCGCCGCGCGCCTCGATGTTCGCTTGGGCGCCGCTGCCGCCCGCCCTGAAGGCGATGGGCAGCCTGGAGTTCTCCAAGCAGCTGCTGACCGAGGCGCAGGTCGCGGTAGCGCCGGGTGTGGGCTACGGTGAGAACGGCGAGGGATTCGTGCGAATCGCTATGGTCGAGAACGAGCAGAGGCTTCGCCAGGCGGCCCGCAACATCAAGCGGTACCTCCAATCGCTGGGGGTAAACAGCTCCGCCGCCTAGCTGTTTGTTTAGGATTCGTCGCAATTAGGTCCAAATTCGAAGAATTCCTGTCCGATTTGCGTTAGGCTGTGTTTAAACAGCGATGGACAGAGAAGGAGACGATGATGGCCTCCGTCGCGGCGCAACGGCTGACCGACAGACAGCGGGCGGTGATGGAACGCATCGACCGCCGCGTGCCGATCAAAGTGATCGCGCTCGACCTCGGCGTGTCGGAGACCCGCGTCAACCAGCACATCCGCGCCCTCAAGGATATCTTCGAGGCTGCGAGCCTCGGCGAACTGGTGGAGAACTACCGTGCCACGGTCCGGTCCGAAGATGCTGGGATGCATACGGAAAGTGAATTAGGGACCGGCCCGGATACAGCTTTGCTGAAGCCCTTCAGTCAAGCTGCATACACAAATTCTCAGATTAACCCGGAAGCTGATCTGACTAAATCCGGTCCACAGGATGATCCGGGCCAGCTTGTCCTCGGCGATGCGCGGCCCCTGATCGAACAGGCGCCCTGGCTGAGGCCGGGCGAGCCCAGGGTCGTCCCCGGAGTGCTCGATGGGGAGCATGCCGTCCTGCTCCGCCTGGGGGCAATCGTCGGGATCGCGTCGGGCATCCTCGCCAGCGTGGTTCTCGCGGTGACTGCCGCGATGACGCTCAGCGAGGCAACGGAGGGCAAGGCTTCCTTCTCCGCGGAAACAGGGGTTGCGGCCGGGTGAGCACCGGCGCCGCAGGAGACGATTGCATGGACAACCGAATCATTGCCGATGCTTACAATCTGAAGAAGCTGATCCGCGAGGCCGAGGCACTGGCCGACGAATCGATCATCGCGATGGCCCGCCTCAAGCAGGCGATGCTCGCCGCGCGGCAGAACCCGGACATCGCCCTGTCGACCGGCCAGCGCGCGCTGGTGCGGCTCACCGAGGCGGAAAGCCATGCCCTCTCGATGTCGACGAGCCTGCTGCGCGTTCATGACGAACTGAGCAAGGTCGCGCAGGTCCACGCCGGGGGCGACGCGGGCCTTCCGACCAAGGTCGCGGAAGTGGAGATGGCACCGGTCACGGCCGAGCGGGACGCCGTGCCGGCCTGACCTGATGCTCGACCCGCTCGAACTGTTCAACGCCTACCGGGCCCCGACCCAGCATCTCGTCAGCCTCCTGCTGGCGGCGGCGATCTGGCGCTGGGGCGGGGCCCCGGAACGTTGGCTGATCGGCGTCTTCGTGGCCACCATGATCGCGCCTGTCTACATCGTCCCGTGGCTTGATCCGGCGTCGGGCCCAATAGCTCCGAACGAGCCCATCTATGTGCTGATCGACGTGCTGGCGGCTGGGCTCTTCGTGGGGGTCGCGCTCAACGCCAACCGCAACTACCCGCTGTGGATCGCCGGCTTCCAGTTGGTCGCGGTGGCCGCCCACGCGGTCGATGCGCTGATCGACGGCGTCTCGCCCCTGGCCCACGCGATCCTCGCGATCGGGCCGTCCTATGGGCAGCTGCTGCTGCTGATCTTCGGCTTCGTCCGGCACCGCGCGCGTGAGCGCCGCTTCGGACCCTATCGCGCGTGGCGCCGTTCGCCGCCGCGCGGCGCGAACTGGGCCGGGGCGTGAGGCGTAGCATGCCCCGGGGAGCAGAACGTCGATGCCGGTAGGCCAAGTGCCGGGCCAGCGCGTGCCCTCGCACGAACAGCGCGCCGCCGCGATGATCGCCTACTTGCGCGACATGGTGCTCGCCCCGCCGCTGCACCGCGAGCGCGGCCATGCGATCTTCGTCGACGGTGACAGCAATTGGCTCGGCGACGGGCCCTGCGGGCTCGGCACCATAAGCACGCTGACCTTGCGGATGCGCGTGCTGCTGGGCGAGGCGCTGCGCCTCGATGCCGCCGGCATCATCCTTGCGCACAGCCACCCTTCGGGCCATTGCCGCCCGAGCGGCTGCGACATCGCCGCCACCCGGCGTCTCGTCGAAGTCGCGCGCGCGCTCGACGTGACGCTGATCGATCACCTTATCTTCACCGCCGATGCCGTTTATTCGATGCGTGCAGGAGGGCTTGTGTGAACGCCATTCCCGATCAGGACCGGTTTCCGCGCAGCGACGTGACGATCCCGCGCTTTCGCGAGGCGGGCGATGTGACGCTCGATCTGGCGCACCGCGACGCCCGGGTCGAGGATCGCTGGCTGGCGCTGCACCCGCGCGAATTCGCGCTGCTGTGGCGCCTCGCCGAACGGCCGGGCTAGCCGGTCACCGGGCAGCAACTGCTGATCGATGCCTGGCGGATGCGGCTCGGAGTGGGGAGCGTCATCGTGGCCGACTACGTCGCGCGGGTGCAGGCCAAGCTTGCGCCCCTCGGCCTTGCCTGCCTGATCGGCACGCACCGTGACGGCACCTATTTCCTCGACGTTCCCGCGGTCGGCGGGCTTTCACGGCTGGACGGTGCCGCTGCCGGCTGAGACGCCCCCGGCAGCGCGCGGCTCTGGACAGCGGCCCGCGGATCGGCAATCCTGCGGCCCTGCCTTGACCTTCAGGGAACCACGCAAGATGTCCGCCACCGTCACCGCCGCCGCCAATGACCGCGTCGCCATCACCATGGGCGAGGACGGCGTCGCCGAGGTCCGCTTCGTTCGTGCCGACAAGATGAACGCGCTCGACCCGCAGATGTTCGAGCGGATCATCGAGGCGGGCCATGCCCTCCAACGCATGAAGGGCCTGCGCGCGGTTGTGCTCTCGGGCGAGGGCCGGGCGTTCTGCGCCGGGCTCGACCTCTCCAACTTCTCGAGGAAACCCCCAGAGGACGAGCCGAGCCTGACCGAGCGCACCTACGGCAATGCCAACCGCGCGCAGCAGGTGGCGATGCAGTGGAGGAAGCTCCCCGTGCCGGTGATCGCGGCGGTCCACGGCGTGTGCTTCGGCGGGGGCCTCCAGATCGCGAGCGGCGCCGACATCCGCATCGTCCACCCGGCAACCCGCATGGCGATCATGGAGCTGAAGTGGGGCCTCGTCCCCGACATGGGCGGCTATGTGCTGTGGCGCGGGCTGGTGCGCGACGACGTGCTGCGTGAGCTCGTCTACACCAACCGCGAGTTCAATGGCGCCGAGGCGCAGGCTCTCGGGCTTGCCACCTATGTCGACGACAACCCCCGCGAACGCGCGCTCGCCATCGCCCGGCAGATCGCGCTCAAGAACCCCCACGCGATCCGCGCCGCCAAGCGCCTCCAGGCCGGCATGTGGGAGCGCGAGACCGACGCGATCCTCCTTGAGGAAAGCATCGAGCAGCATGCGATCATGCGCAGCCGCAACCAGGTCGAGGCGGTGATGGCCGAGATGGAGCGCCGCAAGCCCAACTTCGAGGACGTCTAGGCGCTCCCGCTGCGTGCCTGGAACCCAGGCAGCGTCATCCGACGGGCCCCCACGGCCCGGCTCGTCACTGCCGGATGAAGGCCAGCAGCTCGGCGTTGATCAGCTCGGGATGCGTGGCGAACAGGGCGTGCGAGAGACCGGGATAGGTCTTGAGCGTCCCGTTCGGCAACAGCTTGATGGCTGTGCGCGCCGCGGCGTCGATCGGGACGATCTGGTCGTCCTCGCCGTGGATCAGCAGGACCGGGAGGCTCACCGCCTTGAGGTCCTCGGTGAAATCGGTCTCCGAGAAGGCGGCGATGCAGTCGTAATGCGCCTTGGCGCCGCCCATCATGCCCTGCCGCCACCAGTTGTGGATCAGACCCTCGCTGATCTCGGCGCCTTCGCGGTTGAAGCCGAAGAAGGGGCCGGTGGGGATATCGAGGTAGAGCTGCGCACGGTTGCGCGCCAGCGCCTCGCGGAAGCCGTTGAACACCTCGATCGGAAGGCCGAGCGGATAGGCCTCGGTCCTGAGCATGATCGGCGGCACCGCGCCGATCAGCACCGTCTTGGCGACCCGTCCGGGCTCACTGCGCGCGACATAGCGGATCGCCTCGCCGCCGCCGGTCGAGTGGCCGATATGGACCGCGTCGCGCAGATCCAGGGCCCGCGCGAGTTCGATCACGTCGGCGGCATAGGTGTCCATCTCGTTGCCGGTGTCGGTCTGGTCGGACCGGCCGTGCCCGCGCCGGTCGTGCGCGATCACCCGGAAGCCTTCGCCGAGGAAGAACAGCATCTGGTTGTCCCAGTCGTCGCTGCTGAGCGGCCAGCCATGGTGGAAGACGATCGGCCGGGCGTCGCGCGGACCCCAGTCCTTGTAGAAGATGCTGGTGCCATCGGTGGTAGTGAGCATGGGCATGATCTTCTCCCTGAAGATGAGGGGCAGCCCGGATGTCCGGCACGGCGCAGGGGCCGCGCCGCCCCGCCGGGCGCCTCGACTAAGGCCTTGGTCATCGTCCGCGCGCCTGACCGGCGCGGCCCCACTGGCGACTCGTGTCCTGGCTTGACAGTGCGGGCGAGGCCGAGGGTGGCATCCGGCGCGGGAGGGCGGTAGCCCCTATCGCTCGGCGCACGCCTCGCTTCGTCGCAAAACCGGGCTCGGGCTCGCGACCGGCGTCCTCAGCCGAACACCGCCACGCATTGGAGCCCGTCGAGCACCTGCCGGCCCTCCACATCCCACATCCGCAGCCGTTCCGAGGAATAGCCGGCATCGGCGTGCTGGCTGGCGTTCTCGGCGAGGTACCAGCCCCCGCGCGAGTGGCTTTCCGGATCGAGCACGTTGAAGGACCAGTTGATCGAGCTGATCGGGCCCGGCCGCTGCATCGCCCGCATCGCGCCGGGCGGCATGACGTCGCCCATCAGCACCAGCTTGGACACGGGGTCGAGATCGTGCGCCTCGGTGAGCCGCGCCCAGCGCCGCACCGTGGCGCCGTGTCCGCCGCCCTTGGCCTGACCGTAGCGAAGCTCGAAGTTCTTCTGGATGAAGGTCGGTCCCTGCCCCATCATCGCCACCTCATTGTCCTCGGGCGTGCCGGGCCAGGCCTCGGGCAGGGCGGAAGGGTGCTGCGCATTGGCCTTGCGCCCCTCGCCGAACAGCCAGAAGGCGGTGAGGGCGAGGCGGCCCTCGGACAGGATCTCGCTGCGCACCTGTGTGACGTTGCGGCCCTGCCGTACGATCTCGGCTCTGAGCGCGATATCCTCGCCGACCGGCGCGACGAAGGCGATCTGCCCGGCGCGCAGAGGCGGCAGGCCCGGAAATGCGCGCACCGCCATGGTATAGGCGATCAGCGCCGAGGCCCCGCCATAGAGCGTGCGCCCCTGCATCCAGTCGGCGGCATGGGTGAGGCGGGCGGGGCCGGGCTGGCCGGTCACGGGTTCAAGGAGGCTGGCGATCGTCATGCGCGGATGCCTTGCCGCGCGGCGCGGGGCGCGTCCAGACTGACGTTGCGTCAAGCAAGCGTGCCCAATCGCACATTGCCAAGCCCGCGCCGAATCGCTAGTGCCCCGCATCCGTCCGGGGCGCCAGCGCCGGAAGGCTCGGCCCGATGGCGGAGTGGTGACGCAGCGGACTGCAAATCCGTATACGCCGGTTCGATTCCGGCTCGGGCCTCCACCTTTGCATTGCACGCCCGCGACCCAGGATTTATGGCGCGGGCCGGAGTGCCGCTTTAGCTCAGTCGGTAGAGCACATCATTCGTAATGATGGGGTCACGTGTTCGAGTCACGTAAGCGGCACCAGCCTCCCTTCCCAAAACGTCTCAAAACGTTGATTTTCTGCGGGTTTCGAGCCATAGTGGCCGGAGCCGTTGTCTCGCTTTGTTCCATAAAATGCCCCCAAGTTTCACGAATCTGGGGGCAACGGTGGGGGCAAAGCGACCAGAAAAAAGGCGTTGCCCCCAATGTCCCTGAAAGCCGCACAAATTCCGGCGTTTAAGTCAACTGATACCCCCTATCGCAAATTTGACGGCAGAGGCCTCTATCTTGAGGTCCGTCTGAACGGTTCGAAGCTCTGGTATTTCAAATATCGCTTCCTCGGTTCTGAAAAGCGCCTCTCATTCGGTACCTTTCCCGAGGTGAGCCTCGCTCAAGCACGGCAGCGGTGTGACGATGCCCGCCGCTTGATCGATGCGGGGGAAAATCCGCTGCACAAGCGCAAGATGGAGAAGATCAGGGCGCGGATTTCTGCAGACAACAGTTTTCAGTCAATTGCCGAGGATTTCATCGACGTAAGGTTTGTCGCCAGCGGTAAGGCTGAGGCGACTATCGAGAAGGCCCGCTGGTTTCTTTCTCACCTGACCCCTGCGATTGGTCCCCGTCCGATTGACGCGATCGAACCCGCCGAACTTCTTGCCGTTCTCAAGAAGATCGAGCGCGCCGGGAAGCGCGAGACGGCCATCAGGACGCGCGCGTTTGCCAGTCGGGTTTTTCGGCACGGCGTAGCGATGGCCTTGTGCAAGCATGATCCTGCTGCGCTGATTGGAGGTGCCTTGGCGACACCCAAGGTGACACACCATGCGGCGGTTCTCGAACCAAAGAAGCTCGGAGAGGTCCTCTGCACGATCGATGACTATGGTGGAGGAGTGATCGTCAAGATCGCTATGCAGCTCCTGCCCCACGTATTCCTCCGGCCAGGTGAGCTGCGCTTCGGCAAATGGCCTGAGGTCGATTTTGACGAAGCTATCTGGCGCATACCCGAAGAACGTACAAAGCTTAGGCGGCCTCACAGCGTTCCTCTGTCGCGGCAGTCACTTTCGCTTCTCCGGCAGCTGCGCGAAAACACCGGCTGGATGGAATTCATGTTCCCCGGTGAGCGGTCGCACCGCAAGCCCATGTGCGAGAATGCCATGAACCTTGCCTATCGTCGGATGGGCCTTGGGAAGGATGTGGTCACTGCCCACGGCTTCAGGGCAACTGCCAGCACCTTGCTCAACGAGAGCGGGAAGTGGCATCCGGATGCGATCGAGCGAGCGCTTGCGCATGGCCACAGCAATGCCGTCAGAGGGGCCTATGCGCGCGGCCAGCACTGGGACGAACGCGTCGCCATGGCGCAATGGTGGAGCGATTATCTCGACCAACTGCGGATTGGAGCCGAGGTGATCCCCATCCGAAGGTCGACGGGCCGCTAACGCAGTAGCAGGCTCAACTCAGGCGCATCGACGCCAAACAAACGGACCTCGGTTCCGGCGACATGCAAATAGTCGCCATCGATGACTTCGGCAGTTTCTTCTATGACCTGTGCGGAGGCGAGGTACGGCGCCCCCAGCGTTGCAAGCGCCGCGAGGATGTGGCGAAGATATCCTTCAGACCTTCTCTGCAGGGGCCTTCTTGGGAGTCGACTTTTTCAAGAAGGCTTGGGTCTTCTTCTTCATTCCTCAGTCACTACGACGAAGCCCAACCCTCCTCAATTCACAACCTCAAATCTGTGGCATTGGTGTTGACCGGGGACAATGCATTGCCCCGGTTAGGGAAGTGAGGGGATTTTACTCGCGAGATTGCGTGGCCGTGATTGCCCGCGAGGCCCGGGCGAGAAAAAAACCGGCGGCGATCAGCGGCGCGCAGGCAGCGGTCATCGCGATTGCCAGCGCGTCAGCACGGCCCGCCTCGTCGAGTGCATCCGAGAGCGCGCCGACCAGTAGCGGACCAAGTCCCAGCCCCAGCAAATTGCCGAGGAACAGGACGATCGCCGTCAACGGTGCCCGCGCGCGGGGCTCTACTCGCGCCTGCATGACGGGCGTCAGACAAGTCTGGAACACGGTCGAGACCGCCAGGCCGAGCAAGACGAGTGCCAACGCCAGGGTCCGGCTTGAGATCTGGAGTGCAACGGCAAACGTCAGCGCGCCAATCCATGCGGCGGCGGCGGCGAGCATAAGCGGCGCGGCCGTCGACCTTCGGGAAAGCCGATCCGCCAACATGCCGCTCGCGATCGTGCCGGCACCGGCGAGCAGACCTGCGCCAAGCGCCATGAACATTCCGGCTTTGGTCAGTGAAAGGCCCTGTACCCGGACGAGCCAGGCCGGCAGCCAGGACAAGATGCCATAGCCGCCTAACAAGGAAAGCACCCAGCAACTGATCACGCCCATCAACACGCGGTCACGAATGATCTCGTGCAAGGTTGTGCGCAGCGGCGGTGCTGTGGGCGGGGCAGCGCGAGGCAAGGTGCCGAGCTGCGTCCAGGCGAATAGTGCAACGGCGAGGCCCAGTCCGCCCAGCCCCAAGAACACGACGCGCCATCCGAACTGCGTCGCGACGAAACCCGCCAGCACGAACCCGATGATCAGCCCGCCATGCGCGCCGGCGGTGAACAGACCGATCGCTCGGCCGCGACGCTGGGGTGCAGTCTGGTCGATGATGAGCGCAACCGAGACCGGGGCGGTCCCTGCCTCGCCGATGCCGACGAGCATTCGGCCGCACGCCATCGCGAGAAAGTTCGTCGCGGCTCCGCAGAGCGCGGTTGCCCCGCTGAACAGGACGACGCACACGGCGATGAAGCGCCCCGGCCGCCAGCGCTGCGAGAGGATGCTCGCCGGGATCGCCAGGGTCGCATAGAACAGTGCAAACAGCGTGCCTGACAGAAGGCCGATCTCCGCATCGCTCAGGCCGAGTTCGCGGCGGATCGGCTCGGCCAGCAGGGAAACAATCTGGCGATCGACGAAGTTCAGGCCGTACACCAGCGTCAACGGAACCAGCAGCCCGGCGCTGGTGCCACGTGCCATCGTCATAGCGATCGCCCGACGATTTCTTTCATGATCTCGCTGGTGCCGCCGTAGATGCGCTGCACCCGCGCATCCCGCCACAGGCGGGCGATCGGGTATTCGTTCATGTACCCGGCACCGCCATGGAGCTGGAGCGCGCTGTCGCAGACCTCCCACAGGAGCTCGGTGTGGAAGAGCTTGGCCGATGACGCCTCTGCAGCGGACAGACGCGCATCCACATGCCGCGCGATCGCCCAATCGAGATGCGCCCAGCCGACCTGCAGCTTGGCGGCGAGCCCCGCCAGAATGAAGCGTGTATTCTGAAGATCAAAGACACGTTGGCCGAAAGCGTGGCGTTCCTTTGTGAACGACAGCGCTTCGTCGAAGGCGCGCTGTGCGGAGGCTTGTGCGGCGATCGCGATCTGCAGCCGCTCCTGCGGCAACTGCGTCATCAGATAATCGAACCCCTGTCCCTCCGTGCCGAGCAAGTGGGTTTCGGGAACCGCAACATCGGCGAAGAACAATTCGCTGGTGTCGCCCGATTTCTGCCCGATCTTGTCGAGGTTCCGGCCGCGCGAAAAGCCCGCCATGCCCGCTTCCACCACCACCAGGCTGATGCCCTTGGCGCCGGCACCGGGATCGGTCTTTGCGACGACGATGACGAAGTCGGCATTCTGCCCGTTGGTAATGTACGTCTTGTTACCGCTCACCCGATAGTGTTCGCCCTCGCGCCGAGCCGTGGTACGGATCGCCTGCAGGTCCGATCCGGTGCCCGGCTCGGTCATTGCGATCGCGCCGATCACTGTTCCGCCGATCATTCCGGCCAGCAGTCGATCCCGCAGTGGCGGCCGTGCATAGTGCGCAATGTAATCGGCAACGATGTCGGACTGGAGCGTGATGCCGGCGGAACTGCCCGCGTAGGCGAGCTCCTCGCCGATTACTGCGTTGAACCGGAAATCGAGGCCGAGGCCTCCTTGATCGGCGGAGATATGAGGGCAGAGCAGTCCCGCGTCACCGCAGGCGCGCCAGAAGGCGCGATCCACAATGCCCTCGTTTTCCCAGCGGTCGAGGTTCGGCAGCAAATGATGCGTGAAGAACTTGCGGACTGTATCGCGGAACTGATCGAGGGTCGGATCGAAAATCTGGCGGTTGTCGGTGCGAAGCATGGCCGGCCCCACTCAGTTGACGGCACGATCGCGATTCGCCCAATGCGGCGCGCGTAGTGCTGTCTTGAGGATTTTGCCTGCGCCGGACAGTGGCAATGGTTCGCCGTAAACTTCGATCGATCGCGGTGCCTTGTATCGGGCGATTTGCTTGCGACAGAACTCGACCAGCTCATCTTCAGTCGCCGAGGCGCCTGCGGCAAAGCGGACGATGGCATGCACCCGCTCGCCCCATTTGTCGTCGGGAACCCCAATTACCGCGCATTCCAGAACTGCCGGATGGCTGGCGAGCGCCGCTTCCACTTCGGCGGAGAAGATGTTTTCGCCGCCGCTGACGATCATGTCCTTCAACCGATCGGCCACGAACAGAAAGTCGTCTTCATCCAGCCGCCCCATATCGCCAGTTCGCAGCCATCCGTCGCGCAGCGCTTCGGCTGTGGCCTCGGGTTGCCGCCAGTAGCACGACATGGTGTTGAGACCGCGTGCCCAGATTTCGCCGGTCTCGCCTCTGGCGAGATGCTGTCCGGTCGCCGGGTCTACGATGCTCAACTCGACACCGGGTACAGCACGGCCAGCGCTGGCAAGCTTGCCGGCAAGTCGTCCGGACATGACATGCCGTTCCGGCGGAAGGATGGTGAGCAGCGGGCCGGCCTCGCTCTGCCCATATGCCTGAAGCAGCCCGACATCGGGAAGCGCGCCAAGAACCCGCTCCAGCAGGGCGGGGCTAATAGCGGATCCGCCATAGAGCAGCTGCTTCAGGGAAGCGAGCCGCGCTGCATCGAACTCGGGATCGCAGATCAGCGCATTGATCATCGTCGGCACGCAGACGCAATGCGTTGCCCGATGTGTGGCGATCGCTTCCATCATCGCGGCAGGACTGAAAGCGGGCAGGAAGGTTTGTGCAGACCGCGTCATCGCGACCGGGAGAAACCCTGTCATGTCCGCCAGATGAAACATCGGTGCGACATGTAACCACACGCTGTGCCGCGGGAGGCAGACCGCCGACTGGAAGTTCAATGCATTGACGATGGCGGCGCGATGCGAAAGTACGACGCCCTTGGCACGCCCGGTCGTTCCTCCGGTATAGAAGATGTAGGCATTGGCCTCGCCGACAGTTGCAGCGCAGGCGATGGCGTCGCCATCCATGCTGGACAGCGAATTCTCACCGTCAATAGCAACGCGACGCACGGTTTCGGCCACTTCAGCCGTGTGCGACGCGAGCGTGCCATGAAAGAGCAGAGTCGTCGCCTCGCTGTCAGCGACTTGGGCGGCGATCTCCGCTGCTGCCAGGCGGGTATTGATCGGTACCGCTACGGCTCCGGCCCAAGCTATCGCCAGGTAAGCCTCAAGCATCTCGGGGGAGTTAGGTGAGAGGATGGCGACTCGGTCGCCAACGCCCGTTCCGGTCGCTCGTAACGCTCCGGCCTGGGTCCTCACCCGCTCAACGAGCTCGCCATACAGCACCTTCCGACCGCCATGCGACCAAGCGAGCGCATTCGGTTCGGCCCGGGCCGCAGCCAGAAAAGGATCGATCACACTGAGCATTGCAAGTCGTTCAACCTCTCTCTTGACAGCCTCAACATGTCTTAATACTACCTACTAGTAAGTAAGTTTCAAGGCAGAAATTGGAGCGGCCATGTCGGCATATATTCTCGGCGTTGGGATGACCCCGTTCAGGAAGCCGAGCGTCGCGGAAAATTACCGACAGCTGGGTGTGCGCGCCGGCCTTGCCGCGCTGGCGGATGCGGGCGTCGACTATCGACAGATCCAGCAGGTCTATGCCGGCTACGTCTATGGCGACTCGACTGCCGGCCAGTCCGTCGCCTACGAGCTCGGCCTGTCGGGCGTGCCGATCATCAATGTGAACAACAATTGCGCGACCGGGTCGTCGGCGCTGTTTCTCGCTCGTCAGCTGGTCGAGCTCGGCGGTGCGGATTGCGTGCTAGCGCTCGGGTTCGAGCAAATGCGGCGCGGCGCGCTGACCGACGTCTGGGAAGACCGCCCGTCGCCGCTCGATCGCTTTCTCGATCGCTTGCCGCCTGCAGCAGATGGCACCCCAATGGCCGCGCGCTTCTTCGCGGGTGCGGGACAAGAGCATGCCGAGCGCTATGGTACATCGGCCGAAGCGTTCGCATCGATCAGCGTCAAGGCGCGCCGACACGCCGCCCAGAATCCCAGTGCATTGTTCCGAACACCGCTGACCGTCGAGGAGGTGCTCGCCTCCGATTCCGTCCACGCGATGACGACGCGACTGCAATGCTGTCCGCCGACCTGCGGCGCGGCAGCGGCGGTCGTGGTGTCATCCGATTTTCTGGCGCGGGCTTCGAACAGGAACCGCGCCGTTCGGATTGCCGCCCAGGCGATGACAACGGACACGGCTTCGACCTTCGGACAGGATAGTGCGATGTCGCTGGTCGGCTACGATATGGCCAGGGCTGCTGCCGATCAGGTCTATGCGCAAGCCGGTGTCGGGCCGGAAGATATCGATGTTGCCGAGTTGCATGACTGCTTCACTGCCAACGAATTGATCAGTTACGAAGCGCTGCGATTCACGCCCGAAGGGACCGCCGAGCGCTTCATCAGTGACGGCGACAACAGCTATGGCGGTCGCATCGTCACCAATCCCTCTGGCGGGCTGCTCGCAAAGGGGCATCCGCTCGGTGCCACCGGCCTTGCGCAATGCGCCGAACTGACATGGCAGTTGCGCGGCGAGGCGGGGCCGCGCCAGGTCGACGGCGCCCGCATTGCACTTCAGCACAATCTCGGTCTCGGCGGAGCCTGTGTGGTGACGCTTTACGAGAAGGCTGCGGCATGATCGATCGCAGCAACATCGGACTGGTCTTGCCCACGCACGAGGCGAAGCTGGAAGCCGGCCGCATGCGCTTCTTCGCGCGGACGCTGGGGCAGCTTCCGTCGATCTATCATGATGGCGGGGCCGCACGCGCCGCCGGATATGCCGATATCGTCGCCGCGCCCACGTTTCTTTTCAGCCTCTACATGGAAACCGACGACCCGTTCCATGTCTTCCGGCTGCTCGACGTGCCGCTTTCGCGTCTGCTGCATGGTGAGCAGAAGTTCGCTTATCGCCGGCCGCTTTGTGCGGGCGAGACCGTGTCGTTTCATCCGCGCATCGCCGACATCTACGACAGGCGTGGCGGCGCGCTCGAATTCATCGTTGAGGACATCGAAGTGAGGGATATGAGCGGCAGCGCTGTCGCCCGCCTTGAGCGGATCGCCGTCGTTCGTGCGGAGAAGTCGCAATGAGCGGCGTATCTCAATCTCAGGCCGATGCATTCGAGGCGTCGATCGCCTTCCCGCCGATCGACCGCACGACCCTCGCCCTGTTCGCAGGCGCATCGGGTGATCACAATCCGATCCATATAGACATCGATTTCGCACGCGCCGCCGGCCTCGACGACGTGTTCGCGCAGGGAATGTTGGTGATGGGCCGGATGGGAAGCCTGTTAGCGACGCTGGCGCCTCCCGAGCAGATTGCCGCCTTCGAAGCCCGGTTCGTCGCAATCACGCGGCTAGGCGATCGCCTCACGATTGCGGCGCGGCGCGAGCCGCCTGCGGCGGGCGACGCCCCCGACACAGTCCGACTGTCGCTGAACGCCAGCGACCAAAATGGCGAAGTCAAAGTCGTGGCAAGCGCCACGCTCATCGGAATGGAGGGGCCGAACCATGAAGCTTGAAGGCAAGGTCGCGATTGTCACCGGCGCCGGGCGCGGCATCGGTCGGGCGATCGCCGAGAAACTGGCGGCGGAGGGCGCGGCCATCGTGCTCAACGATCTCGATGCCGATATGGCCGAGGAAGCAGCGGGCGCGGTGGCGAACGCGGTCGCGGTGCCTGGAAGCGTGGTCGATGGCGGGATAGCCGAGCGAATGGTCGCGACGGCCCTCGACCGGTTCGGTGATCTGCATATCATCGTCAACAACGCGGGCTACACCTGGGATGCGACGATCGGGAAACTGACAGACGAGCAGCTTCAGGCGATGCTCGATGTCCATGTGGTCGGGCCGGTGCGGCTGCTCCGTGCGGCGACCGACCATTTTCGCGTAGCAGCGAAACGCGAGGCGGAAGCCGGCGCGTCCGTGCATCGCAAGGTGGTCAACATCTCGTCGATTGCCGGATGCGACGGTAACGCCGGGCAGGTCGCCTATGGTTCGGCAAAGTCTGCCGTAATCGGCCTGACGAAGAGCCTCGCGAAGGAATGGGGCCGTTATCGCGTCAATGTGAACTGCGTGGCCTACGGGCTGATCCACACGCGGCTCACACAGTCGCTGGGAGGCGACGCTGCCTCGATCGAGGTCGAGGGCAAGAAGATCGCCGTCGGGTTGCAGCCCGCGACACTGGAGGCCTTCGCCAAGACCATTCCGCTGGGGCGCGGCGGCACGGCGGAAGAAGCCGCCGGCGCGGTGGCAATCCTGACCTACCCGGAGTCCGATTTTGTGACGGGCGAAGTCATCGTCGCCAGCGGCGGCCTTAGAATCTGAATTGGGGGACACGATCATGAACATGTTGAGAACCGCGTCTTTTTCGGCTCTGGCTGTAGCGCTTGCGGCGTCAGCACCGGCATCGGCGCAAACGCAGGATTCAGGCGCGAACGCTGACGACAATCCGGGTCAACTTGAAGAGATCTTCGTCACCGCTCGTCGCGTTCAGGAAAGCCTTCAGGACGTGCCGGTCGCTGTCTCGGCGCTAAATGCCGATACCCTCGCCAACCTCAACGCCAACTCAGTGCGCGACATCGAATTTTCGGTCCCGAACCTCTATCTCGGGATCCCGGCCACCAACACCCAGTCGGTCGTTTCGATCCGCGGAGTCGGCGACTATGCCCGCAACATCGGCACCGACTTGCGTGTCGGCGTCTATCTTGATGGCGTCTACATGGGCCGGTCGAGTGCCGTGAACCAGGAATTCTTGGATGTCGATCGGATCGAGGTGCTCCGCGGACCGCAAGGGGTCGTATTCGGCCGCAATACAATCGCCGGTGCGATCAACCTGGTTTCGAAGCGACCGACGAGCGCGCGTGAGTTGAACGGCGAGTTCTCCTACGGGAACTACGATGCGGTTACTGCCAGGGCTTCGGCGAATCTGCCGCTTTCAGACACGGTGTTCGCCCGTGTAGGCATCGGCTATCGGGTTCGCGACGGCTATACCCGCAATCTCTTCACCGGCAGCCGGCTCGATGAAGCGAATGTCTGGTCGACCCGCGGCCAACTTCGTTTTGTTCCCGACGATCGCCTCACTATCGATCTCGACGCCGACTATCTGGATGAGGACCGGAAAGTCGTCGTCCAGCCGCCACTGGCAGATTTTCCAGGAACACCGGTTGCGCCCGGCGTCTTCCTGTTTCCCCCTTCGCCAGGTTTCTCGACGGCCCCCGCGCCACGCGACGTGAACCTCAATTTCGATCCACGCGAGCAGCGTGAACTCTGGGGCGTTGCCGGTCAGGCGCGTTACGACTTCGACGGTGGGCCCTCGCTCGTCTCAATCACCGCCTATCGCGAGGCGCGCAGTGGCTACACGAACGACGACGATACCGGTCCCGCGGATGTCGTGCAGCAAGCTTACGAAGAAACCTTCAAGCAATTCAGCCAGGAGCTTCGGCTAGAAGCGCCTACATCTGCCCGCCTCGGCTATGTGCTCGGACTTTATTACTTCCACGAGGAAGGCGAATCGTCTCGGCAGTCCTTCTCAACACCTGCCCTCGCGCTTGCGCAGATCGCCTTCGGCAATCCCTATCCGACACGCGGCAATCTTCTGACGAGCAATGCGGGTCGCAACACGACAGATGCCTATGCCGCCTTTGCCAATTTCACCTACCGGTTCACCGACGCGCTAACGCTCGAAATCGGCGGGCGGTTGACACACGAGCGCAAGCGCTTGCGCGACTATTTCGTGGACGTCGCGGTGCTGCCGGGCTTTCCGCCTTTCATCGCCAACCGTGTCAATGGCCCCACCACGCAGTTCGGCTCGGCGATACCGCTTACTCAGGTCAGCGTGCCGGATGTCAGCGCCACCAATTTCGCGCCATCGGGGTCGCTCAGCTACAAGCTCAGCGAACGGGCTCTGATCTACGGCAGAATTTCGCGCGGTTTCCGATCTGGCGGCTTCAACGCCGATCTGGTTGGCAGGTCGGACATCCGGTTCAGTCCGGAGACCGCCTCCGCTTATGAGATCGGTCTTAAGTCTGACCTGCTTGATCGGCGGGTCCGCTTGAATGCGGCGCTGTTCCGCTCCGATTTCAATGATTACCAGGTATTTCAGTTTGTGCCCAACGGTAACTTGACGACGCTGCAATTGACCAATGCTGGACAGGCGCGCTCGCAAGGGTTTGAGATCGAAACTCAGGTTGCGCTGGCCGACTTCCTGCGGCTCGGCGGCAATATCGGCTATACCGACGCGAAGTTCCGCAGCTTCCCTGGTTGCGCGCCCGGCCTGGATTGCGCGGGCCAGCGACTCCCGAACGCACCCGAATGGACATGGAGTGCGAACGCGCAGCTTACCCACAAACTGGGTGCCGGTGAGATCTCGCTGTTTACCGAGGTCACGTTCCGGGATGACGTGTTCACGGACTCACCTGTTTCGCCCGTCCTGCTCACCGATTCTCTTACCTTGTGGAATGCAAACCTGTCCTATGCGATCGGGGAGGTTACTCTCTTTGCCTTCGGAGAGAACCTCACGGACGAGACGCGCAAGCAGGCCGTGGGCCGCACCTTCCTGGGCGTCCCCAACGGCTTCTACAATGCGCCGCGCACCTATGGTGCTGGCCTGCGCTTCCGCTTCTGATGGTCATGGGCCGATGATCGCTCGCTTGGGCAAAAGCTGATGCCGTCGCCAACGCTCGACGAATATGTCGCTGCCGATGCGACGGCGGTCGCGGCCCGTATCCGGTCGGGGGAGTGGTCAACCGCCGACGTCGCGGCGGCGGCAGCGACACTCATCGAGGGTGTCGACCGCGCCGGCGGCGTGAACGGGCTTGTCATTCGCGCGGCGGACGAGGAGCGGGCGGTCGGAGACGGCCCGCTCGCCGGCATTCCGATCGCTATCAAGAACCTGCTCGTATCGGCGCAGGGATTGGAACTGTCCAACGGTTCGGAACTTTGCGCCGGCTATGTGCCCGATCGCGATAGTGACGTCGTCGCGCGGCTGCGCGCGGCCGGGGCGTTGATCGTCGGGCGCAGCAACACGCCCGAATTCGGGATGAGCGTCTCGACCGAGCCTTTGCTGTACGGCCCGTCGCGAAATCCCTGGGACTTGTCACGCAGCGTCGGGGGCTCGAGCGGCGGCGCGGCCGCGCTGGTCGCGGCCCGTGTTCTGCCTTTCGCCCATGCGACCGACAGCGGCGGCTCGATCCGGATTCCGGCGGCGGCATGCGGGGTTGTCGGCTTCAAGCCCAGCCGGGGGCTGATCGGCTTTGCGCCGGATGCCGGCGAGGTCCGTCAGGGCATGACCGCGCAACTCGCGATTACGCGGACTGTGCGCGACGCCGCGCTGGCGCTCGAGATCATGGCCGAACCTGGCTCTGGCGACCGGGATCCGGGCCGAAGCCTTGCGAGACCTGAGATGTCCCCCAGGCAGCTCCGCATCGGCCTCGCTGTCCGGACGTTCATGGGCAATGCGTGCGCGGGCGACTGCGTGGATGCCGCGCTGCAGGTCGCGCGCACGCTCGAGACAATGGGGCATGCTGTCGAGCCGATCGATCTGGTGCTCCCGCCCGATCGCTTTGCGGCGGCCAGCCTCGTCAACCGGGTTTATACGGCGGCGCAGATCGAGAGCTTCGCGGCACTGGTCGGCCGCGAGATCGGCGAAAATTCGCTCGAGCCGATCACGATGGCGCTGATCGAAGACGCGGTGAAGGTTTCGGGAATCGCCTATCAGCACGCCGTCGACGCGCTGTTCGAAACGTCGCGGGATATGGCGCGTGTCTTCGAGAAGATCGACATCATCCTCTCGCCGACCCTTGCCACGCTGCCGCATCCGATCGGCACGTTCCGGCCGACCGCCGAGATGTTGGCGAACCTTGAGCTGGCAAACGATTATCTGGGGTTCACGCTGCTGTTCAACATGAGCGGCGACCCCGCTATTTCGCTTCCGCTGGGCACCACGGCCGACGGCCTTCCGGTGGGCGTGCAACTCGCCGCCGCGAGAGGCAGCGACGGCCTCTTGCTCGCGCTGGCCGCCGCGCTTGAGGAAGCCATGCCTTGGTCGACGCGTATGCCCGCCATCACCCGCGAATTCCTGGAAGGTCGTGTCGCCCCATGATCGATTTCGATACCTATGCCGGCGCCAGCGCCCTCGAGCTTGCGGACCTCGTTCGTTCGGGCGCGGTGACCCCTCTGGAGCTCGTCGATACCGCGATCGCCCGGATCGAGCAGGTCGACGGCGCGATCAATGCCGTGACGACACGCACCTTCGATCTGGCGCGTGACATGGCCAAGGGCGAGCTGCCGGACGGGCCGTTTCGAGGCGTCCCGTATCTTGCCAAGGATGCCCGGCTCATGTGGGCCGGGGTCCGCACCACGAACGGCTTGTCCTGCCTCTCTGACTTCGTCGCGCCCTTTGACAGCGCGCTTGCCACGCGGATGAAGGCGGCCGGCTTCGTGCTCGTCGGGAAAAGCGCGGCTCCGCCGCTCAGTCTCGGCATCGCAACCCAGAGCGCGCTGTTCGGCATCACGCGCAACCCTTACGATCTCGAGCGCGTTCCGGGAGGATCGAGCGGAGGCGCAGCAGCGGCCGTGGCGGCGCGAATGGTGCCGATCGCCCATGCCAGCGATGCCGGCGGATCGATCCGCATCCCGGCGTCGAACTGCGGTCTTGTCGGGCTGAAGCCGGGCCGGGGCCGGATCACCACGGCGCCGCTGGCTGCGGACGTTTTCTTCGGCTCGGCGACGGAGAATTGCGTGGCGCGTACTGTCGCCGACGCAGCGGCGCACCTCGACATCCTGGTGGGTTCCACTCGCGGAGACCCTTATGAAACGCCGCTTCCCGCTGAAGCTTTCCTGTCGCACGCCAGCCCTTCCACCCAACGTTTTCGCATCGGCGTGATGTCGACGACCTTTGATGGCAGCGCCATTGATCAAGCCTGCCTTGCCGTACTGGGTCAGGCCACCCTGGCAGCCGCCGAAGACGGCCACGTCGTAAGCCACATGGATCCCAGCGTGCCTTATGACGATCTCATGGCGGGCTTTCTGGGTGTCGCCTCGGTCGCAACCGCACGCGGCCTCGATCAGCTCGGCGCGCTCCTCGGAAGACCGATCGGACCCGGGGACGTCAATGGTGCGATCTGGGCGATGGCCGAACAGGGCAGGACGATGTCCGGCATCGAGCACCTCGCCGCTTATGACGCGATCAAGACCGCTGCATGGAGCTGGGCGCAGCTGTTCGCTGAGCACGACATCCTCCTGATGCCGACAGTTCCCGTGCCTCCGCAGCCGGTCGACTTTTACGACCCCGATCTGCCCCTCGACGCCTATTTTGAGCGTATGCAACCGCACATGCAGTTCGCGCTTCCGTTCAGCCTGTGCGGACAGCCGGCGATCTCGCTACCGATGGGGTCGGTCGATGGTCTCCCGATCGGTGTCCAAGCTGTGGCACCGCTGGGGGAGGAGGCCCGTCTCCTGCGATTTGCCGCTGCAATGGAGCGGAAGTTCGAGTGGCACGAGCGGGCTCCAGTACTATGAACCAAACTGGCGCCTCGACACGCATAGATGCCGGCAAACTGCTCGATGCGCTCGCCGGTAATCCGTGCAATGCAGTCGCCTGCTTGGGAGCTGGGCCCGCAGCCGGTCAGCCCATCGTGGTCAAGGATAATATCGACGTCGTCGGTCTGCGGAGCACCGCTTCGTCGCCTTTATTTGCCGCGGCCGCCCTCGCAGAGCGCTCAGCGCCGGTGGTGGAACGACTGGCCGCGGCCGGCTATTGGGTGGCGGCAAAGACCAACATGCACGAACTCGCGTTCGGCGTTACTGGCCGCAATGCCCATACCGGCGACGTCAGCAATCCCGCTGTCGTCGACGCCATCGCTGGCGGGTCAAGCAGCGGCACAGCGGCGTTGATCGCGTCAGGACATGTCGCGGGGGGATTGGGGACGGATACGGGCGGCTCTACCCGAATCCCGGCCGCCTTTTGCGGCATCGTCGGCTTTCGGCCATCCTTCTGGGAAGGGCGCTGCCGTTATCCGCTCGGCGGCGTCATCCCGCTTGCGCCGAGCAGGGATGTCGTGGGGCCGATGGGGCGGACCGCAAGCGATGTCGTCATGCTCGACGCCGCGATGGCCGAAATGCCTCCTGCACCGGCCATTGCGCTTCAAGGGCTCCGGGTCCGGCTGGGGCCCTTCCACGCTTGGCAACTGCTTGATCCGGCATTGAGGCCAGCGATGGAAGCCTTCGTAACCGCGCTTGGCGCGCTCGGCGCTGTCGTCGATCGCGCTCCATCCGACACGTTGCGCGAACAGGCCGATGCGATCGGCGGGCCACTGACCCTGGCGGAAGCGCGGGCAGCAATTGCGGAGAGCGTCGCCGAACGCGTCGGGCTTCGCCGCTGGGCGGAAGTCGTCGCCCAAGTGGCCTCGCCCGACGTGGCAAGGCTGCTCGCCGCTTCGGATACGATTTCGACCGAAGATCTCGATCGTGCGCGCCGCGCCCGCCTGAGGCTCCGCACGAATTTCGTCGAACGGTTCGGCGACGCAGAGATTATGGTCGCGCCTACCGTACCGGTCACTGCAGGAATAATCGGCAGAGAAAGCTCGCATTTGCCCGACAGCCAGTCGAGCGGTGTCTTCAAGCTCCTGATCACGACGACCGATGTCGACAGTCTCGCAGGCCTTCCTTCGATCACGGTCCCGATCGGCATGTCGCAGGCGGGCGAGCCGGTCGGTGCGCTCCTGATCGGCCTCCCTGGACGCGACGTACAAGTTCTCGGCCTCGCTCTTGCGCTTGAACGCGCCCGTCTCCTCACCTACCGAACAGTAGAGTTGAGCGAGGTCGACCCATGATCGCAGTGACAAGTTCCGGTCGAGGCCGCCGCCGTGCGCCCGACCTCAAAAAGGCGCGGGCGCTTCCTTCCGAGGACAAACGTGAGATCATCCTGCGCGCTGCGGCGAATCTTTTCATCGCCAAGGGCTTCTCGACCTCGACGATCGATGACCTCGCCGCTGATCTCAATGTCACCAAGCCGACCATATACTATTACTTCAAATCGAAGGACGCGCTGCTCTTTTCGATCCAGTCGCGTGCGCTAGACCTGGTGCTGGCTCTGATCCGCGACGTGGAAGCGGGCGGCGGCGCTCCTTCTGCCAAAATCCGCCGGTTCATGGTTGGCTATGCCGAAATTGTCACCGACGTGTTCGGTCATTGCATCGTCGTCATCCCCGAACGCGCGTTATCAGCGAAGAGCCGGCACGACATCCGCGAGGGCAAGGCAAAGGTAGATGCCTTCGTCCGCAAGGAGATCGCCGAAGGGATCGAAGCGGGTGAATTCCGGCCAATCGATGTCCGTCATGCCGCGGCGGCCCTGTTCGGGATGATCAACTGGACCACCACCTGGCGCACAGCCAAATCCGAGCCGACCGATCGCATCTCCGAGGATCTGATCGGGATCTTTCTGGCCGGGCTAGAAATTCGGAAGGACTGATCCCGATGCTTGACGCTCTTCTCCCAGCGGCGGTGAACCGCGTCGCCGAGACTTTATCGGCGCTGCCCGACGATCGCCTGATCCGTTCACGGAGTCGTCGGGCTCTCTATGCCCAAAGCGAGGGACACCATCGCTTCGATCCGCCCGATCTAGTCGTCCAGCCGAGAGACGTGAACGAAGTGCAGGCAGTTGTCCGTGCCTGCCGTGATCACGGTGTTCCGCTCATCCCTTACGGTGCCGGAACCTCGCTAGAAGGCAATGCTGCCGCGCTGCACGGCGGGGTGGCGCTCGATCTTTCCCGGATGGATGCAATCATGGAGGTGAGCGAGCGCGACCTGCTCTGCGTCGTGCAACCCGGGGTGACACGAAAAGCGCTCAACACGCACCTTCGCGACACCGGACTGTTCTTTCCGGTCGATCCCGGTGCCAATGCTACGCTCGGTGGAATGATTGCCACGCGCGCCTCGGGTACGAACGCCGTCCGGTATGGAACTATGCGCGAGAATACGCTCGGCCTGACGGTAGTTCTACCCAATGGCGAGATCGTCAAGACCGGCACCCGGGCCCGCAAGTCTGCAGCCGGCTACGATCTGACCCACCTCTTCGTCGGCTCTGAAGGAACGTTGGGCGTCGTCGTCGACGCTACGTTACGTCTCCATGGCCTACCAGAGACCGTGCTTGCGGCGACCTGTGCGTTTGAGAGCCTGGCGGGTGCCGTCGATACTGTCATGCTCACGATCCAATGCGGCGTCCCGATCGCGCGGATTGAACTGCTGGATTCGGCAGCGATTGGGGCTTGCAACGCGCATGGCCGACTCGGGCTGCCAGAGGCGCCAACGCTCTTTCTGGAATTTCACGGCTCCGCGGCTAGCATAGAGGAACAGCGAGCGGCCGTCGCCGCGATTGCCGCCGACTTTGGCGGTTCGGCATTCGCGGTCGCTTATACAGCGGAGGAGCGGTCGAGACTCTGGGCGGCGCGCCACGCCGCGCTACCCGCAGCCCGTGCATCACGTCCGGGTGCGGTTGCTTGGGTGACTGACATTTGCGTTCCTATTTCGCGGTTGGCAGAGGCTATCAATGACGCTCAGCGCCGTATTGCCGAAGCTGGCCTCGTGGCACCCATTCTTGGCCATGTCGGCGACGGCAACTTCCACGTCTTTTTCATCCTCGATCCGTCGGCTCCCGATGAGTGGGCACGGGCGCGCTCCATCAACGAGGCTATGGTTGCATTTGCACTGTCGTGCGGAGGCACCTGCACCGGCGAACACGGTATAGGCGTGGGCAAGCAGACCCATCTGCTTGCTGAAGCAGGCGAAGTATCTGTCGATCTCATGCAAACGCTAAAGCGCGCAATCGATCCGTTAAACATCTTGAATCCAGGTAAGATAATCGCTTCTCAAGCTAACGAGCGTTGACAATTGAGTGTTTCGATCGCGAGGCAAAACCAAGGAGCTGCTGAGCGGATGAGGTCTTCACGACGCCGGGTGCGGCGAGCCGATCACAACGCTTATTGATTTGTTGGGATATCAAGCCTATTTCAACCTCAATCGAACCCGCCCGGCCTCTGTCCGCAAGGATATGCACACTGGGCGGGTCTTTTGTTTTCAGGCCCTTGGCGCTAAGCGTTGGTGGGCATGACGCGCGTTTTCAGCAAGCCCTCGCTCAATCTCGATCAGCAGATCGCGCACCTTCGCGACAATGGCATGGCCATCCCTGATGAGGAAAGGGCCCGGTATTGGCTGACGCACGTCAGCTACTATCGGCTATTGGCTATATTTCGAGCGCCCGAAGGATGAACCGGGACCCCGCTTCAACCCGGGCACGGACTTCGAGACGGTAACCGCGCTCTACGATTTTGACCGTGTCCTTCGGCGCCTTGTCATGCGGGGCACCGAGCATGTCGAGGTAGCTCTGCGCGGCAGTTGGGCCTACCAGCTTGCGTCACTCGATCATGGGCATAGCTATCTCGACGCGGGGCTCTATTCCGAGCGCAAGCAGTTCCACGACAATCTTGCGAAGCTGGCAAAGGACGTGGGGGAGTCCAACGAAACCTACATCGATCACTATCGGAAGACTTACCGCGCCCCGGCGCTGCCGCCAGTGTGGATGGTGGCCGAGATGATGTCGTTCGGTCAGATCTCTCGATGATATTCGAGCCTCGCGGAACGATCGCTACGCAACCGGATCGCAGTTCCCCTCGGGCTGACCGAGACGGTTCTGGTGCCTTTCGTTCGCCACCTGGCGTTGTCATTGGCTGCGGTCACGGGGTGCCACTGCAGACCAACCGATGGAGGTCAGTCCCATGCCAGACGCAACCGACAGAATCATCCGCCTCAGGACCGTTCTCGACCGGACGGGGCTGTCGCGCTCGACGGTCTATCGCAAGATTGCCGAGGGCACGTTTCCAAGTCAGGTGAGGATCAGCGTGCACGGCGCAGGCTGGCGAGAGTCCGCCATCAACCGCTGGATCGCAGACCCGTTCGGCTATCGAGAGGAGATAACCGGCCAGGTCGCGCAGACACAAAAGGCCAACGAAGGCGCACGCTAGGCGCGCACCCTCGCTTTTCTGACGGGCTCATCGGAGACGTCCGCCCGAAGTTCGTCGAGATAGTCGCTCCACCACTGGTGCATCGCGACGCGCTCATCCCAGTAGCGGCCACGATTGTAGGTGCCACGAATGGCGTTCGTATCGGCATGGGCAAGCGAACGCTCGATTGCATCGGGCGACCGCCTGCGACGTTCGCTAAGCAGAATGGAAGCGGTGACTTGCAAGCCACAAGCGGCGCTTCTGCCATGGATTTTTAAGCAAGAATTGTGGTAAATCCTTGATTGAAGGGACTCAAACACGTTCTACACCAATATGTTACGACGATTTTGGGGGCACTTTTGGGGGCAATAGAGCATTCTTGAGCAGGATTCTTGTTGTTTTACAAATCTCTAATAGATGTGTTTGAGTGCCGTAAGCGCACCATTCCCCTGTTTCCCGACATCGCCGGAAGTCTTGACGCGCACGCGCTGTGCGGCGCGTTCGGCGGGCGTCGTCGAGCCTCCCTTCTCGTATCGAGATCGCGGCTCGTCCCTCGGCTCCATCTGCGCACCCGCCCATCGGCACGCAGCGCCGTGTTCAAGGGCAACGCCTTGCCCGAGGCTCTGCCCGGATCCGCGCACTATAAACTGGATTTATAACCTAAATATTTCGCTCGTCTTTTCGATAAGCGGTTCGGAAATTACGACTTGTTGCCAAGTTTCGTTGTATCCTTGCCACATTGAGCAATTCTGCGACGAATTGATCGTCATTGCGCAAGCTTCACCAAGCTCGCGCAACTACTCTCCGTTTGCGTCACCCAGATGTCTCCTGCCGAGCCATCTGCGGAACACGACGAACGAGAGGCTGATCCAATATGAAGATGATTCTCCCCGCCTCCGGGCGGACCGGACTGTTTGCTGGCGTCGGACTTGCCGCGCTCTCCATCGCCGCCCCGGTGCTGGCGCAAGACGCGGCCACCGACGACACCACCGTTACCTCGCCGGCGGAAGACGACGCGGGCCCGACGAACGCGATCGTCGTCACCGGCTCGCGCATCCAGCGCCCCAATGACGAGAGCACCGCGCCGATCGTGTCGCTGTCGCTGAGCGAGATCCAGTCGACCGGCGAAATCAACCTGGGCGACGCACTGAACGACCTGCCCTCGCTGCGTTCGACCTTCAGCCAGTCCAACTCGACCCGCTTCATCGGCACCGCCGGGCTCAACCTGCTCGACCTGCGCGGCCTCGGCACCAACCGCACGCTGGTGCTGGTCAACGGCCGCCGCCACATCACCTCGCAGCCCGGGGTGCCGACCAGCGTCGACGTCAACACCATTCCCAACGCCCTCGTCGAGCGGATCGACATCACCACCGGCGGCAACAGTGCGGTCTATGGCGCCGACGCTGTCGCGGGCGTTGTGAACTTCATCCTCAAGCGCGACTTCGAGGGAATCGAAGGCCAGGTCCAGGGCGGGCTCGCCGACGGGGGCCATCGCGGTACGATCTTCGCGACGCTGACCGCGGGCAAGAACTTCGCCGATGGACGCGGCAACGTCGCCGTGTCGGGCGAATACAGCCGGCAGGAAGCGGTCTACTTCACCGACCGCGACGAGATCAGCGGGGCGTTCAGCGGGCGGCGCCAGCTGCAACTGGTCGAGAACACCATCGGCGAGCCGGCCAGCGGCAACGGCGTGCCCGACCGCGTCTTCATCGAAGGCATCCGCAACATCAACATCGCCGAGGGCGGTCTCTTCACCGCAGCCTGTCCGGGCCTCACCGCGGGCCAGCCCACCCCCTTCGGCTGCACCGGCGAACGCAACCAGGCCGGCAACCCGCTGGGCCAGACCTTCGTGTTCGGGGCGAACGGCGACCTCCTGCGCAACACGCCGCTCAGGGACTTCCGCACGGTCGGTTCGACCAACGCGGTCGGCGGGCTCGGCTCGACCCTCGGCCTGTCAGGACAACTCGCTCCCGAGCTCGACCGCAAGTCGATCAACCTCTTGGCGAGCTTCGAGGTCTCGGAAGCCTTCCGGCCCTTCGTCGAGGCGAAGTATGTCCGCATCGACGCGATTCAGGAAGGTCAGGCGACCTTCTTCAACAACACCTTCTCGATCGACAACCCGTTCCTCAACGACCAGGCCCGCGCGACGCTGGCCCAGGCCGGCGTCACGAGCACCTTCTCGGCCCAGCGCTTCAACATCGACTTCGGCGCGCGCGGCGAGGATCACCGCCGCGAGACCTATCGCGCGGTGATCGGCGTCGACGGTACCTTCAACGACGACTGGAGCTACGAAGTCGCTTTCAACTACGGCCGGCTTGAGACCTTCTACGAGACGGCGGGCAACGTCCTGAGGTCGCGCTACGCCAATGCGATCAACGCCGTGCGCAACGGGGCCGGGGACATCGTGTGCGCCATCAACGCCGACGCCAGCCCCGACAATGACGATGCCGCCTGCGTGCCCGTCAATCTGTTCGGTTTCGGCGCGCCGTCGCGCGAGGCGCTCGACTACTTCATCATCGATTCGACCCGCGAGCAGCAAGCCGAGCAATATCAGGTAAGCGCCTTCGTCTCGGGCGACACCTCGGGCTTCTTCGAACTGCCCGGCGGTGCGATCCAGTTCGCGATCGGCGGCGAATACCGCCGCGAAACCGCCTTCTCGGCTTTCGACGAGGTGACCCGGTCGGGCGCGACCTTCTTGAACGCCATCCCGGTGTTCGATCCGCCGGCTCTCGAGGCCAAGGAAGCCTATGCCGAAATCCGCGTGCCGATCCTCGCCGACGTGCCGTTCTTCCGGGAACTGAGCATCGAGGGGGCGTTCCGCATCGCCGATTACAACATCGGCAATGTCGGCACGACCGAGGCCTACAATGCCGGGATCGTCTGGGCGCCGATCGATAGCCTGCGCCTGCGCGGAAGCTATGCCCGTTCGGTGCGCATCCCGACCCAGTCGGACCTGTTCGCCGAGCCGAGCCAGACCTTCCTCAACGGCCTCGTCGATCCGTGCGATTCGCGCTTCATCAACGACAACCCCAACCGCGTCGCCAACTGCGCCGCCGCCGGGGTGCCGACCACAGTGGAAGTGGGCGGGGTGGCGCAGCCCTTCACCAACATCCCGTCATCGGGCATCCGCGGTCTCAACGGCAGTAACCCCAATCTCGATGCCGAGGTCTCGGACAGCTTCACCGCGGGGATGATCTTCCAGCCGGAGTTCGTGCCGGGTCTCAGCCTCTCGGTCGACTACTACAACATCAAGATCGAAAACGTGATCTTCTCGCTCAATGCGCAGACGATCATCAATCAGTGCTACGACAGCCCCTCGGGGATCGACAATCCGTTCTGCGCGTCGATCTTCCGCCGGCCTGACGGCACCTTCCAAGGCCAGGCCGATCGCCAGATCGGCGGCTCGACTGTCACCTACACGCTGGCGCCGACGGACCGGTCGTTCATCTCCGGGCCGTTCAACTTCGCGCGGCAGAAGACCTCCGGGATCGACTTCGACCTCAACTTCCAGCGCGATCTGGGCGGGGTGGCAATCAACCTGCGCGGTCTCCTGTCCTACGTGATCGAGCGGGACAACTTCACCGATATCAACCGGCCGGACTTCATCAACCAGCAGCTGCTGGAGCTGGGCGATCCGGAGTTCTCGGGCAGCCTCATCCTCGGGCTCGACTTCGGCGTGCCGCGCCTGACCTACAACATGCGCTACCTCGGCGAGCAGTTCGTCAACACTTTCGAGACCTTCAACGCGCTCCAGGATCGTCCGGCGGAGAATCCGGACTATTCCACCCCGAGCATCTATCCGGAGACCTTCTACCACAACATCCGGCTCGATCTGGAGGCCGACGAGGGCTACGCCTTCTATGTCGGCGTCGACAACCTGCTCGACACCATCCCCCCGCTCGGGCTGGACGGGACCACCGAAGGCAGCGGCATCTACGACAACATCGGCCGCTTCTTCTATGCCGGTGCGCGCTTCAACTTCTGACGGCGCCTGAAGCGCCGGGCGCAATGGAAGGGACCCCGGGAAACCGGGGTCTTTTTCGTAAGGCGCGCGCTCCTATCCGCCCCCGGATCAGAACCGCGAGCGCGCGCTCAGGAAGACGCTGCGGCCGGGTTCGGGAAAGCCGTCGGTCAGCGCGAAGTTTGCGTCGAAGGCATTGCGCACGCCCGCGCCCAGCACGAGGCCGCGCGCGAGCTCGTAATCGATCCGCAGGTCTGCCCGCACGTAGGCACCGGTGCGGTAGTAGGCCGTGCCTGTCGGCGTGACCGTCCAGCGGTCCGAAGCGATCTCGAGCGAGGGCACCACGGCCAGCCCTTCGAGCGGGGTCCACTGCGCCCAGGCGAAGCCCTTGTGATCGGGCACGCCGACCGGCTCGAAGGCGGGAATGCTCGGATCGGTGAAGTCCCGCTCGACCCAGGTGTAATTGCCGCCGAGCTCGAGCGCCGCGCCGATCCGCGCACTCACCGCCAGTTCCGCGCCGTAATACCTGCCGCGCCCGACATTGCGGCTCTGGCTGACCATCGCGTTGTTGAAGATGAACGGGAAAGCGACGATGGCCTCGTCGAGCCAGGAATGGAACGCGGCGCCTTCGATCCGCACCGCGCCAATCTGCGTGCTCCCGCCCAGTTCGAGATTGGTCGCACGTTCCGCGCCCAGATCGGGGTTCGAGGTCGCCCCGCCGAAGCGCGAGCTGAAGCGTTCGAACAGCGTCGGAAAACGGGTTCGCGAGGACAGCGAGAGGTGGACACTGCTCGCATCGTTCGGCCGCCAGTCGAGGCGCCCTTGCGCATTCCACGCATCGGCATCGACCAGCGGATAGTTGACGAAGGTCCCGCCGGTGCGCGGCGCGTTGACCACGAAGTCGTCCGATTGCAGCAGATTGCGCCAGTCGTAGCTGCCGCCGAGCGTCAGGGTGAGCGCCGGGGTGAGGTGCAGCCGGTCCTCCAGCGCGACGCTGAAGGTATCCTCCCGGCTGGTCTGCGGCGGCTCGATGAAGCCGGTGGGGAACACCTGGGAATATTCGACATGCTCGTCGCGCCGATAATGGACCGCGATGGCAATGCGGTTGCGCCCGCTCGCATAGTCGAGCTGCGCCGAGCCGCCATAGGCCTCGTCCTCGTACCAGCTGTTGAACACCCGCCCCGCGGTCAGGGTCTGGGTGGTTTGGGTGCGGTCGTCGAAGCCGCGCAGCAGGTTGTCGAAGCTGTTAAGATAGGCCCTGGTCTTGAGCGTCAGTCCCGGCGCGAGCGCGGTGGTCGACAGGAAGTAGAGGCTGTCGAGGTTCCAGAACGGCCACGCCCAGGCCTGTGCCTGGGGCGAGGTGACGTGCAGCGGCGCGTTCTTGGATCCCTCCTGCCGGGTGTAGCTGATCGCATATTCGTCCCCCGCGTTGGGGGTGAAGCCGGCCTTCACGTTGAGCCGCCAGTCCTCGGTCCGGCTGAGGTCGCGCGCGCCGCCGTCCTCGGCCGGGGTGGGGACGAAGCCGCCGGCGAGATCCCAGTGATCGGTGAACTGGCGGGTGAAGCTCGCCCCGGCATACCAGCGGTCCTGCGCCGTGCCGATCCGGGCGAATGCATTATAGCCCGCATAGTCGAGCCCGCGGTCCAGGTTCAGCGTGGCGCGCGCCTCACCCTCGATCCGGCGGGTCGGCCGCGCGGTCACGAGGTTGATCGCCCCGCCCAGCGCGCCCGGGCCGTCTAGCACCGAGACATAGCCCTTGGCGACCTGCACCTCGGCAAGGTCGGGCGTCAGGAAGCGGCCGAAGTCGAGCCGGTTGTCATAGGGGAGGTAAACCCTGATCCCGTCGATCGAGAGCGGCACCTGGAAGCGGTCGAACCCGCGCACGAAGATCAGCCGCTCGTTGCGCGCGCCGCCGCCATTGGAGCTGACCACGCCGGGCAGCAGGTTCACCGCCTCCTCGAGCGAGTTGCGGTTGAAGGCGTAGATCGCCTCGGAAGTCAGGGTCTCGCGGCCGATCGCTATGCCTTCTGGCGTTTCGCCGGAGACGATGATCTGACCGAGCGCGAAGGCGCCGTCTTCCCCGCGCTCCTCCTCGCTCTCCTGCGCCAGCGCGGCCTGCGGCACGACGAGCGAGGCCGCCGCCAGTGCGAGAATGGAAACACGACGCATGCTTGATCCCCCGATGATGCACATTTGCGCGTTGCCGTGGCGGGCGACTCGCTATATCCGACGAGATATAGGCACGAGCATTGGGGGCAAGCATGAATATTGCGCGAATCTGCAAGGTCGCGGTGCTGGCGGCGGCGGCATGGCCGGTGGCGGCGATCGCGCAGGAAACGGGATCGCAATGCGCTGAGGCAGTGCCACCTCCGGGTGAGTTTGCCGCCTGGAGCAGCCCCGCGCCGCTTCCCTCCGGCAGCGCCGATCTCACCATCGGCACGCCCGCGCGCGTGACCTTGCAGCCCCGTGACACGGTCGCTTTCGCCGCCACCCCGGGCAGGGCCGGGGACGCGGCGAGCTTCGCCGGGCGCTTCACCCTCGCGGTCGGGCAGGGCGGGACCTACCGCATCGCCCTCGCCGCCGGGGCCTGGGTCGACGTCGTGCGCGACGGGGTGGCGATTGCCTCGGCTGCGCACGGTCACGGACCCGAGTGCAGCGGCATCCGCAAGATCGTCGACTTCCCGCTCGAGCCGGGCAGCTACACCGTCCAGATCGCCGCCAGCCCAGTGCGCGAGACCGTCGTCATGGTCGCCCGCAAGCCCTGAGCCCGCCAGCCAAGCTGCGCGCGCTCAGTCCTTCTGGCTGAGGCGCGGCGCTGCCAGCATCGCCGCGTCGAGCACCTGCCTGTCGGGGCCCTGAGTGGCCGTCTCCACACTGCGCTGAAGCGCGCGGAAATGTGCGAGAACCCGCTCCCCCGTCCCGGTCAGGCGAGCGCCCCCGCCATGGGAGCTGCCTGGCGCGGTCGCGACCAGAGGTTCCTTCCAGCAGCGGTTCATGGTGTCGACCAGCCGCCACGCACGGCGATAGCTCATCCCCATCGCCCGCCCCGCGGCGGAGATCGATCCGTGGCTTGCGATCGCCTCGAGTAGATCGGCCTTGCCCGGCCCCATCGCGATCTCGCTGCCGCAATAGAGGCGCAGGACGATCTTGAGCGTGGGGGGCGAAGCCATGGGACGAGGCTAAGTCGGGTTCCGTGCGCAAGCAAGCTGCCGGTTGCCATGGACATGTCTGGATGGCACCCGATGCGTAGCAAAGGCCCTTCTGCCATTTTCCGCCATCCGCAAAGAGCGCCCCGCCTCGCAGTCATCGCGGTGGGCGAACATCGGATGCGCAGCGGCAGGAATATGCCGAGGCGCTGTTGCTTGAGGCCGCCATGCTGGGTTCGGCCTTCGAGCAACGGAAGAACGATCCCGCGATGCTCGATCAACTCGCCGATGCGGCGCGCAAGGGGGCCAAGGCCAGCGGCCTCGACCTGTCGCTGATGACGCTCACGAAGGACGGCTTCGTTCCGCGCAAGCGGGCCGATGCAGGCGGCGCGGCGCATCTTGGCGACAGCACCATCCGCAACGCCCGCGTCGACGCGCCTGCACCTGAAGGCGAGATGTCCGGTATCGGCCTCGCGGTGGCGGCAGGCGCAGGCCTCGGGGTGACGCTTCTCGGTGGACACGCGCTCGTGAGGCGGGGATGATGATTGGCTGGCATCTGCGTGCCGTGCAGATCCTCCTCGGCCATTCCAAGATCGGGAACACCGGCCGGTATCTCGGGGGTCGAGGTTGAGGATCCACTCGTCCTCCCAGAGCGCATTGAGATCTGATCATATCTGCGGCCATCAGGAGGGCCCTGATGGCCGCTTTTGGCTGAGAAACCGGCTGAAGCTGTCCGGCAGGTAAAGGGATCGCGCCGGGTCGGCGGGAATGACTGCTCGTGGGAGGATAGGCGAACGGCGACTTGCGATGATGGACAGAGCTGACGTTCGGTTCGTTCAGGTGCGGTGGACCTCGGCGGCGAAGCAGCCGCGTTTGGCAAAATGGATGTGCAAGTAACCGACTTGCGCATTGGCAAACAACCGCTCGATCACCCCCGCCGCTTGCGCGCCTTCGACGAGGTCGGCGTCAATCATGATGTCGTCCGCATCGAATGCCCTGATCGATAATGTGCGGGACGCCATTATTGGCGGGATTTCATCGAGAAAGACGCCGCGTTTCCGCGATCCTCGCGCGACATAGATTGCATGGGCGGACCGATAGGGGGTGCGGGCCGGCTGGTGTTCATGATTGAGCAGCAGCAGGCGGTCTCCCTTGGCTGCACCTGCAAGCGCAATACGGCAAGGATAATCATCGTCGTCCGCTTCGATCGTGATTACGCCAGCCTCGGCCAATCGCTCGCTCTCCATCGCGAACAGCGAAGCAAAGCGGGCAGGGTCAAGACCTTCGATGCGGAATGCCATGGCGTTCTCCTTGGCTGCCCATTGGCACCAACGGCCACATGACGCATCCCCGGTTCTTGCGCTCGAACCTCGCCCAAGTGATGCGCATTTGGACGCAAGAACCGGCGCTGCCACGATAGGTTGTCAGCATTACCTGGTTCCCTGAATATTCAGGGGACCGACAATGAAGCAGGGCACGTCTCAATATCTTCCGCAGTTCGGCATCGCCAGCCTGCTCGGATTCGTCGCCGGTCAGGCCGTGCGCGATGTCTATCTGGGTCATCTGTTCGGTGACCTCGGTTTGTTCGAGGTCGCATCGTTGACCTTTGGCACGGCGGCTGCTGTTTTCGGTCTGTTTCTGGTGGTCATCCAGCCGGAGCAGATTGCCCTGATCATACGAGGCTGGCGGACCATGTTGCTGCTCAATGCAACAACCGCAGCGGCGTGGCTCAGCTATTTCGAGGCCCTTCGCATCGGCCAGCCCGCGGCGGTCAACCTCGCCTTCAGCGGCGTCGCCCCGGTGGCGGTAACGCTGTTTGGCATGGCCGGATTGCGGAATGCGGTCGAATATCGGTCTGGTGTGCTGGCCCACGCCGTTCATATTGCAATCGTTGGATCGGTTGCGGCTCTGGCCTTCGTGGCCGAACCGCTCGCAATCGCGTTTGCCGTTTTCGCCGGCGTTGCCATTACGGCCGAGACAATTCTCGCCAAGCGCATGAATGATGGCGGTGTGACGGCGCTCGCGATTGTCGGCACGCGGTTTCTTCTTGTCACCGTCATCGCCGTTGTCATGCTCGGACAATCACAAGAGCCCTTTGCGGGCATGTTGTTCTCCGACGTCGCCTGGCAGGCCGCAATCTTCCTCGTCATCCTCATTCTGCCGATCTATTTTGCGCAGACCGGCATCGCCCTCACCTCGCCGATGGTGGCAGGCGTGATCTGCGCCCTCGGGCCTATTGCAACGCTGGGGCTCCAGTCGATGGCCGGCGCAATCAGGCTCACACCCGCGATGCTGAACATCACGCTGGCCTATACGGCTCTTGCCATTGTTGCTGCCGGGTTGGCCGCTTCGGCCCAGCTCAGGGTTTCGACCGGCACTGGCGATGCGCAGGCAACGTCCGCGCAGGCTTGATTGCCTCCGCAGCCATTCGAAGCCGGCGTTGACCCACACAAAGGACGCCATGGCACCAAAGGCACGGGGCCGAGCGCACTTCGCTTCATGTTGCTGGACTGACGATCACCAAGGGGTCGGAACCTGACTGGCAAATTTTCAACCGCACTTCAGGGGCTCTGGGGTCCAGAGCGCCGCTTAGCGTCTGGGCTTCCCTGCTACCCGGGCGAACCTCGCCCCTCGATCCAAGCAAGGTGCTGGAGGTTATGGGCCAGGTTGGCCATGTCGATCTTGATGCGGGCGCGGGCGATGCCGATCGTGCGGATGAACAGGCCCATGCGGTGCTTTTGCCAAGCAAACACGTGCTCGACCGCCGAGCAGACAGCAGAGCGTCTGGCATTGGCTCGGTCGATGGGCTCGGGCAGCGACCGGCGCGCCAGGCGCTTCTATTGCATGTTGCTCTTCAACATGCTGCGCGCGAAGACCCTGTCGATCACCTTCGCCTGCCCTAGCCCATCGCAAAACAGCCATACCGTGGCGGCATCGGGCACCTTGGCATCAAGTTACAGCCCCGGAAACTGCTGGAACGAGAGTCGATCCGTGACCTGCAACTCAGTGGCTTCCGTCGAGAGCGAGTAGAGCGCCTGCAGCAACAGGATCTTGAACATCATCACGGGGTCGACGGGTGCCTCATTGCTAGAAACCAAAAGTCAGTTCGACGCCATAGCTTCTTGGCTCGGACTGGAAGGTCGAATAGTTCGGCGCGATACCGTCGCTCTGCACCGCTACAACGTAGTTCTCGTCGAAGAGATTGCGCAGAAATGCAGCGATCGACCACCCGTTGGCGGCGTCCTCGAAGCCGATGCGCGCGTTGGCGAGGGTGAAGCCTTCGATGCGGTTGGCGAGCTCGAACCGGGTGGTCGGCGCGGGATCGTTCGTCGTGGCGCCGGACACCGCGAGACGCGGCTCGAACATTGTCGACCGGCCGTTCGCATCCGCCGAGAGTATCAGGCTGCGTTCCTTGCCGAGATCATGCCGATAGGCGGCCATGACCGTCCAGCTCCATTCGGGCGCGAAGGGCCGTTGCAGGCCCTTGAAGGGCGCAAGCCCGCCGTCGAGGGTGAGATAGGACTGGCTGCCACGGAACTCGGCATCGAGATAGGTGACGCTCCCTGAGAGGCGGAAGCCCGGGAGCGGAACGACAAAGGCATCTGCTTCCACGCCGCGGTGCCGCGCATCGACGTTTCCTGGCCGCCCGAAGATCGCGCCGGTGGCACTTTCGACCGGGATGCTGGCCTGCGCATCGCGATAATCGTAGTTGAAGGCCGCGAGGTTCAATCCAGCGCGACCATCGGCGAAGGTGGATTTTACCCCCGCCTCGACCGACCAGACCGCTTCCTCCTGGAACGGCACGATCGAGGACTGGCCCTGGCCCGGGAATCCGCCGAAAAAGCCGCCTTCCTTGATCCCCCGACCGGTGCTCGCGTAGAGCAGGAGGTCGGTGGCGGGACGGTAGGTCACGTAGATGTTGCCGGTCCAGTTCTTGCGCAGATTATAGGTTTCGCTCAGTTCGAAGTTGACCAATTGCTGCACGTCCGCCGACGAAGACACCGTGCCGGTGGCGAGGGGAAATTCGAAGCCGCCGTTCGTGTAGGTCTTCTCGAGGTCCGTGTAACGCAACGCGCCTTGGATCGCGAAGGTCTCGGAGAACTCGTAGCCGACCTCGACATATCCCGAATATGTCCGGCTGGTCTGATCGTAGCTTTCGTCGGCAACCGCCTCGGACGGGCCGGTAACGCCGTAAGCCGTGAAGCCCAGCCAGCTGAACGGGTCATCCCGCAAACGGAACTGGCGGAAATGGTCAAGGGTCTCGTGCGCGTAGCTTGCCCCGATCGCCCAGGTCAGCGGGCCGTCGCCGTCGGACTGAAGGCGAATTTCCTGGCTGAAGATATCGAAGCGATCGTCGGCGGTGACATGGCCCAGTTCGGCCCCGGTGCCATCGCCGTCGCTCACGCGGATATAGTCGAATGTGCGATAAGCCGTGATAGATTGCACGCTTATGCCGCCCAGATCGAGGCTCACGTCCAGTGTGAGGCCCTGGTTGTCGATATCGAGCTTGTTGATCGCGTTCGAGAGAACTTCGCGCCCATCGCGTGACTGGTCCGCGGGGCTGTCGCCAGGCAGTGACGAAAAGCCGAGGGCATTGAGCACACCCGGGTAGGTGCGGCAGCTGTCGCTGAGCGAACCCGTCGCGAATTCGGGACACCAGAGATTGGCGCCTATCCCGCCTTCGCTGGGCAGCGCGCGGGCACCGGAGGCGCGCACCAGCGGCGTTTCCGATCGATCGCGGGCGATGTCCCCGATCAGCTTGATCCGCAGGCTTCCGGTCGGTTCGGCCAGAAGCGTTGTGCGCAGTGCCCAGACATCGGCATCGCCCCAGTCGCGGTCGTCGGAGAGGCTGCGCTGCCAGCCTCCGCCTTGCTGGACCGTGCCGGCAACCCGCAGGGCGATCTTGTCCTCGGCGAGGGGGACGCTGACGCCCCCTTCGGCGACGACGCGGTCGAAGCGTCGGTAGCTGGCGGTCAAGTTGCCCTCGACCTTGGCAAGATCCGGCATCTTCGAGGCGATCTTGACGACACCGCCGGTCGTGTTCCGGCCGTAGGTCCCACCCTGTGGCCCCTTGACGACCTCGACACGATCGACGTCAAACATCGGCAGCTGCCCCTGCCCGTTCGTGACCTGGTAGACTTCGTCCTGATAGATCGATGCGGGTGGCGGATTGTTTGGATTGAACTCGACAAGGCCGACCCCACGGATGATCCAGGTCGGCTGGCCGGTGTTGCTGCGAAAGATCTGCACGCCCGAAACCTGCTCGGCGACCTCTCGCAGTTCAAGGATTCCCCGCGCCCGAAGGTCATCGCCGGTGAAGGCCGCGATCGACAGCGGCACGTCGTCGATCTTCGCCTCGCGCCGCAAGGCGGTGACGATGATTTCCTGATTTACCGCTGCATCGTCGGGTGCTTCCATGTCCGCGACGTCTTGAGCCCAAGCGACGGTCGGTAGGCCAGTCGCCAGCGAGGCACCGACAAGCAATTGAAGCCGTTGTGAAATCCTTGTCATTATGCCAGCCCCCTTCTTCGGGTTTATTCTGTTTCCAAGACAATGTGTTGCTGAACCGGATCGGCCGCGATCTGCTCGGCCGTGAAAGGCATCGGGACGAGCGTGCGCCGGGAATAGAGCCGGGTCTGGTCGGCAAAGAACGGAGACGCCGGATCGGTGGACTGGCTGTAGGCGAGCAATCCGCGCGCGACCGGACCGTCAGGGTGAAACTCCACAATGTGCATGTAGCTGTCGGCGAACGGAATGGGATCCGTCAGGCCGACGTCCTTGACGAGGTGGGCGTGCATGGAATTGTAGCCGATCGGTCCGCCGGACAGCGGTAGCCGCTCACCGTTCCGTTCGACGAACTGCACCTGCCCGAGCGGCGCGTCGATGGGAACGCCTGCTTCCGCGAAGGCGGCGACGGCATCGGCGAAAGCGGTGCGCACGGCCGGGGTGACGAGAAAGCTCGCCGGCGTGGCGATCACGTCGTCTGGCTTCGCCGGGGTGCTCCACACGGCGGGAACAAGTGTCGTGCCGCCCGTGAAGGCCTGCCGTGGCAGACGCTCGACAAACCGGCCGAAGAGGTGCGATCCGACGCTGTCCACGCGGTCCGTCCGGTTCCAGTGCTCGAGCACGGAACAGGCGAGGCTCAGATCCACGGTTGCGCCCTTGGTCGAGACGGCTTCCGGCTTCGCCTTGCAATCCGAGACGATCGCCGGGACGATCGCGTCGGCCAAGACGAGCCGGCTTTCCCAGAAGATCCGCTCCAGGCTTTCGGCGGACATCGTGCGGCCGGGCAGCCCGTCGCTTCCAGTGCGGCGTTGTTCGGCGATCTGCAGGGCGCGGCGGGTGCGCTCGCCCAGAGCGTCGATGCTCTCGATCCCGACCAGCCGGGAAAAGCCGGTCAGGAAAGAGGAGGGATCGGCATTGAAGACCATGTGCGCATTGTTGGAGTGCACGACGTAATCGGTGCGGACCGAGGCCGGCATGCGTTCGGCCGGCAGGATCGCCATGCGCCCGTCCCGTGCGGGCGGCGCGCATTCACTGCGCCACGCATCGAGCAGCACGATGTTATTGTCCTTGAGCAAGGTCCTGCCTGCAGGCGAGGTGACGCAGGTCTCCAGAAGTTCGTTCGGTACGTCGGGCGTGACCGAGTTGTTCACATACAGGACACGGCCGTCGACGTCGGCGCTCGTCACGTTGGAGATCGGATTGCCGAGCGTCGCGGCGTTGACGGCGCGCGCCTCCTCCACATTGCGGGCGGTAGCCATGCCGAAGAGGAAGTCGAGGAACCGGTTGTTCTGCCGGTTGGCGTCGGCGATGGTGACCGCGCTCTTCGCGGTCCAGGGGAAAAGCGGGTTGTCTAGAACCGGGCCGAGCGGCGTCTCCCAGACGGTGCGCTCCCGGTCGGTGCCGTCCGCAACCGGCACGCGGATGGTGCGGCTGATCATGTCCACGGTCTTCCCGTCGAGCCGGTATTGCGTGGGGTTGCCCGGCACCAGCTCGAGCTGCCCGTAGAGCGCTCGCTGGTTGTCGGCCCAGGTCAGCGACCAGCCCTGCGTCTTGTTGAACCCGGCCGCGGGAATCGGCAGGCCGAGGAGCGCGCCGCCCATCACGTCGAGCTTGCCGGGCACGGTGATATGCACCGTCCAGAGCCGCTCAATCCCAAGCCACGGGAAATGCGGGTTGGAGAAATGAAGGCCTCCGCCATAAGCAGTCATGTCGCGCCCGAAGGCCATCATGTTGCTGCCAAGGTCCCGGGCCTCGCGCGAGAGCGCAGCCTGCGGCACAGTTGCCGGCCTGCCTCCCGGCACCTGTTGGCCGAGACCCTCGGGAAAATAGCCGGTGCTCGCCCGCGTGGCGAATTTCAGTGCGCGGATGCCGATGTCCTCGATCCGGATCGGCCGTACCCAGGCCTGGCCACGGCAGCTTTCGGCCAGCGCCTCCGGTTTCGCCTTCACGTAGGCGTTGAAGCCTCGGACATAGCCCTCGGACAGCACCCTTACATCGGGCGACATTCCGTCTATTTGGAAACGCTCCGCCTCGGGTCCGAACAGCCAGCGATGATAGGTATCACTGACAATGTTCTTGTATCGCCCTCCAGTGAAGGAAAAGAGGTCGTAGATCTCGGCATCCTCGCCGAAATAGTAGGAACGCTCCCCGCGGGTCGTCACCACCTCTTCTAGCAGTGCGCAGGCATTGTCCTTGGCGAAAGCCCATCCTACCCCGAACCCGGCTGCATCCAGCGTGTCCGCCTGGACGTGCGGGATGCCGTGCGAGGTCGTGGTAATCCTGACCGTCTCGGCCGATGCCGCGCTCGACAGGAGAGCAGCCAGCAGCAGCGCCCGCATCAAGAAGCCCTGACCCTGGCTGCGGCGCGCTCGACCGCGGGGCCCAGTTGCGCAAGGAACGGCGCGTACAATCCGGTCAGCGCGGCCGTCACTTCCGGCCCCGCGCCCGTGGGCGTTCCCGCGTCGAAGGGCGGGTCGGGATCGTATTCGATGTTGAGCTGCAACCCCTTGGCCGTCTGCGGGCCGACCAGCCGGGCAGCAAGCGTCAGGGCCATGTCGACGCCGGCCGTTACGCCGGCCCCAGTGATCCGGTTGCGATCCTCGACGACCCGGGCTTCGACAGGGACGGCACCGAAGTCGCTGAGCTTGTCGCGCACCACCCAGTGCGACGTGGCACGGTAGCCCTGAAGCAGGCCGGCAGCGCCGAGGATCAGCGAGCCGGTGCAGACACTCGTAATCAGGGAGGCGTCAGCGGCATGACGACGCAGGAAGCCCAGCACATCGGGATCTTCCATGCAGGCCATGGTGCCGATGGTGCCGCCCGGCACGAACAGGATGTCGATCTTGCCCTCGGCCTCGGCCTCCGCGAAGGACATGGTGGGGATGATGCCGAAGCCGGAGGAGGATGGGACTGGATCGCGGTTCTTCCAGACAAGCGCGACCCTATGAGTCCCCATCCCCGAGAAGACGGCTTCGGGCCCCACGAGGTCGAGCGGGAACATGCCGGGATAGGCGAGCATCGCCAGGATCGGGGGCCGTTTGCCAGGCTGCGCGTCCAGCTCCGATGCCGCCAAGGTGGTCGCGGAAAGTGCCGCACCGGTAGCCACAAGGGTCCTCATCGCATCTCGCCGGTTCATATTGGCCCTCATAAAGTAGTTACGACTAGCTTATTTCTGAAACTTGACTAGCTTATTCCCGGGTGTCAATAGGCTTGAACATCGAATGCAGCGATAGGGTGGGATGTGACGGCTAGAGCAGATTTCGGAGCGGCGGCGTGCGCTGGCCAGCCGGGTGATTGCCTCGGGGAATGCGAATGGTTGCACCTCGATCAGACCCGACTCGATGTGTTCGCCGCCGTCACCGACGATCTCGAGCCGCTGCACAACGATGCCGAATGGTGCGAACGCAACAGCCCGTACGGCAGGCCCATCGCGCATGGATTCCTTACCCTCTCGCTACTGACCCGCTTCATGCACGAAGCCACCGCCGGGGTACTCAAGGGGCGGGCGGATGGCGCCGGCTATCCGGTCAATTACGGCTTCGATCGCGTCCGCTTCCTGGCGCCCGTCCCTGTGGGATCGCGCATCCGGTGCCGCTTGGTCCTTGCCGGACGCGAGGAGCGGGGCAAGGCCACGATGCTGCGGATCGACGCCTCCGTCGAGATAGAAGGCCGCGCAGACAGGCCCGCGCTAGAGGCCCGCTGGCTGCTTCTTTGGGTCGAGGGGGCGTAACCGCGTGCCCTCGGATCGGGATATCGGCGACAGCGCCTGGCGCCTTGGGCTGCTGCTGTTCGCGGCCAACACGCTCTCCTTCATCGACCGCCAAATCCTAACGATCATGATTGATCCGGTCAGGGCCGAGCTGCAGGTCAGCGACACCCAGATCAGTCTTCTTCACGGCATTGCTTTCGCCAGCCTCTACGCCGTGCTCGGCCTGCCTCTCGGACGCATCGCCGACAGGAGCGACCGACCCCGTCTGATCGCGCTCGGGATCGCCATTTGGAGCGCCATGACGGCCGTCTCCGGGATGGCCCGCGATTATTCGCACTTGTTCATTGCCCGCATGGGTGTCGCGGTGGGCGAGGCGGCGCTGGCTCCCGCAGCGGTCTCGCTGCTTTCCGACCGGTTTGCACGCAAGCGGCTGGCGAGCGCGATCGGTCTGTTCCAGGCCGGGATCTTCGTGGGATCGGCCCTGGCGCTCATCGCCGGAGGCTGGGTGTTGGGACAACTCGGATCGACAGTGGAGTTTGGTCCGATGGGCCGCATCGCGAGCTGGCGTTTCTTGTTCCTTGCTATCGGCCTGCCCGGGATCCTTCTGGCGTTCGCTTTCCTGTTCGTCGCGGAGCCGCGGCGCCGTCAACCGGCTCGCTCCACCGAGGCACAGCCCCCGGCCGAGGTGCTCGCTTGGCTGTGGGTGCGACGCAGGGTTTACGGCTGGCACTTCCTCGCCTTCACCGCGATCACGACACTCGCCTACGGAACATTGGCATGGGCGCCGTCGGTGCTGATCCGCATTCATGGCATGACGACGATGCAGGCAGGTTTCGCGCTCGGCGTGACCCTGCTGATCTTCGGTCCGCTTGGAGTTCTGTCGTCCGGAAGGCTCGTTGACAGCCTGTTGGCCAGGTCCATATCCGGCGGTCCGGTCATCGCCGCTGTCTTTGGTATCATCTTGTTCTCGATCGCGACCCCGACCTTCGGTCTCGCATCGAGCGCCTCCATCGTCGCAGCCACTGCGGTTCTGCTGTGCTTCTCGCAAGGCTTTCCCTACGGTGTCGCGACGGCGTCGCTGGCGCTGGTGACGCCGGCTGAACTGCGAGGTCAGGTTACGGCGATCTACCTGATGATCTCGAACCTCGTTGGGCTTAGCCTTGGCCCGCTGCTCGTGGCACTGGCGACCGACCGCCTGTTTGGCGATGACCTGGCAATCGGCTTTTCCTTCGCGCTGCTTCCAGCCATTGTGAGCCCGGTGGCATTGGCGGCGCTGCTCGCGCTCTATCGTCCCTATGCCGCGGCCCTAAAGGACGCCTATCGATGAATGACCTGAGCTTCAGAGACGTCGTGTCCCGCCGGCAGCTTGCCAATGCCCCGCGCACCAAGGGGGAGCGTACGCGGGAGCGAATCCGGCTCGCCACGATCGACGTCCTCAACACCATTGGCTACCGCGACATGAAGGTCTCGGACGTCTGCGAGGCGGCGGGTGTCACACCGCCGGTCCTCTATCTCTATTTCGAGAACAAGCTCCGCCTTACCGAGGAAGTCCTGCAAGACTTCGTGGAAAGTTTCATGAGCAAGGTGCCCGTCGGCGGTACGGTTGCGGGCCGCTCCGCCTACGAGATGATCTATGTCGCCAACCGCAACTGGATTGCGAGCGCCCGCAACAACGCGGGACTGATGCGCTGCCTGTTGCAGTTCGCCGACGACGTTCCCGAATTCGCGACGCTGTTCTCCGAGGCGAATCGGAAGTGGTACCAACGCGTTGCGCGGGCGACGCTGGCGCGTTTCCCGTCCAGCGGCATCGACGAGCGTTATGTGCAGCTTGCGGCCTATGCGCTCGGCGGCATGATTGACGAGTTGACCCGCAAGCTCTTCGCCTCGCATGATCCCGACCTCAACAGGCTTGCTGAGGAACTCCTGCACGACGACGATGGGCTCGCCGAGTTCGTGAGCATCCTGTGGCACCGGGCGATGTTCGCCGCCGATCCCGAGCTGGACTACAACCCGCTTGCTCCGCTTGCCGCGGCCGTGCTGCGTCAGCGTCGCCGCGATCGCCGTAAGGCTTCCAAGGCATGAGGCACGTGATCCGGACCGTGACGGGAGATATCGCCCCCGAAGACCTCGGCCCGACTCTCATGCACGAGCATCTGCTGTGCGACATCCGCCCGCCGGAATGGCATGGGGAACCCTGCCACGGCTACGACATCCCGATCGAGCAACGCTTCGCCATCGACTACGGCGAGGTGGACGCCCCGGGCAACCTGATCCTCGACGATGTGGATCTGATCGCCGCCGAACTGGTCGCTATGCGGATAGACGGAGGCAGGACCGTGGTCGAACTGTCCTGCGGTGGGCTCCACCCCAAGCCGCGCGGACTGGTTGAACTGTCGCGGCGCGCCGGGGTCAGCATCGTGATGGGGTGCGGCTGGTACGTCAACGACTACCAGGTACCCGGCAACGCCGAAAGGTCGGTGGACAGCTTCGCCGAAGAGATGATTGCCGCCGTGCGCACCGGAGCCTTCGGCACCGATGTGCGCGCCGGGATCATCGGCGAAATCGGCTGCCAGTACCCCTGGACCCCGCTCGAGCAGCGCGTGATGGCGGCCGCGGTTATTGCAATGGCCGAAACTGGAGCGGCGCTCAGCGTCCATCCGGGACGGCACCCCGACCAGCCGGCGGAGGTTGCAGCCTTCCTTCGCGCAAGGGGTGCCGATATGTCGCGCGTCATCATTAGCCATATCGACCGGACGATCTTTGACCGGGACCGCCTCTTTGCACTTGCCGACACCGGCGTCGGCATCGAGTTCGACCTGTTCGGCATGGAAACGACCTATTACAAGTGGGCCGACATCGACATGCCGAATGATGGCGTCCGCGTCGCATCGCTGCGGGCCCTGCGAGACCGCGGACATCTTGGCCAGCTGCTGATCAGCCAGGACATCTGTTATCGATCGCGCCTGCGGCAGTTTGGCGGACACGGGTATGGGCATCTTTTCCGCAATGTCGTCCCGCTGCTCCTGCGGCGCGGCTTCGGCCAGCACGAGGTCGACCGGATGCTGATCGACACACCGCGCCGGCTCCTGTCGGTCCCCGTATGAACCCGCTGCTCTCCTTGCCTGAAGCGGCGCCCGCGCTCGAGCGTCTCGGCGATTATCTGGCCGCACCGGACGATAACGTCGAGGCTCTCATCACGGCCGAAGATTGCTGGAGCTATGCGCGACTGCGGGAAACCGTGGCGCGGGTAAGTGGCGGGATGCTAAGGGCAGGCGTGCAACCGGGTTCCTGTGTTGCGGCCTTCACCAACCCGGGCCCGGACTTCTGGGTAAGCTTCCTCGCAACCGTCCGGCTCGGTGCCGTCTGGCTCGGTCTTTCCCCTCGCAGCACCCGCGAAGAGCTGGCGACGATCATCGAGGATGCTCGGCCGAGCCTGATCGTTGTCGAACACGGCCTTGGCCTTGATGCTTTTCCGCCGGGGGTGTCGCTCGCACGTCTTGCTGACCTCGCCGGGTCACCGCTCGCACAGGATCTTTCTGACCCGTCACAGCCAGCGCTGATCGTGTTTACCTCCGGTTCTACCGGCAGGCGAAAGGGTGCGCTCATAAGCCAACGCGCCCTGATCGAAGGCGCGCGGCGTCGGGTTGCGGCGTGGGACCACGGTCCGTTCCGAACACTCGTCAATGTCCCGATCAACCACATTGGCGGCGTCGGCGATCTTGCGGTCACCACGCTGGTATCGGGCGGATGCTTGTCGTTCATGCCGCGCTTCGACGCTTCGGGCACGCTAGCGCGCATCGCCCGCGACCGGCTGACCTTCTGGTATCAGGTGCCGGCCATGTTCGAGCTCGTGCTGGCCTCGGATTCTCCTACGGCTCACGATCTGTCCTCGGTCAAGGCGGTCTGCTGGTCCGGCGCTCCCGCAAGCGCCTCCCTCGTGGATCGCCTCTACGCTTTCTTTCCTCGTAAGCTGGGAACCGATTACAGCCAAACGGAAAGCGTCGGTGCCATTACCATTGCCCCTTTAGGCACGACTGCCGAAGACCTCATTGGATCGCCGGGATGGCCCGATCCGTTACGACAGTTGAAGCTGTCCGCAGATGGCGAAGTTCTTGTCCGAGCAGAAAATTGTTTCAGCGCTTATCTCGGACACGATGAAGCCACTCACAAGACGCTCAGAGACGGGTGGCTTCATACAGGTGATCTCGGTGAGTGGCTGGACAATGGTCGTTTAGCGTTGGTCGGACGGTCGAGCGACATGTTCAAGTCGGGCGGTTACAACATCTATCCACGAGAAGTGGAAATGGTTCTCGAGCAACTTCCAGGTGCTGCACGTGTGGCCGTGATAGGAGTTCCTCATCCATTGTGGGGTGAAGTCGGTCATGCCTGGATCGAGCAAGCTTCGGAACCATTCGACGTCGAAGCTGCACGCGCTGCCCTAGCTCGCAAGCTCGCACCGTACAAACATCCAAAGTTGTTCACGGTGGTCGACAAGTTGCCTCTTCTTCCCATCGGTAAGATTGATCGAAATAGTCTCAAGAAGATAGCCTCGGGATTGGCATGATGTTGAGAGCACGTGGGGCATCAAATGGAGCTTGGCTCCAGCCGCCGAACTCGCCACGAACCTTGTTAGAGGCGTTCAAAGCGTTTCGGGCATATGGAACTGGCGAGAATAGTGATTGCATTGTGTCATTCCGGCTTCAGCGCGAAACGAGGTGCAGTCGTGCACGGCGGCAATCATTTTTTCAGGCGCGGCGTTCGACCGCCGAACTGATCCTGGCCAGCATGACCTCGGAAGGCCTCGCTACATTGCGCACTTCGTTCGCTATCCTGTCGGGCAAGACGCTGCCGAAGCTTAGAATGCCGCGCGGCGCAAACCCCTGGATCGGTGTGAACACGGCTGAACGGGCATGGACGCTGGAAGCGAATATATAACTGATTCCTGCGGTTTTTTTAACCGAGTTCAGTCATATATGGATGGGTAAATGGTGCCCAGAAGAGGATTGAGCGAGGACTCGAAGCTGTCAGCCACGGGTTTGGGGTCAAGTTCTTCAATGATTTCAGTGGTGGTGAGTTCGAGTCCCAGAAGAGAAAACAATAATGACAAGTAATAATTTGTTATTATTTTTCAATGTAGTTTTGGTTTTTCTCGGTGGCACAAGTGCTGGCATCACCAGTTTCTCATTTTAGTGGTTCGCGTTCTTGTGCCTATTGGAGCCACTAGATTTCTGTACGTTCTGATTCGTCCATTAGCAACCCACTCTGTCCCGTTTCATTTGAACTGGTCGTGGTGGAAAGGGCTAAGTCGCGTCTTCTAGAAGCTACGGCTTCGGGGCAAATGGCATAACTCTTTGGATCGCGCTTCAGCGGTGATCCAAGTGCCCGCATTGCCTATGTTCGGTTGGTCGCATCAGGGTTAGAGTGGCGACTGCACTCAAGATCGACGCGAAGAGGTCATACCTTGGTCAGCTACCAGGACATTTATCCCTCTCCCGCGATCTTGCGGAGCTTCGACATAGTCCGTCCCCGCGCGGCCGAGTTGCTCAATCTAGAATACTTCGAAGCCGAACCTGCGCGCATGCCGCACGAGGTGTTCTCGCAGCACCACCTCTTGCTAAATTTACGCGATACGCCGATGCGGGTCGAGAACTGGCGCGATGCCGCCCATCGCGATTTCATCTTTCTGCCGAACGAGATCGTTCTGACCCCCGCCGGTATCCGCAGCGGCTGGCACTGGCACGAACAGTCCAAGGTCATCGTCATCACAATCATGCCGGACATGCTTGATCGCTTTGCAACCAGCGAACTCGGGCTTGTGCTGGGCAAAAGCCAGTTGAGGGATACCCCGCAGGCTGCAGATCCCGACCTCTGCCAGTCAGGAACCATGCTTCTTGAAGCCTTGCGAACACGCGCGACGGGGTCCGAGGTGATGTACGAATCTCTTGCCCGCATCTTTCTGGTGAAGCTGATCCAGCGCTATGGCGAGCTGCGCAGCGAGGCGCTCGATTTCAGCCGTGGCTTCACTGCCAGCCATTACAAGCGGGTGCTCGATTTCGTCGCCGAGCGCTTTGGCGGGCCGATCACGATCGAGGAAATGGCCCGCGTGGCTGGGTTGAGCCCGGCCCATTTTTCGCGGCTGTTCAAGGACGTGCTTGGGGACAGCCCCTACCAGTTCGTGATGGATTATCGCGTCGAGCAGGCCAGGCGGATGCTGAGCGAACGGGGGCGACCGATGGCGGACATCGCGCTCGCCTGCGGCTTTGCCGATCAGGCGCATTTCAGCCGGATCTTCAAGCGGCTGACAGGGCAAACGCCCAAAACGTTTCGGGCGGGCCGACAGCAGGATCGTTCAAAAACTTCCAACCACCGTTCAAGCTAGACGCCATCGTTCGCGGCAAAAGCAACTCGTCACTTCAGACAGAGGAGCACACCATGAACACCGTCGCAAACATCACCAAGGTCCGCTTCCCCAGCGCCGAAGCTGGCGTCGATCTCGTCGGCGATCTTTACGCGCCGCTGATTGCACGGGCGGACAGCGCCGCCTTCGTCATCATCGGGCCGATGACCTTCCAGAAGGAACAGGCGCCGACCCAGTATGCCCGCCGTCTTGCGGCAATGGGTCACACCGCGCTGGTGTTCGACACGCGCTATCGCGGCGAAAGCGGCGGCGATCCGCGTGCTTGGGAAAACCCCTTCCACAAGGTCGCCGACATCATCAGCGCGGCGGCGTTTCTGCGGGGACAGCCCGGCATCAATCCCGATCGCCTGATCGGCCTCGGTATCTGCCAGGGCAGCTCGGAAATGCTGCGCGCGGTGGCAGAAGACGATCTTCTCGTGGCCGGCGCGACGCTCGCAGGCCACTATCGCGACCATGAAGGCGATATCGCCTGGTTGACCGAAGAGGGTTACGCCGCGCGCCTCGCCCAAGGTCAGACCGCGAAGGCGAAATACGAGGCCACGGGCGAGATCGACTATGTCTCCGCCGTGGATGAGGTCGACATGAATGTCGGCATGCCGGGCAAGTTCGTGTGGGACTGGTACCATGTGTGGGCCGACAAGGGCCTCTGGGACAACCGCTATGCCGTAATGAGCGACGCCGATCTGCTGCCCTATGAATCGATCAGTGCCGCGCGGGCCCTTACGAAGCCCTATCTGCTGATCCACAGCGACAATAGCTTCCTGCCCGACGCAGCCCGGAGGCATTTCGAGGCGATGCCTTCAACCCGCAAGACCCTACTGTGGGACGGGGATACGCCGCACCTCAGCTACTACGATGTGCCCGAGGTGCTCGACCGGACTGTGGCTTCGATCGACAAGTGGGTGCGCACGCTCTGAACGCTCTGAAAACCAGCTCATTGTCGTGTGGGGGAGTCAATCGGCTCCCCCATCTTCAAAGCGGCCATCGCTCCGGGCGAAATGCTGCTCTTCGATCAGCGAAGCGCTGGCAGTGAAGGCAACAAACGGTCAATCAGTCGCGATCAGGCCGGCGGCTGCCGCTTCAGAAACGCTCGTTTACGATCTGCGATCCGAATGCCTGCCCTCCGCGAAGCCGCTCTTCCGCCTTTGCGGTCTAACTTCTAAACGACTTGTGACAGATGTTGCTCAGTCACTTGACGCGAACAACCTGTCGCCTTCGCTCGTCTTCCGCGAACCTAGTTATGCGACCGGTGAACCGTTCGATCAGGGCCGCCGCCGTGCGCGTGTGCTCGCTGATCTTCACGCTGGTGAACGAGCCACCCCCGGAGATCGCCATAGGCAGCAGGAGCTGGTCCTGGAGGTAGGGGCCGGCGAACGCACCGGATGCCTCGTAGCCCGCCATGCGTTTGCCGGCTGTCGCACCAATCTTCTCGGCGGACAGGCCAAGCTTCCCGAAGCCTGAGACCACCTCGGTGACGTGCTCGAAGGGTGCTTCAAGCAGCATCGCGATGCCCGGCCCCTGATCGGCGGGAAGCTCGCGGAGCGCAATGCTGTCGGGCTCCCAGCCGGGCAGTGCCTTCATCGCCGCCTTGCGGATGCGCTGGGCGATGCCCTCGTCGAGCGAGGCGAAGAGCACCGTCCCGGACTGCGCGAGCGGCTGCCCGCGCTCATGGCATTCGATCCGGCGCAGCGGTGCAGGTTCAATTTCGATCTCGATCCGTCCGCCACCGCGCGGGAAGAAGCCGTGGCGCTTGATGCTTGCGGTGACGCGCGGTCCCATGCGCTCGAAGACGGGCAGGAAGCAGCGCGCCATGAACTCGAAGGGCGGTGCCATGGACGCATGGGTGCCCCCCTCGATCACGAGGCGAGAGGGCGCACCGGCGAGCGCGAGCGGCACCAGCAGCGTCTGGAGCACAAGCGCCGTCGATCCCGCCGTGCCAACGGCAAAGCGGTATTCGCCGGGCTGCACACTACCGGGGCGGAAGACGATCCGGTTCGAGCCGAGCTCCAGCCCCTCGCACTCCGCACCCCCGACCGCACAGGCGGCCTCGATCGCGGTCATGTGCTGACGCATAAGCCCCGGCTGATCGCGGCCCGCGCGGATCTTCTCGATGGTGAAAGGCTTTCCGGTGAGGAGCGAAAGCGCACAGGCATAGCGCAGCACCTGCCCGCCGCCTTCACCCTCGGAGCCGTCAATGATGATCATGGTCGTTCTTCTTGGTCTGGAGCATGCGTGAAGGGGATCACCCCTTCACGCACACCACCTGCTTCAGCGTATGCACGATCTCGACCAGATCGGCCTGTGCGGCCATCACTTTCTCGATCGGCTTGTAAGCGCGCGGGGTCTCGTCGATCACGCCTTCGTCCTTGCGGCAGGCGACGCCCGCCGTGTCGGCGATGTGCTCGTCGAGCGTGACCAGCTTCTTGGCCTCGGTGCGCGACATGATGCGTCCCGCCCCGTGCGAGCAGCTGTCGAAGCTGTCGGGGTTGCCCAGCCCGCGCACGATGAAGCTCTTGGCTCCCATCGAACCCGGGATGATCCCCAGACTCCCCTTGGCAGCGCGCACCGCCCCTTTGCGGGTGACGAGCACGTTCTCGCCGAAGTGGTTCTCGCGCGTCACGTAGTTGTGGTGGCAGTTCACCGCCTCGCACGCCGCCTCGAAGGGCTTGGCGATCTGCGACCGCAGGGCGGCGATGACATGGGTCATCATCACCTGGCGGTTCAGCCGCGCGAAGTCCTGCGCCCACTCGACCGCCTCGACATAGTCGTCGAAGTGATCCGTCCCTTCTGGGAAGTAGGCGAGGTCCGCGTCGGGCAGGTTGATGTGCCACTTGCGCATGTCCTGCTTGGCGAGCTCGATGAAGAACGTCCCGATGGCGTTCCCCACGCCCCGTGAGCCGGAATGGAGCATCACCCACACGGCTTGCGCCTCGTCAAGGCACAGTTCGATGAAGTGGTTACCCGTCCCGAGCGTCCCGAGATGCACCAGATGGTTGGTGCGTTCGAGCCGCGGGTATTTCGCCACGATCCGGTCAAAGCGGCGCACCAGCGTCGCCCAGCTTTCGATCACTTCGGAGGGCGGATCACCCCAAGCACCCTTGTCACGACCACCGCGCCCCGACGAGCGTCCATGGGGCACGGCGCGTTCGATCGCGGCTCGGATGCCTTCGAGGTTGTCCGGCAGATCGCTCGCCATGAGCGAGGTGCGCGCGGCCATCATCCCGCAGCCGATGTCCACGCCGACCGCGGCAGGGATGACCGCGCCCTTGGTCGGGATCACCGATCCCACGGTCGCACCGATCCCGACGTGAACGTCCGGCATTGCCGCGACATGCTTGAATATGAAGGGCATCTGCGCCGCCCGCGCGAGCTGTTCGCGCGCCTTGTCGTCCACCGGAACGCCGCGGGTCCATGCCTTGATCGGCGCTCCCCCTTCGACTTCGTGAAGTTCGTATCCGGTCTGGGTCATCGTCCTGATCCTTTTCGCGGAGGTCTTGGGGTGGCCGGCCCATTCCGGCCACCCCGGCCTCGTCGCTGCCGGGCTGTTCGACGAACCCGGCGTTCATGACGTAGCAGCGAGCGTGCCAAACCGTCGAACGGCTGCGATGCATCCTATATATCTCTGACAAAAAACAACTTTTCCCGAGCGGCTCTGCGAGCGCTTCTTGACAGTGGGTTGTTAATTCCTATCGTATTCTATCAGACTTTATCCTACAGGATAGACATGGCACGCACCACAGTAATCGGCTTTCTGGGAAGCACGCTCGACGGCAGCAAGCGCGATTCCTCGCGCTGGCACAAGTGGCGCCCCACCGTCAGCTTGTGCATGCATCAGGATTTGAGGGTCGATCGCCTCGTGCTCCTGCACGGCGCAAAGCATGCCGATCTAGCCCGCTTCGTGATCGCCGACATCGCCTCGGTCTCGCCGGAGACGCAAGTTGAACCGCATATCGTCCATTTCGACGACGCTTGGGATTTCGAAGAAGTCTACACCGGTCTCCTCGATTTCGCTCAGGGGTTTGCCTTCGACCCGGAAGCGGAGGACTACCTCGTCCACATCACTACCGGCACGCACGTCGCGCAGATCTGCCTGTTCCTGCTGGCCGAGGCGCGCTTCATTCCCGGCAAGCTGCTTCAGACGCAGCCGTCGCGCGGGATGCCCGACCCGGTGGGGACATGGAACGCAATCGATCTCAACCTGTCGCGCTACGACAGCATTGCGCGCCGCTTCGCCGAGGCTCAGCAGGACAGCGCCTCGCTGCTTAAGAGCGGGATCGCCACGCGCAACGCCGCCTTCAACCGAATGATCGAGGAAATAGAGCAGGTCGCCTCGCGCAGCGCGGCCCCGATGCTGCTGATGGGACCGACCGGCGCGGGCAAGAGCCAACTCGCGCGGCGCATTTACGAGCTCAAGGCTAGCCGTCACCGGCTGTCGGGCCCCTTCGTCGAGGTGAACTGCGCGACGCTGAAGGGCGACAGCGCGATGTCGGCGCTGTTCGGGCACAGGAAGGGTGCGTTCACTGGTGCCATGACCGAGCGTGCCGGCCTGCTACGCAGCGCCGACGGCGGCATGCTGTTCCTCGACGAGATCGGCGAACTCGGTCTCGACGAGCAGGCAATGATCCTGCGCGCGGTCGAGGAGGGGCGCTTCCTGCCGCTCGGGTCCGACAAGGAGGTGACCAGCCGCTTCCAGCTGATCGCCGGCACGAACCGCGAGCTGCTGGCCGAGGTCACGGCAGGCCGGTTCCGCGAGGATTTGTTCGCGCGCCTCAACCTCTGGACCTTCCGCCTTCCCAGCCTTGCTGAACGGCCCGAGGACATCGAGCCCAACCTCGACTACGAGATGGAGCGCTTCGCAGCAGCGCAGGACATGCGCGTCACCTTCAACAAGGAGGCCCGTGAAACCTATCTCGCCTTCGCCATGAGCCCGGCCGCCCTATGGCGGGGCAATTTCCGCGACCTGTCTGCGAGCGTCACCCGAATGGCGACCCTTGCGCCTGCGGGGCGGATTGACCGCGAAACTGTAGCGCAGGAGATCGCCCGCCTCAGGCTGCTGTGGTCAAACGGCACATCGGGTGAGCCAGACATCCTTGCGGCGATCTTCAGCGAAGAGGAACTCGGCAAGCTTGATCCCTTCGACCGCGCGCAGCTCTTTGAGGTGGTGCAGGTATGCCGCCGCAGCGCGAGCCTTTCGGATGCAGGAAGGATCTTGTTCGCCGCCTCCCGGCAGCGGCGCAGCTCTACCAACGATGCCGATCGCTTGCGCAAGTATCTCGCGCGGTTCGGGCTCAGCTTCGACAGTTTGTAAGTTCGGTGGCTGCCACTTCAAGCAGGTTTAGGCAAGCGATGCCAGGTCCCGACCCAGACCCGGTCTTTCACGCCCTCGAAATCGAACGTCTTGTTGCGCCAAAATCTGCCGAAGCTGATCGAAGGCATTAGGCGCTCAATACCACAGCGGATGGCACACTTCTCAATCTACAATATGGGGCTTTCGGACTAAGAGAGAGGTCGCTAAGAATTCGCCGGCAGGGGGGAGAAACGTGAATTTAGCGCCTATTGTGAAACTGGTGCGCGCCTATGATGCCACTGAGTGGGAAATCTTCATCTCGGAATGGCAAAAGGGGCTTAGCGGCTACGAATCCGTAAAGCGCCTTGGCGGATCGGGTGACCAGGGGCGTGACGTCATCGGATTGTGCTCATCCGCCGGCTGCCAAGGCGTGTGGGACAATTACCAGTGCAAGCATTATGAAGTCCCGCTCTCGACGCCTAAGGCATGTGAGGACGCCGGCAAGATCATCTTCCATGCTTTCCAAGGAGCCTTTACGCCTCCGCGCAGGTGCTCGTTCGTGGCGCCTCGCGGACCAAGCACAGAGCTGCGTGACCTCTTGCTCCGCCCTGACAAATTCAAGGCCGAGGTCATGGCGACGTGGAACAAGCGAGTTGCCAGCCGCGTGGTCGCGAACGAGACGCACCCGCTCGCAGGCGCGCTCCAGGCATATGTTGACGCCTACGACTTCACGACCTTTACCTATGCGACGATTGACGAAATCCTCGATGACCATCGCAAGACCGCGTATTGGGCGTCACGGTTCAACGGCGTGTTGCCACCAGCTCCTGCAGGCGTGACCCCGGCGCAGATAGGCGCCAAGGAATCCGTGTATATCAGCAAGCTATTCGAGGTCTATTCGGAGGAAACAGGTACGCCTATCAGCTGCGCCTCAGACCTGGATGTTCAGCTGACGTGGAAGGACGATCTGCAAAAGCAGCGTATCCGTTTCTACGACGCCGAGGCGTTTATGGCCCACTATCGCGATCAGACAGAGCCCGGGACAATCGAAGATTTCGCCGAACAGATCCACGATGCTATCGAGCCAGTGCTCGATGCTGAAACGGAAGCTCACCCTCGGCTAACGGCCGCGCTTGCAACTGCCGGCCAGGTCCAGCCTGCCAGCGTACTCGCGCCACGTGCCAAGGTGCGGGTGAAACAAGGCGTCTGTCATCAGCTTGCGAACGAGCATCGCGTGACGTGGAAGTTGTAAAATGGTCAGCGCTCCTCCAATCCGGCCTAAACCCCGCATATTCAACACCCCGTTCGAAAGCGGACTGAGATCGCTAATCCTTTTGACTGCTTGCTTTCCATTGTGCGTCGGACTGCGACGCCTCGTGGTGCTGGATCATCTGGTCGTGCACACGGGCGATATCGATGGTCCAGAGAGCCTCCATCCAACAGAGAGTTCGCGGGGTGCAGAACTTCTCGTGCGACGTGGTCTGGTGAATTCCGGGCTCGCACTAATGGGTACAAGAGGCTTGGTGATGCGCTCAGCTACCCGCGAGGGATTTCGCTATCGCGCCGGGGAGGAAGCCGGGACCTTCATTGATCTTCTTCGGAGCGATTACAGCGTCGCGTTGAAGGAGCGAGCCGATTGGCTTGCGAACGAGGTCGCGCTCCTCTCCGATGAAGAGATTGACGATCTGGTGCGGTCGCGCATGGATTTTTGGGATGCCGAATTCCAGGCTGATCAAGGAACGGCAAATTAATCATGCAATTGCGCTTTCTCCTCGTCACCGGCCCGAACAGCCCTCCGGCCTCCGTAGAGTTTGGGCCCGGTCTAAACGTCATTTATGGGGGTTCGAACACTGGCAAGACGCACATTCTGCGTCTCATTGACTTTGTCCTTGGCGCCAAAAACCCGCCAGAGGCGATCATTGAGCAGGCAAGCTACGATTTCGCCCATGTCGGCGTCGAGTTGGACGATGGATCGGAGAAGACGTTCGTCCGCGCTTTGCAAGGCGGTAACGTAAAGATCTTGGAGGGGCTTACGCGCATTCGGCCCGGTCAGAATGATGGTGTCTCCGTTTCTGCCCAGCACGGCGCTCAGAATTCTCTTTCACGTTTGCTCCTCGCCCAAGTCGGGGCTGCCAACGCCCGCGTCCGCACCGACGCTAGCGGCAAAACGCGGGATCTGAGTTTTCGAGACCTTGAACGTCACGCCCTCGTCAGCGAAACGAAGATCCAAGATGGTTCGTCGCCCGTCCTTTCCGGCCAGTTCGTCACTAAAACCGCAGAGACTTCGGTCTTTAAATACATGCTCACGGGCGTGGATGATTCTGCGTTGGATGCAGCGAAGACTAGCGACGATCAGCCTATGCGCCAAGCTGCGCAACTTGAGCTTCTGGATCGGCAAATTCGCGATATGGAGCGTGAAATCGAGGAAGCAGACCAAGATCATGAGGACCTGCTGCGACAAGATAGCGCTCTCGACTTTGAGCTAAGCCAGACCTTTTCGGTTCAGGAAACTACCGAGGCAACTTACCGCGAATTGACGAGCAGCCGCCTAGAGTTGCGCCGCGAATATGAGTCGTTGCAGGATCGGGTGGGGGAGATTGATACGCTTACGGAGCGCTTCAAGCTTCTAGCCGAACATTATCGATCTGACGAAGCGCGTCTTGCGTCGATCGTCGAGGCCGGCACATACTACACTCTGGAAGGGCCGGTTACGTGCCCAGTTTGCGGATCCGCCGCCGAATACCATCGGCCAGATAAGGCATGTGACGGGAATGTTGCGGAAATGATAGCTGCGGCGGAGGCGGAGATTGCAGATCTTCGCGAACGCGCCGTTGAACTCCGGGAGACGGTCGAGGCGCTGGAAGCCGAAAGGATGGTTCGTGCAACCCGCATGCGCGAGTTACTGCCACAAATGAATAGCCTTCAGGAGAACATTCTCCGTGAAGTGCCGGCGGTCCAAACCATTCGTTCACGCGCCAGCGCCGTTATCGCGCGAAAGCTAATCGTACAAAAGAGCCTTGAGCTCGTTCGCCGACGTGATGCGCTTGTCACACAGCGAACCGAACTTGGCGTTAGCCCGGGCTATGATAGCAGCACCATAGTCGCACAGCACCAGCTCGACGGAGCAACTCTCGACCAGTTCAGCCAGGTAGTTGAGGTCGAACTTCAGTCTTGGGAATTTCCAGATGCCCAGCGTGTATTCTTCGAGCTACCGAAAATGGACATATCGGTTGGTGGAAAGGCTAGGGCGGCGAATGGCAAGGGTGTCAGGGCATTGCTTCATGGCGCATTCAGTATCGCTCTAATGAAGTTTTGCAGAGGTCGTGCTCAGGCTCATCCTGGCTTTGTAATCTTAGACTCGCTTTTCATCACCTATCGCGATCCATCGGATGCGGTTGACAGTGAGATTGCGAGTACTCCCTTAAAGGATCGCGCATTTCGGGCATTTTCAGCTATACCACCCACTCTTCAGCTGATCATTCTGGAAAATGTCGATGTTCCGGCATGGTTGGAGGGGCAACCCCAGGTCACGCATTTCACTGGGAATGCGGCCATCGGGCGTGCCGGACTGTTTCCGAAATAGGGTTGGCCCGTTCATGATCCATTGTCAGGGTTGGTGAACGAGCAACCGATTCTGCCGATCTGGGCGAGAGGCGGACTAACCGGCTCCACCGGAGCCTCGGACACTACGCAAGGCTTCGCGGTCGGACGAATGGCCAATTGCTTCTTTTTCCGCCCGTATCACATAGTGAGGCCAATCGAGGCGCGGGACGCCAAGCCAAACCTGTCCAACCAAAAAATTTGTATGGAACACTCATATTGGCTTTCAGTCTAGTCCGCCCGGCGGGCTATCGAGGTGATTGCGAAGCCTCCTACAAAGCACCCAGTGGGTGTGTACGATTGGACGCTAGTTGAGAATTGAAGTAGGCAACCGCGGTTCGTTTTCGATCACAATGATATGGGCTCAGGTTCCGCAATGGCGTGGAAATCAGGTAGACATTTGGCGACCGAGCTAGCGCGCGTATCGATGAAAGACGTTTTCAACCCGTACAGTGATCGTTGTCCTACTCACGATTTAGAAGACGCCCCCGCCATACGACAAACGAATCTTGCTGCCGTTTTCGATGCTGCAGTCGAACGAGGGTGTTCCGAATTGTGGGTGGGGCTTGAACTCGGTGCTCGGGGTGGGCGGCGTACCGGGCTTCCCCTGACTGATGAATTCATGATGGACCAATGTAGGCAGTACTGGAAACTCCAGGAACTCAAGCGGGCGACGCTCGGCGACGCGGTACGGGAGCAGACCGCGCGTTTCGTTTGGAGCGCTGTGAGTGAACGGCCGTGCTCCGTTTTCTTTTGGAATGCCTTTCCGTTCCATTCCCATCTGCCGGGCTCGATTACAAATCGCGGGCACACGCTAGCGGAACGCCGCGCTGTACCGCCAATTCTGCCATGGCTAGTTGAGGCACTTGGGGTTACCCAGATTGTGGCTCTGGGCAGAGCGGCCGAAACGGCCGTCGCTGCTCATGGTCTGTCCGCAAGGTACGTGCGGCATCCCGGAAGAGGTGGAGGCATTTCTTTTCTTAAAGCGATCCATCAGTTCTAGGCACGGACCGATGGAGCCTAGCGATCTGCTATGGAGTATGGACCTGAAAACCGACATAGATTCGGCTTTGGGAAGTTTGGTCGGCCACGTCATGCGCTCCGTGGGCTTATCTCAGCAAAAGGCACCGACTGAACAGTGACGCTTAGTCTTGATGCAACGGAGGTTTTCGACAGCTACTGGCGGTTCGCCGCCGAGCGGCTCGCCATGTACTATCGACGGTTGCTAGATCCGATCGGGCCTTGGACCGCCGATCCGGTGCTATCCGAGCACAGGTTTACGAACACATTCCGAGCGGCTGACCGTGTAAGCCAATATTTGATGCGCGAGGTGCAATACCGGCCCGATCGCTCACAGGCGCCGGCGGAAGTTTTCTTTCGCACGATGTTGTTCAAGATATTCAATCGGGTTGAAACTTGGGAGGCGATCGAATCGGCCGTTGGGCCCGTCAGTTGGCAGAGCGCAGACCTCGAAACGATCGTTCGTACACTTGATGAAACTATGGCGGCCGGGGCGCGGATTTATTCCGCTGCGTACATCATGCCGTCGCCACAGTTTGGTCACGCGCGCAAGCATGCAAATCACATAGCCCTTATCGACAAGATGATGCGCGACGGCCTGCCCGGTAAGCTGGCAGGAGCACCCAGCCTCGAAGCCGCGTATACCATGATCCTTGGTTATCAGGGCTTGGGCCCTTTCCTCGCCTTCCAGTATACCATCGACCTCAACTACTCGACACTTCTGAATTTCGACGAGGACGATTTCGTAGTTGCCGGGCCTGGGGCTATTGACGGCATCGCCAAATGCTTTGGGATTGGGACAGCGGGAAGTGCAGAGGCAGTTATCCGCGCCGTCACGGACTGTCAGGAAGCGGAGTTTGCGCGGCTAGGCCTGAACTTCCCGGGCCTTTTCGGACGCCGATTGAAGCTGATCGATTGCCAGAACCTGTTCTGCGAGATCTCCAAGTATGCGCGATCTGCTCACCCAGGAGTGCTGGGTGTATCCGGAAGAACAAGAATAAAGCAGAAGTATGGTCAACGGCGATCTGAGAAAATTGGGGCACCTTTCTTTCCGCCAAAATGGGATCTTCAGCTATCAGTGCCGGCGCTTACCCCACTTCGAATGCAGCGGCGACCAGAGCAGTTACCTTTACTGTAATCAGGTATCTGAAAGGGCAACGGCAGTGCAGAATGTTTTTACGCCGTCCAATACAGTGGTTGTGCGGAAACAAACGACTCCGCGGTCCCAGATCGCCTTTTGCACGCCGCCGTGCGCCTTCACGCTGACGATTCCGCCTCCCATTTCCGTTACTCGCAATTCGCGCATCAGAGTGGGTGTAGGCTCAAGACCCAATGACCGCACGATCGCCTCCTTAATGCTTGGGGCGCGCCGCTGCGGCTGATCGGCGACCGCAGACCCGAGGCCGGCCACCTGACCAGCGAACGTCATGCCAACACGAGGATCGAATTCTACGCTTCGCTTGTCGAGATCTACAATAATGGTCCCTTGGCGTTCGCGACGTAACTGATGGAAAATGGCATAACCATCGACAATCGCTTCTTCCCACTCCCATGACTGATTATTTTCAACCTCAAGTTGCGAGACGAAGTTGCGTATGAAATCAATAAATTGGTTAGAGATTTCCGAGGGGTTAAGAAAAAGCTGTTGCTTCGCTCGCTTCTCGCCAGGATTGCGAAGTTGAGCCAGCCGAACGCCTTCTGAATGAATTGCCTTAATTACTGCCTCTTCGACAATCCTTGCGCGCGCACCATCTTCCACCTCGTCTGTTTTGGGCCTCGATTTCCGTTTGCGGTTCATCAGGCTTCGGAGGACGGGCGACCATCCGAGCTTCGCCACGTTCGCGAAGTGCATTACATCGTGGAACCTGTATCCGTCGTCCTCATAGGCATTGTCTGTTAGGTCGTCGCCCAACCGTTTCCCGTTGAGATACATGCGTGAACGGCTTTGACTAGTGGAGACTACGACCACCTCGAAGCGCTTGGGGAACCGTTCTTGCTCGGGGAACCTGCGGTCGTGCAGGGGTGTGCGAGTTGTCCGCAGGTGGCGCTGCGAGACTTTATGGATGTTAGTTTCAGCGATCTCTCCGAGCGACAAGCCGTAGGTGCTGGCAAGCGCCGCGATGTGCCAGGCTATCTCACCCAAAACGTCGTTTACGGGACGATCCTCTATCGCCTGGTTCAGTTCGAGTTCGATGTCGGGCAGAGCATGGCGGAAAAGCGTAGCGGTAAGCTGTGATAGAACGGCAAGGCAGACCTCCACTAAGACCTTCCCGCTGGTGCGGGCGGTGAGGAAAGCAATCTTCTGATAATCCTCAAAACGCATGTTGCGGGTGCGCTTCGGGAATGCCGCTGCTGCTTCAAGAAATGCCGCGCGCTTGTCTGGGTCGAGAATGTAGCGAAGCCGCGCTGCCCGCTCACCATCGCCTTCAATTTCACGGCGCAAGTTTGCAATGTCATGAGAGAAGATATTTACTGGCTTGCCGTTGCCATTCTCGATGCGTGCCAGCGCGAAGCAATACCACATGACATCGCCGAGCTCTAATACGATTTCCTCGTTAGATATGCTCCAGCTGTCTGAGGCGTCCTCGGCCAGGAGACGCTTCTTGATAGCAGCCGTTACAGAACCAATCTCGGCGGCGAGACCGAACATCGCAATATCGCGACGTTCGGGCGTCGATTTTCCATTGGTTTTGTCGGTCTGCTGAACAAACCGGTCGTAATCTGAAACTAGCACAAGCCCCCCTTGTTGCCTTCATTCAACCCACTTTCAGCGAGCTTTGTCACCACGCCTCCGGCCACCCCTGACGGTTGCGAGGAAGAGTTGAGAACCAGTCATCAACGGCGATGAGCATCGCTGCCGGGAAGCTGTTTCGGTAGTCTCGGGTCGACGGATAGAGGTCGTCACCTTCGAAATCCCGAAGAGGTTCGGGGATCGGGATCGCGGCGCGACCGTAGTAGACAAAGTCCGTGCTCCACAGGACGTGGTCAGCGCTGGTGTCACGCATTAGGTTGGCGGCGTTAGTGCCGCCGTCTTCGAAAGAGTGGTGTGATCGTTCCTGAATCCACTGCCCGTCGGCGGCACGATGATAGATGTTGTCGCCATAGGCTCGGCTTGCACTGCCGGAGAAAAATGGCTTCTTGGCCTCGAAGCGCGGATCATCCCAATACTGCTGGAAGCTGCACTTGCCTGACACTCGCGCGACATAAATCGCGCGACCGACGAGGCCGTTGGCTGAGCTTCCGCAACCGACCACAATGTCGCCTGTAACCGCGCCCTTTCGAATGCCCGGCTTACAGGTGGCCAGTGTGAGGCAGCCGTGGAACGGGTTAGGAGCGAAACCGAAATCGCGCGTGATCTTGTAGGAAAACAGCCGCACAAAATTCTACTGACATTTCAGATGACGGATGCTCCGTTCTCGCACAGTACCATCCGGATTTCTGAATGACCGGTCTCCTCTGATTGCCTTTGCGAGCGTCTCATCGCAATCGTGCACAATCCCTGCCGCGTCCTGCTCGAACGGATCAGGAGCGGCCTCCCGTTCTCCCTGCACGATACCGATGAATGGCTTCCCTAGCGTTGATGCCAGGCTGCCGCCCGCCGGTATGCCGCCATCATTCGCTACGTCTTGCGGCAGGAGGAACACGCACAGATCCGCTGTTTCGACACACTCCCTAACTGCAGACGGCAGAGCATCGATGTCATTAACAGAGGCCGCCGTGGCTGTGTCGATGTCGGCGAGGACTTCGCAAACCGCATAACCTTCGGCCTCAAGACGTGCTCGGGCAGGCGAGACCATTCCCGCTGTCGCAGAGACATAAATCAGGCAAGCGCGCTTTGTTGCTTCGGTCATGTCAATTCTGCCTCCACATCGTCAATAACGGATGTCTCGAAAGTGTAGGCATCCTACATGGGTTTTCAATATCTTCCTATTGCCTAAAGACGATTATCGCTGCCCGTACTCAAGCCGAGAGCTACAGGCCGACGGCTTCCCTCAGCTGTCAATTAATCCCGTCCACGTATGTCGAGGTCTAACGCGATCGTGGCAATCGCACCGGTCTCGTTTGCGGGGTTGGAGAGCCGCGCCTACATTCAAAGCGCGATAGAGGCGTCGTGACTTGGTGAGCAAAGGGTGAATTGACGCTTGCCCTCAGATGCCGAGCCCTCGTCCTCTGCCAAGGTCGATGCCGTGGGTGAAAGCGAGCTCCGCGCCCAACCTCCTGCCCGTATCATATCCGATCCCGAGCTCGCGCTTGCGGCTAGCCAGGATCGATTCCAGTTGCGGGTCGCGTTCGAGGCTCTTGGCCATGTCGCCCATGGCTGAGCGGGTGGCCTTGTAGCCGGACATGTCGGCGGTGCGGTACTGGCGTTCGCTGTTTTGTTTCAGTTCCTGCCAACGTTCGACGAAGCGGTCGGCACGGCGCTGCGGATCGATGCGCAACTCGGTCTCTAGCTGAAGCGCCTGTATAGCCCGACGCACCTGACCGCCAGCAGCCTCGCGCGCAAGTTCCGGGTTCTTCTTGTAGGCGGCTTCGGCATCGCGCCAGCCATGAGGCCGGACTTCCTCGAACGCATCGCGGGCGGCGTTGAGCTCACGCACTTGAGCCGGACTCCACCTTTCACCTGCATCCTGGGTCGCGAAGATATCGTCGACCGCGCGAGCATGGCGGATAAGCGCTCTGGTGCGAGCGCGACGAAGCTCTGCCTCGGGATCCTCCACCACCTTCCGTCCCGGCACTGCCGGTTCCGGGACATCGGCTCTGGCACCGGGCAAGCGCAGCCCGTCAAATATGTCCCGCACCTTCTCAGGCACCTTGCGGACGATCTCGGCAACACGCTCGCGGAAGGTGATCCCGCGCCGCTCGGCAAATGCCTGCACCGGATCGGCGCGCTCGTAATCGCTTGCCATGTCCTTGCTGCGCTCGCGACTAAGCGTGCGCACCAGTTTGCCCTGATCGGCGAAGTCATCGTGGCCATAGTGCAGGGCAACACCATCGCGATGCCGCGATAGCGCCACGTAGGCTCCGTGGCTGTCCATGCCGGGCGTCGCCAGCACGTGCGCCCGGTCCACCGTCATCCCCTGCGCCTTGTGGATCGTGGCGGCGTAGCCGTGATCGACATGGGCATAGTCCTTGAGGTCGAAGGCCAGGCTGCGCCCGTCATCGGTGCGCACGGACATGCGCTGCGGCGTCACCTCTTCGACCGTGCCGAGCGTCCCGTTCTTCACGCCGAGCTCGCGCTCGTTGCGCAGGAACATGATGCGGTCACCGCTGGCAAAGGATCGTGTGCCTCGCTCGGCGCTGACGCTCACATCCTCGCCTAGCTCATGGCGCGCGCGCAGCCGCTCGCGCGCTGCTTCATTCAGCGCGCGCACCTCGTCATTGGTGTGGGTGAGGATGATCCGGGTATCACCCGGGCTCGCCTGCCGCTTGCGATCCCAGCGATCGATCAACTCACTGCGTGCAGCCTCGCGCGTCTCGGCGGCATGCACCATGCCTCGCTCTTCATAGGCCGTTATGGCAAGCCCGGACCGCCCGGTTGCCAGATGCCGGGTCGCATCGCGCTGCCAGTCCTCGCGCTGACGCCGCACTTCGGTGATCTCGATCCCGCCGTGCCGCTCGTGGATCGCACGGAACGCCGCGCCTGCTTCGACCGCCTGAAGCTGCTGGGGATCGCCGACCAGCACGACCTTGGTGCCCACTTCGGCGGCATGGGCCAGCACGCGCTCCATCTGGCGCGTGCCGACCATGCCGGCCTCGTCGATGACCAGCACATCGCGCGAGGTAAGCAGCTCGCGCCCCTCGCTCCACTGACGCTCAAGGCTTGCAATGGTGCGCGAGGCAATGCCCGAACCGTTCTCCAGGCCTTCGGCTGCAATGCCCGACAACGCGGCTCCGCGAACATTGTAGCCCGCGCTTTCCCAGGCTTCGCGCGCAACGCCAAGCATCGCGCTCTTGCCGGTCCCGGCATAGCCTACCACGACGCTGAGGCCGCGCTCGCCGGTCACATGCTCGAACGCGGTACGCTGCTCGCCCGACAGGACCAGACTGCGCTCGGCAGCGCGCTCCAATGCCGCGTCCCGGCTGCGCTCATTGACCGCATGCTGCCTGCGCGCTGCCATTAGTTCCGACGCGCGCTCAAGCCGCTGCTCGGTGTCGATCATTTGCCGCGACGTAAACCGGTCTTCGCCGCGCCCGTCCTTGCCGAGCGCGACCAGATCGGGCGCGCTGCGCACAGCGCTCATCACCGCGTCGAACTGATCCTTCCCATCGCTGTGGCGATGAACGAAGCGGGCGAGATCGCGGGTCGTGAAGGTGGCCTGCTGATGGGTGATCGCATCAAGCGCGATGGACGGATCGGCTATGATGCGCGCACCATTGCGCTCGGCAATGGCGCGGTGTTCCTCGATCCGCTCGGCCTCAAGCCCGCGCCCTTCCATGCGCGAGGCAGCAGGGCCGATCTTGTCCTGCGGCTCCAGACCAATGCCCTGTGCCTCCAGACTGCGATGATCGATGCGTGCATCAATATCGAGCTCGGCCAGTCGCTGGTTGACGTGCTCTGCCCAGCGCTCACGCCACTGCTCGATCAGCTCGGTGCGGTTCCAGTCACGCACCTTCGCGCCGAACCCGTCTTCATCAACCTCGCGCATGGTGAGCATGATATGCGCATGCGGCTTGGCGAGGCCGTCCGCACCAATATCCCAATGCACGTTGAGATCAGCGATCATGCCGCGCTCGACGAACTCAGCCTGCACAAACTCGCGCGCCAATCGAATACCTTCTTCCCTGTTCAGCTCGCGCGGGATCGCAAACTCGACCTCGCGCGACAGCTGCGCGTCCTTGCGCTTCTCGGACGCCTCGACCGCGTTCCACAGCTGCTCGCGGTCGGAGAGATGCTCGGGCGCACCCTCGGGCAGCAGCACCTCGGAATGAACCACTCCGCCCTTGTTGGTGAAGTCGTGGGTCCGGTCGATCCGCTCATCGTGCAGCCGCCCGGCACTGCGATAGGCAGCAGCAGCCACAGCGCTGCGCCCGGCAGAGCGGCTGATGACTTTTACGGAGAGGTGGTAGATCGCCATGACGGCGAACCATCTACGTCACACAAGCCACGTCGGCACGACGTATAAGCGCGCCCTCGCATGATAAAATCCTGTTCGGGACTACCCGGTGTCAGACGGTCCCGACGACCCTAAAGCCTTGGGCTCACTCACCAACTATCATCAGCGCATCACCCCGAAGCGGAGATCCATGATGCGTAAACCCCGAGATATCGATGCCGAGCTCAAGGCGCTGGCCGAGAAGACCAGACAGCTCAAGGAGCGCCGCGTGCTGCAACTCGGCGAACTGGTGATCGCCACCGATGCCGACAGCATCGCCGCCGAGACCCTGGCTGGCGCGCTGCTGGTAATTGCCGAGACCACCGACGCCGCAAAGCTGGAGGCATGGCGCAAGCGGGGCGAGGCGTTCTTTCAGAGCAAGGGCGGCAAAGCTGGCAAGAGAACTGACCGGCAGCAGGACAGCTCTCAAGCGCCTGACAGCAGCGCGGCACAGGCTTGAGGCCAACAAGGCTCGGACCGGCATTCGCGACTGGCAGATCAAACGCCGCGAGCGAACAAAGCAGCTGATCGAGCTCGGCGGGTTGGTCCAGAAGGCCGGGCTGATCGAACTCACCGATGATGACCGGCCAGTGCTGCTGGGCGCGTTCCTCGCCATTGCTGCCAGATTGCAGGGCGAGGAACGCGAACAGATGTTGGTCCTGTGGCGGCGGCGCGGGAAGCGCGCCTTCGAACAAACAGAGTAAGAACAAAGGTGCAGGCCGAGTCCGCGCCTGCTACACTGATATGACCATGCGCACCGACCTCGATCATCTGCCCCCGCAAAAGCAGCGCGAACTGGAGCGCGTGGTGCAGCTGGTGTTCGAGGAGTTCGACGACGCCTTTGCGCTTGCAAAGCACGAGTGGAAGAAGGCTGGGCGTATTCTGAAGGTGATCCTCTACGGGAGCTACGCGCGCGGCACCTGGGTCGACGAGCCGCACACCGCCAAGGGCTACCAGTCGGACTTCGACCTGCTGATCATCGTCAGCGACAAGCGGCTCACCGACCGGGTCAAGTACTGGGCGAAGCTCGATGAGCGGCTGATGCGCGAATATGGCCTCACCGGCACGCTGCGCACCCCGGTCAATTTCATCGTTCACACCCTGCAGGAGGTGAACGACGGGCTTGCCCACGGACGCTACTTCTTCATGGACGTGAAGGCCGAAGGGATCGCGGTCTATCAGTCCGACGACACCGAGCTTCACACGCCCAAGCCGAAGACGCCGACGCAGGCGCTGAACATGGCGCAGGAGTATTTTGAAGAGTGGTTTCCGGGTGGTGCCGGTCGGCTGGACACGGCGCGCTACACCTTAAGCCAAGGTCGGCTAAAAGAAGCTGCATTCGACACGCATCAGGCCGCTAAGTTTCTCTACCACTGCGTGCTGCTCGTCTGCACCTTCTACACCCCGCACGTTCACAACCTCGGTTTTTTGCGCACTCAGGCCGAGCGCATTGATCCGCGCCTCACCTATGTCTGGCCGCGAGAGAACAAGCGCGATCGGGCGCGGTTCGAGAAGCTAAAGGATGCCTACGTCAAGGCGCGCTACTCGAAGCACTACCGCGTGACGAAGGAAGAGCTGGAATGGCTCGGTGCACAGGTCGAAGAGCTTGGCCGCGTGGTGCACGACGTCTGCTCGGAGCGAATCGAAAAGCTCAAAGCTGAGGCGAAGTCGAAACCCGACAAGGTTCGCTGAACAAGTGTTGCGGGGCTGAACTCGCCAGCCTCAGTTCTCGCCTTATCGAACGATCGCCCTGCGATACCCCGCCGCCTGCGCCTCAGCCTCGGTGCAAAAGTAGGCCTCGGCGCGAGTCACGTCATAGTAGGGCATGCCCGGCAAGTGATAGATCCAGTCGCCGCGCCGGGAGTGATTGCCCTTGATGAGGCACTGCCCATTGCCTTCGTAGCGGCGTGCGCGCCCCGCTGATCGCGGCGATGCTTGCGCCGTTCGCGGCTGCGGGTCGGCCTGCTGGCTCGCCCGGTAATCTTCGGGCATCTGGAAATCCCATTGCCAGATACCAGAGCGTGCAGCGCGCGCCCGCATCTCTGCGGGGACGTAGTCATTACCATATCGCCGATACGCTGTGGCCCAGCCCACTTCGACGAGCGCCTCGCCGACATCAATGCCGGATGTGCGGCAGGTCGCCACGATCCGGCCATAAGTGTCCGTATCGCGCGGCTGGCAGCTCAGAACTGAGTTGCCGATCAGACCTGCAAGGACATCCTTGGCCATCGCACCGCACGCGACCTCTGAACCGTTGCTGTAGCAAGCTTGCGAGAACTCCGGCGCGTCGACGCCGAACAGACGGACCTCGGTTCCGGCAACACGCAAGGAGTCGCCATCGATGACTTCGGCAGTCCCTTCGATGACCTGGGCAGCAGCCATCGACGGAACGCTCATCGCAACGAGCGCGGCAAGGCAGGATAATAGTTTTGATATTGGCATCGTGTCGTCCGGGGAAGCGGACTGTGTTGTCGCATCAGTACGTTAAGAAGCTGTGAGGCCTTATGCGAGGCCTCGTTATGTCCGAAATCGCATAAAGGCGGGATATGCGATTTTTCGCATAAAGACAGGCGATGCTGTCAGAGGCGGGCCGTCCGGAAACTCGCGTTTCCCGTGCGATCCCTCCTGCTCTGCCCTCATTCCTCCGGCGGGTTCTCCAGGTGCGTCTGAAAGGCAAACGTGACGAGCGCACTGGCCGCACCCACGGCCAGCCTTGCGTGACGGGAAGTCACTCCCCGTGACTTGCCGTCTCGCCCGTGACCAGTCCCATAGAGGCCGCGGATTTCAGCGAGGCCCTGAACGACAGTGGCGAGGTTGGACAATAGCACCTTGATCGTCTTCGCACCTTTGGCGCTGTCCGGAACGTCTTCCGGCAAAAGCTTCATCGCAGAAAATGCTTTCTTGCCGAGCTGTGGCAGGTCTTCCTTGCCGTATTCGATATTGCGTTCACGCAGGATCGTCTTGAAGCAGCTTTCGACAAGCTCCTTGGCGGTCCCGATAGCAAGAGCCGGATCGGCGTCGATCGAGGCTTCGATGCGCTTGATCTGATCGGTGATATGGGCAGCGTAGAATTGCTCGGCGATGGCCTTGGCGTCGGCAAGCCGGGCTGCTGCCGTCAATGGTACGATCACGCCGCCGCGATACTCGTAGCCGTCGCGGCCAAGCTGCTGCTGGAACTTGTCGAACTGCTGGCGGGCGTAGGAATCATCGGTCTGGCTGGCCCACGGGGAAGCCGTGGCAAGCTGACGCTCCAGATTGGCCATGAAGACCGACAGCACGTTGAGGAACTTTCGGATATCAGCAGGGGCCGAGAAATCGAGACCATTGTAATAGGTCTGCACGAGCGTGCGCCTCTGCCCGAGTGCAAGGCCGGTTTCCTCCGGCGGTTCGCCCGGAGCGATGTCGGCGGCTTCGAACTCGCTCTCGATCTCGCGCAGCACCGATGCACCCGCCAGGTGGTCCATGAGCAGATTGCGAAGGCGGCGGCTGATCTCCATCGGAAGTCAGAGCACGGCGGCGAATGGTTGCAGCTCGGCCGCGGTGGCGACGAGCCCCTGCCGGGTGAGCGTGTCGAGATAGTCCTCGACAGAAAAAGGCGGGTTCCTGAGCCGTGCGCGGACCTTCTGGACGGCGGTGCAGAAGAGGCCGGGCGCGAGGCTCATCTGGTTGCAAAGAAAAGTGTCGGGGTGCTGCGCCTCGATGCTGAAAGGCGCGAGTGCGGCATCGGGAAAGTCCTTGAGGTTCTGGGTGACGATCACGTCGCAGCGCCCGGTGATGGCTGCAGCCAGGACGTGGCGGTCGTCCGGATCGGGCAAGGCAAGAGCAGGGACAAGTGCCTCATAGCCGGTGACCAGCGCATCGCGGGTATGGCTGTCCATGAGATCGCGCGTGCGTTCGAGTGATGCGCGGTCGCGATGCGGTTGTTCGCGCAGCAAAGCCTCGATCCATTCGCGATGGATGTCGGCGCTCCAGCGCGCCTTGAACAGGTCGGTCACGGCAAGCTGCAGCAACAGGTCCCGCATCGGAGCGGGGTAGAGGACGTTGGCGTCAAGCAGGGCCGTGTACTGGCTCACGGGCGGCTATAGCCCATGTCCAGCTCCTGGGCTTCGGCGGCAAGCTGGTCGAGCACGGCTTCACGGTCGCTGTCGATCCTGGCCTTGTAAGCCATGACGTCCTCCATGCGGATGCGGCGATGCTTGCCGACCTTGCGGTGTGGAATCTGGCCTTCTTCGAGCAGCCGGATCAGGAAGGGCCGCGATACATTGAGAATCTCGGCAGCCTGAACGGTAGTCAGTTCGGCGTTCTCCGGAATGAGTGTGACGCCCCGTCCGGCGGCCATAGCCTCCAGAATATCCATCAGCAGTTCAACCGCGCCGGTAGGAAGCTCAAGGGGCTCGTCATGGTCGGCGTCGCGGACGCGCAGCGTCAGGGGCCGTTTGCGGTGGGCAAAGCGGGACAAAAGCTGGCCTGAGGCGCGCGCGATGGCTGCGTCCTGTGCGGAGGGCGGCATCTGGCGGTGGGCGAGCATGGTCATGGGAACCTCCTTGTTCTCTCAGGCCATATATGCACTATATGCTCTAAACGCAATAAATGCATTTGGACCTCACAGGCGCTGGCCTCAATACTCACCCGCCAACATGATGGTCAGCACCCGCCGGGTCGCGGCGGGATCGGCGGGGTTCGTCGCTGCCGCGATCCAACTCGCGGCAAGAGGCTTCGATTGTCCTGAACAAGGTCCGGGCGACATGCGCGGTTTCCAATCAACCAGCCTCCCGCCGGTCCCATCAGAGCAGGGAAAGCTGCGCTTCCTCGCCTGCGAAAAAGGTAACAGGCGGACCGATCATCACAAGTTCCCGTCCAGCGTGACGCACGATGATGCCGTCGTAAAACCCCGCCTGATCACCGCGCGCACGATCGCCATCCCGGCACCGATCATGATAGCTGCGCGCCGTGCCGCCATAGACAGAAGGGTGGACGAGCCGGTAAGCCTCGGCTCCCGAAGGACTTGTGCCAACACAGACCCAAAGCTCTCCGCCATATCGGAATGGCTTGCGGATGGGCTGACCCATGCCGATGCGGTCGGCGCTGTAGCTGGCCCGAATATCGCCCTCGCCAATTTGCTTCTCGCTGGCGTGACACCATGCACCAAAAGCAAGGCGCGACGGTTCCACCGTGTGGGAGCGGGGAGCCATATCAATACTCGCTCGCCAGCATGATCGTCAGCACCCGCCGGGTCATGGCGGGGTCGGCAGGATCTTCGCTGCCGAACCGCAACTCGCGGTCATAGGCATCGATCTTCCAGAACACGGTCTCGGCAACATCGACAGGCCGCGAGGTCGACCAGACCCCATCCAGCCCCTGATAGATCGCGCCGAAGTCGCGCTCGCCGTGTGGATCATTGTCGGGCGTGAAGGCATCGAAGGTCTCGACCAACTCGCGCAGCCGCGACTGATCCGCCTCGGGCAAGGCCCGAATACCCTCGGTCGCCACCACCACGCAGGCAATCCCCATCGCTCGGCGCGCCAGATCATTGAGCCGCGCAATCCGCTCGGCATGGGACAACACCGTGCTGCTCATGACGCAAGGCTCCCGCCGCACTCGCACAGGCGCACCAGCTCGCCAAAATCCTCGCGCTCGCCCAGTTCGTCCGCCAGCTGCTGCACCGCCACCAGCGGCAAGCCATTGTCATGCGCCAGCATGCGTAGCCAGTCCTCCCGGCATTCGGCCCCGCATGCGCGGTAACTCAAGATCAGGTCACCCATGGTCCAAACTCCATCCGGCAAAGCCGCATCCGTCACGCGGCATGCGGCTCTGCCTTCCGGCGAGGATGGGAGGGGGAGGGAAAACCCCAATCGATGCCCTGGCGCGGGCCAGCGGGCGAAGCCCGCCACACGGGGGTGCCGATTGGGGTTTGGGAACGAGAGGGCAAAGCCCTTGGCGTTCCCCTCAAGGATCGCCGCAGCGATCCGCACAGACAACAGCGCCCTTGCACGGCGCGAAGCCGCCGGACGCCCTGCGCGCGGGCCAAGTGGGCCAGCGGGCGTCCGGCAATGAGAGAGGCATGAGCGCCTGCGGGTCAGCTCAGGAACACCGCGCCCTCAGGAGCATGGCCACAGGCCATGCGGGACAGAGCGCGTCCTCCAGAAACTCCCGCTCCGCTTGCACCCGCTCCTGATCGTCACCCGGATGGGACGGGACTACAGGCCCGGTCCGCGCCAGCGGATAGAGCAGGTTGCCTGTCAGGGTAGCGCCGGAAACTTATCCCCTATCAAAGCATCACGGCCATAAGGGATTGGCTGCCCTTAGAAAACTTTTGCGTTCTTGTTTTGTTCAACGTATTGCTTATCTACGGCGCATGGTGCAGAAACATGCTGCAAAATGCTGCAGGAGGGTGAGATGTCGACGCTGTTAGATGACGGAACGGTGCGTGTGACGGCATCTCTTTCGCGCAGCCAGGAACAGGCGCTTAAGGATCTTGCTGCAAGGCACAAGGTCAGCATGGCTTGGCTCATCCGCCATGCAGTCGATCAGCTGATCGAGCAAAGCCAAGACGCTCAACTCCCTCTGAACTTCAGCAAGCGTGCCTGAAATGCTGCTTGATCCTGACATCAAGTCATCAGCAATGCGGCGCGAGGTTGCCGTCGGCTCGCAGCGGACGGGGCGTTCGCCAAGATTGCCCGTCATTGACCTTTTCGCAGGCGCTGGCGGACTTAGCGTTGGAGCGACCGACGCAGGATGCGAAGTCCGTGCATGCGTCGAACTCGACTCCGTGGCGTGCAAGACTCTCCGCGCAAACGAAAGCTACCATGGGAAGGTGCTGGAAGCCGATGTCGCCGAGTTATCGGGCTTGGACCTACGGCAAGCAGCACGCCTTGCGCCGGGCGACCCGCTGATCGTTGTCGGCGGTGCTCCATGCCAGCCGTTTTCCAAGGCCGCTTATTGGACCGAGACAGGTGAGGAGTCCCGCTATCGGCGGGCAAGAGCAGCCGGGGAAGCTGTTACTCGTCCTGCCGCACCGACGGAACCACGCCCTGATGCCCGGCGAACCCTCGTCGAGGAGTTCTGGCGCCTCATTTACGAGGCGGATGCGGACGGTTTCGTGTTTGAGAATGTGCCGAGCATAAAGCATCCGCGCAACCGGCCGGTTCTTGAGGGTTTCCGCAGGGCTGCGGAGGACGCAGGCTACCAGGTCACTCAGGTGACCGCCAACGCCGCGGAGTTTGGTGTTGCCCAAACCCGCGAGCGCGTATTTCTTCTCGGGTCAAAGCGAGGTGCGCCGATAGCGCCTCAGGCTACCCACACGCTGAAAGGCGAAGGTGGCCTCAAGCCAGCGTTGACGGCTGGCGAGGCTCTTGCTGGACTCGATCGTCCGGAGTTTTTCGAACCTGAAGAGATTGTGACTGGCCGTTGGGCAGAGCACCTCCGAACCGTTCCCCCCGGATGGAACTACAAGGCGCATACTGCCTGGGCGGGTCATCCAAATCCGACATTCGTTACGGAGACGCGTTTCTGGAATTTCCTCCTGAAGCTCTCACCTGATCGGCCGTCGTGGACGATTGCCGCGTCGCCGGGCCCTTGGACTGGGCCTTTCCATTGGGCGAACCGCCGACTGCGCACAGTAGAGATGGCCGCGCTCCAAGGGTTTCCGCGCGAGTATAATCTTATTGGAAGCCGGCGCGAGAAGGTGCGACAGATGGGTAATGCCGTCCCGCCGCCGCTTGCCCGTAAGATGGTTGAGGCAGTGCTCGCAACGGTGGATCGTTAAGTGGTGAGAGGGTCGACATTGCGCAGTATCAGCTTGTTCAGTGGGTGCGGCGGCTTGGATCTCGGCCTTCACGAGGCTGGCTTTCAAACGGTTCTGGCATCTGATCTCGAACCGCTTTGCGCCGAAACGTGGCGGCGAAACATGCCTGCGGTGCCATTTCTCGGCGGTCGTATTGGCAGTTGGACGCGTGCAGATGTTGCCGCCGCCCTTGGGGGAACGATTGGCGAAGTCGATCTCATTGCTGGCGGCCCGCCGTGTCCTCCGTTCTCGAAGAGCCGGTTCTACCGCAAGGAAATGCCCCGCGCGCTCGATGATCCCAACGGCTGGGAAACCATTGATGGGTTCCTCCGCATGCTTGACTGGGTGCGACCGAGGGCATTCATCCTCGAGAATGTGAAGGGGCTCGCGTACAAGGTCCATGCAGATGCCTTGGCAACCATCATCTCCCGCGCCGAAAAGCTCGGGTATAAGGTGTCGACCGGGGTTCTGAATGCAGCCGATTACGGCGTGCCGCAGATCCGTGAGCGCTGTTTCGTAGTTGGCTCGCTCGACGGTCTTGTCGAACTTCCGCAGCCGACACATGCGCGTGACGGATCGGCAGACCTTTTGCCTTGGGTCACGGCCGGTGAAGTGCTTGCTGACCTCGATACGGAAGAAAATGCAAACGACGCCGGGCATTTCGCGGGCGGTCAGCATCATGACCTGCTTCGCCAGGTACCACCGGGCGACAACTACCTCTTTTTCACCGAGAAGCGGGGGCACCCCGATCCCAAGTTCAAGTGGCGTGGGCGCTACTGGTCGTTTCTGCTCAAGCTCAGCCCTGATATGCCGTCATGGACTATCCAGGCTCGGCGCTCGAACAACATGGGCCCTTTCCACTGGCGCAATCGGATCCTTCGGATCGAAGAAATCAAACGCCTGCAGACGTTCCCGGATCAGTTCACGCTGGCGGGGACCATCGAGCAGCAATGGCGTCAGGTCGGGAACGCAGTTCCGCCATTGCTTGGGAAAGCGGTCGGTCAGGCAGTTGCGAAGGCAATTAGTCATAGGCTACGCGACGCTGCATGAGGCGACTGCCTTCTTTCAACGATTTCTCGCCCGGCATCATCGGCGATGTGCGTCGTCCGCTTGCCATACTGGCAGAGCACGCGCCCGACATGGCAGCAGTGATCCAAAATTGGGATCAGGAGTTTTTCGCTGGCAAGGGGGGCAAACGGGCGAGCACGAATATTCCCGCGACGCTCACAAGCCTCGGATTGATGACGCGGAGCCCGCTTGAGCTCACGGAAGCGGCCAAGCACATTTTGATCGCTTCGGATCGCATCGATGGTGCCCAACGCCTCGTCTGACACATTGTCGACAACCATAATGGAATGGCGGTCATCGATGCCGTACGATCGCTCAATACGAGGGGCGAGGGTGTCAGCAAGGACAGCCTGAAGCGTGAACTCGAGAACTTGGGGATCGAGGGCTTGGCGAACGCCACCACCGACCACACCACGCTGCTGAACTGGATGGTCGAGGCCGGACTGTTCACCCGAGAAGGGCGGTCGAACCCTGTCGCTGACGAGACTGTCATGAAGGCGGCACTTGGTATTTCTGAAGGCGAACGGGCTAGCTTTTCCGAACTGACACTCAGCCAGCAGATTTTTCTTCAGATCATTCGCCGTATCGCGGAGGGGACCGGCGGTAAGGAGATGCCAGCGAAGCTGGTCATCGATGAGTGCCTGCGCGATCATCGCGCGAGGTTTGATGAGGACCAGATCCGCGCAAAGGTCATCAAGCCTTTGGCTGACGATGGCTGGATTGAAGTAGCGGTATCGGCGAACACAGGTCGCGGCGGGAAAAGCGGCAACATTCGCCCATCAGCCAAGCTGATGGGAATCCCGATCGAGGCAATACTTCCTGATTTCGACCAGGTGGTCCCTGCTGACCTTCGTGCAAAAATCGACCTCCCCGCATCAGAGATCAATCGGCTGCTAAAGAGCGAGCATACCTATGATCGCGGGCTTGGGCTTGAGCTCCTAGCCCTTCGCATGATCCTGGACATCGGGCTTGAGCCCCGGGCGTTCCGGCTTCGTAGCCGCGAAACTGCCTATGCCGAGGTTGACCTCACGGCCGAGGGGAAAAACCTCCTGTTCTCGCGGTGGAACTTCCAGTGCAAGTGTGTGTCCACGAGGGTCAGCCTTGGTGATGTGGCAAAAGAGGTTGGCTTGGCGATCTATTCCAAGGCTCACGTTGTTGCAGTGGTCACCACCAGCGACTTCTCGAGCGAGGCGATCGCCTATGCAAACGAGATTACTCAGGCGACCCACCTGCAGTTTCTTTTCGTGAACGGTGCAGTAGTCCGGAACTACCTTGAAAAGGGGCCAAGTGCGCTGCACGCTCACGTCGCCGCGAACGCCGCACGCGTCATGTCCCAGAAGCGTGGTCAGCCGATTTCGCCACAGGGCGATTGACGTGCGCCCTTAGGCGCCATTTCCTCGTCGTGAGCCATTAGGCTTCTTGCGTCGGCAAAGCACGCTTTCATCACGAATGCCCGAGGCCCGCTTCTCCCTTTCGGGAGGCGGCGGTTGCTCGGGCTCGCCGATTTCCGCCTTCTCTACGCTGCTCTTACAAGAGACCATTTTGCGATTGCCTGATCCTCAGCATTATCGTTGCTTTCTGTCACGGGGTGCCACTGCAGACCAATCGATGGAGGTCAGTCCCATGCCAAACGAACCCGACAGGATCATTCGCCTCAGAACCGTTCTCGACCGAACAGGCCTTTCGCGCTCGACGGTCTATCGCAAGATTGCCGAGGGCACATTTCCAAGCCAAGTGAGGATCAGCGTACACGGCGCAGGCTGGCGGGAGTCCGCCATCAATCGCTGGATTGCAGACCCGGTTGCCTATCGAGAGGAGATAACCGGCCAAGTCGCGCGGACACAAAAGACCGGGGAAGGCGCACGCTAGGCGCGGGCCCTTACTTTCCTGACCGGCTCCTCCGAGACATCAGCCCGCAATTCGTCGAGATAGTCGCTCCACCATTGGTGCATTGCGACGCGCTCATCCCAGTAGCGGCCACGATTGTAGGTTCCACGAATGGCGTTGGTGTCGGCATGGGCGAGCGATCGCTCGATGGCATCGGGCGACCACTTGCCACTTTCGTTGAGAAGGGTCGAAGCGGTGGTTCGCAGACCGTGCGCGGTGACTTCGCCAACCGCATAACCCATCCGCCGGAAACACTGATTGATCGTGTTCTCGCTTAAGGGGCGCCGCCAAGTGTGGAACGCCGGGAAGACATAGCCGTCGGGTCCGGTGAGCTCGAAGAGCTCGCGCAGGTAGGCGAGGACTTGGCGGGAAAGGGGAACCTCGTGCGGACGGCGCATCTTCATGCGTTCGGCGGGGATCTTCCACACTGCGTTGTCGAGATCGAACTCGGACCAGACCGCCATGCGCAGCTCACCGGGACGCGTCATGACATGCGGCGAAACCTGCATGGCCAGCCGGGAAATCTTGTGCCCACTGTAACTGTCCATCGCGCGCAGCAACTCGCCCAGCTGTTTGGGATCGAGGATCGCGGCATGGTGCTTGGTCTTTGGCACGACCAGCGCACCGCGCAGGATCGCGCTCGGGTCGCTCTCGCCGCGTCCGGTCGCGACGGCATAGCGGAAGACGCGGCCGGCAAAGGACCGGCAGCGCCGCGCCGTCTCATACTTGCCTTGCGCCTCGACGCGCTTCAGCGCAGCCAGAAGGTCGACCGGCTTGATGTCGGTGACCGGGAAGGTCCAGAGCGGCTTGAGCTGCTCCAGCAGCCAGTTGGCTTTCTGGGTGGTCGCCTCCGATTGGCCCTCCGCTACGCGTTTGTCGATATACTCGCGCGCGATGTCGCCGAACGTGTTCGCGGCACTGAAGCGAGCAACAAGCTTCTCGCGCTTGCGCTCCAGCAGCGGATCAATGCCAGCTTCTACCTTCTTGCGAGCCTCGTCACGCCGCGTACGAGCTTCTGCGAGGCCGACGTCGGGATAGCGGCCAAGCGCTAGCCGCTTCTGCTTGCCCGCGTATCGATATTTGTAGCGCCACAGCTTCGATCCGCTTGGGTGCACTTCAACGTACAGGCCGCGATCGTCGGTGTGTCGGGTGATCTTCTCCGACGGGCGGAGGCTGCGGATTTTTAGATCTGTGAGCGCCATTTTCGATTCTCCTCAGCAGGTCCCGGATGGGACCAGCGAGGGGCTACGGGGTCATGGGGCCACTGCAACTTATGGCGGGGCCATATCGACCCTGACGTGGCACTTCATGGCCCCGGATTGCCTGAAATCGGCTGGCACAATCCGGGATCGGTGAGGGTCAAAAATGGCAGATTTCCGCCGTTTTGTCGACCCTTTCGGGATGTCATGGGATTGAGAAATGGTGCCCAGAAGAGGACTCGAACCTCCACGCCCTTGCGAGCGCCGCCACCTGAAGACGGTGCGTCTACCAATTCCGCCATCTGGGCACGGATGCTTCCGGTCGTCGTCGCCGGAGGCTGGGTAGGGGCGCGCAATTACCGGCGGGGGCAGGGACTGTCAATCCCAACATCGCGTGGTCGGCCAGGGCCCTCACCGCCCCGACGGGGACGATGCAAAGCGGCGCCTCCCGGGAGATCCAAGCGGCTTCGCGGACCAGATCCTGGCGGCTCCGGCTCTGCCCGGCCGGTTCGGACCACCGTCCGATTCGGCCGGTCCTGGGCTGCGCCATCGCCCCTTGCGCGCGCAAACGCATTGCCGCAAAGCGCCGCCAGCGAACAGGCAGCACCACGACGAGCACCCCCATCATGCCCACCCCTTCTTCCCCGCTTTCCGGCCGGTTGATCACGATCTTCGGCGGCACCGGCTACATCGGCAATTACGTCGCGCAGACCCTGCTGACCCGCGGCGCGCGCCTGCGCCTCGCCAGCCGCGCGCCGGCCAAGGCGCAGCACCTGAAGCCGCTCGCCAATCTCGGCCAGCTCCAGCTGATGCCCTGCGACATCACGCGCGAGGAGCATGTCGCCGCCGCGCTCGAGGGTGCGCATCACGTGGTCAACCTCGTCGGCGCCTTCACCGGCGATCTCGGAAAACTGATGGGCGAAGCGCCCGGCACCATCGCCCGGCTCGCCGCCGCCAAGGGCACGATCGCGAGCCTCGTCCACGTCAGCGCGATCGGTGCCGATGCGCAATCGCCGACCGCCTATGCGCGCGGCAAGGCCGCGGGCGAGGCAAACGTCCTCGCCGCCTTCCCCAGAGCCACGATCCTGCGCCCCTCGATCGTTTTCGGCAAGGACGACAGCTTTATCAACCTCTTCGCCGGGATGATCGAGGTCCTGCCGGTGCTCCCGGTGTTCGGGCCCGAGGCCAAGCTCCAGCTCGTCCATGCCGACGATGTCGCCGAAGCCGTGGCGGTCGCGCTCGAGCATCCCGAGGCGCATGGCGGCAAGACCTTCGAACTGGGCGGGCCCGAGCAGCTCTCGATGATGGAGATTCACCGGCGCATCGCCGCTGCGCAGGGGCGAAAGCGGAGCTTCATCGCGGTGCCCGATGGCCTCAGCGCCGCCTTCGCTGCGCTGCCCGGCACGCCGATGAGCCGCGATCAGTGGACGCTTTTGAAGCCCGGCAGCACGGTTGCACCGGGCACGCTGGGCCTCGCTGATCTGGGGATCGAGGCCAAGCCGCTGGGCCTGTTTCTCGACAAGTGGATGCTGCGCTACCGCAAGCACGGCCGCTTCGGCGCGGCGAACGAGCGGGCCAAGGTGCGCAAGGGGTAAGCGGCCGCGCGATCACGCAAATCGGACGGCGGTTTCGGGCTTTTGACGGCGAACAGCTGCCGCTCGGCAATCGACCACTTTACCGAGGTTCATGGCGAGGATAGCTTTGATGGTATGAGAACCTCGCAAGCTGTCTGTCGAATGTCGCTTCTGCTTGGGGCAACCATGGTGCTGGCCGCTCCCGCAGCGGTTTTTGTCCTTGCCAAACAGGGCATCGAAGCGGCTTGGCTGGCCGGTGCAGTCGGATCCTTGATGAGCATGGTTGCGATTACGCTTATTGTAAGGTCGATGGCGCCCCGGCGGCGCGATCGCACTTAGCTGAAACTCTGTAATCCACCCACAAGCAGCCATTCGCCCCAATGCGCAGTTTTCCCGGAAGCAGGCCCAGCCGCTCCCCCGGCGCATCTTGCAGCGCGGAGCGGCGTGGCTCCGCGTGGCGTTTGCAACCTGCGGCTTAAGCCAGCGCCCGGGCGTAGAGTGCCTTAAGGTCCGCCTCGCCGCGCGCGGCGGCGGTGACATCATAGGCGGGGCTGTCGGACACCATCCAGCCGTGATCGCCGGGATAGACGGTGACGGTCGCCGCGACTCCGGCGTCCCTCGCGGCATCGGCGAAAGTGGTCTTGTCGGCGGGGGCCTCGGCGTCGTCGTCCTGCGCGACCGCGATCAGCAATTCGGCATCGACCTTGTCCAGCACCTTGTGCGGGCTCATCGGCGCGTCTGGGCGCACCAGCCCCCCGCCGTGGAAGCTCGCCGCGGCCTTGACCCGCGCGGGGGCCGCGGCGGCGGTCCAGATGGTGAAGGGCCCGCCCATGCAATAGCCCTGCGTGCCGATCCCCTTGGCCTGGTCGACCCCCTCCTGCCGGTCGAGCCAGTCGACGATCGCGGCGGCATCGCGCATGATCGCCTCGGCGGTGAGCTTCTCGCGCCAGGGGCCGACCTTCTGGAAGCCGCCCCCGGCGATGAAGGCGGCGAAATCGGCGAACTGCTCGCCCGTGACGTCGCGGTAATAGGGGTTGACGATCAGCACGGCGTGGCCGGCGAGGGCGAGCTTGCGGGCGATGTTGCGCTTCGCCTCGCGAATCCCGGCGATGTCGGGCCACAGGATCACCGCCGGGCTGTTGCCGCTCTCCGGCTGGACGAAGAAGCCATCGAGCGTGCCGTCGGCGGTCTCGAAGTTGACCCCGCGCTCGGCAAGGCCGGGGAGCGGCGGCGTCGCCCTGCCCTCGCTCTCACCGCTGCCGCAGGCGGCGAGCGCGGCGGCGCCGGTGAGCGCGCCGAACTGGCGGCGGCTGATCGCGGCCCGCGCCCATTCGGTCAGATTGTGTTCCTCGCACATGCCATGTCTCTCCTCGTCAGCCCCCGCTTCACAAGGGTTTAGGCTCGCCCGCGCCCCGCCTGCAAGCGGCAATGGACAAGCGGGCGATCACGCGGCAACATGCGACAAAAGAATAGGCCTGCGCGGCGAAGGGAGAATGGGATCGATGGGTTTCACGCAGTGGGCGTGCGGGGCGGCGCTGTTGCTGTCGGCCGGCACTCTGGCGAATTGCAGCCAATTCTTCGCCGGCAATGCGGCCGGGGGCGAGGGCGGCGGGATCACCGCGGCGATGCTGGTGGGGGCGGACGGCGACACCGGCAACTGGATCAGCCACGGGCGCACCTATTCCGAACAGCGTTACTCGCCGCTCGACCGTGTGAACCGCGAGAATGTCGGCCAGCTCGGCCTCGCATGGTATGCCGACATGGATACGGCACGCGGGCAGGAGGCGACACCGCTCGTCATCGACGGCCGGCTCTACCTCACCACCGCCTGGAGCAAGGTGAAGGCCTTCGACGCGACGACGGGCGAGAGGCTGTGGGAGTATGACCCCGAGGTGCCCGGCGAGACCGCCGTCAAGGCGTGCTGCGACGTGGTCAACCGCGGCCTCGCCGCTTGGGGCGACAAGCTGTTCTTCGGCACGCTCGATGGCCGGCTGATCGCGCTCGACCGCGACACCGGCAAGCTCGCCTGGGAAAAGGTGACGGTTGACCAATCCAAGAGCTACACCATCACCGGCGCGCCGCGGGTGATCGACGGCAAGGTCATCATCGGCAATGGCGGGGCGGAGTTCGGGGTGCGCGGCTTCGTCGCGGCCTACGACGCGGACAGCGGCGAGCAGCTCTGGAAGTTCTACACCGTGCCCGAAGGCAAGCAGGGCGAGGATGCCCCGGCCCACCTCCAGAAGGCCGCCGCGACCTGGAGCATGGACGTGCTCGGCGCGAGCGACGCGATCGGCGGCGGGGGCACGGTCTGGGATTCGATGGCCTACGACCCCGAACTCGACCTCCTCTACATCGGCGTCGGCAACGGCAGCCCGTGGAACCGCGCCTACCGCTCGCCCGGCAAGGACGGCACGGGGGAGGGGGACAACCTCTATCTCTCGTCGATTGTCGCGATCCGGCCCAAGACGGGCGAATATGTCTGGCACTACCAGACGACGCCCGGCGAGACCTGGGACTTCACCGCCACCCAGCACATCATGCTCGCCGACATGGACGTGGACGGCAAGCCGCGGAAGGTGCTGATGCAGGCGCCCAAGAACGGCTTCTTTTACGTGATCGACCGCGAGACGGGGAAATTCATCTCCGCCAAGCCCTTTGTCACGGTCAACTGGGCCTCCGGCATCGACCCCCAGACCGGCCGCCCGATCGAGAACCCCGAAACCCGCGTCGACAAGACCGGTAGACCTGCGCTGGTGATGCCGGGCGCGCTGGGCGGGCACAACTGGCACCCGATGGCGTTCCACCCGGGCGAGCGGCTCGTCTACATCCCGGCCTTCGAGGCGGGGATGATGTATGCGCCCGAGGCGAACTGGAAGCCTGATCGCGCGCGCGGCTTCAACGTCGGCTTCAACCTCGGCGCAGGGGACCTTCCGCCCGACGGCGGCTTCAGGAAGCAGGTGGCAGGGAGCCTTCGCGGGATGCTGGTCGCCTGGGACCCGGTGCAACAGAAGGCGCGCTGGACGGTCGAGCACCCGGGGCCGTGGAACGGCGGCCTCTTGGCGACCGGCGGGGGACTTGTGTTCCAGGGCACCACCGGGAGCGAGTTCAACGCCTATGATGCGGCCAATGGCAAGAAGCTGTGGAGCTTCGCCGCGCAGACCGGCGTGGTCGCGCCGCCGATCACCTACACCGTCGATGGCGAGCAATATGTCGCGGTGCTCGCCGGCTGGGGCGGGGCCTATGCCCTGTCGGTCGACGGCGACATCATCAAGCGCAAGGCCCCGGTGCGGAACATCTCGCGTCTCCTCGTCTTCAAGCTCGGCGGCACCGCCAAGCTCCCGCCCGAACCCGCGCTCGTCGACCTGCCATTGGACCCACCGCCGAGCACCGCTTCGCCCGAGGTGATCGCGCTGGGTCAGGCCAAGTACGGCCGTTACTGCGCGGTGTGCCATGCGCCGGGCGCGGTCGGCTCGACCGTGCTCCCCGACCTGCGCCGCGCCGGATCGCTCGAGAGCGCGCAGGCCTGGGCCGCGGTGGTGCACGACGGCGCGCTCAAGGACAACGGCATGGCGAGCTTCGCGGGCTCGCTCAGCAAGGCGGAGATCGAGGCGATCCGCGCCTATGTCATCAAGCGCGCCAACGAGGACAAGGCATTGGAGGGGGCGAGGAAGGTCGCCCGCAGGTAGGCATCGCCGACGATCCCGACGACATCCGCAACTGGCAGCGACGGCCGGACGGGATCACCACCTCGGGCAAGCTCGATCCGGGCGATCCCGCGCGCCTCGCGGCCATCGGCGTGCGCCATGTGGTCAACCTCGCGCTCCCCGATCATCCCGAGGCGCTCGAGGGCGAGGGCGCGCTCCTCGCCGCCGAGGGGATCGCCTATACCCACATCCCGGTGCCCTTCGATGCGCCTACCCGAGCGCACGCCGAGGCTCTGGCCGAGGCGCTCGCGGGGCACCCCGGCCCCGCCCACGTCCACTGCATCATGAACTGGCGGGTGACGGCCTTCTTCTACCTCCTCGACCTCGCCGCCGGAGTCCCTGAGGGGGAGGCGAGGGCGCGCATGGCCGCAGTCTGGAACCCGCTCGAGGACGAGCGCGCGCCCGCCGCGTGGCGCGACCTGCTGCGCGCGGCTACCCCCTGAACACCACCGTCCGCCCGCCGTTCATCAACACCCGCTCCTCGACGAACAGCCGCACCGCTTCCGCGAGCACGCGGCGTTCGATGTCTCGGCCCTTCCTCACGAGGTCTTCGGGAGCGTCGGCGTGGCTGATCCCTTCGACGTCCTGGTGGATGATCGGGCCCTCGTCCAAGTCGGCGGTGACGAAATGGGCCGTCGCGCCGATGATCTTGACCCCGCGCGCGTGCGCCTGGTGATAGGGCCGCGCGCCTTTGAAGCCGGGGAGGAAGGAGTGGTGGATGTTGATGCAGCGGCCTGCGAAATGCGCCGACTGCGCATCCGAGAAGACCTGCATGTAGCGCGCCAGCACCACCAGCTCGGCGTCCGTTTCCTCGGCGAGCGCGCGGACAGCCGCCTCAGCCTGCGGCTTGGTGTCGGGCGTCACCGGGATGTGGTGGAAGGGGATCGCGCCGATCTCCACCCGGATCGCGGCCTCGCGCGGATGGTTGGAGACGATCGCCACAGGATCGATCGCGAGCTCCCCGGTGCGCCAGCGGTAGAGGAGGTCGACGAGGCAGTGATCGAACTTGCTGACCATGATGATGGTGCGGCGCGGACGATCCTCGCGCGCCATCTTCCATTCCATGTCGAACCCACCCGCCAGCGCGGCGAAATCGGTGCGCAGCCCCTCGGCCGTCGAGCCGTCGGGATCAAAGACCACCCGCATGAAGAAGCGGTCGGTTCCGCCAGCCCCGGCCCGATCGTTGAATTGCTGCGCATCGAGGATGTTGCACCCGCGCTCGAACAGGAAGCCGGTGACGTGCGCAGTGATGCCGGGCCGGTCGGGGCAGGCGAGGGTGAGGATGAGCGGGCCGCTCATGCCGGGCGGCCCAGCGCCGCGCGATAGCGTGCCTCGATCACCGCCCAGTCGAGATTGGCGAGGACCGCCTCGAGATAGGCGCCCGCGTTGGCACCGTAGTCCATGTGATAGGAGTGCTCATACATGTCGAGCGCGATGAGCGGCGCGGCCGCGCTTGCCGCGTGCATGTGGTCGGCCGCCCAGTAATTGTGGAGCGAGCCGGTGTGCGCGTTGTATCCGAGGATGCACCATCCCGACCCGCCGGCGAGCGCCATTGCGGTGCGGCGGAAGTCCCGCTCCCACGCGGCGAAGCTGCCGAAAGCCTGGCTCAGCGCCTCGCGGATCGTGCCGGTCGCGATACCGTCGCCGCCGAGCGCGCCGAAATAGAGTTCGTGCAGGATGACCGAGCCCGTGCGGTTCAACTCTTCGCGCTTCAATCCGCCGTGGACGAGCGGCGGGAAATCCGGGTCGGCGAGCGCCTCGGCAAGGCGCGTCTCGATAGTGTTGAGCGCCCGGACCGAACCCTGGTAGTTGTTCTGCCAATGCGAGACGATCAGCTTCTCGGAGAGGCCCCGCAGCGCCTTGGGGTCGAAGGGAAGGGGCTTGGGCTGATGGCTGGCGGCATAGGCCGGGACCTCCGCGGCGGCCGGAGCGGGAGCTTGCGCGGCCGCCTTCTGCGATGCCAGCGCAAGGCCCGCCGCGCCGGTGACCAATCCCCCGACGGTGCCGCGCCGCGTGAGTTCCACCATGTCTATCGCCTCCCCCTCCTTAGCGCCCGCACCCTTACTGCCACGCCTGTCAGCGGGCGAGCGCCGCCTCGCACTGGTCCATCAGCTCGGCGATGATGTCGGCGGCGGGTTCCTCCTTCGTGACCATGCCGACCGATTGGCCCGCCATCAGGCTGCCGTTCTCGACATCGCCCTCGATCACCGCGCGGCGCAGGGCACCGGCCCAGAAATGTTCGATCTGGAGCTGGGCTTCGGCCATGTCGATCCCGCCTACGTCGAGCAGGGCGGCGACTTCGCGCTGCTTGGCGGTGAATTCCTCGGTGCCCTTGTTCTTGAGCGCGCGCACCGGGATGACGGGCAAGCGCGGGTCGACCTGCACGCTGGCGACGGCCTCGCGGGCAGAGGCGCGGAAGAAGGCCTTCTTGAAGTCGGGGTGGGCGATGCTCTCGGTCGCGCAGGCGAAGCGCGTGCCGAGTTGCACCCCCGCCGCGCCCATTTCCAGATAGCTCGCGATCGCCTCGCCCCGGCCGATGCCGCCGGCGACGAAGATCAGGTGGTCTTGGCTGAGTTCGGGCAGGATTTCCTGCGCCAGCACGCTGGTCGAAACCGGGCCGATATGCCCGCCCGCTTCCATCCCCTCGATCACCAGCGCATCCGCGCCCGAGCGCAGCAGCTTCTTGGCGAGGGCGAGGGTGGGGGCGAAGCAGATCACCCTGATGCCGCTGTCGTCAGCCTTGATCGCCTCGACGCTGCCCTTGGGCGGGATGCCGCCCGCCAGCACCACGTGGGTCACGCCATGCTTGCGGCACACCGCGATGAGATCGAACAGCGCCGGGTGCATGGTGATGAGGTTGACGCCGAAGGGCTTGGCTGTGAGCGCCTTGGTCGCGGCGATCTCGGCATCGAGAAGATCGGGGGTCATCGCCCCGCAGGCGATCACGCCGAAGCCGCCCGCGTTGGAGATGGCGGCGACAAGGTTGCGTTCGCTCACCCAGCTCATCGCGCCGCACAGGATCGCGGTCTCGCAGCCGAGGAAGTCGGTGCCGCGCTGCATCAGCGCGGCGGTCTTGGGATGGGTTGCCATGGGACGGGCGATTAGGCGCTGGCGCGGGGCTTCGCAAGCGGAGCGATGGCGCGATGCTTGACGCGCAGCTGACAACCGCGTCGCTGCCGTGTCAATCCCGCGACCGCCACATGATTGCCCCATAACGAAACTTTCTTTCAACCGACCGAAAGATGTAACCTTTCGCTGCCAGAGGCCTGCGCGTCAGCCGGGTGTCCTCCTCTCCCGATCCGGCTGGCACAGTTTCGATCAGATGGACACTCTTGCAAAGGAACCCAGCCATGCCGATGCGTCTCGTCCTTTCCGCCCTCGTGCTTGCCTGCGCCGCCCCCGCCCTTGCCGAGTCCGTGAGCGTGGCCGTGCCCTACGGCGATCTCGATCTCACCGCAGCTGCCGGTCGCAAGACCCTCGACGAGCGGCTCGAGCGCGCCGCGCGCCGGGTGTGCGGCGGGGTGTCCCCGGTGCGCAACATGGCGCAGATGCGCGAATGGCGCGCCTGCCGCGCTGAAGCGCGCGCCAGCTACGAAGCGCAGGTCGCGCTCGCGCTCGATGCCGCCAACGCCCGCCGGGTGGCGGTGCTGGCCGACAAGCTCGGGATGATCGCCGGGTTCTGATCCGCCTGGCGGCTTCAAGCGGGGCGGGCAGGCATGGGCCGGCCCGCCCCTTCGCGTGTCAGCGATAGCGGATGCGCACCTTCTCGGCCGCCGCCTTGGCGAGCGCGACCGCGCCCTCGGCATCCCCGGCACGGGCGAGCGCCACGCCCATGCGGCGCCACGGCCGGGTGGCGGGCTTGCCGAAGATGCGCAGGTCGGTGTCGCCCAGCGCCAGCGCCTCGGCGAGCCCTTCGAAGGCGAAGTCCTCGCTGTCGCGGTCGGCGAGGATCACCGCCGAGGCGGCGGGCCGCGCGGCGATGGTCGCAGGCACCGGCAGTCCGAGGATGGCGCGGGCGTGGAGATCGAACTCGGTGAGGTCCTGGCTCACCAGCGTCACCATCCCGGTGTCGTGCGGGCGGGGGGAGAGCTCGGAGAAGATCACCTCCTCGCCCCCCTCGTTGTGTCGGGCCACGAAGAACTCCACCCCGTAGAGCCCCCAGCCGCGCCCCTGACCCTCGAGGGCGGTGACGACCTTGGCGGCCATGTCCTGCGCCTTCGCCAGCGCGGCGGGTGACATGGCGGCGGGCTGCCAGCTTTCGCGATAATCGCCGCGTTCCTGCCGGTGGCCGATCGGCGGGCAGAAGCTGATCCCGCCGGCATGGCGCACGGTCAGCAAGGTGATCTCGTAGTCGAAGGCGATGAACTGTTCGGCGATCACCCGCGCCCGGTCCCCGCGCATGCCCGCGACCGCATAGTCCCACGCCGCCTCGAGCGCCTCCGGCCCATCGACCTTGCTCTGGCCCTTGCCCGAGGAGGACATCACCGGCTTCATCACCAGCGGATAGCTGATCCGCGCCGCCACCGCCTGCGCTTCGGCAAGGCTCTCGGCATAGCCATAGGCCGAGGTGACGAGCCCCAGCTCGCCCGCCGCGAGGTCGCGGATCGCGTCGCGGTTCATGGTGAGCTGCGCGGCGTGCGCGGAGGGGACGACGGCAAAGCCCTCCGCCTCGAGCTCGGCCAGCATCTCGGTGCGGATCGCCTCGACCTCGGGGACGATGAGGTCGGGCCGGTGCTTCTCCGCCGCCGCGCGCAGCGCCGCGCCGTCGAGCATCGGGAACACCTCGCGCGCGTCCGCCACCTGCATCGCGGGGGCGCCGTCATAGGCGTCGCAGGCGATCACCCGCGCGCCGAGGCGCTTGGCGGAGATGGTGAATTCGCGGCCCAGTTCCCCCGAACCGAGCAGCAGGATGGTGGCGATATGGCTCATGTGCGCGGGGTTAGGCGGGGTGCGTGGGAGAGTCCAGATTCCCTGCCTGCGGCCACTTTCGGTGGCGGGAGGTCTGCATCGCGCGCCAGCGCGATCGCCACGACTACGCCGCGCGCCGGTAGCCCGCCACTGCCACCTGCCGCCCGCCGCCCGCGCGGGCCAGCACGAGGCCGAGTTCCGCTTCGCGAAGGGTCCAGTCGACGGTGCATTCGACCCGCGCCAGCCCGGCGCTTGCGCTCAGCTGCGGCGCCTTGGCCGAGGTCGGCGCACCGAGCGCGGAGAAGGTCGCGACGACGTCCTCCGCCCAGTCGCGCGCCGTGCGCGAGGTCATCTCGGGGAGCAGCACGGCAAAGCGCTCGCCATCGAGCTGTGCAAGTTCGTGGCCCGGCAGGGCCATGGTCTCGAGGAACTTGGCGAAGCCCCACAGCACCTCGTCGGCGGTGCGCTGGCCGTAGCGCAGCAGCAGGGCGCGCATCCCGTCGACCGCGAAGACCGCGATCTTCTGTCCGCCGCCCCGTGCGAGATGCCGCCGCAGGCTGGCGCAGAAGGCCTGCCGGTTGGCGAGCCCAGTGAGCGGATCGGTGACGGCGCGGGCGTGCAGCTCACCCTCGAGGCTGCGCAGGTGCTGGACAGAGCGCATCAGGCACAGCGCGCCGTCGGGCTCACCGCCCGGGCCGAGCATCGGGCCGAGGCTGAGCGCGTACCAGCGTTGGCAACGGGTTTCGCGGCAGGTGCTGCGTTCCTCGCAGGCGATCACCGGGAATTCGATCCAGCCGCTGTTCGTGCGCCCTTCCAGCACCGTGGCGACATGCTCGCCCACGAAGCCGGCGTGGTCGCGTTCGGCGAGATCGGTGATGTGCGGCAGGAGCAGCGCACCCGTGATGTCGAGGCCGAGTTCGGCGATGTTCGCCGAGGCGTGGATGATGAAGCCGCGTTCATCGAGCCTGATCACGATGTCGCCGGACGCTTCCTCGAGCAGGCCGTTCAGCACACGACCTTCAACGTCATTCAAACCGATTTTCATACCGACAGTGCCCCAGCGGTCCAACGAAAGATTCGCCGACTCGCTCTTAGTCAGATTACTTTGGCAACTAACGTTCGTAGACTTGAAGAAAACTATCCCCTGTTGTCCCGAAGTGGACTGGCCCTTCTGTTAGTTAAGTAAACATACCAGACTAAAAAACGAATCACCTCCGAGTTTCGTTTACCATATTTTTCATATTGGTCAGTCTATCCAATACGTATTGGACGCAGTCCGTAGCGCCTTCTATCTTCGGGAACCCGCTGCGCCCTAGAGTTCTATCATGATCCTCACGGCCACCGGCGCGACGCCGCAGGCTTCGGCGATGCGGGCGCGGCATTCGGCGATCACGCCCTCGATCTCGCGCGATCCGGTGCCCGCCGGGAGCAGCGCCTCGGCGGGCACGCCGAGCGCCCCGGCGATCGCCTCGAGCCGTCCGGGCAGGGGGCGGGCCTTGCCTTTCTCCCACGCCCAAACGGTCGGCTTGCTCACGCCGAGCGCGGCGGCGACATCGGCCAGCGTCAGCCCCGCTTCGCGGCGCAGCCGGTTGAGGCGGGCGCCGAGCCCCTCGCCGGGGTTGATCCCAGGGGAGGGCGCCAGCGGACGTGTCGGCATGCCGGGCGCAAAGCCCTGGAGCTGCGCCGCGGCAAGCGCCGCCGGGCCGATCGCCTCCTCGAAGGCGCAGCCGTAGAGCCGCTCGCTGCGCCACACCACTGCGGCTGTCACGGTGCCCGCCTCGGGCAGGTCGAGCGTCAGCCGGTCGCCTTCGGCCAGCACCAGCCCGGTTTCCAGCAGCAGTCCGGCGGCAGAGATGTTGTGGATGGTGACGTTGGCCTCCGCCCCGTCGGCGCTCGACCCGCTGGTTTCGAGCCTAAGGGCGCGGCGCTCGGCGCTGCGGGTGGCGGTGCGGGCGGCGGCGCGCGGGGCTTCGGCGCCGGTGGCGGGCTGATCGAGGTGGGCCTTGATGGCCATGCTGTGCGACTCCGTCCCGGGAGTGGGAGACGCGAGACGTTCCGGCGAAAAGAGTTAAAACGGAGTCAACGAAAATGGTTAAAACCGTCCAACCGAGCTACTTTTCAGCTAACCGCGTCGAGACCGTAAGCCGTGTGCAGCACACGCACTGCCAGCTCGGTCTCGTCCTCGTCGATCATCACGCTGATCTTGATCTCGGATGTCGAGATCGCCTGGATGTTGATCCCGCGTTCCGAGAGTGCGCGGAACATCGTCGAGGCGACGCCGGCGTGGCTCTTCATGCCGACGCCGACCACGCTGATCTTGGCGATCTTGCTGTCGGTGATGATGCGGTTGAAACCGATCTCGCCGCGGCGGTCCTCGAGCAGCGCCTGGGCGCGGGCGAGATCGGCCTGGGGCACGGTGAAGGTCACATCGGTCTCGCCCTTGTCCCGGCCGACGTTCTGGATGATCATGTCGACATTGATGCTCGCCGCGGCGAGCGGCTCGAAGATGTTGGCCACCGCGCCCGGACGGTCGGGCACGCGGGTGAGGATCACCTTCGCCTCGTTCTTGTCATGCGCGATGCCGGTCACAAGCTGGCGTTCCATTTCACCCTTCTCCACCAGTTCTTCCATTTCTTCTTCGGAGACGATCAGCGTCCCCAGCAGATCGTCCGCCGATGCGTTGGCGCCGTCATCGACGAAGCTCGAGAGCACCTGCACGCGCACGCCTTCCTTCATCGCAAGGCCGACCGAGCGAGTCTGGAGCACCTTAGCCCCGACGCTGGCGAGTTCGAGCATTTCCTCGTAGGTCACCGCTTTCTGCTTCTTCGCCTTGGCGACGATGCGCGGATCGGTGGTGTAGACGCCGTCGACATCCGTATAGATGTCGCAGCGGTCGGCCTTGATCGCGGCGGCGACGGCGACAGCCGAGGTGTCGGAGCCGCCGCGCCCCAAGGTGGTGACGCGGTTGTGTTCCGAAAGCCCCTGAAAGCCCGGGATCACGGCGATCTCTCCGGCTTCCATCGAGGCGATCAGGGCTTCGGCGTTGATCGATTCGACCCGCGCCTTGGCATGGGCCTCGATGGTGCGGATCGGCAGCTGCCAGCCGAGCCAGCTGCGCGCCGTGCAGCCCAGCGCCTGCAAGGTGAGCGCCAGCAAGCCGCTCGTCACCTGTTCGCCGCTGGCGACGACCACGTCGTATTCGGCAGGGTCGTAGAGCGGGTTCGCCTCGCGGCAGAAATTGACCAGCCGGTCGGTCTCGCCGGCCATGGCGCTGACCACCACAGCGACCTGATCGCCGCGGGCGGCCTGGGCGCGCACGATGTTGGCGACGCGGCGGATGCGCTCCGTCCCGGCCATGGATGTGCCGCCGAATTTCATCACGATGCGGGCCAAGAGGAAGCTCCTGCTGGTGAGTGTTTGCGCGCGCTGTTAAGGGTGCTTCATGGGAAACGCAAACGTCTCGAATGTTACCATTCGCCCTGAAGAGGCGGAATTTTTCGCAAGGCTGGCGCGCGATTGGTGGAATCCCAAGGGGGCGATGGCGTCGCTGCATCAGGTCAACCCGGTACGGCTCGCCTTCATCCGCGACGCCGTCGACGCGCACTGGCCGGAGGCGGCGCGAGCGGCGAGGCCTCTGGCGGGGAAGGCGGCGCTCGACATCGGCTGCGGGGCCGGGCTGCTCTGCGAACCTCTCGCGCGGCTCGGCGCGGCGGTGACAGGCGTCGACGCGGCGGCGCAGAATGTCGCGGTCGCTAGCGCCCATGCGGAAGGGGTGGGGCTCGACATCCGCTACATGGCGGGGGAGGTCGCTTCGCTCGACATTGGCACCTTCGATCTCGTCACCTGCGTCGAGGTGATCGAGCACGTCGCCGACAAGCCCGCCTTCCTGCGCGATGTCGCAGGCCGGCTGGCACCGGGCGGGCTCCTTGTCATGTCCACGCCCAACCGCACCGCCGCGAGCCGGGTGCTGCTGGTCGGCGCGGCCGAGGCGGTCGGCTACGTGCCGCGCGGCACCCACCGCTGGAGCGACTTCGTCACGCCCGAGGAACTCGAAGCGCTGCTCGCCGATGTCGGCCTCACGGTGACGGCGAAGCGCGGGATCGCATGGCGACCGGGCAAGGGGCTGCACCTGTCCGAGGACATGGCGCTCAACTACATCCTCAGCGCAAAAGGCCGCTGATCCGGGTGCGCCGCTCCGCCATGGCGGCGAGCGCGAAGAGGCCGAGCAGCGCTGCGACCGGCAGGCGGTAGCCATGGCCGCTGTTGCCGGCAATCCAGGCGAGCATGAAGGCGGCCCCGCCGGCCAGCGCCAGCGCCGCGCCCCACTGGCGCAGCAGGGCCGCGCCGAGGCTGCCGATCGCCACCACGCAGGATGCCGCGGTGACCTGCAGGAACACCGGGTTCTCGGCCGAGCCCGGATCGGTCAGGGCGAGCGCGACCATGCCGAGCGCGAACACCGCCCACAGCAGCGCATGCAGCCACAGCACGGCGCGCAGGCCCAGGCGCAGCGCCGTGAGGCGGGGCGGCGGCGCGTCACGCACCGAGCAGCTCCACGAGCTCCTTCACATTGTCGGTGAAGAAGCCGTCCGCGCCGCTCGCGATGGCGGCGCCGAACAGCTGGCGCCAGTTGCCCTCCCCAGCCGGGCCGCCCTCGCGCCGCAGCCCATCGGGCAGGAAGCCGTTCTCCTTGCGCAGCGTCCAGGGATGGACCTTGAGCCCCGCCGCATGGGCATCGGCGACGAGCCGCGTCGGCGTGCCCTCCGGCCTGATGACATGGCCCAGATATGGCCCGATCCCGTCGGCATATTGCGCCACCCCGGCAAGGCCCGAGGGCGTCATGAGGTCGGCCCAGCGCAGCGAAGGTTCGTCATAGGGGCCGCCCTCCGACGAGATCAGCAGCACCAGCGGGGTATCGACCAGCTGGTTGAGGCGCTGGAGCGGGCGCACCTCGAAGACCTGCACGAACACCGGCGATGTCGCCTTGTCGAGCCCGAAGCGCCTGAGGTCGCGCACGATGAGGTCGACGCTGTCGATGCCCTCCTGTTCGAGGAGCACGGTGGGGTGTTTCAGTTCAGGGTAGAGGCCGATGGTGCGCCCGGTCTCGGCGCCCTTGGCGCGGGCAAGGGTCACGATCTCCTCGAAGGTCGGAATCTGGTAGAGCCCGTCGAAGCGCGCATTGGCGGGGCGGATGCCGGCGACGCGTTCCTTGACCCTGAGAGTGCGCAGCTCGGCAAGGGTGAAGTCCTCGGCGAACCAGCCGGTCAGCGTCACCCCCTCGATGGTCTTGGTGCGGCGCCGGTCCTCGAACTCGGGCCGGGAGGCGACGTCGGTGGTGCCGGAGAGTTCGTTCTCGTGGCGGGCGACGAGCACGAGGTCCTTGGTGACGACGAGATCGGGCTCGATATAGTCGGCGCCCTGGTCGATCGCGCGCTCGTAGGCGGCGAGCGTGTGCTCGGGCCGCTCCCCGCTGGCGCCGCGATGGGCGATGACGAGCGGGCGCTGCTGCGCGGTGGCAGCCACCGGGAGCGCGGTGCTCAGCGCCACCAACGCCATCAGAGCAAGGCTGCGGACCATTCTTCCTCCCTGAAGCCGACCAGCACGCCGTGCGCGTGCTCCACGATCGGCCGCTTGATGATGCTCGGCTGCTGGACCAGCAATGCGACAGCCGCATGACTGTCGGCGGCGCGGGCCTTGTCGGCCTCGGAGAGGGCGCGGAAGGTGGTGCCCTTGCGGTTCACCACCGCGTCGAGACCCGCCGCGGCGATCCACGCGGCGACCCGGTCGGGATCGGCGCCCTCCTTCTTGTAGTCGTGGAAGGTGTAGGCCTTGCCTTGCTTGTCGAGCCAGGTGCGTGCCTTCTTGACGGTGTCGCAATTGGGGATGCCGTAGAGGTGAATATTCATGTCTGTCTCGTCATTGCCAGCAGCCGCAAGGCTGTGCGGCAATCCATGGCCCGGTGCTGGATTGCTTCGACGCTGCGCTCCTCGCAATGACGAAGGGGAGGGTCAAGAGCGCGCGAGATGCGCATCGGCAATCGCCACGGCGAGCGCATCGGCCGCGTCGCTTCCGGCGATCGCGACGCCCGGCAGCAGCACCTTGACCATCGCGGCGACCTGCGCCTTTTCCGCACCCCCGGTGCCGGTCACGGCCTTCTTGACGAGCCGCGCAGCGTGTTCGTTGACCGCCAGCCCCGCCGCCCCGCAGGCCGCCAGCACCGCGCCGCGCGCCTGGGCGAGCTTCAATGTCGATTGCGGGTTCTTGTTGACGAAGATTTCCTCCGCAGCCGCGCGCTCGGGGCGGTGGGCGGCGATCACCGCGGCGATGCCGGCCTGGATCGCCGCGAGCCGTTCGGCCATCGATGCGGCGGGATCGGTCCTGATTTGCCCGTTGGCGACATGCGCGATCCGCGCGCCTTCGCTGCGGAGCACGCCCCAGCCGGTCGAGGACAGCGACGGATCTAGACCAAGGATGATCATTCCTCCCCCACCGGGGGAGGGGGATCACCCGCAGGGTGGTGGAGGGGCGGGTGCAGTTCTGGGAAGGGCTGGCTGCCGGAAAACGGCGCGCGCCCCTCCACCATGCTGCGCATGGTCCCCCTCCCCGTTCCGGGGAAGATCAGGAGAGCTTCTCCATCACCTCGTCAGGGATCTCGTAATTGCCCCACACGGTCTGTACGTCGTCGTCATCGTCGAGCGTGTCGATGAGCTTCATGAGGGTCCCCGCGGTCTCCTCGTCGACCTCGACCGCGAGCGAGGGCTTCCAGGCGAGCTTCACGTTATCGGCCGGGCCGAGCACCTTCTCGAGCTCGCCCGCTACCCCGTGGAGCGCGTCGGCGGCGGTCCAGATGGTATGTCCGTCCTCGGAGCTTTCGACATCGTCCGCGCCCGCCTCGATGGCCGCTTCGAGCACCTTCTCCTCGTCGCCCACCTCGGCCTTGTACTCGATGAGGCCGCGGCGCTCGAAGCCGTGCGACACGCTGCCCTCGGAGCCGAGGTTCCCGCCGTTCTTGGAGAAGGCGGTGCGCACGTTGGTGGCTGTGCGGTTGCGGTTGTCGGTGAGCGCCTCGACGATCAGCGCGACACCGCCGGGGCCGTAGCCCTCGTAGCGGATCTCGACGTAGTCCTCGCCGCCTGCCTGCCCGGCCTTGTCGATGGCGCGCTGGATGTTGTCCTTGGGCATCGACTGCGCGCGCGCGGCGTTCACCGCGAGGCGCAGGCGCGGGTTCATGTCGGGATCGGGCAGGCCCATCTTGGCGGCGACGGTGATCTCGCGGGAAAGCTTGGAAAACATCGCCGCGCGCTTCTTGTCCTGCGCACCCTTGCGGTGCATGATGTTCTTGAATTTGGAATGGCCTGCCATTGGACGAACTTCACCGGATTGATAGGGATATGAGCGGGGGCCTTACTCCGGCAGGCGCGGGCGATGCAAGGGCGCGCGTCGTCGGGGCCGGGGCCGCGGCGGGGACGATGAACCTGCGCGGGCGGCTCGGCAACGTGCTCGGCTTCGTCATGCGGCCGACCCATCCCGCGCAGCCGATCGGCTGGGGGCGGGAGCTCGCGCCGGCGCTGGCGGCGGTCGCGGTGCTGCACATGGGCGTGACGGTGCTCGTCCTCCTGCCGCTCTCGCAATGGGCGCGCGGCGCGGGCTTCCTGCCAGCCCCGGTCCCGCTCGACATGTCGCCCGCGGCCCTCGTGGTGTCCTTCGTGGTGATCGCCCCGGTCACCGAGGAACTGCTGTTCCGGGGCTGGATGAGCGGGCGGGTGGCGAGCCTGCGCTTCGCGCTGTACGGCGCGGCCGCGCTGGCGCTGCTGCTCGGCAGCCTCGCCGTCCCGGCGGGCGATCGGCTGCCGGTCGCGCTCGCGGCGGTGGCGGCGGTGTTCGCCGGGATCGTGCACTGGGGCCTGACCCAGAGGCGCGACGCCCGCGTGCCCGACTGGTTCGTCCGGCACTTCGCCCCGATCGTCTGGGGCTCCTCGCTGGTGTTCGGCCTCATCCACCTCGGCAATTACACAGGCTTCGCCAATCCCGTGGGGCTGCTGGTGGTGCTGCCGCAGGCGATCGGTGGCCTGCTGCTCGCCTATGTCCGCACGCGGATCGGCCTGACGGCGGCGATCCTCTATCACGCGGCCTATAACGGCGTCTTCGCGGCGATGGAGGTGGCGGGACGTTTCTAGGGCGCGATGTCGAAGTGGAGGGCGGTGATCTCCTCCACGGCGAGCTTGCGGTAGAGCGCGCGGGCGGGCTCGTCCTCGGGCACGGTGTCGGCCTGGACGAAGATCGTCCAGGCGCCGACCTCGCGGGCGATGGCCCTGAGATGATCGATCAACGCGGTGGCGACGCCCTGCCGCCGGGCGCTTTCCAGCACTGCAAGATCGTAGATGTAGATCTCCGCGCGCGCCTGCTCGAACTTGGGAAGCACATAGGCGGCGAGCGCGCCGAGCGCCTCGCCCGCCCCTTCCGCAACCAGCGCGACGTGGTTCGGATTGGCGAGCCATCCGGCCGCATAGGCGGCAGGGGGAGCCTCGTCGGGGTAGCTCGCGGGATCGTCGAAGCCCTGCGCGAACACCCGGTTCATCGCCCGGAAGCCGGCGAGGTCTCCCGCGCCGAGGCGGCGGGTGGTGACCGGGCAGCTCAGATCCGCACCGCCGTCCCGCTGGCGGAAACCATCAGCATCGAGCCGGTGTCGCCGATCACCTCGTAGTCGAGATCGATCCCCACCACCGCATTGGCGCCGCGCGCGGCGGCTTCGGACTGGAGCTCCTCGATCGCCTGGTTGCGCGCGTCGGCAAGGATGCGCTCGTAGGAACCCGAGCGCCCGCCGACGATGTCGCGGATGTTGGCGAAAAGGTCGCGGAACAGGTTCGCGCCGACGATCACCTCGCCGGTGACGATGCCCATGTATTCCTGGATGGGCCGCCCCTCGAGCGTCGGGGTGGTGCTGACGATCACGCTGCGCGAATCTTTCCAGGGGGATGCCATCGGAGTCTCTCCTACAATGCCGGACTGTGTTATATGGATAACACAGTTTGGCGAAAGTTCAATGACGTGCCGACAGCATGTACTTAGTGAACTTGGGGCCAGCGAAGCGGCCCGGCTCACCCCATCCCGAGCGCGTTCTTGTAGGTCTCGAGCAGCATGTCCTGTTCGCTGCGGTCGTCGGGCTTCATCTTCCTGAGGCGCACGATCTGTCGCATGATCTTGGGATCGTAGCCTACGGCCTTCGCCTCCATGTAGACGTCACGGATATCGTCGGCGATGCCCTTCTTCTCTTCCTCGAGGCGTTCGATGCGCTCGATCAGGAGGCGCAGGCGGTCGTCGGTGGCGTCGGCCATGGGATGAAGCTCCATCGGATGTGAGAATCGGTCGGGCGGCGGAATAGCCGCGCGGCCCGACGCGTTGAAGGCGCTGTGCAAAAGTTCCTCTCCGGTCCCTCCCGTCCTTTTCAGGATGCGAAGGGACCTAGTGTGCGTTCTTCGCCACGCTCTCAGCCATTCGGGCGAGCTGCTCCTCGGTGGCGGGAGTCTGGCGGGTCGCCTTCCACTCGGCGCTCGGCATCCCGTGGATGACTTCGCGCGCCGCCTCCTTGTCGCCCGGGTAGCCCGCGTCGCGGATCCAGTCGGCGAGGCAGTTGCGGCAGAAGCCGGCGAGACCCATCAGCTCGATGTTCTGCGCGTCGTGCCGGTGCCTGAGGTGCCGCACCAGCCGGCGGAAGGCGGCGGCGGCCTGGGCATCGTCCAGCGCGTCGAGCGCGTCGGGGGTATCGGCATTGCTATTCATCGCGGCTTTTCCTTGAGTTGAAAAACGCCTGTGCCATAGGCCTGAGGCCGGAGGGATTGCCGAAAATGTCACGACAGGGCCAGTTCAGGATCACCCCGCGCAGCCGCAAGGTCAAGATCCTCGCCACCATCGGCCCGGCGAGCCGCTCGCCCGAGATGCTCGAGCGGCTGGTGCGCGCCGGGGCGGATGCCTTCCGCCTCAACATGAGCCACGGTGCCCATGCCGACCACGAGGCGGCGCTCAACGCGATCCGCGCGCTGGAGAAGCAGTTTGCGCGCCCCATCGCGATCCTCGCCGACCTTCAGGGCCCCAAGTTGCGGGTCGGTACCTTCGCCGGCGGTCAAGCGGTGATCCGCCACTCGGGCCACTTCGTCCTCGACCGTGACGAGACGCCGGGCGACGAGACGCGGGTGTGCCTGCCGCACCCGGAACTGTTCGGGATCATGGAGCGCGGCCAGCGCCTGCTCATCAACGACGGCAAGATCCGCCTGAAGGTGCTCGAGGCGGACGACAGCCGCATCCTGTGCAGTGCCGAGGTGGGCGGAGTGATCTCCGACCGCAAGGGTGTCAACGTCCCCGACGCCGAGGTGCCGATCCCGGCGCTGACCGAAAAGGACCGCCGCGACCTCGCCTTCGCGACCGAGCACGGCGCGGACTGGATCGCGCTCTCATTCGTGCAGCGGCCCGAGGACATCGCCGAGGCGCGCAAGCTGATCGGCACCCACGGGACCGCGATCTGCGCCAAGATCGAGAAGCCGCAGGCCGTCCACCGATTGGACGCGATCATCGAACTCGCCGACGGGATCATGGTCGCGCGCGGCGACCTCGGCGTGGAACTCGAGCCCTACGAGGTGCCGCCGCTCCAGAAGCGGATCGTCAACATGGCGCGCAATGCGGGCAAGCCGGTGATCGTCGCGACGCAGATGCTCGAATCGATGATCGAGGCGCCGACCCCGACCCGCGCCGAGGTCTCCGACGTCGCCAACGCGGTCTATGACGGGGCCGACGCAGTGATGCTCTCGGCCGAGAGCGCGGCAGGGGCCTGGCCCGAAGAATCGGTCGCGATGATGGACCGCATCGCGGTGCAGGTCGAACGCGACGAGGGCTACAAGGCGCGGGTGCGTTTCCTCGAGACGCCGCCCGATGCGACCACTTCCGACGCGCTGGCCCACGCCTGCATGACCATCGCCGACACCGTGCCGATCAGCGCTATCACGGTGTTCACCACCAGCGGCTCGACCGCGCGGCGGGTGGCGCGCGAGCGGCCGGCGACCCCGATGCTGGTGCTCACCCCCTCGATGCGCACCGCGCGGCGCGTGGCGCTGCTGTGGGGGGCGCACGCGGTCGCCACAAAGGACATCGGCAGCTTCGAGGAGATGATCGGCAAGGGCAAGCGCATGGCGCTGCGTCACGGCTTTGCTCTACCCGGGGCCAAGCTAATCGTGCTCGCCGGGGTGCCCTTCGGGACGCCGGGGGCGACCAATCTGCTCCACGTGGTGACGGTGAGCGGTGACGAGCTGGAGAAGCACGGGGACTAGACGCTTCGGGCACAGGTGATAGCTTCGTGCGGCACCGGATCAACCGGGCAGAGGGAGAGCGAGAATGTCCATGAAGCAGGCGATCCTTGCGATCGGCGCGGGCGCGCTGGCGGGCTGCACGACGATGGGCGGGGAGGGCGCGCCGGACCAGGCGGCGGGCGATCTGCAGGCGATGACGTGCAATGCCGATCCCGCGCAATATCATGTCGGCCATGACGCGACCCAGGCAAGGGGCACGGCGATCCTCAAGGACAGCGGCGCGCGCACCTTGCGCTGGGGGCCGCCGAACGGTGCCTGGACGATGGACCTGCGCCAGGACCGGGTGAACGTGCGCTACGACGACAAGATGAAGATCGTGGCGATCACCTGCGGATGAGCGAGCGGCGGCAGCGGACCACCTCGGGCTCGCCGTACGAGGCGACCTTCGGCTTTTCCCGCGCGGTGCGGGAGGGCGACCGCATCATCGTCGCCGGCACTGGCCCAGTCGAGCCGGACGGCTCCACCACCCCGGGCGGTGTGGCCGAACAGGCAGCGCGGTGCTGCGCGATCATCGTCGCCGCGATCGAGGCGCTGGGCGGCTCGGCGGCGGACGTGGTGCGCACCCGGATGCTGCTGACCGACCCGGCCGATCAGGATGCGGTCGGTGCCGTCCACGCACGCTTCTTCGGCGCGGCGCGGCCGGCGGCGACGATGGCCGGCGTCGCCTGGCTGTGCCGTCCGGAATGGCGCGTCGAGATTGAGGCCGAGGCGGTCCTGCCCGGCTAACACGACCGGGTGCCGGGCCCTCGCGGGTCAGGCACCCGGGCGGGCCAGACGCGTCTCGATCAGCGCAGTGAGCTGCGCAAGGTCAGTGAGGGCGTTCAGTTCGGCGGCGCTCACCAGCACCCGCGGCTCAAGGCCCGCCGCTCCCACCAGGATCGCCGGCAGGGCGAGATCGCGGGTGTCGAGTTCGGCGCGAAACTCGTCGCGATAGAGAAACAGCGTTGGCAGGCGGAGGCGGGCGAGGAAGGCGCGCCATGCCGGACGCTTGGCGAAGGCCCCGTAGGTCAGCGCGCAGAGCGAGCAGGGGTAGGTCCCGGGCGAGACGATCTTGTGCACCATATCGCCGAGCGCGTTCAGCAGGCCGCCATCGGCGTTGTAGACGAAGATCAGCGTGGGACTTTGTGTTGTCATCCCGAAGCTTACGCAGCCCTCCCCGATCGGGATGTGCCACAAGTCGGGCGGCCTAGCAAATTTCCGCAGGCCGCCGCCGCGCCGCGCCCTTTTCGAGTGGGCACAAGGCCGCTAGAGCACGTCGCTATGCACGGACAGTTCCAGCTCACCGACGATCAGCTTGCCATCCGCGAGGTCGCCCAGCGCTTCACCGCCGACGCCATCACGCCCCACGCCGCCGAATGGGATGCCAAGCACATCTTTCCGCGTGAGACGATCCAGAAGAGCGCCGAACTCGGCTTCGGAGCGATCTACGTCTCTGAACAATCGGGCGGGATCGGGCTCGGGCGATTGGAGGCGGCGCTGATCATGGAGGCGATGGCCTATGGCTGCCCCTCCACATCCGCCTTCATCTCGATCCACAACATGGCCGCGTGGATGATCGACCGCTTCGGCGGCGAGGCGGTGAAGGCGAAGTATCTTCCCAGCCTCGTCACCATGGAGCGGATCGCGAGCTACTGTCTGACCGAACCCGGCTCGGGTTCAGACGCGGCGGCGCTCAAGACCACCGCGCGGCGGGACGGCGATCATTACGTCCTCAACGGCACAAAGCAGTTCATCTCGGGTGCGGGCGCGAACGAGGTCTATGTCGCCATGGTCCGCACCGGCCCAGATACTCCGGAGGGGAACGGCCCCAAGGGCATCTCCTGCATGGTGATCGAGAAGGACATGCCCGGCGTCAGCTTCGGCGCGCAGGAGAAGAAGCTCGGCTGGCACTCCCAGCCGACCGCACAGCTGATCCTCGAGGACGTGCGCGTGCCGGTGGAGAACCTCGTCGGGGCGGAAGGGGAGGGCTTCCGCATCGCGATGATGGGGCTCGACGGCGGGCGGCTCAATATCGGTGCCTGTTCCCTCGGCGGCGCGCAAAGGTGTCTCGACGAGGCGATCCGCTACACCAGAGAACGCAGCCAGTTCGGACAGGCGGTCGCCGATTTCCAGAACACGCAGTTTATGCTCGCCGACATGGCGACCGACCTGGAGGCGGCGCGCGCGCTGCTTTATCTGGCGGCCGCCAAGGTGACCGACAACGCGCCCGACAAGACGCGCTTCTCCGCCATGGCCAAGCGTCTCGCCACCGACAACGGATCGGCGGTGGTCGACCGCGCGCTCCAGCTGTTCGGCGGCTACGGCTATCTTCAGGACTATCCCATCGAGCGTTTCTGGCGCGACCTCAGGGTGCATTCGATCCTCGAGGGCACCAATCAGATCATGCGCATGGTGGTGGGCCGGGACCTGCTGCGCCAGTGAGCGATGTCACACTGGCCCTGACCACGCTGGTCGTGCCCGATTACGATGCAGGCATCGCGTTCTGCGTCGATGCACTCGGCTTCGATCTGATCGAGGACACCGAAATGGGCGGCGGCAAGCGCTGGGTGGTGGTCGGCGGCAGGGAGGGCGGACGACTCCTGCTGGCACGGGCAGCCAACGATGCCCAGGCCGCCGCGGTCGGCAACCAGACCGGCGGGCGGGTCGGCTTCTTCGCGCACACGCGCGATTTCACGGGCACCCATGCACGGTTGGTCGCTGCCGGGGTGACGTTCCACGAAAAGCCGCGCCACGAGAGCTACGGGACAGTGGCCGTGTTCAGCGATCCCTTCGGCAATCGCTGGGACCTCATAGAACCGAAAGACCTGGGGCAATGACCGACGAGATCTTGATTCGCAGCGATGGCCCGATCGGCCATATCAGCCTGAACCGGCCCAAGGCGCTCCACGCGCTGACGCTGGAGATGTGTCACGCGATGAGCGCGGCACTGCGCGAATGGGCCGAGGACGATGCCATCAAGGCGGTGATCCTCGATCATGCCGAGGGGCGCGGCTTCTGCGCGGGCGGGGACATTGCCTTCCTCAGGGATTCGGCGCTGAACGACGGGGGCGTGTCTGGGCGCCGGTTCTTCCACGATGAATACCAGCTCAACCACCAGATGTTCACCTATGGGAAGCCGATCGTCGCCTTCATGGATGGCATCACGATGGGCGGGGGCGTGGGCATCTCGCAGCCCGCCAAGTACCGGGTCGCGACCGAGAACACCCGCTTCGCCATGCCCGAGACCGGGATCGGCCTGTTCCCCGACGTGGGCGGCGGCTGGTACCTGTCGCGCCTCGGGCGGCGTCTCGGGCAGTTCCTCGCGCTCACCGGGGCGCGGCTCGATGGGGCGGAATGCCTGTGGACCGGCCTTGCGACCCACTACGCACCCCACGAGATGCTCGAGGACCTGAAGGCGCGCATCCACGATCACCCCGACCGCATCTCGGGGATCCTTAGCGAGCCGGTCGGCACCCCGCCCAAGGCGCGGATCGAGGCCAATGCCGACAAGATCGCCAAGCACTTCGCCTCGGATCGCTACGAGGATATCCTCGCCAGCCTCGAGGCGGCAGCAGATACCGGGGACGACTGGGCGATGAAGGAGCGCGACACGCTCGGCACCAAGAGCCCGCAGACCTGCAAGGTCGCCTTGCGCCAGCTCGCCGAGAGCGTGCGGCTCACCGATTTTGCCGACAACATGCGCATGGAGTATCGCATCGCCAGCCGTGTCCTCACCCGCCCCGACTTCGCCGAAGGGGTGCGTGCGGTGATCGTAGACAAGACGGGCGATCCCAAGTGGGAACCCGCCACCCCCGAGGGCGTGACCGAAGACCTGCTCGATGCGATATTCGCGCCCCTGCCCGAAGGCGAGGAGTGGGTGCCGCTCACAAATTGAAGAATCGTCATTGCGAGCGCAGCGAAGCAATCCCGAGCCTCGCGCCAAATGGCTCTGGATTGCCGCGTCGCTCCGCTCCTCGCAATGGCGCGGCATGGAGAACCGAATGACCTACGAAACCATCCTCGTCGAGACCGATGCCCGCGGCACCAAGGGCGTGACGCTCATTACCTTGAACCGCCCGCAGGCGCTGAACGCGCTGAATTCGCAGGTGCTCGCCGAACTGATTGAAGCCTTCGCCGCTTATCAGGCGGACGCGACCCAGCTCTGCGCGGTGCTCACCGGCAGCGGCGACAAGGCCTTCGCGGCGGGCGCGGACATCAAGGAGATGAGCGAGAAACCGGCGGCGGATTTCTACCTCGACGATTTCTTCGCCCCCTGGACCAGCGAGATCGTCAAGAAGACGAGGAAGCCGTGGATCGCCGCGGTCAACGGTTTCGCGCTGGGGGGCGGGTGCGAGCTTGCCATGATGGCGGACTTCATCATCGCTTCCGGCAAGGCCAAGTTCGGTCAGCCCGAGATCAAGCTCGGCGTTGCGCCCGGTATGGGCGGCTCGCAGCGGTTGACCCGCGCGATCGGCAAGTCGAAGTCGATGGAAATGTGCCTCACCGGACGGATGATGAACGCCGAGGAGGCCGAGCGCAGCAACCTCGTCGCGCGCGTGGTGCCACATGAGGATCTGATCGCCGAGGCATTGAAGACCGCCGCGACCATAGCCGGAATGCCGCCGATGGCGACCATCGCCAACAAGGAGATGGTCAACTCGGCCTTCGAGATGACGCTCGATCAGGGGCTGATCGTCGAACGCCGGATCTTCCAGATCCTCACCGCGAGCGAGGACAAGGCTGAAGGCATGGCGGCCTTCATCGAGAAGCGCGAAGGGCAGTGGAAGGGGCGGTGATCTCCGCGATCTGGGCGTGTTTTGGGCTAGCAGGCCTGATCTATGTGCTCAGGTCGTGGCGCCTGTGGTCGAAGCGGGAGCGTGCCACGCCGCAGCGGTTGCCAGTTGGACAGCGCATGGCGATTCATGGCGGTTCCGGGACGTGTTTTGTTGGCTCGCTTGGGGTCCTGACGTTCGGGCTCGTGGGTGCATTGAGCTGATACGGAGAAAGACATGAAGATCGCCTTCATCGGCCTCGGCAACATGGGCGGTGGTATGGCCGCCAATCTGGTAAAGGGCGGCCACGAAGTCCGGGCCTTCGACCTCAGCGAAGGCGCTCTTGCGGCCGCGCGGGAAGCGGGGTGCAGCACCTTCGCCACTGCCAAGGAAGCCTGCCAAGGGTCCGAAGCGGTCGTCTCGATGCTCCCCAATGGCGCCATCGTAAAGCAGGTCTACTGGGACGACGTGATCGGCCATGCACCCGAGGGCGCGATCATGATGGACTGCTCGACCATCGACGTCGCCACCGCGCGCGAGGTGATCTCGGTCACCGAAGCCCACGGCTACCAGATGGTCGACGCGCCGGTCTCGGGCGGGATCGCCGCAGCGGCGGGGGGCACGCTGACCTTCATGGTCGGCGGGTCGGACGAGGCCTTCGCCCGCGCCCAGCCGATCCTCGCCGCGATGGGCAAGGCGGTGATCCATGCCGGCGGCCCCGGCACTGGACAGGCGGCCAAGATCTGCAACAACATGCTCCTCGCGATCCACATGATCGGCACCTGCGAGGCCTTCGCCATGGCGGACAAGCTGGGGCTCGACGCGCAGACCTTCTACGACATCTCCAGCGTCTCGAGCGGCCAGTGCTGGTCGATGACGTCCTATTGCCCCGTGCCGGGTGTCGGCCCCGTCACGCCTGCGGACAATGGCTATCAGGGCGGGTTCGCCGCCGGGTTGATGCTGAAGGACCTGAAGCTGGCGATGGAAGCGGCCGCGGGGGCGGGGGCCAAGGTCGCGCTCGGCGAGCATGCCCGGTCGATCTACGAAGCTTTCGCCGAAGACAACGCCTCGACCGACTTCTCGGGCATAATCCGCACGCTCTAGTGCCGCTCAGCCCGCTTGTGCGAGGCGGGGGCAGTGCTTCGCCGAAACGCTCGCCGCAAGTCTTTCGGCCGCGTCGGCATCGCGGGCGCGCAACAGGCCAATGCTTTGCGCCAGCCGGCCACAATCAAAGTTGACGCCGCGTTCCAGGCTCTGTGCGGTAATCGCCGCGAATGCTTCGGGAGGCATGACGTCGGGCCCGCGCCGCAGGAACTGAGCGTGCCAGCGTTCCGCGCCCACCACGATCGCCACCATGGTCTGCTGGCCGGCGCCGTCGGGCTCGCCCAGCACCGCGGGGCCGAGTTCGAGCAACAGGCTGTTCGGCGTGGTGTTCCGCAGGAACAGCGCCGCATAGCGACGCGCTGCCTCCGATGTGTCCCCTGCCGCCAGCGCGATGCGCAGCACGGCGTGCTGTGCCATCGGGTCGCGCCAGCCGCGCTGGCCGGCAATCTGGATGGTCTGCGCGGCCTGTTCGGCCCGGCCGGCCTTGACCTGAGCACCGGCAAGAAGGGTAAGATATTCGGAAGGGAGGGGGCGGCGCTGCACGAGGCGCTCCGCCTCCGCGAGCGCGGCGGCGGCATCCTCCCCCGCCAGCGCCCGATGCGCGATCTCGGTCTGGGCGAAGTTGCGCAGCGGTGCGGGCACCAGGCGGGCCAGAGCGGGGCTCCGTTCCGATTGCTTGTCGATCTGGAGGACCGCGGTGCCTAGCGCGGCCGCGATGATCACGGCGAACCAGACGAAACGTCCGATCATTGCTGTGCGCTCCTGCGGTCGGTAGCGCATCGGGCGAGCAGCAGCAGGGCGAAGCCGGTCATGGCGAGAACGGTCTGGTTGCGGAGCGGGTAGTCCGTGACGGACTGGGCCGCGATCGCGAGCGGGACGGCGGCTGCCCCCCACGCCGCCCATCGCTGCGGCGTGCTGCGTGCCCGCCATGCCAGCCACCCGATCAGCGCGATCCACGAGGCGGCCAGGATCAGCCCGGCCGCGCCGGCTTCGATGGTGAGCTCGATATAATCGTTATGGGCCCTGCCTGGGCGCCGAAGGGTCAAGTTCTCGAGCGATTCGTCCACCTGATAGATCTCGTCGAAGACACCCATACCTGCCCCTGCCGGCCAGTACTTGCCGGCGCTGTAGACGGCATCCTCCCATATGAAGCGGCGCGGATCGTCCTTCGCCTCGAACCGCGCGAGCACCGCTTCCACGCGCTCGGTTCCGGCAATCAGCGCGACCCCGCCGCCCGCCACAACCAGCGCCAACGCGCCGAATCCGGCAAGGACCTTCGAGGGGACCGGGGTGTCCTGCTGACGCCGCAGTATCGCGCTGAGCCCTCGCGCTGCACCCAGCAGCAGCGGCAGCAAGGCGATGACCAGCGCCGTGCGCGACTGCGTGAGCGCGACCGCCAGGAACAGCAGCGCACACACAGCGAGCCTGACGAACAGGACCGCGGGGTGGGCACGCGGCGCTGGCAGGAGCGCCGCGAAGCCGAGCGCGAAGCCGAGGAACAGCCCGGTTGTATTGCGATTGGCGAAGGTGCCGAGCAGGATCTTGCCCGGAGCGCGCGATCCGTAAAGCGTTGACGCTTCGGAGGCGGTGCCGATCTGGACCGCCCCGAGGAGAACCGTCACCACGCCGAGGGCAACGACCAGCCACCCGAGGTCGATCAGCCGGTTGCGCGGCAGGCTCCAGCCGGCTACGAGCACGGCAAAGGGCGTGACGAGGGCGGTCAGCGCCAGCAAGGTACGGCGAGGATCGACGCTCAGCGACATCCAGCCGCCGCGGTCGGCCGCGGCATCGAGCGAGGCGATCACCGCTTCGCGCCCGGGAAGCGCGGTCCAGACCGGTTCGGGCAGGGGCAGGACCTGAAGGATCGGCAGCATGAACGTTGCGGCGACCAGCCCGCGAAGCGCAAGCGGCGCCTCGCGCAGGAAGCGCACGAAGCTCTCGTAGCGGACCGCCGCGACACCGAGCGCGGCCAGCTGGACGACGAGATTTGATAGGGCATACCGGGCGCCCCCACCGCCGAAGGTGAAGGCGACGACCAGCAGGGCGGCCAGCAGGGGGAAGGCGATGCGGTCTGCCGCGCTCTTGGGCAAATGGTCTCTCGCGGGTGAAAGTTCCGATCCATACCGTCCGCGGCTGGAGCGGAGCGCGGCCTGAACTAACAGGCTGCCAGAATCAGAAACGCCCGGCACGAAGGTGCCGAGCGTTTCTTGAACTCATATCAGATCAGCCATCGCGGCCGACCCGATCAGGTGCCGGGCGAAGCGTCGTCGTCGTCGTCGCCAATGACGTCGGTAGCAACCAGCACCCCGACCAAGATCACGCCGCCGGCAATTGCGCCCAGCGCGACGCCGCCAATGCCGCCCTCTTCCTGACCTTCACCATCCGCAGCGCGGCCCATGCCGGGGGCGGCGTTCGCACTGGCAAAGATCGGCCCGCTTGCGGCGCGAGTGTTTGCCTGCGCCACGATGGGAGCGGCAACAAGGCCCAGAGCAGCGGCCGCAGCCATCAAACGAGTAACGGTCTTGGTCATAGTGATTACCCTCATAAGTAGTCCCTCGTATGTTTCCTTACTGCAGCGCAGCGAGCTTTGCAACCGTCACTTAGCCGGGAATGGTAAATGAACGTTCCCCTCTGTGTTCGCTCGATTATGGCCGCGCTCCGGGCTCGCTGCGGGCTGCGCCGTGGCCTGAAACGGTACAGCCGGCCGAATCGCCACGTGACACGATTCGTGGTTGACCCGCTGCGGCCATGCTGCAATGCAGCGCGCGGTCGCTGCGAACACGCTCTCTGGGAGTAGCCTTCACCCGCCATGGCAGTCGAGACCGACAGGCGCGGCATCATTCTCGCGGGGGGTTCGGGCACCCGCCTGTACCCGCTCACCCGCGGCGTTTCCAAGCAGTTGATGCCGATCTTCGACAAGCCGATGATCTACTATCCGCTGAGCACGATGATGCTCGCGGGGATCCGCGAGATCCTCGTCATCACCACGCCCGAAGACGCGGCGCAGTTCAAGCGGGTGCTGGGCGACGGATCGGATTTCGGCGTCGCGCTTTCCTATGCGGCGCAGCCGCGGCCCGAGGGGCTGGCGCAGGCCTTTCACATCGGCGCTGACTTCGTGCGCGGCACGCCGAGCGCTCTGATCCTCGGCGACAACATCTTCTACGGCCACGGCCTGCCCGATCTTCTGCGCAGCGCCAATGCGCGTAGCGCTGGGGCGACCGTCTTCGCCTATCGGGTCAGCGATCCGCAGGCGTTCGGCGTGGTCGAGTTCGATGCAGCCGGCAGGGCGATCTCGATCGAGGAGAAGCCAAAAGTTCCCAAGTCGAACCACGCCGTCACCGGCCTCTATTTCTACGACGAGACGGTCGTCGACCGCGCCCGCGATCTGAAGCCTTCGGCTCGCGGCGAGCTGGAGATCACCGACCTCAACCGCCTCTATCTCGACGAAGGCACTCTGTCGGTCGAGATCATGGGGCGCGGCTTTGCCTGGCTCGATACCGGCACCCACGCCTCGCTGCTTGACGCGGCGACCTATGTGCGGATCATCGAGGAGCGGCAGGGTCTCAAGATCTGCTGCCCCGAAGAGATCGCCTGGCGGCAGGGCTTCATCACGGCCGAGCAGCTGCGCGAGATTGCCGAGCCGCTGCGCAAGTCGGGTTACGGCGAGTATCTTCTCAAGCTGCTCGAGAGCCCGGTGCTGCCGTGAAAGTCATCGAGACCGCCCTTCCCGGTGTGCTGATTATCGAGCCCCGCGTCTTCGGCGATGCGCGGGGCTTCTTCATGGAGACCTGGAACGCCGCTGTCTTTGCGGCTTCGGGGCTCGAGCTCACTTTCGTGCAGGACAACCATAGCCGCTCGCAGAAAGGCGTCCTGCGGGGCCTGCATTTCCAGAACCCCGGGCCGCAGGGCAAGCTGGTGCGGGTGACCAGCGGCGCGGTGTTCGATGTCGCGGTCGATCTGCGCAAGTCCTCGCCGACGTTCGGCAAGTGGGTCGGGGCTGAGTTGAGCGCCGCCAACAAGCGGATGTTCTGGGTGCCCGAGGGGATCGCGCACGGCTTTCTCACGCTCGATGACGATACCGACTTCCTCTACAAGGTCACCGCGCCCTACGCGCCGCAGTCGGAGCATACGCTCGCCTGGAACGATCCGTCGGTGGGCATCGAGTGGCCGCTCGCCGGGCTCGAGCCGATCGTCTCCGACAAGGACGCCCGGGGGCTCGCGCTCGCCGATGCGCCGGCCTTCGCATGAGGGTGCTGATCACCGGCGCGGGCGGCCAGCTCGGCGGCGCCCTGCAACGGCTCGCGCCCGACTGGGCGGAGGTGAGCGCGATAGACGTCGACGACTGCGACCTGACGGACGCTCCGATGCTGCGCGCGCGGCTGACGGTGGAGGCGCCCGAGATCATCCTCAACGCCGCCGCCTATACCGCAGTGGACAAAGCCGAGAGTGACGAGGCGCTGGCCCGGGCCATCAACGCGGATGCGGTCGCAACCATGGTCGAGACGGTCGCCGCGACGGGCGGTCGGATCGTCCACGTGTCCACCGATTTCGTCTTCGACGGGACAACCAGCGCCGCCTATGAGCCGTCGAGCGCCCGCAACCCGCTGTCAGCCTATGGCCGAACCAAGGCGGAGGGCGAGGATTGCCTGCGCGCTGAAGACCTGCTGGTGCGGACCGCCTGGGTCTACGAGGTGGGCGGCTCCAACTTCGTGCGCACCATGCTCCGCCTGATGGCCGAGCGCGAGGCGCTCGGCATCGTCTGCGACCAGATCGGCTCGCCGACCTGGGCGCGAGGGCTTGCAAGAACCATCTGGGCGCTGGTCGAGCGCGGGGCGAAAGGGACCTATCACCACTCCGACGCCGGGGTCGCCAGCTGGTACGACTTCGCGGTCGCCATCGCCGAGGAAGCCCATGCGCTCGGCCTGCTGGCGCGCATTCCCGTAATCCGCCCGATCACCACCGCAGAATATCCCACCCCGGCCAGGCGCCCCGCCTTCTCGCTGCTCGATTGCCGCGCCACCCGCGCAGCGCTGGGCGAGGAAGCGGTCCACTGGCGCACGAACCTGCGCCTGATGCTCGAAGAGGAAGCGAGACTTGGCTAATCTGCTTGTTACCGGCGGCGCTGGCTTCATCGGCGGCAACTTCGTGCACTACTGGAACGCGAAGCACCCCGAAGACCGGGTGATCGTGCTCGATGCCCTGACATATGCCGGGAACCGCTCGACCCTGGAGAGCGCGCCGAACGCCGAACTCGTCGAAGGCGACATCCGCGACACCGCGCTGGTGGAAGGGCTGTTGCGCGATCACGGCATCACCACGCTGGTTCACTTCGCGGCGGAGAGCCATGTGGACCGCTCGATCAGCGGGCCGGATGCCTTCATCGACACCAACATCCTGGGCACCAACAGCTTGCTGAAGGCCGCACGCAGCGTGTGGCTTTCAGGAAGCGGCCTGCCCCATCGTTTCCACCACATCTCGACCGACGAGGTGTTCGGCTCATTAGGCCCGGGCGATCCCGCCTTCAGCGAGAGCACGCCCTATGCGCCCAATTCACCCTACTCTGCCTCGAAGGCGGCTTCGGACCACCTAGTGCGCGCCTATCACCACACCTTCGGGCTCGAGGTGACGACCAGCAATTGCTCGAACAATTACGGGCCCTACCAGTATCCGGAAAAGCTCATTCCGCTGTTCCTGCTCAACGCGCTGCACGGGCGCCCACTGCCGATCTACGGCGACGGGATGAACGTGCGCGACTGGCTGCATGTCGAAGATCATTGCCGCGGGATCGAAGCCTGCCTCGAGAAAGGCCGACCGGGCGAAACCTACAATATCGGCGGCGGCGCAGAGTTGCCCAACATGACCGTGATCGATAACATCTGCGCCGAAGTCGACCGGGCCTTTGCCGAGGTGGACGGGCTGGCGGATCGCTACCCCGATGCTCCCGCTGCCAGCCGCGAGCCCAGCGCCAGCCTCAAGACCTTCGTCACCGACCGCGCCGGTCACGACCGGCGCTACGCGATCGACGAGACCAAGGCGCGCACCGAGCTTGGCTATGCGCCGCAGAACGATTTCAGCGAAGGTTTGCGCCAGACGCTGCGCTGGTATCTGGACAATGAAAGCTGGTGGCGACCGCTGCTTCGACGAGCTTCCTGAACACAAACATCGAATATTCCAAGCTAACAGATACACGGAGTAAACGAATGAAAAAGGCTCTGGTTTGCGGTGCAGGGGGCTTCATCGGCGGGCACCTCGTCAAGCGTCTCAAGCGCGAAGGTTTCTGGGTGCGCGGCGTGGACCTGAAATTCAACGAATACGCCGAAACCGAGGCCGATGACTTCCTGATCGGTGATTTGCGCGACCAGCAGGTGGTGCGCGCGGTCGTCGACTGCAAGTTCGACGAGGTCTACCAGCTGGCCGCCGACATGGGCGGTGCGGGTTACATCTTCACCGGCGAGAACGACGCCGACATCATGCACAATTCGGCGACGATCAACCTCAACGTTCTCGATGCCTGCCACAAGCGCAACATCAAGCGGGTGTTCTATTCGTCCTCGGCCTGCATGTATCCGGAGCACAACCAGCTCGATCCCGACAATCCGAACTGTGCCGAAGATAGCGCCTACCCCGCCAATCCCGACAGCGAATACGGCTGGGAGAAGCTGTTTTCCGAACGGCTCTATCTCGCCTACAACCGCAACCATGGGATGGAATGTCGCGTAGCGCGCTACCACAACATCTTCGGCCCCGAAGGCACCTGGCAGGGCGGCAAGGAAAAGGCCCCGGCCGCGATGTGCCGCAAGGTTGCCTCTGCCGCACCAGGCGGGGAGATCGAGGTGTGGGGCGACGGGCTTCAGACGCGCTCGTTCCTGTTCGTCGACGAATGTCTCGAAGGGACCACCCGGCTGTTGCGTTCGAATTTCGAAGGCCCTGTGAACATCGGCTCGGACGAGATGGTCACCATCAACGGGCTCGCGCAGATGGTCATCGACATCTCGGGCAAAGATCTGGGCGTGAAGAACATCCCCGGCCCGCTCGGCGTCCGCGGTCGCAACTCGGACAACCGCCTGATCAAGGAAAAGCTGGGCTGGGCCCCGTCCCAAAGCCTGCGCGACGGTATGGAGCGCACCTACGCCTGGATCGAAGGGCAGCTCCGCAAGAATTCCTGAATGTCCCTGCCTTCGATGGAGGTCATCATGTCAGTCAATGAAAGCCCAGCTGCCATCCGCGAGGCGCGGCGCAAAGACAAGATCTACAAGATCCTGAAAGAACCGAACTCGGTCAAGCGCTACATCTTTCGGCGGTATTTCAAGACATTCGAAGCGCTCGGCGTCCATGTGACGGCGGACCACTTCTACGAACCGATCCCCAATCTGTCGGAGATCAACAAGTCGTGGAGTGCAGAGCGCAGGCCGTGCGCGGGCATCGACTTCCATCAGGCCGAGGCCGAGTCCTTCGCGATCGACATTCTCGAACGCTATGGTCCTGAATTCGGTGAGAAGTCGGGCAAGGCTGGGTTTTCCCTGTCGAACCCCTACTATTCGGGGATCGATGCCCTGTCGCTTTACTGCATGGTGCGGTCGCACAAGCCGAGGAAGGTGATCGAGATCGGCGCCGGTGCCTCGACTAGGCTGCTGCTCGCGGCGCTCCACGTCAATGCCGAGGAAACGGGCCAGCGTCCCGAACTGGTCTCGATCGATCCCTTCGCGCGCTTCACGCCCGAGGAAGAAGTCAACGTGACCTTCTCAGTCCTGCCGGAAGCGCTGCAATCGGTGCAGTCGAAGCTGTCGGGCGAGCTGGGCGAAGGCGACCTCCTGTTCATCGATTCCACCCATGTCCACAAGTTTGGAAGCGACGTCGAAACCTACTTCGATACGACTTTCCCGGCCCTGCCCAAGGGCGTGCTGGTGCATGTGCACGACGTCTTTTCGCCCTACTACTATCCCAAGGAGTGGATGACGCTGCACAAGCGGTTCTGGAACGAGCAGTTCTTCCTCGAGGCGTTCCTGTCGTTTAACAACGAATTCGAGGTGGTGCTGCCGATGCATCTGATGATGCGCGAATCCGAAAGGGTGCGGGAACTTGCCCGCCAGCACATCGCTGGCGACGAGCCGCGGTTCTTTGTCGGCCAGTCGTTCTTCTTCAACCGCAAGTCAGCCTGATCTCGCCGTGGCGCAGGCGGCGTTCCCCGCGGATCTCGCTGCATGACTTATGCGATCGCGGGCAAGCGGGTGTTCGTCGCCGGCCACCGCGGCCTGGTGGGCTCGGCGATCGTGCGCCGGTTGGCAGGGGAGGGTTGCGAGATCCTCACTGCCAGCCGGGAGGACGCGGACCTGTGCGACCAACAGGCGACCCGCGCCTGGTTCGCGGCTCATCGGCCGGATGCGGTCATCCTGGCAGCAGCCAAGGTCGGCGGTATCCTGGCGAATGACACCAGGCCGGCCGAATTCATCTACGAAAACCTTATGATCGAGGCCAACGTCATCGAGGCCGCCCATCGTCACGATGTCGAAAAGCTGCTGTTCCTCGCCTCGTCGGGCATCTATCCCCGCCATGCGGCTCAGCCGATGGCGGAAGATGCGCTGCTGACCGGCCCGCTCGAGCCCACCCATGAATGGTATGCGATCGCCAAGCTTGCCGGGATCAAGCTGGTTCAGGCATTCCGCAAGCAGCACGGGCGCGACTTTATCGCCTGCATGCCCACCAACCTCTACGGCCCCGGAGACAATTTCGGTCTGGCCACCAGTCATGTCCTGCCGGCCCTGATCCGCAAGGCGCACGAGGCGAAGCTGGCCGGTTCCGACACCATCACCATCTGGGGCACGGGAACGCCGCGCCGCGAGTTCCTGCATGTCGACGATCTGGCCGACGCCTGCATCTTCCTTCTTGCCAGTTATTCGGACCACGAACCCATCAACGTGGGCTGCGGCGACGACATAGCGATCCTCGACCTCGTGCGCCTCGTCAATGCGGTGGTCGGTTTCGAGGGAGACATCGTGCTCGATACCACCAAGCCTGATGGGCCGCCGCGCAAGTTGCTCGACGTCAGCCGCCTCACGGCGCTCGGCTGGCGACCTTCGATCGGTCTGCGCGACGGGATCGCCGCGACCTATGACTGGTTTCGCGAAGATCTCGCAAGCGACCTTACCAGGGAAGCTTGAGGCCTTGCGGACAGACGGAGTGCCTTGCCGGTCCGGGCAGCGGACTACAGCCCCGCAGCGGTCTTGCCGGTGGCACGGGACCGGCAATTCGGCCACAGCGGCGCGATGAACGGCGAGCCTCCTTCTTCGCGCCCGGTGCACAGCTTGCGGACGGCTCCGATCGCCTGGACCCTCGGCAAGCTTCGCCAGCACATGGTGTCGCTTGTCGCGCTTGCGATCCGGGTGGCATCGGTGATCGCCGGTTTCGCGGTGACCTACATCATCGGCCGCACGCTCGGGCCGGAGGCGACAGGGCAGTTCGCTGTCGTCAGTCAGACGGCGGTGTTCCTGGCAACGGCGGGCGTTCTTGGTCTCGACATCAGCGTGGTCCGGCATTTTTCCAAGGCCGTTGCCGACAAGACGGCGATGGCGCTTCGGACCATCCTGCCGGTCGTGGGCGCGGCGCTTGGCCTGATGGTCCTGATATCAGCGATGATATGGCTGGGCGGCGAGACCTTCTGGGCCGGAATGTTCGGGAGCAACATGCCGACCGAATATCTGCCGGTGCTGTGCGTGCTGTTGATCGGCCGCGGCGGAGCGCAGCTGTATGGCGGCCTGCTGCGTTCCCAGCACCGTTTCCATCTCAGCCAGATCGTGACCTCGCTCTTGGTCCCGGCGCTCACGGCTTTGGCTCTGCTGGCCGGCTGGGTGACGGATCTGGACGGCGCGCTGTGGGCCAGTGCGATCGCAGCGACCCTGTCGCTGCTGCTCGGCGTCGTGGGCATGGCGCCCCACATCAGTCGGTCTGGCGACGGGCTCGAGGTCGGGCTGCGCCCCATCCTGCAGTCTTCCCTGCCTTTGTGGGGGGTCGGCGTCGCCATGGTGATCAACGACTGGTACGGGCTCTACATCGCATCGACGATGCTGAGCCTTGCGGACGCCGGGCTTTACCGTGTCGCCGTCCAGATCGCCGCTGTCATGCAGGTCGTCGCAGCGACGATCTTCACGATCTACTCCGCGCAGATCAGCACCGCCTATCATGCGCAGGATCGCAGAAAGGTTGCCCTTCTGGCGCGCTCGGCGCTCCGCGTCAGTGCGGCGGTCACCATCCCGATGGCGATCGCGATGGTTGCCGCCGGCCCGTTCCTGCTCGACTTCATCGGCCCGGAGTTTTCTGCCGCCATTGCAACGATGTACATCCTGATCGCAGGGCAGGTAGCCTACACCCTGTTCGGCCAGCCGGGACTGGTCCTGGCCATGGCGGGAAAGGAACGGCTCAATCTGATCGTCGCGGTTCTGGGCACCCTCTTGTTGCTGGTCGCCGCGCCCGTGGGGGCCAGCCTTGCCGGGCTTGAAGGCATTGCGATCGCGATTTCCCTGGCGATGGTCGCGCGGGTGGGCATTATCTACCTGATCGTGCTGCGCACGCTGCGCATCGATATCTGGCGGGGGCGCTATCTGGGGGTGGACCCCTAACCTCCCCGCGGCGCCGAGGGGGAGCTCAGGTCAGGCGGGCGCGTCGGCGTTTTTGCAGGAGCTGGCGCGTGAATGACCACCGCTGCAGTGCTCTGAGGGTGAAGCGCTTGGCTTCCGTAACCGGCTGTCGGGTGATCCGGCGATCGATCGCAAAGATCTCCTCGACCAGTTCGGCGGGAAGCGGCCCTGATGCCTTCGCCGGGCTCCTGAGCGCTGCCACCAGTTCGGCGAAATGTTCCCTTGCGATCGCGACGGCGTGTTGGCGCGATGCCATGCGATCCAGCGGCCAGGTGGCGTCGAACGCCGACGCGATGTCGTCCATCCGAAGCGCGATGCCGTCCGACAGGCCGACGGCCCTCAAGGTCTGCGCGTGCTTGCCGTTCTTCTTGCCGGCTCCCGGATAGCAGGCAAAGGGCACGCCGAAGGACACGGCGGTCACCATCGCGTGGAGCGAACTCGTGACGATCCCGCCCGATGATCCGATGAGCGCCGCGGTCGTCAGCACATGCATGTGGCCGTCGCCGGGGAACTGCACGCTTTCCGGTGAAAGCCCGCGCGAGATCAGGATATCCCTCGCGATCTCGAGCGTCGCGTGATCGTCGAGGAAATGGCAAACCGGCAGCAGCAGCACGCGCAGGTTGCGCTGCCGGGCGATCTGCGCAGTCTGATCGCACCATTGCGCGAGGCGACCCGCCACATAGGGCGAGGAGATATGGGCACACAGGTAGTTGCCGGGCACAAATCCGGGCGGCAGCACGGCCTGTGCACGCCTGTCCCACTCGGCCTTTTCCGCGAGGCTGGAGACCGTAAACACCGGATCGACCTTCACGGCGAACCGCCCTCCAAGACGGTCTGCCGTGACCTCGTCACGAACGGTGACCCAGTTCGCGTGGGCAAGCGCCCGTGCGATGGCGGGACGCGCATCCAGATCGCTGGTCGGCATGCCGACGCAATGAACGTAAAAGCCGAGCTCATCTGCGGCGGCGGCCACCACGGGGGCCAGCCACATGCGGGCGAAGGCACTGAGGGTGTTCGCGGGGAAATTGTACAGTCCGCCGCTATGGCCGAGACCGAGCGTCTCGCCGCCGCAGAGGATCAGCGCCTGTGCATCGAAGGCATTGGCCTTGAGGCGTGCCGGCAGCGGCTGAACCGGCCCGTAATCGGCCAGGCCCGACACCCCGGCGCGGGGCGAATGAAACGAGAAGTTCGCCTCTACCCCGTGCTCCTTGAGGAGCTCCATGTAGACCAAAGGAAAGAGGCAGTCGCCGTAATTGGCGACTTCGAACGTGCCGACGAATCCGATCTTGTCGATGTGTCCTGAAGACGCCATGCGCGCTCAGTGGATAGGGGGAGGGGGCATGTCAATCGCAATCGCAGCGGCTGAGCGGTGGGCTGTGCGGTGTGATCTGACGCGCGCCAGCGGACCATCGCGGCATTCAGGACGGGCGAGCGCGAACGGCCTCCTTGCTGCCAGCCAAACTAGCTCCGGACGCCTGCTCGGACCGGGTTCAGGGCCTGTGCCCCTGCAAGGCTCGCGCCGATGCCCAGCACCATGAAGAACCAGACGTGCGCCGACAGCCAGAGCGCAACCGACAGACTGCCCAGCGCGAACACCGCGAGCGTGATCGCGACCGCGCGATAGAGGCGGGAGTCGGCGACCGGAAGCTTTGCCGAGCGACTGCCGAGCATGACGATAACGATCACCATCGCGATCGCCAGCAGGATCGGCGGAAGCACACCGAACCGGATCGCCAGCAGCAGCCAGAAGTGATCGACCGAATCGCTCATCCAAGCCAGCCGTTCATATTCCCGGTACCCGATGCCGAACCAGGGGTTCTTCTGCACGTTCCTGATGCCATGGTCCCAGATGAGCGTTCGGTAGTAGCCCGTCCAGGAGTTGAGCGACCCGAAGCGAAGCACGAGGCTATAGGCGCCGCTATTGGTGCCGAATTGCGCAGCGAAGAACGCCAGGGCGCCGAACACTATGAACAGGCGCCAGGTCGCATTGGCAACCCGCTCAGTAAGCCAGTTGTATGCCGAAAGCGCAATCCCGAAAACCAACGCCAGCAAGGCTGCCGAGCTGAGGGTGAAGAAGCTCGCGAGAGCGGCGAATATGCCCGCATATTTCGGCCAGCCCCGCAAGCCGCTGAGAACATAAAGCGGCAGGAAGCTGGCCATGAACATGCCCGCCAGGATCGGATGCGGGAACGTGCCATAGGCCCTGAAGAGGCCCAACCGTGTCCCCGAATCCCTGCCGAACGGCTGGCCGGTCAGCTGGCCGAGGAAGCTTTGGACGATAACACGGTGGGAGATCGACTCCAGCATGATGAGGGCACCGGACAAGGCCAGGCCCGGCGCCATCAGCAGTAGGAAGATCCGCAGATCATGCGCACTGCGGATGGCAAAACGGCCGAAGAAATACGCCAGTGCGATATCAGTGGCTTGCGCGGCCGCAGCCGAGAAGGCGCTGACCGCGTCGGTGGTCATGAACAGGGCCAGACAGACCCAGAACGCGACCGCCACGACCAGCAAATCGATTCCTCCTAAGCGCACCCGACCATTCATCCCCTCGGCCATCATCCAGAGAGCCGAGGGGATGAGGATCAACCTGTATGGCGGCAGGATGACGCCGCCGATCGACAGGGTGAGTTGGGGGGGCACCAGTAAGGCGTAACCGAGAACAACGGCCAGCAGGATCGAGGCACTTTCGGCCGAGCCAAGCCTGGGGCGGGCGCCGGGGCGAAGAGATATCGCCGGAGGGGATCGAGTGGCCATGAGCGCAAGGACTAGATTAATCTGCGCGCGCATCCAAGCGAATCCGCGCATCCGGCCGAGGCGCTTCCTGCCTCCTCGAAGCACGCCGCCCAGCAACGAACAGGTCTGCCCGTGCGCCTTTGGCAGTCACTTCGGGTGGCGGCCTTGTCAGGATAGTGGGGCCGGCTTTGCCTTCAGCCTGCGGCTGTAGATCGCCGACTTCGCGAGCCTGATGAGCGGGCGTTCGACCAGCATGTAGAACCCGACTCCGACGCCGAGCGATACGGCCACCGCCACCAGCAGCAATAGAAGGTCGCTGCTGCGTACGACCTCCGGCATCATGGGCCAGACCTTGCGCAGCGCGCCGAGCGGGAAAAGATGAGTCAGGTAGATTGCGTATGACGCGTTACCGAGCATCAGCAGCAGGCGGTTGACCGGCACCTTGCCGCGCAGGTCGATCGCCACCACGCTCGCCACCACCAGCGCAGCCGGCAAGCCCCAGACCAATGACCGCGCCTGGCTGAGCCGCAACACGTTGAACGAGATCGCATAGGCAAACAGTGCCGTCGCAAGCAGCAGAGCGATCACTGCCGTCCGCTCAGAGACACTCGCAGACCGGAAGGCCAGCGCCAGGACCATGCCATAGATGAACTCCAGCATGATGGTGGAGGTGTAGAACTCGTAGATGACGTTGCCGTCGCCCTCGTGGAGGAGCCGCAAGGACATCAGGACAAGGATGGCCGCCCCGGCGATCGGCACGCGGTAACGGTTGGAAACCAGCATGGCGCCGGCGAAGATGGCGTAGAAGAGCATCTCGTAATTGAGCGTCCACCCGATTTGCAGCAGCGGCGCGGCACCGGGCACCGCAGTGCTCGGCCAGGCGATGAACAGCAGCGATGTGACAAATGACGCTGTGTCGTAGGAGGCCGATCGGAACACGGACGGTGCCAGGATGAGGACCGCCGCCATGACTGTCGTGATCACCCAATACGGCGGTGCGATGCGGGCAATCCGATCGAGCATGAATTGCCCAGGCCCGACCGGGCGCATGCTCGTGATGTGGACCATGATGAAGCCGCTGATCACGAAAAAGAGATCGACGCCCGACGACCCACCATGGAAACCCGTGCCCAGGAAGCTGTCGCCCCGGCCCACGATGGGGATCATCTGCCACGAATGTGTCATCACGACGAGCAGCGCAGCGACGAACCGAAGATATTGCAGCCCCAGAAGGATGCCGCTTTGCGATTCACGCATCCGAATTTCCCCAACACACGCTCCCGCGCACCTTAAGTGAGCACACGCGAACCACAAGAGCCTAGCGGAGGCGACGGGGCATCACCCGCAGCTCTCACCCTTGCGATCCGTACCGCAGAAACGCTCGGCGGTGCCGGACGCGCGGGTCAGAGCCGCGACAAGCAGGGCAGCTAGGCCGCGCGCACGTCCACGATCATCAGGCGGTCATCCGATCCGCGCAGCGGGAACACGCGGTCCACCCCGCCGAGCGGTTTCGCCACCCGCAATGCGCCGCCGACGATCTCGAAATAGCCTTCGCCGTTGCCGCCTTCGCGGACGTGGAAGGCGGGCGAGACCCCCGTGGCGATGACGCTGCCCACCGACGCGCTGTTGGCGATGGTCACGACCGTCTCCGGGGTTTTGTGATAGACCTGCTTGATCTCGTCGATCACCGCATTCCACCGCGCATGATTGCCCACGCACGCCGCGATGGTGGCGTTGATATCCCAGCCTTCAGCGGCGACCGCGTAGTCCGACAGGCGATAAGCGAACACCGCAGGATAGGTTGGCATTATTGCCGTTCCGGTGGCCGGGTCATAGTCGCCCGGGCGGAAATAAAGGGGGCCGGTGTTGTCGGCGGACAGCTCTGAAAAAGCGGTGTAATTGCTGCGCACCCGCGCCGGCACGACCCGCACGTTGCCAGGGTTGACCAGTGACGCTCCGGAGGTGAAGCTGAGCCCTGTTCCGGACGTCAGGAGGGTGACGCGTCCCAGCGCGGTGACGGTGTTGTTGACCCCGGAAGCCCCGATACTGAGGCTAAGGCCGCTGCCATCCGAGAAGGCGATCGGGTTTTGCGCCTGGATGAAAAGGCAGTTCTCGATCGAGTTGTTCGACGCGGTTCGCGAATGATCGGAGCGATAGGCGCCCGTCTGTCTGACCAGACCGACATGGCGCTTGACCGCGATGTTGGTCATCGCGCTGCCGTTGGCGGGCAGGCCGGCCGTGCCGGTCAGGAAGAAGGCGCCCTTGACCCCGAAGAACACGCTCTGGTCGAAGCTGGCCTGCTGGATGGTCGCGTTGATGCGGTTGATCTGGACGCCGTCTTCGGACACCGGTCCGGTCGAAGCCGGATCGCCTCCGGCATCGCGAAGGTAGGTCGTGGCACTGGTCCATTGACCGCTCTGATAGGTCACATCGATCCAGGTATCGCCGTTCTTGATGCGGAAGACATCGCCGCTGGTCGGCCAGCGATGATGCGTCGGCAGGCTCATGCGGTCCGCCCAGAACTGGAAACCCGGCTTGGGGGTGATGCCGTCGAGGCCATACCAGTAGCGCACCCGCATCGACTTGGCCGCATCCGGCGCGGCGGTGAAGGTGCCCGTATCGAAGTTCCACGTCCCGACATGTTCGGCAAGCATGCCGTGCGGCATCGTCCTGGGATCGAAGGATGGGGACAGATCGGCCCAGCTGGCGCCCGCGTCGTTGCTGATCTGGATCGCACGCTCGGACTGGATAAAGCCGCCGCCGCGCGCGGTGTATGGCCCCATGAACAGCCGATCGCCCCGCCAGTTGGTGACCGTTCCTTGCGACAGGACCATCGCGTCCATCCAGATGCCGGTGAAGCAGGTGTCGCGGCTATCAATGGTGAAGGCGGTCGAAGCAGTCGCGCCCAGGAACGTGGTGCGCGACATGTTGTGAAACCGGCTTCCGGCGATGGACAATTCGCCGCCGCCGCATTGCAGGCCGAGCGTGCCGACATACACCCGCTGTGCATGGGTTTCGTCCTGCTGGATCTCGTGCCGGGCGCGGGTAAACCACAGGGTCGACCCCATGACGAGACTGTCACGCACCGCCGCGCCCTGCGAACCGGCGAGCATGTAGAACGACGATCCGGTGCTCGAAAGGATGCTGGCCTGTTCGTAGTAGGTGGTCACGTTGTCGCCGGAAGCCAGCAAGATGACTGCAGACACGTCGAGCTTCGGCACGCGAAGGCTTGATACGGTCTCCATCCGTCCCAGTTTCGCCATCCGGTCCGGGCGGTTCTGGAAGACCGAGGAAATGACCGCCTCGCCCACTGCTTCGGTCGCATCGATGGCGTAAAGCCAATCCTTCAGGATGCGCGTCGGTCCGTAGAACCGTGTGAACACCGTGCCGGACGCGCGCCAAGGGCGGGCGAAGAAAGTCAGATTCTGATTGTCGAGCAAGCCTGAACGATCGGCGCTTTCCAATCCCTGCACGATCTCGATCCGGGTTTCCAGCGGCTCGTATGGCGCGCCGACGTTGACCGCAGGGGCAATGATCTCGCCGTCCGTTATCCGGCTGCGCGCCATCGCGAGACCTTCGCAAACGTAGCCTGCATTCGCGAAATCGGTGCGAAGCGTGTCGGCGGCGAAAATCTTGGCGGTAGCGCACACTGGCACAGCGGCGGGCGCGGTCTGCGGGTTCTTCTGCGCCATCAGTTCGCAGACATGATAGGACTTGCCAACGTCGGCGGCGATGTTGCCAAAGCCGATGCCTGGCGCGGCGGGCGTGGTGTTGGCCGCAAGGGTGTCGCACCAGAGATACCACCAGCGCTTGCCGTTGATGATTCCCATGTCGTGGAAACCCGCGCGGCGCGTTGCCCAGCTTTCGATCTGCCCGATGATGATGCCGTTTGCGTCGTGCGTGAACGTATGGGCAAAGTTGCCCGCGCCGGCCATCCTCAAATCGACACGGCCCGCCACACTCGCACCGCTGATCGCGACGATCGCATGGGTGCGCAGCAGGTCGCCAACCACGATGCCGGGCGGGGACAGATTGCTCGCGCTGTGGAATTGATTGGCGATCTCGTTGCGGATCACAACGCCCTTGCCGGCAGTGCCGAAAATGTCCGCTTCGGCATGCTCACCAGCGTAGCGGATGCGGTCGCCGCTGTCGCCTGAGAGAAAGGCAGGACTGGTGGCGAGGTGGGGGGCGGCCGCATCGTCCCAAGGCGCCGAGTAGTACGTATCTGCTCCTTGAAGGTACTGCCCGATGAACTGTCCCGCTGCGCTGAAGCACAGCCGTTCCTCGTTCTCTGAGCAACGCGCGAAACCGGTTGCCACTCGGCGGAAGCGGCCGGCGGTGGCCGTGTAGCCGGTGACGGTGCTGGTCGATCGGAACCCTAGCGCGACTGGCGTGCCCAGTCCTGTCAGGGCGAGCATGGACGCTGCGCCACTTCCAAACAGGAACGATCGGCGCGTCAGTTCGGGTTCGACCGGAGAAACGAGCAGTGTGTGCATTAGATGAGCCCCACCAGATCGGATGCCGTGGTGCCTGTCGCCAATACGGCGGCGACACGAATCGGCAAAATCGCTCCGTTCGCCACGTTCGTGAAACGTACCGCCGCCCCATCGCCGACCGCTCGCAGCACAAGGTCGCCGCCACGGCCAACATAAATGGCCTTGGTAGCGATCGGCAGCGAGGCCGTATCGCTCGACGTGATCACGAACACGCTTCTTGCGGGCGCGATCAAGCTGTCAGCGGCATCATTGAAATTGTCCATCGCAACACCCTTTCGGTTAGGTAACGCGGATTGCTAACCAATCTGGTTCGTGTAGGAAAGTGAGTCGGGTCGCCATTTTCGCGGCGCACCTTCCGTGCCTGACGGGCGTACCAGCGTGGGTCGGTCGTCTCCGTCTCCGACCGCCCGATTTGCGGTCGCCGGTTCCGCATGCGGTGGGCACGGCGTGCTCTGGAAACTGACCAAGTTGCGGGTTCGCCGCGGCGCGCCGCATACGGAGGTCGCTGATAACAGTACCGAGCTGAGCTCGTCGTCCATCATGCGCCGTCGGGGGGGCTACGGGTCGTGTGCCATCACTTCGCATCGGCGACGCCGAATGCAGAACGGCGTCGCGCTGAGCTTCAACGGGAGCCTGAGCGGCGATAGCCTCAGCGAAACATTGTCCACCTCGTCGTGGGGCCTCGCGGTCGAACCGCCATGGCCGCTGTCACGCGCATCTGCATGGCGCCGCGGCGCTATCGGGCAATGGTCCTTTGGCTCACAATCCGGGCCGGAGAGCCAGCAATGATGCTCATTGGCGGGAATTCGCCGCGAACGACTGTACCGGCAGCCACTATGCACCCGTCTCCGAGCCTTGTCCCGGGCAAGATCACTGCGCGCGTTGCCAGCCAGACGTCGTTTCCAATCTCGATATCCGCTTCAGCCATCGGCTGATCGGTGACCGGATGTCCCAGATCGTGGCGATAGGTGGCGGCGGTCAGCAACACTTCCGGGCCGAACAAGACATCGTCGCCGATGATGATCCGCCCGTGACCGGGACCGGCCCATAGATGGCAACGCGATCCGATCCGTACCCGGTGCCCGATCACGATGCGTTCCGGGTTCTGGAAAACCGCGTCGGGACTGACGTTCCTTGCGCCTGCGAAGCTGACCGAACGCAGCGGAGCAACATGGGAGTAGTTGTAATAGTTGACGATCTTGACGAGATGCAACCAGGCTCGCGGGTCCAAGGCCGAGGCGAACAGCCGCAAACCGCGCATGACCCGCCCCGGACTGCTTTTGCGCACAAGTGAGGTTGTAGCCAAAGCTCGCTTCCTGCCTTCCTAGTTCACGGCACCAGGCCGGGTGGACATACGTCTCTTCCAAGTGCGGCGTGACGGCCAATCCACGCTTTTTCTGCGGATCAGCCCCGTCTCCGAGATTATCAAGCCTTGCGAATAAAGACGCAATTTTCCTTGTCCTGACGGGCCAGCACGTAGCCGGCTGCCTGCAAGGCTTTGGTCATCTTCTTGACCCGCTGCAGCGGGGCAGGGGAATCGAACTCCACACAGATGGTACGCGGATGGACGGCGCTCTCGAGCATGCTGGTCAGCACCTGACCCCAACTGCCTTCGATATCGATCTTGAGCAGCTCGATCCGGGTGTGGCCGAGTTTCTCCATGATCGTGGCAATCGTATAGCACGGCGCTTCGAAGTAGTCCGTCGTGCCATGAAGATTGTCGATGAACCAGTTGGCGTGCTGCGGATTTGCCGGCGAGTGGAACCGTACGATTTGATCACGATCAAGCATGCCCCATGGGTGAAAATTGACGCGGTTTGCGTTTTCCCGCTCCATATAGGCGATCGACCCTGGGGTGGGATCGAAGCTGTGAACTTCCATCCCTCTTTCGTCGGCGAGGGCGAAATCGAAAGTCGCATCCAGCCCGACTCCGCCACAATAGGCGATGGTGCCAGCCGGAGTGTCGCTCGGCACCCACCATGCCGCATGACCGACGCCGTAGCGTTCGAATTGAAACCCGTCGCCCTTGATCTGGCTGCTCAGCCAAGCGCGGGACGTGTGGCGCTCAAACCTGCGCCAAGCGCCGCCAACATAGCGTTTTACCAAGGAAATCATCGCGTAAAGCCCCTAGATGCGTGCCTGGAAAAACTGTTTGGTACGTATCATCGGATCGAACCGCGCGATATCGACCTGCCGGCTATCCGGGATGTGCCCCAACAGCGCTGCCGTAACCGAGAATGTGGAATGCCGACTGTGCAGCAGCCAGTCGCAACGGGCGAGCGCCATCATGTCCGCCAGCGCATTGCGCGCCTCTTCGACCGGATCTGTGAAGCTCTCAGTCGAGAAATGCAGCGCCGCGCCCGATTTCGGGAGCACCTTTTCGATCGTCACGACATTGGCGAAGCGTTCGAGGATGGCGCGTTGCGCAAGGTCGCTATCGGTAGCAAGGAAGACCGTCGCTTCCGGCATCTTGCGCGACAATCGCTCGAGTTCGCGGATGATGCGGCCAAGCGGCACCTTCCGATCGGTGAAGCGGATGTGCACCCCGATTACCGGTTTCTTGAGCTTGTCGAACACGGCATCCACGCGCTCCACCACCTGGGGCACGGGACGAAAATAGCGATCGAGGTAATCCTGCATCACCGCATCGTGCGAACGGCCTGCGAACCTGGGATCACGTGCCATACGGCCCGCGAGCCGCCGCAGCTTGGGCAGATATGACCAGAACACCCCCACCTTGCCCGGCTTGTTGGCGCCAGAGAAATCGATGGACAGGCGGCGATAAAGGAGCGGGTCCTGGTGCTGCTTGGGGAACTCCCTGCGGATGATGTCGACAGGATGTTCCGCCAGCCGGCCTGACCATAAGGCTGGCGAGGTATCGGTCTCCCCGTCCAATGCCGACACATCGCCCATCCACAGGGCATCGAAAAGTTCAGGATAGAGGTTCTCGCCGGGGGCAAGGTACATGCCGTCACGCCAGTCGACATATGGCCGGCGGCCCTCCAGATCGGCCAGCACTAGCCCGGTGACGGCAGACAGCATACGGTTCCCGAGGCCGCCCTTGGCCTTGATCACCAGGGATCTTTCGGGTGCCGCGGAAAATGCCGTGCTGTCTCTTGCCTCTTGGCTCGAGTCACCGACACTGTTCGAGATGATCGCCGAATTCACAATAGTATCCTTTGATTGCTGTTCGCGGAGAGGACGAACCGGCGTGCCCGTCATGGCGGAGCGCCGCCCCGTTGTCGCAATTGCGCCAGAAGGCCGCGCTGCGGGTCATAACCATGCCACCACAGTCCAGGGTGGCACGCGACGATGCGATAGGCCTGCTCCCGCGATTGCAGGCGCGGTATCCACCGGCCGAGCAACCGCCCGCCAAGATATCGCTGGGTCGAAGCCAGCCAGAACAAGGCGCGGCTCAGCGTCGCGGTGAAACCGGACCAGTGCGTGCGGGTGAACTCGGCCGTGCCCGCGGCGTAATAGAGAACGCGCATCGGCGACGAACCCTCGCCGTGACCGGTCTTGTGATAGCCACGCGCTGCCGCGATCCGCCAGAAAGAATGACCCAAGCGGGCGAGGCGGTGGAACAGATCGACCTCCTCGCAATACAAGAAATAGCGTTCGTCGAGCCCGTGCGCTGCGTCCCAGGCCGTTCGGCGAAACATGACCAGACCGCCCATCAGGACATCGACCCTGCTGTCGCTTTCAAGCCGTTCCGGCGGCAGCTTGGATGTCGAGGATCGGCCGATTGCGGCTTTCGCGAATTCGGCCAAGGAAGGCATCGGGATTGCGTTGCCCGTATCGGGTCGCCCCTGTTCGTCGACCGTGACGCCGCCCCATGCCGATGCTTGAGGGTAGTCAGCGATGCCTTGGAAAAGGGCATCGATGGCGCCGGGGAACAGCTGCATGTCCGGGTTCAACAACAAGAGGAAACGCCCTTTGGCTTTCTCCGCAAGGGCGTTGTTGCCGGCCGCGAACCCCACGTTGCCGCGACTGGGTACGATCCGCACTTCGGGAAACCGGTCACGAACAAGCGCCTCGGTCGATCCGTCGCCGTTGTCGATGAGCAGGATCTCGAAGCTGTGCCGCACTGAGGCAGGCGCAACCGAAGCGATGCATGCCTCGATCAGAGCGGCCGAGTTATAGGCAACCACCAGGACCGAGACATCGATACTGCTCGCTTCGGGAACGTCATCGGATACGGCAAGAGCAAGGTCCGAGTGGGACATGCCGACGACATCACGGCGCGGATCTTCGCAGGCCATGAGCCTCACGCCTCCCGCGCGGCAAGATCCCGCTCCCAAACGATCTCCTCGCTCTTACGTTTGGCGCGTTGCACCCGCAGGCGCACCATGACCTTGATGGCGAGATATATCGCGATATCGAGAACCGACGCGCCTTCGCGCAAGGCGTCTCTGAGGTCGCTCGGCCGGTTAGAGCCGGAATAATGCGGGCTCGGGTAATCCCGCAGCAGTTGTTCGTTGCCAAGCCGCCGACGGGTCTCCACCCGGATCTGATCGATCGCCCGGCGCGGGGGCGATACGAGGAAAAAGACCGGCCGGCCCTCGGCGTCGTGGGTCACGCTGCGCCGCTCGTCCTCGGTGAAGCGCGAATAGACCCAGATATCGTCTCCCGTGACCGGCGGGAAATCGCCGATCCGGTCATAGGCCTCCTGCGAAAGCCCGAAGCAGCCGGAACCGACCAGCGCCCGCTTGACGTAGGGTTGCGTCAGCCAAACCCGATAATAGGCTCTTGCCGGCCAGTTGGACCGCGACAGGTCCATCTTGAGCGCCGGAGCAGCGGCCATCACGCCCGGCTGGCGCAAGGCCTGCGCCGTGGCCGCGAGAGCCGCGTAGCTGCATTGCACATCGGCATCGAGAAAGATGCGGGGAAAGTGCTGCGCGATACCGTGCGCTGCGTTCATCGCAAGCGTCTTTGAACCTTCGGCAATGTCGAGAACGACGGCATCCGGCGCGGCAGTACGTGCGACGTCAGCGGTGTCATCGGAGCAGCCGTTTGCCGCAACGATGATCTGCATTGCATGCTTATCTGGCGCATCGGCAAGGATCGCTGCGAGGCAGCGGGCGATCACCGCCGCTTCGTTGTGGGCAGGGATGATCACCGTGAAGGCGGACTCTGGGTTCATTTCTGATCATCCACCATGCCGCGCGGCGCCAGACGATCACAAGATCGTCTCAGCGCTGCCTATTCCGAGGTAGCCGTGGCGCCATAAGGGACACGGCGGGATGCGACCTCTCCGAACCGTTCAACCGTTCTCATTACCGTACTGGTAGTAGGCGTATTGGTAATTGTAGGATTCACCGGCCTCGAGCGCGCGGTACTTCGTCAGGATCGTCCCCAATACATTGCCGCCAGCAAGCCGCAGGCGGCGCACGGCAGACCGAGCCTGACCATAAGGGACCCTGTTCGCTTCCAGAACGAAGATCGTCGCATCGACCATGCCAGCAATCATCGGCGCATCGGCCAAGCCCAGAACCGGCGACGAATCGAGGATGACCAGCGAGTACTCATCCCGGCAGCGCCTAAGGAAGGCGGCAAACTCCGGCGAGCCAATCAGCTCGGTCGGGTTTGGCGGGATCTCACCCACCGGCATGATGAAAAGATTGTCCTGAACGCCCTTCAACAAGGCCGCATCCATATCGACATGGCCAAGCAATACCTCGACGAGACCGAACTTGGGGCGCTCCTTGTCCAGCAGGCTTGTGACTGACGGACGACGCAAGTCCACGTCGACCAGCAGCGTCTTGCGACCGAGGCTGGCAAACAGTTCGGCAAGGATCAATGCCGTGGTCGACTTACCTTCCGATGCCTGACTGCTGGTCAGATGCAGAAGATTGCGGTTTCGCGGCAAGGTGAAGTCGATGGTGGCCCGTATCGACGAGTAAGCCTCGATCAGTGCGGAGAACCGGTTGCCGACCGTAGCCTCGATATCTTGCTCGTCGACGAAGGGTGTGTGCCCGAGCAAAGGAACGCCGATGCGCGTTTCGACATCCTCGAGCGAGCGGATCCGGTCGTCGAGGGTTTCGCGCAAGACAGCGAGGCCGCCTGCCATGGCAATCCCGAGCACGAGTGCGAGCGCCAGATTCCTCAGGATGTTGGGCGAATAGGGGCGTGTCGGGATTGTCGCTGCATCGAGCTTCGACAATGTACCGCGATTGACGTTCGCGGCGCTGTTGACCTGGTTGTACCGCGTCAAGAGCGCCTGCAGCTGCTCACGCAGGGCTTGCGCTTCACGTTCGAGCACGTTGAGGCGAACCTGCTGATCCTGTTCGACCAGTGTCTCGCCGGTCAGAGCTTCGAGTTCCGCAGTAAGCGCACGCTCCTGATTGAGCGCCACATTGTACTGGCTGCGAACGGTCGACTTCACGTCGGCGCTGGTTCGGTCGATTTGCCGGTCGAGCGTATCGATCTGAGCCAACAACGTGGTGATCTGCGGAAAGTCGTCGTTATAGCGTTGCCGCAGTTCCGACAGCTCGGCCGCTTTGGTAGTGCGATCGGCGATCAGGTTCTGGAGCACCGAATTGCTCTGCACCTCAGGAAGCTGAGCGGCAGGCAGGTTCTGGATCGAACGCCAGCGCTGCTCGGCAGAGATGCGCGCAGCGCGCGCTTCGGACACCCGCTGGTTGATGCTGGCAAGGTTGACGGAAGTGAGGGTCGTGGTGGACGGCGCCCCATCTTCGGCTCCCGCGACGGGCTGAACGATGATACCTCTGTCCCGCGCGAAGGCGTTGGCGGACTGTTCGGCCTGTTCCAGACGTCCGCGAACGTCCACGATCTGCTCCTGCAGATACTTGATGGCGTACTGGTTGTCGTCGACGGACTGCCGCGTGCCCGATGACACGAAGGCATCGGCGTAGGCATTGGCGAGTTCTGCGGCGAGGACCGGCTTGTCCGAACGGAATCCAATCGTCACGATCCAGTTGCCAGTCGGAACCTCGGCGGTGACGGACCCGGTGAGAAGCGAGATTGCCTTCTGCTTCTTTGCCTCGGCCCATTGTTGGTCGCTCATGCCCGGCGCACGGCCTTCGTCCACATCCTCTCCGAACAGATCGGTTCGCTTGTCGAGATTGAGGTCGTTCACGACCCTCTCGGCGAGGCTGCGGCTCTTGATGACCTCGACTTGGGTCGCGAGGTAAGTGAAGAGCTGGTTGGGAGCGACTTCCTGAGCGACGTCCTGCCCTTCGAGCACGAAAGTGCCGTAGGGCTCCACCTTGACCTTTGCTTGCGCCTCGTAAATGGGCGTGGTCAGCAATGTGATGACCAAGCCCCCCAAGATGCAGGCAGCAAGCACTCCCGCAATCAGCCAGCGTTGACGGAACAGGATGCCGAAGATGATGGCGCGGTTGATGAACGGCTGTGGCTGAGCCGTGTAGTCCGGTTCGCCAGGCAGATAGGCATCGAGCCAACCAGCCCGTGCATCCGCCCGCGGATCTTCCATGATCGACTGTTCGTTCATCGCCTACTTTACCGAAACCCTATCGCAGCAAACACGCCAAATGCCGGGATTGTCTTGAGCAGGTCTTCCCAGAACACGGAAAGGCCGTCAGTGCCCATGACGATGCGGTCACCCGGCTGAAGAACCGGATCGAGCATGGTGCCCTGCCGAACCTGCCCGTAATCGAACTTGGCGACCATGATGCCCTGTTCGCTTTCGCGGAACACCGCGACCTGATCCACCTTCGCGACCCGGCGTGGACCGGAGGCAAGCGCGATCGCCGTGGAAAGACGCGCCCCGGGCTGAAAAACGTAGACGCCCGGCTTTTCCACGGCTCCCTCGACGATGACGAGATGCGAGGCATATTCAGCGATGTTCACGCTCACCTGCGGCGACTTGAGGCCCAACGCGGCCAGCCGGCGGGTGACGTCCTGCTCGAATTGCTTCGCGGTCATGCCCGCTGCCGGGACCGAACCGATCATCGGCAGCGAGATGTTGCCTTCGACCCCGATACGGACTGTTTCGAGCGACAGATCGGGCTCGCGAAAGACGACCACAGAAATCTTGTCCGACGGGCGCAACAGATAGCTGGTCGGCCGCTCATGGGAGTAGCCGTCATGACCGAGTTCGGGGATCGGATTGACAGCAGTGGGGCCGATGACTGGTTCCGGGGTGGAGGCGCATCCGGCCAGCGCAAAAGCACAGAGAACGCTTGCCGAGATTCCGAATGTCGGGCGATTCATGCCGCTTCCCACCAGTCCCTCCTACGTGTTCCTACGTGGCTTAGACGCAGGACTGCCGCAGCGCAACATGATTACTCTCCCTCGGGGGTAATCGGGCCAAGCACGCCGCATCGTACGGACGGTCAGGTTGCGCCGCCTCTTGCAAATCCGCGCGCCTTCCCCTCATTGCCGCGTCGCCGGCACGCGGCATCGCCAAAACGGCGGTCATCGTAACGGAAGGAGCGCTCATGCTTAGCCTGACTGCCGCAGCCTTGTATATGCTCGTTGCCGCAACGTGCGCAGCCGCCGCCTATATGGCTGTTTCCCGGCAACAGGCGCGCTGGCACCTGACCGTATGGACCGTGGTGGCCTTGCTGTTTGCCCTGCTTGCAGTCCTGCGATTTCTGGCGCTCGAGGAGATGCTGCGCGATTCCCTGCGCCTCGCGCTGGTGATGGAGGGGACCTACGATGAGCGCCGCAGCGTGCAGAGACCGCTGGTCGCTGCCCTCATCGTCCTTGCTGCAGCCGCGGCTGGATGGTTTTCCGTCCGGGTGTTGCGCGGGATCAGAGGCCGGCGCAATATCGCAGCTGTCGCAGCGGGGCTGGCCGCATCGATCATGGTTTTTCTGGTCACCCTGCGTCTGATCTCGCTCAGCCCGGTCGATGCGCTGCTATATGGCGCGTTCAAGCTGAACTGGATCGTCGATATCGGGTCGAGCATGATCGCTTGCGGCTGTGCCCTGACTTATTGGCAAGTGGTCGGGAGCAGGCGCTGACCGCTCAATCGCGGCTTAGCTGATCGGCGATCTTCCGGCTGGCGGTGCCGTCGCCATAGGGATTGTGTGCGGTCGCCATCCGACTGTACGCTTCCGGGTTATCGAGAAGTCGGACGGTCTCGGCGACGATAGCAGCTGCATTCGCGCCGACGAGCCGCGCCGTTCCGGCCGCCACGCCCTCGGGCCGCTCGGTCGTGTCGCGCATCACCAGCACCGGCTTACCGAGGCTGGGTGCTTCTTCCTGGACGCCGCCGGAATCCGTCAGCACGATATCGCTCGCCGCCATCATCGCAACGAAGTCGAGATAGTCCAGAGGGTCGAGAATAGCGATATTCGGACGCCCGGCTAGGGCGGTGCGCATCACCCCGGCGACGTTGGGATTGGGATGCAGTGGGTAGATGATCGCGACATCATCGCGATCGGCAATTCCCTGCAATCCTTCGGCAATCTGCGTCATCCCGGCGCCGAAGTTTTCGCGCCGGTGTGCGGTGACCGCGATGATCCGCTGGCCGGCGAACCGTTCCTTGAGCGGCGCGATCGCGGGTGCGAGCGATGGGTCTGCTGCGATTTTCGCCTGTGCGATCAGCAAGGCATCGATCACGGTGTTTCCTGTGACGTGAATGGCTTCTTCATCCACGTTTTCAGCGCGCAAGGCGGCCGCGGCGGTCTCGGTTGGCGCAAAGTGCAGGTCGGCGATCACGCCGGTGACCTTGCGGTTCACCTCCTCGGGCCAGGGGGAATAGATGTCCCCGCTGCGCAGCCCCGCCTCCACGTGGCCGACAGGAATCCGGCGGAAATAGCAGGCGAGGCTGGCCATCATCGTCGTCAGCGTGTCGCCATGCACCAGCACCCGATCGGGCTTCAGGTCATCGAGAGCCTGACCGAACCGGGTCAGGATACGGCTGGCAAGGCCATCCAACGATTGGTCTGGAAGCATCAGGTCGAGGTCTAGGTCGGGCTTGAGCGAGGCGACCGCCAGTACGGAATCGAGCAGTTCCCGGTGCTGAGCGGTCACCACGACCTTGACATCGAAAAGCCCGGTCTCGCGCAGCGCGAAGACGACCGGGAACATCTTGATCGCTTCGGGCCGCGTGCCGAAGGTCACCACGATGCGCGGTTTTGCGCCGGCGCCGTGCCCCGAAGCACTCATCGTCGCAGCATGCCCCGCGTGTCGAACACGATCTTGCCCGCAAGATCCTCGAAGGCGAGATGCTTGAAAGCTGTATGATCGACCAGCACGACCACAATTTCGGCTTGCCGCAGGGCTGCGTCAAGCGTCACCAGCGCAGCGCCGGTCCCCTCGAACGCCTTGGGCAGTTCTTCGGTGAAGGGCTCGACCACCAGGAGACGGGACCCGTGGGTGTGCGCCAGCGACTCGGCGATCTCGAGCGCGGGGCTTTCGCGGAAGTCGTCAATGTCGGGCTTGAAGGCGAGGCCGAGCAGCGCGACCTTGCCGTCCGGCGCGGTATCGAGCAGCGCGCGGATCTTGCCCTGCGTGTGGACGGCCTTGTGGTCGTTGACCTCGCGCGCGGTGCCAATCAGCCGCGCCGCCTCCGGAGCGCCCGCCACAAGGAACCACGGGTCGACCGCAATGCAGTGTCCGCCCACGCCCGGGCCAGGCTGGAGGATGTTGACGCGCGGGTGGCGATTGGCGAGGCGGATCACCTCCCAGACATCGACCCCGATAACGTCGGCGATCATCGACAATTCGTTGGCGAAGGCGATGTTGACGTCGCGGAAGCTGTTTTCGACCAGCTTCACGGTTTCGGCTACGCGCGCGGTTGTATAGAGGCAGTCGCCCTTGACGAACGAAGTATAGAGCACCGCCGCCCGCTCGGCGCAGGCCGCCGTCACCCCTCCGATCACGCGGTCGTTGTGGACCAGCTCGTTGACGATCCGCCCGGGCAGCACGCGCTCGGGGCAATAGGCGAGTGCGATGTCCGCCTCCTCATCGCTCCCATCGCGTGGCACCACCAGATCGGGGCGCAGTTCGGCGATGATCGCCGCCACCCGCTCGGTGGTGCCGACGGGCGAGGTGCTTTCGACGATCACGCAAGCGCCGGGCAGAATCTTGGGCGCAATTGCGCGCGCGGCGGCCTCGACATAGGAAATGTCGGGCGCCTTGCCGTCGCCGAGCGGGGTGGGCACGGCGATCATGTAGAAGCTGGCGGTCGGCACCTCGGTTGAGGCGACCAGGGTCTGCGCGGCGATCGCGTCCTGCACCAGCTTGTCGAGATCGCGCTCTTCGATGTGGACGCCGCCTGCGTTGACGGTATCCACGACCTTCTGCGACACGTCCACACCGCACACGCTCCAGCCGTAGGACGCGAGCAGGGCCGCGGTGGGCAAGCCGATGTAGCCGAGCCCGATCACCGCGACCTGATGATCGGGCGCCGGATGCGCGAGAGCCTTGCGACCGAGCGCTGCGGAGGCATCGAAAGGAGCATTCATTGCGGCATTGTCCCGGTCTGGTGCCGGTGAGATGGCCGCAAAGCCCTTAAAATCGCGTTAGGCTTGCCCGGTTTTTCACCATGCGCGTGCCGCCGTGTCAGGTGGGACGGTTCTCGATGAAGGCGGCAAGCGCGGCGTGAAGTTGCCGGGCGGTGGGGGATTGTGCGGCGGCATGGTCCCGCAGGGCAAGGCCCTCTTCGATGCGTTCGGGAAGCTCGGTCTCGTCCATCGCCACGAGGATGCCCGGGCGCCCTGCCAGCTTGCGCACCGTGGCAAGCTGGTGATCGTTGCGATGCTCTTCCAAATTGGCGCGGCGCGGCATCAGCAGGATCGGCTTGGTGCAGCGCGCCGCAGTGAGCACCGTGCCTATGCCGGCATGGGCGACGATCAGCCGGGCCTCGCCCACCAGAATCTCGAATTCGGCGGGTGCGATCTTGGTGCGTGCCTCCATGTTCCGAGGCCGATAGGTGCCCTTGCCGGTCTGGGCGATGATCGGCATCCCGAGTGTGGGGGCCAATGTGTCCATTGCCCGGATCAGCCGGTCAAAACCCAGTTGCATGCCCACCGTGACGATGATCACAGCACCGCTCCGTGATAGCGCGGGCGCCCTTCGCCAGCTAGGTGCTCCCACTGGGTCCAGCATTCGTGGGCAAAGCGTTTGGACAGCTTGCCGCACATCGACAACTCCTCGCCGTTGGCGACGGAATCGATCCATAGCGTGCGCGCGCCGGTCAGACGGCCGGCCAGGATGCAGAAGAACCCGGGCGCCGCGCCGGTGGAAAGGATCACGCGGGGACGATGCTTAAGCACAATCTTGAGCGCGACAAGCGCACACAGGGCCGATTGGAGAGGCTTGTTCTGATTGCAGTCGGGGAGAGTTTCGACCGTCTCGACCCCGTGCTGCGCGGCGACAGCGGGTTCGGTGGTGGCAAAGCGGATGTCATAGAGCATCAGCGTGGGGCGAAGCAGCATGAGCTGTTCCCAATGACCGCCGCCCGAGGCGACAGCGAGCACCCTGATCTGGTCATTCGCCACGTCCGGCATCCCTGCTTGCTGCGTCGCACAATAGCCGGACGGTCCCATCGGGCAAGCGGTGGACGGTGTCAATCGGGGCGCCCATTGGCTGCACGCAAACGGACTACGCCCTGCCCACGCTGACATACTGGAACCCGGCAGCCTTCATGTCCTCGGGCTTGTAGATGTTCCTGAGGTCGACCATCACGGGCGCGTTGGCGAGTTCCTTCACGCGCTT
>JAESFJ010000063.1_pt1 | contig 180299 bp, 171 predicted proteins | sample 9266161 | NCBI WGS metagenome assembly JAESFJ01 (sample SAMN14506165, study PRJNA617096) | algae metagenome | isolation source: Calothrix sp. FI2-JRJ7 and co-occurring heterotrophs from granitic desert soil | place: USA: Red Pass Lake area, Fort Irwin, California | collected 2000-06-01 | reverse complement strand
GTTGGTCATAAAGGATAAGTTTATTCCCTACTTTTCTATTTAAGTTTTATGGCGCCGTGACCCCCAACGGGGGTCACTCGCTTAAAGTTTTTGAAAGTAGGCAAAACTGGAGACCTGAATCCTTACCCCAGTTTCTTCTTCTAACTCTCTCAAAGCTGCGGATAAAGGATTTTCATTTTCAGCGTTAAATCCTCCTGCGGGTATTTCAATAAAAAAATCGTTTATTGCGTGCCTATACTGTCTAACAAATATCACTTTTTGATTAGGAGTAATTGCTAGAACAAAAGCAATATCGGGTTTAACATGTACAAAAAAATCATCTATAACTTTTCCATTTGGTAACTCAATTTCATCACGTCTAACTTTACACCAACGATGATTAATAACAGTTTCTGATTGTAAAAGCTTCCATTTTTGAAGTTCTGCCATAGATAATATTAAGAAATTTAAACAAAACTAAGAAAAATCCTTGTACAAAGATATATCATAAAATATACCCTGTATGATAAATTTTTATTACTCGCGAAAGATGTAAGTGTACAAATAACTTTCTAATATTAATAAAGGTTATTTCTTACCAAAATATAAACTATGCAAGAGTATGATGTGGTGATTATCGGCGCCGGACACAACGGGTTGGTGTGCGCTGCGTATTTGCTCAAAGCTGGCTATAGTGTGCTGTTACTCGAAAAGCGTTCTGTACCAGGTGGCGCCGCAACAACAGAGGAATGCATTAAAGAGGCGCCTGGGTTTAAATTTAATCTATGTGCTATAGACCACGAGTTTATACATCTAGGGCCAGTAGTTCAAGAGTTAGAACTCGAAAAATACGGTTTAGAGTATTTAGAGTGCGACCCAGTAGTATTTTGTCCACATCCAGACGGAAAATACTTTTTAGGACATAAGTCACTTGAAAAAACTTGTGCTGAAATTGCACGTTACAATGAACGCGATGCGAGAAAGTACGCAGAATTTACAAATTACTGGCAACATGCAATTGGTGCAATGATACCAATGTTTAACGCACCACCAAAATCAGTCATAGATATATTTGGTAATTATGATATAGCAAAAATTAAAGATTTATTCTCGGTAGTAGGTTCCCCGAATAAAACTTTAGATTTTATCCGTACAATGTTAACCAGTGCAGAAGATATTCTTAACGAATGGTTCGACGAAGAATTTCTCAAAGCACCATTATCACGACTTGCTGCAGAACTAGGGGCGCCACCTTCACAGAAAAACCTCGCTATCGGTGTAATGATGATGGCAATGCGTCATGACCCAGGTATGGCACGTCCGCGTGGTGGTACAGGTGCCTTAGTGCAAGCCTTAGTCAACTTAGTAACAAGCTTAGGCGGTAAAATTTTATGTGACCAACACATAGAAAAAGTGCTAGTCGATGATGGTAAAGCAGTAGGTGTTCGAGCAGCAGGTGGTAACGAATACCGCGCCAAATATGGTGTAATTTCTAATATCGATGCCAAACGAGTATTTCTACAGTTGATGGATGCTAGCGACATCGATGCTGCGGATAAAAATTTACGAGAGCGCTTAGAACGCCGCATCGTCAATAATAATGAGACAATTCTTAAAATAGACTTAGCTATAAACGAGCCTTTACATTTCCCCAACCACGAACACAAAGACGAATATTTGGTAGGGTCAATATTAATTGCCGACTCAATGACGCATGTTGAAAGGGCACATAGTTTGTGTACACTCGGAGAAATTCCCGATGCAGACCCATCAATGTATGTAGTCATGCCAAGCTTCCGTGACCCATCCTTGGCGCCAGATGGCAAACACACAGTATGGATTGAGTTTTTTGCACCATATCAAATAGCAGGCGCCGAAGGTACAGGGTTAAAAGGTACTGGTTGGACTGACGAATTAAAAAACAAAGTTGCCGACAAAGTAGTTGATAAACTAGCGCATTACTCACCCAACTTAAAAAACTCCATCATCGCGCGTCGAGTTGAAAGTCCCGCAGAACTAGGAGAAAGATTAGGCGCCTATAAAGGTAACTACTACCATATAGATATGACCCTAGACCAAATGGTATTCTTCCGTCCATTACCAGAAATAGCCAACTACAAAACACCCATCGACAACCTATTTCTAACAGGTGCAGGTACACACCCAGGTGGTTCAATATCAGGAATGCCAGGAAGAAACTGCGCGCGAGTATTCTTACAAACACACCGTCCCATAGCCCAAACACTCAAAGACGCAAGAGACACCATAGCCTCCACAGTCTCCTCAGTCTTCAGAATAAATTAAATTGTGGTACAGGCATCCTGCCTGTACATAGAGTTAAAATGTAAACGTGACAAACTCCCAAACTTAAAAGCAAGCATTAGATGAAGTAAAAACAGAGTACTTATACTTATCAAAATATCCATTACTAGAACCATTAGTTCAAATGGTAGTTTTGGCGCCTATCTTAAAAATCTCAGGCTTCTACCGTCCCCCATTTTACCTCGCAGCAGAAAAAGAAATAGAAATAACATCCGAAGACGAAGGTATTATAGTTCGAGGCAAAATAGACGTTTTAGTATTTCATCCGCAGTTTTGGGTGCTTGTAATTGAAGCCAAAAAAGCAGAGTTTTCTCTGGAAGCAGCAATTCCTCAAGCTTTAGTTTATATGTTAGCAAATCCTGATATTGATAAGCCTGCTTATGGTTTTGTGACTAATGGTAATGAATTCCAATTTTTAAAGTTAACTAGACAGGGTATACCTCAATATGGTAGGTCTTACCCTTTATCAATTTATCGTGGAGATGATATATATAGTACTGTAAGTGGATTGAGACGACTACGAGAACTCGTAAGTTAGAACGGGCAAGGATGCCCATTCCACAATATTTTGTAGAAATTTAGTAACTTTTATTTTATTAGAATTTGAATTGAAAGCGTTTGATTTTTGGCATTTTATGAATTTTGATTTTTTTAATAATTTTATCTAATTTCTTTTTTTCGTGCCAGATTTTCTTTTTAACCGTTTTCTCTGCTTTCTTGAAAAGTTTTAAAGGAGCTTCATTAACTTGCGTACTTATATGCTCACCAGTTTTACACCAATAAGCAAAATGCTCGCAGTTATTAAAAATTAAATGATAGTTGTTCTCTCCAAGCCTTTTTTTTGCTCTTTTGACGACACGGCTCCTTTCATAGCTCTCTTTATGCTTCTTAGTATGAATTGTTTTGCCGTACCATGTTGATTTATAAATTTTACTACGTCTAACTTTACCGTTCCAATAATGAATTATTCTATCGTCACCAATATAAATACCGTGATGGGTAAATTTTACACCATTGCTATCTAAATAAATATAAATGTGGTCGCCTTCTTTCATAATACCTATATATTTGAAGTAATAACATACAATTTTTATACTTTTAATTTAAGATAGAATATAACCGTAAATACTCTGAAATTAATATTAAAGTTTAGCAAAGCAAGGCTAATCTGTATTTTAATAGACAAAACTATTACGCAAAGAGTCAGAGTTATGAACAAACTTTCGTACAAAAAAAACTTATTGAAGCTATTCAAAATGTTTCTGATGAAGCAATTGATGAATTAATTAACTTTATTACTTACTTACATTACAAAACAGCAAATTCTCAAACTCAAATATCTCAAGACTCTATTTATGTACTTGACCCTAGTAAAGTTTATGAAGTTTGGACACCAATTGAGGCGCCTGAAGCTGCTAATATATTAATGAGTCTCCTTGCTGCCGAACAAAACAACGCTTAAATATATATAGAGATGCTTCTTTTCGCCTAAAGCTATTTTTGCAGAATGTTGGGTTACGCTGTCGCTCCACCCAACCTACGTCTTCTCTTCCTCTGTGCCACAGTTCGATAAAAAGCGAAAAATAAGTCAAATACGCGGTTTGTATAACTCGCGAAAGAGTAAAATTGTCTACATGCTTCTTAACATCAGTGAATATACCTTATTATTTACTACTTAACGATGGAAGCATACGATGTTGTATTAATCGGCGCCGGACATAATGCATTAGTATGCGCCGCCTATCTCCTCAAAGCAGGGTACAGCGTCCTACTGCTTGAAGCTCGCTCTATTCCTGGGGGAGGCGCCACAACCGAAGAACTTTTACCAGAAGAGGCGCCTGGTTTTAAATTTAACCCTTGTGCGATTAATCACCTATTTATTTTCTTAGGGCCTGTAATCGAAGAATTAGAATTACGGAAATACGGTTTAGAATATCTAACTTGTGACCCAGTAGTATTTTGCCCGCATCCAGACGGGAAGTACTTTTTAGCACATAAATCTGTAGAAAAAACATGTGCAGAAATTGCCCGTTTTAGTAAGAGTGATGCCCAAGGGTATGCTGAATATATTGAATTTTGGCAGCGGTTTATCAAAGCAGTAACACCATTTTTCAATGCGGCGCCTAAATCAATAGTAGATATTGCAGGCAGTTACGGGTTGACACATCTACAAGATTTATTGTCTATTTTAGGTGGGCCAGACACAACCCTAGATTTACTTCGTACCTTGTTGAGCAGTCCTATGGACAATATCAACGAGTATTTTGATGAGGAATTTGTCAAAGCACCATTGGCACGACTTTCGGCAGAGCTTAGTTCTCCACCTTCACAAAAAGCCATGTCATTTGGTGCAATGATGATGGCACTGCGACACAACCCTGGTATGGCACGTCCACGTGGTGGTACAGGCGCCTTGACAAAAGCACTAGTCAATTGTGTTAAAAGTTTAGGGGGAGTAATTTTAACTGACCAAAGAGTTGAAAATGTATTAGTAGATAACGGTAAAGCTGTCGGTGTGCGAGTAAGTAACGGTAAAGAATATCGTGCCAAAAAAGGTGTAATTTCCAGTCTTGATGCCAAGCGATTATTTTTACAGCTAATGGATGGCAGTGACGTTGATAGTGCAGATGCCAATTTACGGAGAAGACTGGAAAAACGTATTATTAATAACAACGAGACTATTCTGAAGATAGATTGTGCGCTATCTGAACCTTTGCGCTTTGAACATCACCAGCATCGGGATGAATATTTGATTGGTTCAATTTTAATTGCCGATTCGATGAACCATGTAGAACAAGCCCACAGTGAGATTACTTTGGGTAAAATACCCGATGAGAACCCGTCTATGTATGTAGTTATGCCTACTGGACTCGACGCTTCGATGGCGCCACCTGGTAAGCATACTTTATGGATTGAATTTTTTGCACCGTATCAAATAGCTGGTGCTGAGGGTACCGGGTTACAAGGTACAGGTTGGACAGATGAATTGAAGAATAAAGTCGCTGATAGAGTATTAAATAAACTGGCAGAATATTCGCCTAATCTCAAACGCTCGATTATTGCGCGTCATGTCGAAAGCCCAGCAGAGTTAGCACAAAGGTTGGGTACTTACGGAGGAAATTACTATCATATTGATATGACACTTGAACAAATGCTGTGTTTCCGTCCGTTACCAGAAATTGCAAATTATAAAACCCCTATTGACAATTTGTACTTGACAGGAGCCGGCACGCATCCAGGTGGCTCCATATCTGGACTACCAGGACGCAACTGCGCGCAAATGTTTTTACAAACACATCAACCTATTACCCAAACGTTGAAAAAAACAGCAGATTCCATTAAGTCAACTGTGGAAGCTATGCTAAAAGGTAACTCATAGGTAATTATTGGCGCCCATAAACAGGTAACTTCTTACTTTGTGCATAATCTCAGGTCATTCTTACTACTGATGAAAATATTTTTAAAACCTGTTCAAATGTATAAAGCGTAGCTAAATTGTAGAACTATGACCAAGCGGGTTTTAATTCTCGGCGGACGAGGAAGAGTTGGTAGCAGTGTTGCTCAAGATATTGTCGCCCATACTGAGGCGGAGGTAACTATTACTGGTCGTAGTCCTATAATTAAACCTAACGATGGGCGCCTGCAATTTTTACAATTAGATTTAGCCGAAGATGATAAGCTACGCACAGCTATATTTAATTCAGACGTTGTTGTTCACTGTGCAGGGCCATTTCACTACCGCGATGCGAAAGTTCTTAAATACTGTATTGAGCATGGTGTAAATTATCTTGATGTTAGTGACCATCGCTCTTTTACTATTAAAGCTTTAAAATATCACAAAGATGCTGTAGAATCAGGTATTACCGCTATTGTTAATACTGGTATATTCCCTGGTATATCAAATAGTATGGTACGCCATAATATAGAACAATTTGATACAGCAGAAACAATACGTTTGAACTATTTAGTTGCTGGTTCGGGTGGCGCCGGTATTACCGTAATGCGAACAACTTTTTTAGGTTTGCAAAATCCTTTCGATGCTTGGATTGATGGAAAATGGCAAGTGGTTAAGCCTTATACTCAACGTGAAGCTGTCGAATTTCCAAAACCATACGGACGTAGTGGGGTGTACTGGTTCGATATGCCAGAAACTTTTACTCTACCTAAAGCTTTTCCTACCATCAAAAATGTAATTACTAAGTTTGGCTCGGTTCCTGACTTTTATAACCAGTTAACTTGGATAGCTGCCAATATTTTCCCTAAGTCCTGGATACAAAGCAAGTTTGGTGTTGAGTTTCTATCGAATGTTAGCCACAAGATGACTGACGTTACCGATAACTTTAGCGGTATCGGTGTTGCAGTACGTTCGGAAGTTAGCGGTATTAAAGACGGAAAAAATGCTACTTATTGCTCTACTTTAGTACATAACAACACCGCAATAGCAGCAGGCGCCGGAACTGGTAGCATTGCTCAGTTATTGCTTGACGGGTATAGCAAACCTGGTGTCTACCCAGTCGAAGAAGCATTACCAACATCTTTATTTGAACAAACAATGCACAGTCGAAAAATTAATATTGATTATGGTTGGCTGCCATAATTGTGGCATAGGCATACAAACTGTGCATTTCTGATGTGAATTTAATAACTTTTACTTATATAAATATTTATTACCAGATTACTGATTTGATTAAAATTAAATTTGAATAATTTTTGGTAATTTACCACAACTCTTAATTTTATATGTATACTTTATCACATTTTTACTCATTTTAGTAATAAAACTTTATGTAGATTGTAAAGTTACTCATCAAAGAGCTTAAAAAAAGCTAAAATTGTAAGAATCACAACTGATTCCACGCTATAAGAGTATTTGATGATAATAAAGTTTTTTGCTTGTTAGATTGTTAATGCCTATTTGTGCGTAACTGTCTAAGTCCCTAATTTGATAATCGATAGTACAGTTTGTTTACAGCAAATAGCTTAATTGCGAGGATAAATTATTAAAACGCAACAACCTAATAAGTGATTCGAGTCAATTTCAATTCATTAGTAATGCGTGCTGTTGAGAGTAACTAGTTTATTCGGCAAGTAAAGCAGGCTAATTTTAGCTTTAAATTACTTTTTATCATGTTTAATTAATTGATATGCAGGGTAAATGCTGTACTGAGTATAATGTTGTGGCAAATAGCACTTATGATTATAAATCAACCTTAAATCGATCTGAAGTGTTGATTTTAGTCATTGATAACGATAAAGATAATTTGGAATTGACATCTAAACTAATCAGCTACTATGGCTTTCAAGTGATGACAGCCACAAATAGTCTGAAAGGTTTGGAGATTTTTAAAAAATACCAGCCAGCAATGGTAGTCTCAGAGCTAATGCTGCCCGATGTTGATGGCATTGGTTTTGCTACATGTATAAGAGCAGGCGCCAACTCAACTCCAATAATTGCTTTAACTAGTTTACCAAGTCATTTATTTTACGAACAAACTTTGAGGGCTGGTTTTAATGCTTATATTGAGAAACCATTTGATTTTGAGACTTTAGAGCATGTACTTACTCGTTGTTTGAATTTATTACCTTCTCTCTCTTGACTTTAGGAATAGATTCGGGGTCACGAATCGATGGTATATTACTCAAGACTGCAATAATGCCAGAGACATCCTTTCTCAAATCGCTGTTTATTAAGATTGTATCTACCCCAGTTCCAAGTATTTCTTCGAGTATTGCTTGTAATAAAGGTTTCATTTCAATATCAATTTGGTTCCGGAGTTGATAGGCAAACTCTGGACGTTGACTCTCTAATAATAAACGCTCAGATGGAGTAATGATTCTTTCGAGAACCATTGCCAGTTTTTCGTCGAAGAACTGGCATGTTATTTTTTCAGGACGGCGCCCAATTTTTTCAAAGTAAAAAGCTTGTAACTTTTGCGAGACATTCCGTTCAAGTTGTCCGCGTGTAATATCTGATGCAGCCATATGATTTAGGTAAATTATTTGTAATAGCTCGAATTAATTCAAGGAGAAGTTAACCCTACTTCCCCTATAATGCTATTTTGACTTACTCAAATTCATCTACCGTAGCCGGCATTTGTTTTTTGGATTTTTTGACAGCAACATCGCGTTCGTACCACTTCATTAATGGCGTGGAGCTTACACCATGTATGATTACAGAAATTACAATTACAGTGTAAGTTATCCAAGCTATTTGTTCACCAAGTTCACCCTTTAGACCGTTACCAAAAGCATAAGCAAGGTAATACAGCGAACCAACGCCACGAATTCCAAACCACCCTAACAATAACCGCGTGCGTCCATCCGTTTTACGATTAGAATCTGGGGAGCGCATACCAATCGTGCTGACCCAAGTACCTAAAGGTCTTATCACCAAAAATAGTAATACTGTAACTATCAATGATTGAACAGCATAATTCACCATTGGTTGTACTAATAATATAGTACCCAATACTAATATAGTAGCAATCTCTAATAACTTTTCGATACGCTCAATAAACTCCAATTGTGCTGATGGTTTTTCAGGATTTCTGTAGCTGCGTTGAACTACTAATCCTGCAACAAACACAGCTAAAAAACCATATCCATTTACAATTTCTGTTAAAGAATAAGTTATTAAAATTGTCCCTAACGCCACAAAATCTTCCATTAAAGCATCGGCAGGACGCATACGCTGTATTTTACGGTCAACCCAAACAATCGCTTTGGCAACAACGATACCCATTACAATACCTGCCAATATTGCCCATATTAAATCAACTAAAACCCAGTTTTTTAACCAATTATTCCAATTATTATCTTTGAGTGCATGAATTGCAAAATAAACGAAAGGAAAAGCTAAAGCGTCATTTAGACCACCTTCTGATGTCAAACCAAAACGTAATTCATCTCTATCTTTAACATCTGTTAGCTGTACCTCTGATGCTAGTACAGGGTCTGTCGGCGCCAAAATGCCTCCCAATAATATAGCTCCTGCCCAGTCCATTCGCAAAATATACTTACCAACTAAAGCAATTGCAAAAATTGAAATTGGCATCAGTAAAGCAATTAACCTTATGGTTATATTCCATGTCCGTAGTCCTATGGGACGGACAATCTTTAAACCGCAGCTAAAAACAGAAATAATTACAACCAATTCGGTTATTCGTTCTAATACTTCAGCGTTGAATGTTCCTGTTGCGCGTAGATTAATCAGTCCAAAGGCATAAGGCCCAAGAACAATACCCACCACAAGATAGATAAGAGCAAATGAAAGTGGTAAGCGCGAAATCCATCCAGACCCCAATGTTACCGTTAATAGCAGCAACCCAACTACCAGCAGGTCAAGAATATAAATATCAATCATAAATAAAACCAGGGGGATGCGGTGAGGTCAATAATTAATAACCTTTTTGATTAATGTAATTATTGAGACCGCTATTTTAATCGCCACAACAGAGGATTTTTTATAACCTTGCGATAGATTTCTGGCAACGGATGTAACGGATGTAAGTAGTTAATTTATCAATGTAACTAGTAATGAATATTACAAAGGTTAAAAATAACTATCATAAATTATCCGTTACATCCGTTAATAATGCGTTGCCAATGAGGTTTTTAACCCCTTATACATATAGTTAACTAAATATGGTAAGTTGAAATTATCAAGAATTAATAGCCAAAACGATGGTGGGTGCCAAATTGATTATCTCTGGTTATGGCATAGATGAATATCAATGATACCTTTAATTATGGCTAATTGATATTTAATTAAACTAAGTAAATAGGTACATAGTTTACTCAAGCTTTTTGATTTGTAATGTGGCTATCTACATTACAAGTTGAGTCATGCAAGTCAATCGGTGCATTCAAGGAGCAGCATATGAGTCGTTTGTTGTACGAAAGTTCAGTCTCGTATAAGGGTTATCTCATCATTCCTTTTGTTTTTAATCAAGTGGATGGTAATGATATATACTCGTATAAGCTTTTAGTAGAAATCGGATATCGAAGTCGTTATCACAAAGCTGATAATCCTGCTAAGTCATACGGAGCTAGTATTGGTAATATCGTTGATATTGCTTCAGAGCATCTTGACAAGTACTCTGACTTCACTAGTCGAGCAGATGTGTTTAAGCACCGTTACACTTTTCGTCACAATCTCATCATTATTTTCAACGAAGCCAATAAATACTTCTATGACCATTATCCCCCGGAAACTTTGAACAATATTGCGGCGCCGAAAGTGTTCACATCTGAAATAGACTGTATTAGTTGGATAAAGCAAGGTATGGATGGGTTGCACGTGCGACGACAAGTCAGGTAATAAAGGGCAACTTCATATTTCACAGAAACTGGGTTTCGTAAAAGTTGCCCGGTTTCTTCGATTTTTTGTTGAATGTTATACACAACTCTGGCGACTACTGAAAATTTTGGCTACAATCCTAGAAACCGGGTTTCTTGTTGAGATGTTGTAATAAAAATCAGGATTTGTCTGCGACAATGAATACGTAGAAACCGGGTTTCTTAATTTTTGTGAAAAAAATTCACATATATTATTTTTGAATCAAGTTGATAAACTTGATTGTTATATAGTACTATACAAATATTTATCTATTATTGGAACAAGGAATTAGTAGCTGTGGAAAATGACTTAAAAGGTTTAGATATAAGTAAAAAAGAATTGCAGCAATTTACAAATTTACCAGTGAATGAAGAGCTGATACTCGTTGTTAATGAATTTAAAAAAGTTGTAAAGAATTTTTTTGAAAGAGCTAGAGGTCCAGAAGCTGCTACTGCCTATTTTCTTGGTATATCCTCAGTAGTATTTAGTTATCTAATTTTAGGCGCCGTTGGTAGTCTAATGATGCCTTGGTTGCCCGTACCGTCATGGGTTGTGGCTTTATTATTATTAGGAATTGGCGGCGCCGCGTCTCAATATATTTTATATTTTATCTGGAAACAAAGGAACAAAATTGTACAAGCTAATATTACTCCTTCTTTAAAGATTTTATTGAGTGATGTTGAAAGGTATAACAATGTTATTAAAGCTATATATATTAATGATGAAATCGAAGCTGCGGGCAATGTAGATGTAAGTATTAGAGAGAGACATAAAGTGCTTGATGCTTTATCGCTCACACGCGCAGATTTAATTAGAGCCTTAAAAACAGAACGAATTTTGCGTGAGAACAAGAATTTTATTATTGGTAATAGCGAATTATTTGCCAATAATCTACCAACTTTGAGCGCACTCCAAGTTAGTGAACAAGCTACCGAGCATGGAAGACTGTTAAACGAGGCATTACAAATTGCTTTAGATGTACAGTTGGAAATGAAACGTTTGCAAAGCCAAAGCTAGCTAGAAACCGTTAGAAACCTGGTTTCTTTGTTGAGATATTGTAATAAAAAGAATGATTTTAGATAGAAACCAGGTTTCTTAGATTTGGTACATAATGGGAAATGGATAGGCATGGTTATTCGTCAATGAGTTGGAAAGAAATATCTAGTAATTGGGTTTTAGCGACAACGCAAAAACCCCTTGGTATCATACATTTTTTGGGTGGCGCCTTCGTTGCGACTGCACCACACGTTACATATCGTTTGCTGTTAGAAGCGTTGGCTGAAAAAGGTTATATCGTAATTGCCACCCCGTTTGTCAATACTTTTGACCACGATGCTATCGCACAGCAAGTACTACTCAACTTTGAGCGTGCTATGATTCGTCTCGAAGAACGAGGTATATTAGGCAATGGCTACCTACCGATATATGGTATCGGACATAGTATGGGTTGCAAGCTGCATTTACTTATTGGCAGTCGCTTTCCAAAAGTTGAGCGTGCTGGAAATATTTTTATTTCCTTCAATAACTACGCTGCACGTGATGCGGTTCCATTTATCGAACAATTTAACACAGCGTTTACAAATTCACAGCTTGCCGTCGAGTTTGTTCCTTCACCAGCACAGACGAACGATTTAGTTCGTGAATACTATAATGTTCGTCGTAATTTATTAATCAAATTTACGAGCGATACAATAGACCAATCAGTGGGTTTAAGCGAAATTTTAAGAGAACGCTTTAACGAGATGGTGACCATGCAAATAATTGCTGGAAATCATCTTACACCTTTAGGTCAAGATGTAAAATGGCAAGCAGGGCGTGACTTTAACCCACTTGATGCTCTAGGACAATGGTTCAAACAAGAAGTATACCGTGACCTAAATCTACTAAAAAGCATTATTCTGTTATGGTTGAATCCTTTATTACCACCAGTTTGAAGCTCGCAATTTGTAGTTGATTAATTTATAGTAGTAAATCGCGGCTATCTCTTATGTATCAAATCTTGGTAATCGATGATGACCCTGCGGTGCTGATACTCTTAAAACGAATGTTGGTTAGACAAGGTTATGAGGTCATAGCAGCTAGTAATGGTGCAGAGGGAATTGCAATTGCGAATGCTAATCGACCTGCATTGATTATTTGTGATTGGATGATGCCGGGATTAAGTGGTATAGATGTTTGTCAACATATTAAAGGTTCAACCGCACTATCAACGACGTTTTTTATTTTGCTAACATCTCTTGATTCGGTTGCTGACCGTGTTAAAGGACTTGATGCAGGCGCCGACGATTATTTATCTAAACCAATTGAGCAAAACGAACTTCAGGCAAGGGTAAGAGCTGGTTTACGACTGCATCAACTTAGTCGCGATTTACGAGAGCAGAAACAAAAACTCGAAAACGAACTTACAGAAGCAGCAGAGTATGTTTGTTCGTTATTACCACCGCCAATGCTCGAACCATTGGATATTAGCTACCGATTTATTCCTTCGCGTCAACTCGGTGGTGATTGTTTCGATTATTACTGGCTTGACCCTGATTATCTGGCATTATACTTACTCGATGCTGCTGGACACGGGCTTAAAGCAACTTTGCCATCAATCTCTGTGTTAAATTTGTTACGTTCCCGTGCGCTACAAAACTTGAATTATTACCAACCAAGTGAGGTACTCAAAGCGCTAAACGAAACGTTTCAGATGAATTATCAAAACGATAAATATTTTACTATTTGGTATGGCGTATATAACCGTAAACGGCGCCAGTTAATTTATTCGAGCGCAGGTCATCCACCAGGTGTATTAATATCCGGTAACAACCGTAGCTGTGAAGTCCAGTTATTGAGAACTTCAGGAATGCCAGTTGGGATGTTTCCGGATGCTAAATACATTGATGGGTTTTGCAGCATAGCAAAATCCAGTAAGCTATACCTGTTTAGTGATGGTGCGTATGAAATTACCAAAACTGATGGAAAACTATGGGGTCTGGATGGTTTCATCAAAATGCTGGGTGATTTATATCATCCAATTGACACTCGACTCGACGAGATAATCATACATTTGAAGACTTTAAACGCTAAAGATGCCTTTGATGACGATTTATCTATACTGCAAGCTCGATTCGACTAATCAAGCTCTTAACATCATCGATTTTTCAAATTCTTCTTGATTGGCAAAAATCTCGAATACTTTATCCATACCCGTTAATTCAAACAGTATCCGAATTTGTTCGTTAATTGAGCATAGTACTAATTTACTATTAGCTGCTCTTAATGTCTTAAACGCTAGAACTAAGGCGCCGAGACCAGAGCTATCCATAAAGGTAACATTTTTCAGGTCAACCAAAACAACTTTAGTGCCATTTTCGACGATAGTAGCGATTTCTTGGCGAAATGCTTGCGATTTAGTGGCGTCTAAACTTCCACTTGGTTGAAAAATTTTTACTTCTTGAGTCAACATGTTTAGTAAAATTGCTTCTTTTAACTCGATTTTGACAATGATATGTAAATTAATGATAATTCATTTCAAAAAGTGTTGCCAACTTCTTTCTTTGCACTATTTTCATATAAATATTTACAAGATTGAATATTTGCTCATAAATGTAATCCAGCTTACCAATGAGGATTTAACGACACTTTCTGGTTAGATGCACCTGATAATCCGGAGAAAGACAGTTAATGTCGCAACAGTATTTAATTTTTAATGGACAATCATAAATAAGTAGCTGTAAATTTTACAGGTACCCCATAAATGTGTTGCCCTTGTTCATGTCGTCAAATCCTGACTGGCAAGGGATAAAGCATACAGTAGTAGCAAAAACTACCAAGTTAATACATGAGAGATTTTCACCTCTAGTAAAGATTATTCCCAAATTTTCCGATAAACTAACACAGAAACAGAAACCGGGTTTCTAAGGTTTCTACACAGGACTAACCTTTGCTCGGTAAAGCAATTTTTCACCTTGACGGTATCCAACATAGCGAATTTTGACTTTTTGACCTGGTTGTGCTACACCATCAAGCAGGTGGTGTAACTGGGGGTCATAGGATACTTCTTCCCCTACTGATGCAATAGCTTCGACACCCCAGTGTTGTTGTAAACGTTCGAGTGGTTTTAGCACCAAGGGTAAAATATTCGCTGCGGGTAATTGCGGATTTTCCTGACATGCACGCGCTGCTGTCGGAAACTGAACGAGTAGAGATTCTAATACCTGTAAGCTTTCTTGCTGAAATTCCTGCTTTAATATTTCTTTCTGCTGTTCAACCTGCTGTTGTAAAAATGAATACTCACGTTCTAATTCTGTAATTCTTTTTATTAAATCATTTTCATTATTCTTTGTATTTACTTCCAGTTCAGAACCACTTGACTCCGAAAAACCTGTAACCAACTCATCAACACTAACTTTCAAAGCTTGTGAAAGTTTTGCTAGAACAGAAACTCGTATTTCCTTGACTTCACCTCGTCGTAACCGCAAAATTTGGCGCTCCGACACACCAGCATTACGTCCCAACGCTTTCAACGAAGGAATACCAGCTTGTTTAATTAAATCTTGCAGATGCGAAGTAAAGTCAGACATAGTAGGGTGCGTGGCGCCATAATAATCATACAACGAAGCTAGTAATCTAATAGCGCCACGCACCTTACTTCATAAGTTTAATACGTTGAAATTTCTTGGTAGTAGCCGATGCGTGACGCTACAAGTCTTGTAACTACGTTGAAATTTCTTGGTAGCGTCACGCACCCTACTCTTCTAACAAACTCCGCAACATCCAAGCGGTTTTTTCATGAACCTGCATCCGTTGTGTTAGCAAGTCAGCAGTAGGTTCATCGTTAACTTCGTCAACAGCAGGAAAAATTGAACGTGCTGTTCTCACTACTGCTTCTTGTCCCTCCACAAGCAAACGAATCATTTCTTTAGCTTTTGGAACTCCTGGTGTTTCTGGAATAGAGCTTAAACGAGCATAATCACTATAAGTCCCAGGCGCCGGAAAACCAAGCGCACGAATACGTTCGGCAATCAAATCAACTGCTAACGCTAACTCGGTATACTGTGTCTCAAACATTAAATGCAGCGTTTGAAACATTGGCCCCGTTACATTCCAGTGAAAGTTATGTGTCTTAAGATATAAGGTGTAAGTGTCTGCCAATAAGCGTGATAATCCTTCAGCGATATTCGCACGCTTTGTGTCATCAATACCGATATTTACTGAATTTACTTGAGTAGCCATACCCTTTTGAATCTCCCTGTTATTTTATAGATAATTTACGCTATGTGCATTTTCAGAACACTACGAGGCGCCTTACGAACTCTAGCAAGAATTGTCTCTTTTCCTAGACGCTGACACGCTTCGTAACGATGACATCCCGAAAAACCGTAGTACTGCCCATCAACTTCTAGTACGTCTATTGGCTCAAGCTGCCCAATTTCAGCTATCGATGCCATTAAGGATTTTACTTTCTCTTGGTCGTTTACACGCGGCAATGGGCGCCGAATTTGATTCAAGCGTATCTCTTGGACCTTTACCATGATATTTTTACCAACTAACTATGTTTTTTGTTCCTGCTCATGCGTCCTTAAACAAATCATACTCATTATGACTTCGTTTTGCAACCATTTGGCAAAAAAAATCGAAGAAAGTTGTAATGTATTAATTTAAACGTTTGATGTTACAAAGTTACTACAATTACAATATGAATCCATTGGGTACGTGTAAGTTTTGGCAAAGCGAAAAAAAGCGGTTTCCTATGAAGAGCATGTGCGGGCGTATGTACTACACGACGCTGACTGTGTTTTGCCTGTTGGGATTAACAGGTGCATCAGCGAGTACAAAAGGTGATAAAACAGATGTTGATTTGAAGATTGGAATTGTGCAGCGGTTTGGCGATAGTCCAAAAGATTTGTTACAGCTTGAACCAACAAAGGGGGATAAGCTGTTATTGAGTTTTCGGACGAGTAACGGTCAACAGACTGTTAGTACCGATAAACCCGTGCGATTAGAAATTGCGATGCAACCAACAGCAAAACAACCTGGTATTAACGAACGGGTTGTTTTGGGGGTTTTTCGGACTTTTGAGACAGCGGAAGATAATGCCAATAGATGGCAAAAGTTAGGTATCCAGGTAGAAATAGTCCAGCCAGACCGTTGGCAGGTATGGGCAAATCGCAAAGTATATAGTACTCCGCTGTTGCGACGGTTATTATTACAAAGCTTACAAGCGAGCGGTAGAAAGACTCCTTTCATTGATACTGAAGTCATTAAACAGGCGCCAGTTGTAAGTTGGACAGTGGGAGACAAGCGTTATAACGTCAATTCGCTGGCTATCGATAGTCAAAAAAGCCTGGTTTTGGTAAACCAAGGTCAGAAACTCGACGATAAAGACGCAAAAGCACCAAATAATCAGCAAAAAAAGGATACTCTCAATCCGAACAAAGCACGTTTATTCCCTGGTAATTTACAGATACAACCAAATGCTTATGGAACTTACACGCTTGTAAATAACGTTCCATTAGAAACATATTTACGTGGAGTAGTGCCTTACGAAATTGGTAATAACGCCCCAATGGCAGCACTCGAAGCACAAGCAATCATTGCTCGAACATACGCCTTGCGGAATATACGTAGATTTGCCGCCGATAATTATCAACTGTGTGCTGATACACACTGTCAAGTTTATTTTGGTTTAAAAGATGTTTCAGCTAGTACAGACAAAGCGATCGCTAGTACTAAAGGAATGGTAGTAACGTATAAAAACCAATTAGTAGACGCATTGTACTCAGCTAGCACAGGAGGCGTAACAGCTTCATTTTCTGATGTCTGGAATGGGGACGACCGTTCGTACTTGCGACCAATATTAGATGCGCCGAAGAATATATGGAACTTGACGGGGCAATCGCTACGTGAGGAAAATAATTTAAAAGCGTTTATCAATAAAAAAGAAGGGTTCAATGAAACTGGCTGGGACTTATTCCGTTGGAGGAGAGAGTCGCGCATCGAGGATATAACTAAAACTTTGCAGAAATTTTTGGCAGTAAAGAAGAGTCCATTTGCCAAGCTGAAGGAAGTTCGCGAAATGGAAGTTGTCGAACGTAGTGATAGCGGACGGATTTTGAAATTAGAGATAAAAACCGATATTGGTTCGTTTCACTTGACTAAAGACGAAGTTCGTAGTGCATTCGCGGCGCCAATAAGTACACTATTTTACTTAGAACCACTCAACAAAGGTGGGTCAGACTTGTGGGGATATGCTTTTGTTGGTGGAGGAATGGGACATGGAGTGGGGTTGAGTCAAGTTGGAGCGCAAAATTTAGCTCTCCTTGGCAGGTCAAGTACCGATATTCTTCAGTTTTATTACCCAGGCACACAACTTCAAGTTCTTAACGACAAAATCAAAAAATAGCCTACTGTGTGATATAAAGGCGCCAATAAAAAAACAAGCAAAAAAAGGGAAAAATGTTTCCCTTTTATGCTATCTATATTTTTCTACTTAATATTTGCGTTTCTACTAGTAGAGTTCTTCTTCCTTGTGGGTTTCGATGGTGCAATCAGATGTTGGATAAGCAACACAAGTTAATACATATCCACCTTCCATTTGGTCGTCATCTAAGAAGGACTGGTCAGACTGGTCTACAGTACCAGCGGTAATTTTACCAGCACAGGTGGAGCAAGCACCAGCACGGCAGGAGTAAGGTAGGTCAAGACCAGCTTCTTCAGCAGCGTCTAAAATATAAGTATCATCTGCACAATCAATGGTGGTTGTACCTTCTTCGCCAACAAGTGTTACTTTGTAGGTTGCCATTTTCGTAATCCTCTCTTTTGCAAACAGACGGTATAGAGAAAGCGCAAGTCAATAGCGGCGACCTATCATATAAGATTAGCCGTCGTTTTTTATTTACTTCATTCTGATACTACGAGAAAAACATCACTATGTAACCGGAAATTTGACACGATTAGTAATGAAATTTAGTTAGTTCTGACCGATAAGTTTTGTTTATATTATTTACTGATACAAAGTAAAATCATCAAGTAAATTTATACTCAAGTGATAAATTCATCAACATTATTGGCGTAGTAGTAATGTACGATTTGGGACATAATCCGACTAAGCGTATAAATATCGGCTTAGTTGGTACGGGATATGCAGCAAAGCTACGGGCAGAAGCATTGCAGCAAGATGAAAGAGCAAATTTAGTAGCAGTTGCAGGCGCCGAAAACGCGCGTACCGAAGCATTTGCAGCGTCTTATCAAGCGCAAGCAATAGATTCATGGCAGCAACTGGTAGAGTCAACAGTTATAGATTTAATAATTGTATCGACGATAAACAGTGAGCATAGCGCAATAGTTCGTGCAGCGTTGGAGTCAGGAAAGCATGTTGTAGTTGAATACCCTTTAGCACTAAATGCTATCGAAGCTACTGAACTTATAGCTTTAGCTAAAGACAAAAATTTATTACTTCACGTTGAGCATATAGAACTTCTGGGTGGTTTACATCAAGCCATTAAAAAACACATATCAGAAGTTGGGCACGTATTCTATGTTCGCTATAACACTATCAAATCTCAGCATCCTGCTCCACGCAAATGGACTTATAACCATGATTTGTTTGGGTTTCCGCTTATGGGCGCCTTATCTAGGTTACATCGTTTTACAGATTTATTTGGCAAAGTTTTAACGGTAAATTGTCACCAGCGCTTCTGGCAAATTGAAGATGACTATTTCCAAGGTTGTTTTTGTGTTGCCCAACTTTCGTTTGAAAGCGGACTACTAGGGCAAGTTATTTACGCTAAAGGTGAAACTCTTTGGCAAAACGAACGTAAATTTGAAATTCACGGTGAACACGGGGGGATAATTTTTAACGAAGATACTGGTCAAATGATACGTCGTGACGGAACAGTACCTATTGAAACAATCAACCGTAAGGGATTATTTACAAAAGATACAAGTATGGTATTAGACCATCTCTTGACAGGCGCCGAACTATATGTAACTCCAGAACAAAGTTTATATACCATGAAAGTTGCCGATGCAGCTTTGCGTTCAGCACAAACAGGTTTAACAATGGTTGTAGATTGAATATCTCAGACAAACCTGGTTACTTCAAAAAACCAGGTTTCTTAGTTTGTTTTATTTCTTACGAGCATTAGTAACAACCAGTTCAAATTCCCAACCTGGGATTTCTTTAACAGATTCACTAATTTTAAGTAAAGAAAGTGAGCCATTAAGACTTAAACTTTTGCGTGAATGTACATTAGCAGCAACTACTTTCTCACCATTTTAGCTATCAAATCAAGCGAACAATCAGCTAATTTAGGTGGTAATTTATCAGCAGAAGGGTAAGTAAGTCGGCGTTAAAAAATCAACCTATATAACGAAGTGTAAAGCCCCAGAATACCTTAAAAATAGGTTATTCCATAGTTTTTACGAAACTAAACATACATTGCTTTTATAGTGCCGACTTACTTAGATGCAAACTGAGTAACCTTGTTCACGGTACTCTCGTGCTAGTTTGAACACTCGTTTATGTTCAAGATTATAGTCATTATAAAAAAGCGCAATTCTTAAAAAGAGAAAATACTAAAAGCTACAAATTTTATAAGTTATTTAATATTATTTAAAAAATATATTAAAAATTATAAAACATTGTAGAGACTAAACATGTTTAGTCTCTACCAAAACGGGTAATTAACCCAGAATGACAATTATTAAGGTAAACGAATATCAATAACAGTGGCATTAAAATTGTAATTAAAGCCCTCTAATTCAAAAGGCATACCGATTTTAACTTTACTATTACCAAGTACAGGGCCGCCATCGGTTAAATTAGCTTTACCCTCTAGGGTTAAAAGCATATCGGTGCTAAAGTTATTTTTTCTTGGGTCGAGTAATTCTTTGAGTGAACCATCAGGTTGAGGAACGCTGAGAGTCCGAGGTAGTTCCTGTACGGACTTAATTGCGATTTCCCCATAGGGTTGGTTACGGATAATGACTTTAGTTTTACCACCTTTACGAAAATCTTTCTCAACTAAGCGCTGTGGATCACGGACATTTAACCCTCGCACAACTAAGTCAACTTCGATAGGTACAGTTTTGCTGTTGACCTGGGCAACCGAACCTGTGGTGCCTGGAAAGAAAAATATACTAATAACCACTAATAAGATAACGAAGACGGCGCCGACATCAAGAAGGTTAAATTTGCCGAACAAGCGGCCTTTAGAATCTAAAATAGCCATAAAAAACTTCCTTTGAGAACGAGTAATCGATAATCGTGCGAAACAAAAATATTCAGTTCAGTTCTGTTAAGTCATGCGAAAGTCTATCACAAGAAACCGGGTTTCTTTATTGAAATATTGTAATAAAAACGACATTTTACATAGAAACCCGGTTTCTTTGAGTAATGTTAAACTCTACAACCTGCGTTTCGTCAAGCTCGTTAAGATACGAGCGCGAATATTCTTCAGGCTCGGTAGTAGCAACATACGTATCGTGTTGGCTAAAGTATGTGTAATAGGGTCTTTGATGCAACTTATTGGCTCAAGAAGCCGTCATATACCCTTACGTTCTATCAAAACACATCTAAGCCCGGAAGGTTATTGAGGTAATTTTTGGATGAATTGGCAATACAATTCTCGCAATTTCTTTTCTGTAAGGCGCCGCTTTATATACCCGCTAATCTCAGCAGCAGTCGCTTTGTCACTGTTTTTGGGTACGGTGCTTCCATCCCAAGCGCTGGACTTTCTACCACTGTTAATTCGCAGTGTACAAGTATTCCAGCTATCTAATATATCATCTCAGCAGGAATTTCAACTGGGTCAACAAATGAACCAGCAAATTCTGGGTGGTGAAGTTCGGCTTTCTCGTAATTCAGAAATTAATCGTTACGTTCAAAACATCGGTCAGCGTCTCGTTCCGTTTACTGACCGTCCAAATCTTAAATACACATTCCAAGTAGTTGATGAAGACAGTATTAATGCCTTCGCGACTACAGGAGGTTTTGTTTATGTTCACACAGGTTTGATTAAAGCAGCAGATAACGAAGCTGAATTAGCAAGCGTTATCGCGCATGAAATTGGACATATTGGTGGTAAACACCTACTTAGTCAAATGCGACAACAAGCCATTGCTAGTGGTATTGCAACCGCAGCAGGTGTAGACCGAAATCAAATTGTTGGCTTAGGTGTAAATCTTGCTCTTAATCTTCCTCGCAGTCGTCAAGATGAATTTGATGCTGATAGACGAGGTTTAAGAACTTTAGGTCGTGCGGGTTATGCTCAGTCCGCAATGGTTTCGTTTATGCAAAAACTTCAAAAAAACTCAAAAGGTTCAACTCCAGCTTTCTTGAGTACTCACCCTGGTGCTGGTGACCGTGTTGTTGCTCTCAGGCGCCTTATCGACACTCAACCTACTAATGCTAATGCTGGGTTAGATACAGCTACATATCGAGCTAATACTCGTTCGTTACGATAATTGGTCAAAATCTAATCAAAATTAAACTATTAAGCTCGGCGCTTTGACGGATGAGTGTATCTCATATCGTTAGGATTGACATGCACGACTAATTCTTCCATCGGTAAAACGCGCTTTATTTTCTTGAGTACATTAACTTGATATGCTATGCCGTTGGTGATGTCTAAGCCAGTTAACCAACCACTACGAGGATGATAAGCGCCTGTGTCAATATCAAGCCAGCCTCTACCCTGAGCTAATTGACCAGGCGCCACACCGGGCATAGTAAAAGTAATAGTATGACCAATAATAATTAGCTTGTCAGGGAAATAGGGCTTTTGAATACTATGAAATTCATCACGTATCCAACATAGCTGTTCATCAGTTTGATCTTCTAAAGGCATAGAAGGGTCAACACCAGCATGAACAAGCAAAACATCTCCTAAATCTATGTGTGTAGGCAAACTAGAAAACCACTCTACATGCTCGAAAGGCACAATCCCTTGCTGGTAAGAAGCTACCGTGGCTTGACCTCCACTGTATAACCACGCTTGTACTACTGGCGCCGGATTACGTCCTTGTGTCAAGATATTAACCAGCATTTGCTCGTGGTTGCCGAGCAAACAATGGTACTCATTTTGCATCACAAAAGACACGACCTCAGCACTTTGAGGACCACGGTCAATTAAATCTCCAAGAAAATAAATTGAATCATCAGAAGTTGGAGAAATAGCATCCATTAGCGTCATCAGTCCCTTATAGTGACCGTGAACATCCCCAATCACAATTCTACGGTGGCTTTCGGCGCTCATCACTTTTAACTTTTTAATATTTACCAACTAATATTTTTTATCTATCTAATTATTCTTGGCTACACCCCTTGTGAGTGATTTTCAGGAAAAAACAGTAAAAATTACTGCATGTCTCTTCAACCGTACTCAATTGTAACTCTAATCGCTTACCTCAAAGAGTATAGTTGATGAGATACCCACTAATTTCTAGTATGACTCAAACACAAAGCTTAAATATGTCTAGTATAATTTAAACCTGCACACTACGATTGGTATATTACTTAGTACCCTTAATGTCGCTACGCTGCATAAACCGGGTTTCTACCCAAATTCGTAATTTTATTACAAGATATCCTAAAGAAACCCGGTTTCTCGGTTTCCATAGAAAACAACGATGGAGTATTACCCATGTCAGAAATTACCATAGAAGTGAGTTCTCGAATATGCCAGCATATGAACGACGACCACAGCAACGCGATACTTCTCTATGCTCAAGCTTTTGGTGGTTTAAAAGAAGCGCAAGCTGCTCAAATGCAAGCAATAGATGCCACGGGAATGGATATTAACGCTCAAGTTAACGGCGAGAATGTACCTATACGTATAAATTTTGACCATACTCTTCAAGATTCTGAAGATGCTCACCACACATTAATTGCAATGGTAAAGCAAGCGCGTCAAAGCTAGCTGAAGTTTTGGGAGTAAAATCAACTCATACTCCCACCCAATATTTTTCTTTTATCTAAAATCTCAAACTTAAAATTAATGGACAGACGTTCTTTTTTAATTGGTACTGGTGCAATATCCTCGCAGTTGCTCATAGGATGTTCTGATAATAAGACTAGATTAACTGTAGAGTTATTAAAAAATTCACTTCCTGCTCAGGTAGTTGATGAATTTCGTCGCACTTTAAAATCGAATACAGATATTAATATCGCGCTGGTCGAGCAATTTCAAGATGTATTTAATAAGCTTGAAGCTTGGCAAAAACCTACTCAGCCAAAAAAAGATTTATTTGGATGGTTTCGGCGCCTATCGTTTGGGAATTCAGGTAATGAAAATAAAATTTCGATTGATTTACTGACTTTAGGTGATTATTGGCTGAGAGCCGCAATAGAAAAAAAATTAATTCAACCGATAGATGTAAGTAAAGTTCAACAGTGGTCAGTTTTGCCCAAACAATACAAAGAACTAGTCACGCGCAACGATAAAGGATTTGTAGACCCACAGGGTAAAATTTGGGGCGCCCCTTACCGTTGGGGAAATACAGTTATTGTTTACCGTCGCGATAAATTTGAGGAAAAAAAGTGGGCGCCAATCAAAGACTGGGCTGATTTATGGCGCCCAGAATTACGCGACCGAATTTCATTATTAAATCATCCACGTGAAGTTATTGGTTTAGTTTTAAAAAGATTGAATAAATCTTATAATGAAACAGATTTAAAATCTGTCACCGAATTAGAAAGCGAATTGAAAAAGTTAAACCAACAAGTTAAATTTTACGGTTCGACTCAATATATAGAACCTTTATTAATGGGTGACACATTAGCCGCAGTTGGCTGGTCACAAGATATATTACCAGCCCTTGCTAACTATCGAGACCTTGCAGTGATTGTACCACAGTCTGGCACTGCCCAATCAGTAGACTTATGGGTTAGTCCCAGTGGGCGCCAAAGCCAACAAGAACTTTTAACACAATGGATTAATTTCTTATGGCAACCAAAAATAGCTAGACAAATAGCAACACGTACTCGAACTCACTCACCAATACCTGTAAAAATAGAAACATCAGAAATCGCAAAACAATTGCGTAGCTCATTAATAATAAGCCAAAATATCCTCGATAAAAGTGAATTTATACTTCCTTTGCCAGTCGAAGTAGAACAGCAGTATATTAATTTATTTGAAACAATGAAAAAATCTTAAATTTATCATTAATTAATCATTAATTAAACAGGTGTTGAGGGACGTATCCGAAAACGGTTTTGATTATTCATGTTAATTCGACAATTTGCAGGAGTTGCCGTAAAATTACAAGTGTAAGTTCCAAGAATTTCTTGCTGATAATTAAAAACTCGAATATTATAACCGTGACTGCGTGCATCATAACCTAAACGATTTATAAACTGGTAGCGTTCAAGATAATCAAGAACACTCCAAACTTGCTGATTCACAATTAAATCAACACGCGCAGAAGTTTGTGTAGTTGCAGGGTAAGCTATCCAATTATCAAGTAATTTAGTCTCCGAATTTTCTTTTGCCCACCACAAACTAGGAACTGTTGATTTATCTTGATTAAAGGTATTAGCTGTAGTGACACCTACAGGATTTTTCAGCATATTTAAATCTAAAGGCAAATTTGAAGGCTTGACGACCGCTAATGTTTGTGCATGGGCAGGTGGATGTAAGTAATTGGGAATAGAACTTAATAAAATACCAGTAAAAGTAGCTACAGATAGTTTAAAAAATGCCACACTAGAGTTACTCATCGACAGCATAAGTTGTTCAGCTTAAAATTTTTCTATATAGATTTACAATCAAATCGCCTCAAAACAGCGCTTTCTTCCATCAATTTTGCACCCCAATGTGACACCGACGAGGCGCCTGTGTTACAAGTACTAGTCACCAACTACAAATCATAGGTTCCCAAACGGATTCTCGTGGGCATCTGATAAAATTAAAATGAAGTAAAAGTTTTGTAAAGGAGTGTTAAGATATGGGCGGCGAATTATTTGCAGCAGCGATATTACCCTTTGGTTTGATTTTCTTAGGTTGGGGTCTTGGTCAAGCACTGCTAAAAATCCAAGGAGCAGAAGAGGAATAACAGTAGAGACGCGATTAATCGCGTCTCTACGAAGTTAAGAGTTAGGAGTTGAGAATAGACACTCATAATTCATAACTCATAACTCATAACTCATAACTCAGCACTCAGCACTCTTCTTGGTCAAAAAAGTTGCCATTTTATGTTAAAGCCCTTACATTCTGATAAGATTCTATTAATAAAGCTTAAAGTTTCGTAACAAACCCTGATGACATTACTAATCGTCGGTGCCACTGGCACCTTGGGAAGACAAGTGGCTCGTCGTGCTATCGATGAGGGGTATAAGGTGCGCTGTCTAGTCAGAAGTGCTAAAAGAGCGGCATTCCTTAGAGAATGGGGCGCCGAGTTAGTGGGGGGAGATTTATGCTACCCTGAGACCGTACAACGTGCCTTAGAAGGTGTGACCGCTGTAATTGATGCTGCAACTGCCCGTCCAACTGATTCGTTAAGCATCAAGCAAATTGACTGGGATAGCAAAGTCGCATTAATTCAAGCAGCTAACAAAGCTTGTGTAGAAAGATTTATTACATTTTCGATTTTAAACGCCGATAAGTACCCAGATGTACCGCTAATGGAAATTAAGCGATGTACAGAATTATATTTAGCTGAGTCTGGTTTAAATTATACGGTGCTGCAACTTGCTGGCTTTATGCAAGGTTTAATCGGTCAGTATGGAATACCTATTTTAGAAGGTCAACCCGTTTGGGTAACAGGAGCGTCATCACCTGTTGCTTATATGGATACACAAGATATAGCAAAATTCGCAGTCCGAGCTTTACAACTTCCAGAAACTTCTAAGAAAGCATTTCCGGTAGTTGGAACTCGTGCGTGGAGTGCTGAAGAAATTATTAGTGTATGTGAACGTCTTTCTGGTAAAACTGCGCGTGTTACCCGAATGCCAATAAATCTTTTACGTACAGTACGTGGTGGCTTGCGATTTTTTCAGTGGGGATGGAATGTTTCTGACCGCTTGGCATTTACAGAAGTACTTGCTAGTGGTAAGCCTCTTGATGCTTCAATGGATGAAGTCTATAAAGTCTTTGGATTTGACGTAAGCGAGACCACAACGCTGGAAAGCTATTTCCAAGAATACTTTAACCGCATTATGAAGAAGCTTAAAGAGCTTGATTACGAGAAAAATAAATCTAAGAATAAAAAACAGCAACCAAAACGAACACCATTTAAAAAAGCTAATACTCAATAGTCAATAGTCAATCGTTTAGGACTAGGATGACTTTTTGCTCAAAAATGTGCAACGATTAACATAATAAAAAGCGTCTTGTGAAAAGTTTGGATATTTGAGTGTGCCCAAAGCAGGCATTATTTACAACGACATTAAGCCGATAGCAGAGCGTGTTGCTATCGAGGTTAAAGACAAACTGACCGCTGCTGGTTGGGAGGTTCAACTCGCAACTGGTGTTGGTGGCATGTTGGGCTATGCTACTCCCGATAGTCCTGTTTGTCATACCCCTATTTCCGGTCTTATACCCCCTGGTTTTGACTCTGAAATGAAGTTTGTGGTGGTTTTGGGGGGAGATGGAACGGTATTGGCGGCATCACGGCAGGTTGCCCCTTGTGGTATTCCGCTGTTAGCCATCAACACTGGTCATATGGGGTTTCTCACTGAAACTTACCTGAATAAGTTGCCTCAAGCTATAGATACTATGCTTGCAGGTGATTATGATATTGAAGAACGAACAATGCTCGCGGTCAAAGTCTTCCGTAAAGAAAATGTTGTTTGGGAAGCGCTTTGTCTGAATGAAATGGTTTTACATCGAGAACCCCTAACTTCGATGTGTCATTTTGAGGTTGTTGTTGGGCGCCATGCTCCGGTAGATATTGCTGCTGATGGGGTAATTGTTTCTACTCCTACAGGTTCTACAGCATATTCTTTAAGCGCTGGTGGTCCTGTAATTATACCTAGTGTACCTGTACTACAATTAGTCCCAATTTGTCCACACTCGCTGGCATCAAGAGCATTAGTTTTCCCAAATACCGACCCGGTAAATATTTACCCAGTAAATACACCGCGTTTAGTTATGGTCGTTGATGGGAATGCTGGTTTTTATGTTTTACCAGAGGATAGGGTTTATTTAGAGCGTTCAGAATATGGCGCCAAGTTTATTCGTCTACAAAGACACGAGTTTTTCCGAATTTTGCGAGAAAAGCTAGGTTGGGGACTACCCCACATAGCTAAACCAAGTTCGGTAGAGTTACCTTGATAAGGGTTGTAGCCTGGGGTTAAAACCCCAGGAACAGTTTTATTATCATTTTTATTTGTTGCCTCTTTTAATCAAAAATTAAAATAAGATATAAAATTTATCAAAATAGCGAATGGAATCGTGGATACTTATACGTACTCCCACGTATAATCGTATGTTGCAAAATTGATTCAATTGTTTAATTTTTCAACATCGAACTCATAACTCATAACTCCTAACTTTATAAATATGACGCTTGCTCACAATCCTTGTGTTTTAGTGATTGAAAGCGATGAAAGCTTGGCAAATCAACTTTCGTGTGATTTAAAAGAAGCTGGTTATGAACCAGTTGTCGCACATGATGCTGGATGCGGGTTGCGATATAGTCGTGAACGTGAACCAGCTTTAATTGTTGTTGACCGAATGCTTTCAGGTGAATCTGGACTTTCACTATGTAAAAGTATTCGTGGTTCCGGTACTCGCTCACCAATGCTGATACTAATGGCACGCGATACCGTTGATGACCGTGTTGCTTGTCTTGAGGCAGGTGCTGATGATTACTTTTTGAAACCTTATCGCTCTGAAGATTTTTTAAATTTAATTCGTCTGTACTTAAAACCAGATCTAGATAGTACTGAACAGCTACGCTTTGGTGACTTAGTACTTGACATCGCGACTCGTCGCGCTATTTATAGTGGACGCAATATTGATTTGACGATGAAAGAATTTGAACTTTTGAAGTTTTTAATGGAACATCCCCGCGAAGTCTTAACGCGCGAGCAAATTCTTGAAAATGTTTGGGGCTACGATTTTATGGGTGAGTCTAATGTTATAGAAGTCTACATCCGCTATTTGCGTCTCAAAATTGAGGATGAAGGTCAAAAGCGCTTAATCCAAACTGTGCGTGGTGTTGGTTACGTGTTAAGGGATACTTGAAAACTTCTGGCTAATAAGGAATAATACTTAAGTAGTATCCAAGAGATACTCGTTTTAAAATTCTCATAAAAAATTTAGACTTTAATTACCAATAAACGCTAACAAAGATGTAGAATCGAGGTTTAAAATCTCAGAATACTCAACCATGTTACGTTTGTTACACTTGTCTCCGATTATTTTGAGTATTTGGCTAATGGGGTGTTCAGCATCTACAACGGCTAAAACTCCTACACAGGCACCAACTTCGTTATCAAATGCTCAAGTGACACAAAACACCAATAGAGGGCAGCAATTACCTATATCGGCTGTGGCTGTTCTGCCAAGTGGCGCCAAAATCGAATTAGAAGTTGCTAAAACACCAGAGCAACAACAGATGGGGTTAATGTATCGACCAGCATTACCTGATAACCGAGGTATGTTGTTTGAATTTGCTTCACCTCAACCAGTTAGCTTTTGGATGAAAAATGTACCAGTGAAATTAGATATGGTTTTCATTCATCGAGGTGTTGTCGAGTATATTACAGACTCCGCTCCTCCTTGTGCTGCAGAACCCTGTCCAACGTATGGTCCCAATAAATTAATCGACCAGGTAATAGAACTGCGTGCAGGTAGAGCAGCTGAACTCAAGCTCAAAGTTGGCAACCGTATAAAAATACAACCTATCAGCACAAGTGGCAAATCCACTGCTGGCTAAAAATACTTGGTTAAAAATGCTTCTTTACACATAGAGTAAATGCTGATATAAATATGTAACCGACATGGCTTGAAACCCTGTCTGGGAAAAGATAACATGAAATACTTCTTCAAAACAGTTACTCTTTAGTTGTAAAAAAGTTTATTTTGGCGATAAGATTTGTTATACTGCTTGTCATTCAAAACCAGCACCGCAAGTTGAAGGTAAAATCTTAAACTTTGAGTATCAAAAGATATTCCTTTAGATGCAAGAGTTAGAAGACCTTAATGATGCAATATAGGCAAATTAAAGTTTTGATACAGCGGGATTTAACGAGTTAAATGACCAATATAGGTATATTTACTCACGCTAATAAAATACATCAAAATAACGCCAAGAAAATTTTTGGTTAAATTTTACCAGTCTTGACATCAAAGAACTTATTGTTTGCTGATTCAAAGCTATTTTGTGAAAAACGTAGAGACGATTGTGTAGTGACAGATGAAATACTGGCAACTAGGCAATTAATATTTACTCACTAGTATATGGCAATACACACTACCCAAGGAGGTGAGAAAAAAATGTCACCATCAACATATTCCGGACTAATTGACTTTTTACAAGAGGACTTGGCAATTTCTTCAGCATCAATAGCTGTTGCACTTCGTCGTAGTCAACAAGACCCAGGACCGTTGCCAATGATTTTGTGGCAATATGGGCTAATTACGCTAGACCAGTTAGAGCGAATTTACGATTGGCTAGAAACGTCAGCATAAAAACCATACCAGATATAAATAGAGAATTATTGTTGTATCGGTAACAAATCTTGATAATGTAATAAAACTACTCAAATTTACAATATTTAAGTGCTGTGAGTATTAAGAATTATTACTGAGTGAATTTGCAGGCATTCAGAGGATTAAAGCTTATGTCAAACAAACTCAGGCAGTGGCAAATATTGATAGATGGTATAGACGATAGTAAGATTGAATGTATTTGGAGTCCTAAAGATAAAAAACACAAGTGGCGGGTTAATTGTTTAACCCGCTTTTGAGTGTAGTATTATTTAATGTTTGTTTATCAGCGGTCTGCTAAAGAAGTTGTATTGACGTGATTAATTGACCAACGGTGGTCTATCTCCATCGCAGAAAACTGGCAAATTTCTTCTAGGTGCTTCTGTTGGACAGCTGCTTTGCGAAGAGTAATAATAAGCTGGTTAACCTGCTGCCGCAGTGCCGGGTTTTGATTTACTGCTGACATTGTTTGCCGTTCTAGCAGTTGTAGCAGCAGTTCGTAATGAACAGGTGAAGGCAGAGGAATTTGATCCATGAAGTTTGATTCGCAATATTAAATATGGGGTATTAAGTCAGCAGAACGAGTAGGGTACTATTTGGAATTGTGACACAGAGAACAAGTTTTTGGGTAAAGTTCCTATTTTGTTGGTAATGAAGATTTGGCAAAGAGACTTTGAATTGCAGCTTCAGGTTGAGGGTGTTTAACCAGAGATTCACCGATGAGGACAGCAGCAGCACCAGCAGATGTCACGACATTTAAGTCATCGCGTGTATGAAGTCCTGATTCGCTAACCACCAAAATGTTACGTTCCTTTAACTGTTGACTTCTTTCGGAGAGTAATTTGCAGGTTGTTTGTAAATCTACGGAAAAATCTTCTAAATTCCGATTATTGATTCCAACTAAACAAACTCCATCTAATGCTAGTACACGGTCAAGTTCTTCTAAAGTGTGAACTTCAATTAAGGCAGCCATTTTAAGGGCCGCCGCAATCTTAACAAAATACTGTAAATCTTGGTCGCTTAAAATTGCGGCAATTAATAAAACTGCATCGGCGCCTTTAACACGTGCTAAGTACATTTGGTAAGGATAAATTACAAATTCCTTACACAGTAACGGTAAATCTACGGCAGTACGAATAACAGCTAAATTATCAAAACTACCTTGAAAAAACTTTTGGTCAGTAAGTACAGATAGACAAGAGGCGCCTGCACGTTGATACTGTTGCGCTATTTCTACAGGGTCAAAATCTTCTCGGATTACACCTTTACTAGGAGAAGCTTTTTTAACTTCGGCAATTAATGCTGGGTTTGTTTTACCATCACGAAGCGCAGCGACAAAATCACGTGTTGGGGGTGCAGTCATTGCTTGCTTTTGCAACTCACGCAACGGCACTTTTTCGCGAAGCATTTCCACTTCAGCTTCCTTATGCCAAACTATTTCCTCTAAAATATTACTTGGTTCAGTATCTGATAAAGCTGTTCGATACTGCAATATAGACACTTTGACCGCTGGGTTAGGATTAATACGACGGATTTGCATAACAAAAATTAGGAGTAGGGTGCGTGACGCTATAAACAATTCTCAAACGAAATGAATAATTTGCTAGCGTCACGCACCAACGAGAGGTAGTGACGCTAATAGTGACTTATAACTCTTGCCGGTGCGTGACGCTACTAGATAATTAGCTTCGTTTTAAGATTGTTAGTAGCGTCACGCACCCTACGCGACTGCGCGTTTATAAGCTTCGTCTAACACTTCGGAGAGTGTTGGGTGTGCGTGTACTAGGTAAGCCAGAGTGTGGACAGTTTGACGGTTAGCTATAGCTGCTGACGCTTCATGAATTAAGTCTGATGCGTGTAAGCCAAATATATGTACACCTAAAACTTCGCCTGTGTCTTTACGATATATTACTTTTGCCATACCGTCGGCTTCACCTTCCGCTAACGCTTTAGAATTGCCTTTGTAGTAACTTTTAGCAACTCCAACTTCAAAACCGAGTTCTTTACCCATATCACGTGCGGCAGTTTCAGTTTTACCTACATAACTTACTTCTGGATGGGTAAATGCTGCTGCTGGAATGCTTTCGTAATCAATTTGCTTAGTTCTACCGCAAATATTTTCAACCGCGATAATACCTTGGGCTGAAGCTGCGTGCGCTAACATCATTTTGCCCGTCGCGTCTCCAATTGCCCACAAATGTGGTACAACTTCACCACTGCTAAGAACAGCCATACTGTCGTTAACTGGAATATAATTACGACGGTCAAGCTCGGCGCCTACTGATTCTAATCCAAGATTTTGAGTTGCGGGAATTCTTCCTGTAGCCACCAAACAAGCATCAACTTCAATAACATCAACATCTTCTTTGGTTTTGAAATTGGCTAATTCAATTACCACGGGTGAACCAGGAATGACACGCTTGGCATATATTCCAACATGAGTTTCAATATCGCGAGGAGTAATTAAAACTCGTTCGGCAAGCTTGGCAATATCTCTATCGAACCCAGGCATTAACTGGTCTAGCGCTTCTATCATTGTGATTTCACAACCAAGCGCTGAGTATACATCAGAAAATTCTAACCCAATGTAACCACTACCAATAATTGCCACCCAATCAGGAAGTGTTTCTAACTTCACACCTTGGTCGCTAGTAAAAACTGTTTTTCCGTCAACTTCGATACCAGGAGGCACAAAAGGAATAGAGCCAGGTGAAAGAATAATATCTTTTGCTGTAAAAGTTTTTTCTCCGGAATCTGTACTAACGCTAACTTTTTGACTACCTACTAGTTTACCCCAGCCTCGGATAATATTAACTCCAAGTCGTTTTAAACTATTCGTCAAGTCTCCTTGGATTTTAGAGACAAGGTTATTTGCATGATTAGCAATATCCTCTCTTGAGAACTGGACGTTGCTAATTTGAATGCCCAAAGTTTTTAGGTGGTGGGCATTACGCAACTCACGTACTTTTCCAGATGCTGCCAGCAGTGCTTTTGAAGGAATACAACCACGGTTTACACAGGTTCCACCCATATCATTCGCTTCAATAATCGCTGTCTTTAAGCCACAACTAACGGCGTGGAGTGCTGCACCATGTCCACCTACTCCGGCGCCGATAATCACTAAGTCGTAATCAAATCCGTCACTCACGTTAATATACCCCGTGCGAAAGCCCTATATTTTCTTAACTGAATTCAGCAACCAGTTTATTGTACAACTGCTACCAGCTCTCAATTTTAGGCTGTCGCAAAACCTTTCTTTATGACTTTAGCTACCAACGCAATGAATAAATTTATGCTTGTAACCAACTTATAGTAGCATAAATAACTCCCATTTTAAGATGTTGATATGTTTATGGCTAACTATGACAACCAATTATAAATTATCTCTCAGTAATTTATATGTAACAAAATTCAAATTTTTATTAAATAAATGTGTATAAACACTCACAATGATTTCACAAATACTCATACTACATTTGTAGTAAAAAGTAATCAGGATAGGCGCCGCTTTATTAAGTGTCCCTAGCAGACAACATTAAGTATGTACTGTTGTTATAAAATACAAAACCACAGCAGTAGCTACTTACTAGGGTGCTTGAAGAAACTTGATAGTTTATAAGCGTGCAAAGCCAATGATTCAGCAGCACACAGAGGAACTTGCCAAGCAAGGGGATGTCAACGCAATTGAAGCTTTGATAAATGAATTGATTGAACCGAGGGGAATTAAAGCAAAAGTTGGAGTAAAAGACAGTTGTTTGTATGTTGCTTGTCTGGGAGCAGAAATACCAGAAAGGCAAGCTCTAGTAAGATGTATTAGTAAAAGGATACTCAAGCTAGGTATAAAGTCGCTACAAAGCGCCAAGATTTATGCTGCACAGTGGGGTCAAAACCTTCCTGTTTGGCAACAAGAAATTCCACTTAACCCACTTCGTTTAGATTTGAACAACTACGCTTCACCAAAGGCGCCTGTAAATCCTCAGCCAGCGAAACAACTGAGTGTAGGTAGGCACAAAGTTCAAATATCTTCCAAAGGTATTATAGTTAGCAAAGGTCAACAAAAAGAGATTGAATATCATTCGCAGTGCCTTGTTATGCTGCCGCGTCCTTTACCCAATTTAATTGGACGATTATCACAAATAAAAGGCGCTTTAGCATCGTTAGAGACCAATCAATCTATCGAATTTTATGGTTCAGAAGGATTAGGCAAATCGGCATTATTGAGGCATCTATTATACTTTATCCGCAAAAATTCAATTTTTACCGATGGTGCAGTTTGGTTTGGTAATGCTTATCATTCGCGAGGCGACTTACTACAACATCTATTTGAACTTTTCCACGAAAGCGACACAACATATAAACCAACGTATTTAGAAACTCGCCGATTTCTTCACAATAAAAAGCTTTTAATCTTTTTAGATGACGTAAACTTAACGTCAGAAGACATTCAGCAACTAGAATTAATATTACCTGATAGCCGCTTTATAGTAGCATCATCAAGTCAAAAGCTGTCTTCTAGTTCTTCTACAGAATTATCAGGATTGTCCAAACGTGATAGCATAGCATTTATCACGCAGAAACTACATCAATCAATTAGTGCAGAAGAAATAGTGACAGTAGAAGCACTAGCTAATTTGCTTTCAGGACATCCATATATGATGCAGCTTGCTGTAAATTGCATCAACAAAAATGTGTGTACACTGAGTGAGTTGGTATTAAAGATACAACCACCTGAAAGCAGTCTAAAATTGATTAAGCAAATTTTGGAGGTATTATCAACAGAGCATCAAAATATTTTAGCGACGTTAGCAACGGTTGATGGAGTTAGATTATCAAGGGTGCAAATCGAAGCTTTAAGCGAAGCTAACGATACATCAGAAATATTAGCAAGCTTACTAGATTGGAATTTAATTGATACAGAGTTTAGTCGATATTCTCTAAATCAAACTCTTGTACTAGCATTAAAGCAAGAGCTAGTTTTAACCTCATTTTACGAACGTGTACTCTCTAACTTTATAACTTGGGCAGAAAAATATCCTGAATTTGTAAGCTTGGGTACTCCCAATGCTTTAATACCTATTCTTACCTGGGCAACTCAAACAGAACGCTACTCGAACATTTTACGTTTAGTAAAAGCTGCTGAAGCTCCCTTATTCTTGAGTAAACGTTGGGGATTGTGGGAACAAGTATTAAAATACGGTAACATCGCTGCAATTGCTTTAAACGACAAACAGAACGAAGCTTGGATGCTGCACCAACTAGGAAGCATAGCTTTGTGCTTAGATGATACGAGTGTAGAAGCGCACAAATACTTAACAAGTGCGTTAAAAATCCGTGAATCTTTGAATTTAGCAGATGAAGTTGCAGCTACTAGTCAGAATTTGAAACTAGTAAAAATTTCTTCACCTGAACTAGATGAAATAACACAATACCGAATTAACCACACGCAAACTAATACCAAATTACAATTTTTAGCTATTGCATTAATACCACTATTGTGTTCAACCTTAGCCGGATTACTCGCTTGGTATGTCGTATCACATTTAATCACATCACCTGCACCAAGTGGCGCCTCTAAGCAACCACAAGAATTGACGAACGTATCAACATTTAAGATTAGCACCAGCGATTTAAACTTTGGCAAACAGCGAGTAAACACAGAAAGTGAAACTGAAACAGTAACAATTACCAACGATAGCTCGGTATCAATGCGAATCGCCGAAATTGAAACAACAGGCAAACAAGGAGATTTTGATATTACTAACAGCACTTGTGCAACCGCAATACCGCCCAAACAAAGGTGTAATATATCAATAGTATTTGCTCCTATCGAAATTGGTGAACATCGCGCAAGCTTACAATTAACCGACAGTAACGGCAAAACATTACAGCAAATAATCATGAAGGGAATGGCAATATCAGCCATTCAACCAACATACGATATTCCAGTGGCGCCTTCCCCTAAAACTCAAACACCCTTACCACTCTCAAAACCAAAACTCATATCACCTCAAACACCCAAAATAATTAACAATCAATACCGCATGGACACTCCATACACTGCACCAACACCAATTCAAACTCCCCAACAACCTATCGAACCACCACAAGCAACACAAACAGAACAACCAACTCCCACAATAACCGAATCACCCGAAGTATTTCCGACCATCGAAACAACACCCGAACCCACAGAAACACCAACACAAGCAAACTAACCAGCAAATAAATTTGTGGCACAGGCCAAAAAGCCTGTGCAGTACATGTGCATTAAGATACACTAGGGTCATCAGACTGTTTAATTTTCTTCAACAAACCTTCAATGCGGTTAACTCGGTCATTACGATTTTGTGACTTAAATATATTCAAAGCCTTATTAAGTAAAGCCACCGCTTCATCACGTTTATTGAGTTGAAGTTGCACTTGTCCCATATACATAAGTGCATCACCATATTGGGGATTAATTTCCAACGCCTTACGAAATTGCGCCAAAGCATCATCCCATCGTTCTTGGTTAGCATACACCAAACCAATACCATTATAAGCAAGGGCATAGCGCGGATTCAGTTTAACCGCTTCAGTAAAAGATACAAGCGCATCTTCTGGCTTCTCCTGTAAATACAACGCATTACCGAGTTGGAAATGGGCGAAAGCATCCTTGGGAAACTTCTTAACTAGCTGACGTAGAGTTTGTTCAGCGCCAGTAAAGTCACGTTGACCCAAAAGGGAATTAGCCTTTTGAATTAATTCAGTCCTTTCAGCTTTTTCACGTTCCGAGAATTGAGCAAGCACCTGTGATGGCGCCATCACAGTCACAATAGTAGGTAGCACACAGTAAAACGGTAGAAATCCAGATATAATAAGGCTCTTGAGCTTCATAACACTCAATTTATTTACGGGTTTTTCCCTATCATAGTTTTATTCTCGTCCTACATGAGCCTTACTTGTGTCACTTATCACTCATATCCACTTATTCCTTAAACCAAATAGCACTTACCCAATTGGCACATAAAACGTAGGGTGGAATGGCGCTTACTTAACGTAATTAATGGTGCGTGAAAGCACTGTATTTTGCGTTACATTGATTGATAGTAATAGCTTTCACGCACCCTACCCGATTTTATTGGCGCCTCCAAATGCGTGAAATAGCGACATTCAAACGTAGGGTGCGTGACTTATTCCTTAAACCAAATAGCACTTACCCAATTGGCACATAAAACGTAGGGTGCGTGACGAAGCCGAAAAAACTTCAACGTAGTTACAATACTTATAGCGTCACGCACCTGATTATGATTAATTATGACTTTACAATAAAAACCAGAAGTTTCTACGCTTGCAAATTGCATCATGGTTACAAACAGGCGCCAAGAGTATATTTCTCCCGAACAATATCTAGAAGGTGAGAAAATTAGCGAAATAAAACATGAGTATATTGATGGAGAAGTTTATGCAATAGCAGGGGCGAGTGACCCCCATACCACTATTGCTTTAAACCTGGCCACAATGCTGCGAATAAATCTACGGGGTAGCGGTTGTCGTGTATTTATGTCCGATATGAAAGCGCAAGTGCATAAAAGAAGTCGTTACTACTACCCAGATGTAATGGTAACTTGTGATGCACGAGATAGAGATTCTGAATACTCAAAATCTCATTCGTGCTTAATTATTGAAGTATTATCAGATGGTACTGAGGCAAAAGATAGAGGTATAAAATTTAAAGATTATCGTTGTTCACCTTTTTTACAAGAGTATGTGCTGGTTTCTCAAGACACAATGAACGTTGATATCTTCCGTCGCAATGAAAAAGGGCGTTGGGAATTATTTTTTTTGTAGAAGGCGAAGAAATAGAGTTTACAAGTGTTAATTTTAAGTGCGATATAGCTGATATTTATGAAGATGTAACATTGGTTAAAACTGATGATGTCGAGACACTTTAAAGAAAAATAGGCAATATAAAAACATGGTACCCGCAATTTTAAATCAGGGAGGCGGTAAATGGGCATTTGAAAAGTTAGCTAATACCCTTTCAGAATCATTGTGGGTAGATGTCAAAGATAATTTTGGAGATATGAATTATATCTTAGCCCTTGAAAAAGAACAAGCTAATGATATAAATAGCTTTATTCCTATAAAATCAATAAAAATAGCATCAGATAAGAGAAAAATTGCAGAAAGGTTTAATGCTTATGATGTTAACCGACCTAAAACTTTCATTGCTCATAATGAAACAGATATTGAATTAATTTTATTAGAATACCCTCAAATCCAATGGATACTAAAATATCCAATAGGGTGTGGCGGAATAAACCATAGATTCATTGATAATATAAGCCAACTACCCAAGAATTGGGAAAAGCCATTTCTTATTCAAGAGTTTGTGGAATCAGAAATACCTGAAGTATATAGATTATATTGTGTAGATAGTGAAATATTTGGTTTTAATGCAAGGAGATTCAAAGATAAAAATATTAAATCTCCTTGGGTATCCCATGCACAGGGTGCAGTATATGTATATAATGAAAGTCCTGATATAAAAGCAGAAGAAGTAGCCAAGATGGCTTTGATATCAACAGGTTTATATTATAGTTTCGGCGCCGTTGACCTATTAAAAGATAAACAAGGAAAATGGTATGCCTTAGAAGTTGGCACAGATGGAATATACAATTATGTAGACCGCGATGTCGAAAATGAAAAATTATATGATGACATTAATGAGAGGTTAGCAAAGGCTTTTTGGAAAAAGATTGGTATTCCCCCTTGGGGTAAAACTTGGAAGTATAGGAATTAATTATACTGCAAACAGAGCAACTGCATCACATACTTTTTACGCATTAAAAGACCAGATTTTGTTTTAGCAATCCAACGTCTCATTTCATGCAGCCTTGATGCTAGATTGGGGTAAACGGGTTGGGCTTGGTTAATCAGTTTTACTAGCTCAAGCTTTATATTGTCGGGGCTTTGCACTATCTATATACCTACTTCTGTACTACTAACAGAAATAATAATATTATTCAAGTGTCCTATAGTAAAGGGCGGGCAAGGATGCCCACCCCACAAGATTATAGATAAAAATCTATTCATGTGCGTTCACGCAGTGTTCCGCAGGAAAGCAAAATCTAAAATCCAAAATCCAAAATTCTAGGCGCCTTCGCGCAATTTATCAAGAACGCTTCTATCTTCGAGTGTTGAAGTATCTCCAGAAACTTCTTGACCTGCGGCTAAATTTCTTAGTAGGCGCCGCATAATTTTACCAGAACGAGTTTTTGGTAAAGCGTCGGTAAAACGAATTTCACCTGGACGCGCGATGGCGCCAATTTCTTGAACTACGTGTTGTTTAAGTTCTTTAATTAGTGCTTCGCTGCCTTGATGAGTTCCTTCTAAAGTAACAAAAGCTACTACTTCTTCGCCTTTTAATTCATCAGGTTTACCAACAACAGCGGCTTCTGCTACTGCTGGGTGGGAAACTAACGCTGATTCTACTTCCATCGTACCTAGGCGGTGTCCTGATACATTTAACACGTCATCAACGCGACCCATGACCCAGAAGTAACCGTCTTCATCACGTCTGGCGCCATCACCTGCAAAATATGTGTATTTACCATCAGTAGGAGGAATATGTTCCCAGTAAGTACGACGGAAGCGGTCGGGGTCGCCGTATACTGTACGCATCATACCAGGCCAGGGATAACGAACGGCAAGATAACCACCTTCGTTTTCTGGTACAGTATTGCCTTCTAAATCTACAATATCAGCAAGAATACCTGGGAAAGGACGAGTTGCTGAACCTGGTTTAGTTGAAATGGCGCCTGGTAGTGGAGTAATCATAATACCCCCTGTTTCGGTTTGCCACCAAGTATCAACAATTGGGCAACGTTCTCCACCAATAACTTTGTGATACCACATCCAAGCTTCGGGGTTAATTGGTTCGCCCACAGTACCGAGTAATCTTAACGATGACATATTACGCGCATTGGGGTGCTGTTCACCCATTTTAATAAACGCACGAATTGCAGTAGGCGCCGTATAAAAGACAGTAACACCGTATTTTTCAATTACATCCCAGAAGCAACCAGGATTTGATGTTCGTGGCGCCCCTTCATACATTACCGTTGTGGCGCCGTTAGAAAGTGGCCCGTAAACAATATAGCTGTGTCCAGTAATCCAACCTACGTCAGCAGTACACCAATATACATCGGTTTCTTGCAAATCGAATATCCATTTGGTGGTCATATGGGTATAGAGATTGTAGCCACCAGTGGTATGCACAACTCCTTTCGGTTTTCCTGTACTGCCAGAAGTGTATAAAACAAACAGCATATCTTCGCTGTCCATTGGTTCAGCAAAACAGTCAGCAGAAGCTTCTTTCTGTAATTCATGCCACCAATGGTCACGGTTCGGCGCCATGTTAACATCTTGAGCAGTACGCTTAACTACGAGTACATTTTCTACACTTGGACAGGCGCCGTTATCTAAAGCTTTATCAACTTGGTCTTTAAGAGCAACAACTGTATCTTTACGCCAACCACCATCGGCAGTAATTACTATCTTTGCTTGTGCGTCGTTAAGTCTATCGCGCAAAGCTTCGGCGCTGAAACCACCAAAAACAACACTATGAGGGGCGCCGATACGCGCACAAGCGAGCATTGCAATCGCCGCTTCGGGTATCATGGGCATGTAGATTCCAATTCTGTCACCTTTCTTGGCGCCTAAGCTTTTGAGAACATTGGCAAACTGACAAACTTCGCGATGTAGCTGTGCATAAGTGAGAGTACGCGAGTCACCAGGTTCACCTTCCCAAATAATCGCAGCTTTATTTTTGCGCCAGGTAGTAAGGTGTCTGTCAAGACAGTTGTAAGAAATATTAATTTTTCCATTTACAAACCACTTTGCAAACGGTGGTTGCCAATCAAGGACAGTATCCCATTTTTGAAACCAGTGTAATTCTTTTTCGGCTAACTTCGCCCAAAAGCTTTCAGGGTCAGCTTTTGCTTGGTCGTACAGCTTTTGGTACTCCTCTAAACTTTTAATATGTGCAGCTTGTGAAAACTCCGCACTGGGTGGGAATAAACGCTTTTCTTGAAGAATTGATTCTATCGTTGGTTGAGACATAGCGGTAAATACAAATTGGGTGTTGTTACTGTATTTTTAGCTCTTATTAGCAGCTAAATGCTTTGATTTTGATTAAGGAAAGCCTAAAAAGCAAGGTAAGTACAAATACAATCTTCAGTCAATGTACTTACCGTGCGGGAAAAAGAACGATTTTGTGTATTTGAATTAAATATGGTTCAGGTTATCCAATTTATGCAGGATAAATTGGTTTAGTAATTATACTTATTCTACGTGGTGATACAAACCGAAGGTTGGGTGAAGCGGCAGCGCAACCCAACAAAAACCAGTTGATATTGGGTTCCGTTCCTCCACCCAACCTACTACTGTTCCATCTAATTAATTTTGGAGGCATAATATTTACCACAGAGACGCAGAGGGCACAGAGGTCAGAGTATGGAAAACGTAAAAGCTCCAACTAGCAGTAGTTACCGTGACTATCTAATTTCTCGTCTCAAAAATTACGAACATGCGGCGGGTTACATCGCTGTCATGCTGGAATTAGACGAGGAAGGTTACGACCCTGTAATGTTTAGTTCTGCGCTTGAAGAAGTTGTAGAAGCGCGCGAGCAGTTAAATGATTTTTCACCCTTAGCACAAAAGTATTATCCGGCATTAGAAAAAGTAGTTGAGGCACGTAAGCAGCTAGGTGACTATTCCTTATCAGCACAGCAACATCATGGAAAACTTGATCAAATCCTTGCACAAACAGGTGGTGAGCAAATTTTGACTTTAATTGAGTTTCTAAATGCACTTGGTTACAGAATTGCTGTTGTCCCAAAAGATGACGAAACAACTGGTGCTAGCGACTACTAGGGTTCAAGCGAAAAAATGCGTAATAAAAGCGAGCGAAAAGGTAATTCATGAAGATTATTTGCAAAACTTGCTAGTGAATAATCTTTTTCTTTTTATCGGCGCCTATTTCAAACGCTCCCTGGAATAGTTTGTCAACATCAGTTTCTAAAATCCTTAAAATTTCTTCTTCCTGTGGTTCAGTAGGAAAACTTGGTAGCTTTTTTACTTGACTTGAAATTGTTCTATACAATGATTCATAATGATTTTGAAACTTTTCAATATCATCTATGATATTAAAAGTCATAACATGAGCAAGTGTAAGTAACAAAGAAACTGCACTATATCCGAAATAATAATAACTAGTACCTACGAGCTTGACTTCTCCTGTCTCTTCTTCCCAATACTCGGTGTGAGAATACTCTTCTTTATATCTATCAATTACCTGCCGAGTTACACTTTTTGTATGATAACCGACAACTTCATAAACTTTTTTCTTCTTCCCATATGTACCATACTTTACCAAATTTTTCATTCCTTTTAACACATTACTAGTATCAACCCAAACTTCTCTTTTTTCTTTAATTGGATTGTTGTAGTCAGTGACTTTTTCTGAGATAGTCTTGAAAATTGGTACAGATTTATAAATTTGCTTAGATTTCTTTTGTTTTACTTTCTCATAATGATTGATAATACATTTTTGAAATACTGTATTAACTTGAGCATTAATTACATCCTGTACACAACTGCTAATTTTTTTTGATTTGCATAACACAGTAGCAATAAATTCGCGAAGTTTATTACAAGCATCATATAAAAAATTATCACTATCATTAATGGGTTTTTGGCAGGCTACATGTGCTACTAGTCTTAATATCTCTCGTTTGACTTGATAAGAAAACTCAACAGGCGCCTTTTCATTCTGGTAATTAATCAATTCATCAAATATTTTTGCGTTATTCGGTTCTAAAATTTGCTTTGTAGAAGTCATTAACTCAGTAATTCCTTCTCCTGTCCAACAGTTAGTTTTTACTATTTCAGGTTGGCTTGTTTCACCAAAAGCCGAAATGTGAATTTTATTAATTTTGCCGATTATATCTGTGATATTTTGAGATGTTGCTGATTGACTCTCAATTGCTTGTTTATTGCTAAATGTATTCAATACATAAATAATTTTACTATGATGTTTCAACAAATCCTGTAGATAAATACAGTCATCACGTAAAAACTGTTTATCTGCTGCAATTAAATAAAAAATAATATCAGGTTTCAATTTTTGGCTAAAATCATTAACACTAAAATTGACTTTATCACTGCTCTTATTTTCAAGATATTTGACTAACGTTAAACTATCAACTGGGGGAAAATCTTCTACTTGTTGTAAACTTAATGCAGCGCGATTATAATTTTCTAGTCTATCGTCGCTACAAACTCCGGGAAGGTCAAAATAGTTTAGACCGATAGAAAACTTGAGCAGGTTAATTTCATCAGTACAGTCTTGATGACCTGAAGATCGCATCAAGTAATCAGTTCCGCTCAAAAGATTTCCTAAAGTAGTTTTACCGCTTCCTGTTCTACCAGTTACGAATATATTAATGTTGCCAAGACTTTCAGTAAAATTTGTAAATCTCTCGACTATAAATTTAGCTTGGATAGCTGGTAAAGATGGTTGATTAAATTTAAATAACATAACTTATATTTAATATATTTACTGTAGTAATTCTCTTTCTATAATGTGAATTAGTTTTTGCTCTTTATCTTGAGTTGAAGGGTTATCTATAAAATTTTCGATTTCAGCTTTGATATGACCTAACTTATGCTCATAATAAACTTCTGCGTCTTTAATAGAAATTTGTAAGCTGTTTTGGGAGTTACTACAGTAAGTTTGAACACCTCTCCCTAAAGCTAAAATAAGCTTGATTACTGGATAACCACCTTGATGATAATTTTTGCCGACTACTTCTTCTACTTGTCCAACAACAACTTCGATAGTATCAACTACTTTCTTTTCGTAGCCAAGAAAACGAGTTTCGAGCCTCTCTATAGGTTTTCTGACTGTTTCATTAATTAATTTTTCTTCAAATACTTCATTACCAATAAAGAAATTTGTAAAAAAATTGATGCATTTTTTAAAGCCATTTAACTCCTTAACCCTTACTTCATTGATTTCAATATAATCTGTGACTAATTCATCTTTAGTAATTGGAATTTCTTTGGTAAGTTCTTTAAGTTCAGTAATATTTTTTGGAACTATTATATCTTTGGCTTGGCTTTCTTTTACTAATGTTGCTGCATTCTCAATGATTTGGCTGAGTTCTGCTTTAATTTGAGCAATTTCTTCTTGATTTTTAAATGTTTCAACCCCATAAGCACAAACTGCTGAAGCTGCAACTTTTATTAAATCCTGGTTTCCTGCTTTTTGGTCAACTTTATAAGTAGCTAAACGGCTTGCAATACGAATTAAAGCCTTCTCATAACGAATAATTCTCTCTTGTTGAGCTAATTCTTTTAAATTGCCGCGTAGAACTTGCTGGATATTACCTAGCTTCTCTTTAGGCAATATTTGACAAATATAACTTGTAATTTCATTTAGACCGCTACCTGTCTTAGCATCAAAAGTAAAAATAGGAGGATTCTCATCTGTTTGATAAATTTGTTGAAAATCATTTGTTATTATATTTTTAACATCTTCTACATTCTGTAAAGTATGTTTAACTTCACCTGTTTGTTCGTTACGGAAAATATTGAGAGCAAAAATAACTTGAGTTTTATTTGATGCTTTTTGAGTTTTAAGTAATTTGCTTAAATATTTTGTGTCTGGACGAATGAACTGCATATGAGGTGCAATTACATAAAGAATTATATCTGACTGTACTTCCTTCTGTTTATTCTCTGATTGCCATTCTTCAACTTTTATAGTTTCAGGTTTTTGATTTTCACTATTGGAGTAATCAATGAGCTTAAATTCTTTAATAAATATGTCCTTATCTTCGTCTTGAATTTGGGGCATTAACAAAACAGCACGATTTATATTTTCATATTTTTCATCGCTACCTGAACCAGGTAAGTCAAAATAACACAGATTACTAGCTAGTTTGAAATAACCTATACTGTCGGTACAGTCCATATGCCCTGTAGATTTCATTTCTACTTCTTCTAACAGGCAATTTCCTAGAGAGGTTTTCCCGGCGCCAGTACGTCCAGTTACATATAAATTAATCGGAGTCGCAAATAACTCATTGTTTTCTCTAAAGGCGCCTACTAATTTACTTGACTCGATATCACCGAGTTCAATAATTTTTAGAAGGTCTGGCTGGTCTTGAAAAATTCCGCGAAGAGTTTCTAATGCATTGTCTGACATTATGAGTACCCTAGAGTATAAATATTTGTGCAAATAGGTGGCGACAGCTGATTGGCGCTTTTAAAAAATATATGTGTAGAACTTTATACTTATCTTTAAGATAAGCGTTTAAGTTTAATGTTGAAAGCAGCTAATATGATGTTGGCACAATAATTTATACTCATCATCAGGGTTTGCACTTAGAAGTTTTGGTCGTTGATGGTGCGTTAGGGCATGTATTTTCTTCGATTACACTGAAGACGAAGATGCTTCGTTTCTGAGACCGTAGCTTGGGTTAGATCGGAGCGCGTAACCCAATATCAACTGGTTTATGTTGGGTTCCGTTCCTTCACCCAACCTACAAACAATTTGCTACCAAAGCCGCCACTAGCATGAAACGGGCAAGGATGCCCATTCCACAAGATTTAAAAGCCTATTTTAAAAGATAGTTAATTAATTTCTGGTTGCCAGAAGATTTCGGCGATTCTTTCCATTCTGGCTTTGAGATGGCGCCGACTTACTGAGCAGCGCTTTGGATATTCTGTAATAATTTGTCAACTTGTTCAGCTTTTTGGGGTTGACGCTGTGCTTTAAATAAGTCACGCGCTTTTTCTAGGTTTGCTACAGCTTCGGTCTTATTACCCTGCTGCATCAAAGCATTCGATAGACGCAAGTAAGCATCTACCTTTTTAGGAGCGCGTTCAATTACATCTTTAAATTCTGTCATTGCTTCCTCGGTTCTATCTTGCTGCATCAAACAGTCACCCAAAAGCAAATGTACTACATCGTTCGTTGAGTTTATATCAATTACCTGGCGAAAAGCTGCTTCGGCGCCTTTATAGTCTTTCTGCTGGTATAAAGTAACTCCTTTCTGAAAGCGGTTCGATGTAATTAAAGTTTTAACCGCAAAATAAATAAGAAGGCATACACTAAAAAAAACTATCAGCGTTGCAGCTAAATTACTTCCGCTTGTAGGAATTTCCATATTTTATACCATTGGTACTGGTGGGGCGCCTGTATAGTATATCAAGTTCTCGTCTAATCCCCCCAACCCCCCTTGGTAAGGGGGGCTTTAAGAGTATATTCTTAGCCCCCCCGAATTCGCGGGGGGGTTGGGGGGATCACATGACTGCATAAGTTGATGTAATAAACACTATCAAAAGAAAGAAGTGTATTTCGCGCTTCCGCGAGTTGACGATTATTCAAATAAAAGTATTTATATATATTAAGTGTTGTTAAAGGAGCTAGACAAGTATGTCAATTTGGTTATGGGTAGCTTTATGTGCTTACTTAATTGGGGTTGCAATCGAGTGGCATCGATTCCAACCTCAAATTAAAGAATACGACGAATACAGTAATTTTCCTATCGTTTGGGCGACAAAGCAGGTTGTAGCATGTGGTTACTTATTGAAAGCATTGGTGTGGTTCTATAGTTTTATATATGATGCTGATATAGAAGCAACTCAGAACAACCAAACCACATATTAAGATTAACCAAAAAGATTAACCTAACAATGAAGCTAATGGAAAAATTAAATACTCGATAAAGAACAGCTTCCAAATAAACTGGTAAAAGCTCGCGATAGAAGTTTTATCCTGTAAGTCTACTCGCTGACTACGGCGCCACATCCAAACTAATAGGATAATGTGGGAAATTACAAGTAAAATCGCATTAACATCAGCAAGTCTAAATAAACCAGCTAATATCATTGCCACATAGCAAACTGTAATAACCCAGCGTGCGAGTTTAAAAACAGCTTCTTTACCAAGCTGAATTGTAAACGTGGTAATATTGTAGTGCAAATCGCCTTCCATATCAGGGATATCTTTAAAGATGGCAATGGCGAATGTAAATACAAGTACAAATAAAGTTAGTGCCCACACTGATGCTGGAATGCTTGAGCTATGTTGAAAAACCCAGCTATAGTGTAAATAAAGCCCTAAATTAACAATGGCGCCGCGTACAGAGAAAATACATAAAGCAGCCCAAAAAGGGTAGCGCTTCAAACGAATTGGTGGTAAAGAATACGCAGTACCAATTGCCAAGCTAATTGCAACCATCCAAAATAAATACGGCCCTTGAAAAAAAGCCACAGCTAACGCCAAAAAAGCAGATATACCAACAATTAATTTTCCAGTACGTTCAGAAAACTCACCTGCTGCCAAAGGTAAATGCGGTTTATTTATTTTGTCGATAGCAACATCTTCAAGCTGATTTAAGCCAACAATATAGATATTACCGCAAATACAACTAACCCAGGCGCCAAGCGGAGTTGTAAGAGAAAAACTAGAATTTGTAATTCCAACAGCAATCAGATACAACCCAACTACACTTAAAGTCGTACCAATAATTGTGTGTGGACGAGAGAACTTCCACAGCGAATATAACCAATTACCCTGAGATTTAACACCAAAAACGCGAACCATAAAAAAGTTATGAGTTAAGAGGTAGGGTGCGTGACGCTACAACAATCCTTAAACGAAGCAATCATTTGGTGGCGTCACGCACCTTACGATTTATTTTTTTCCACACAATAAACCAAATCGAATTAAACCTGTTTCGTAACCACGCTGCATCAAACCCAACGATAAGGCGCCTTGAATAGTCGTCCAACCCGAACGCAGTAAACCCCATAAAGCTTGCAAATTAAAAGCAGAGTCTATAACTACATTCCAAAACGGCGCCACAGCAGTAGACCAATCAGCAGTACGAAGGTCGTGCAAAGGTAATTGACGTGCAATTTCCTCATACTCAGGTAAAGAAATTACGTAGGGTAGACAGTAAACACGGTAAATTTCTTCTAAATGCTTTTGCTCCTCTGAAGTTAGGGGTGTATCGAGTGGACGGTGACACCATGTAACTACAATCATCGTTCCACCGGGTTTTAACACGCGGTAGCACTCAGATAGAAACTTGACTTTATCAGGCATATGCTCGCCACTTTCCAATGACCAAATCAAATCGAAGGAATTATCGGCAAACGGCATATTCAACGCATCTGCAACCTGAAAATTCGCTCGGTCACTCAAGCCAAACTCTGCCGCGCGTTGTTTTGCCCTTGTTGCTTGCACTGGACTCAAAGTAATTCCTGTTGCGCTAGCATTATATTTGCCAGCTAGATACAGTGAACTACCACCTATGCCACAACCAACATCAAGAATGTTTTCAGCTTGTTCAATTTTTGCCCATCGTAACACCTCCTCAATTAAATCTATTTGTGCCTGACGGCGTTCTTTTTTCTCTGTACCATCGGCGCCGTAATAGCCGTGGTGCATGTGTTCGCCCCAGATTTCCTCCCATAAACCAGAGGAAGCATCGTAGAATTGCTGAATTTGCTCTCTAAGTGTTGCGCTCATAAGTTAAGCAGTGCTAAGACAAAACAGAAAGATTAGTCACACATATGTAAGTAGGCTACCATGTGTGATTTGATTTGAATTAGGGTATTTTTCGTTCCCAAGTCGGTACACCCTACCTTGAAGGCTTGGGATTGTTTAATTTTTTACCTATATATGACGGTTTCTCGTACAATTTGTCTAGGCTTTTTAGCTGTTATCGCGATAGGCGCCATTTTGTTAATGATGCCTTTTTCTACCAGTAGTGGTACGTGGAATGACCCCATCGTGGCACTGTTTACCTCAACTTCTGCTGTGTGTGTTACAGGTTTATCGGTGGTAGACCCAGGTACACACTTCTCATTTTGGGGTCAGTTTTTTATTGCTTTATTAGTACAAATTGGTGGTTTGGGATATATGACCACCACGACATTCTTGATTTTGCTGATTGGTCAAAAATTTAACCTACGTCAAAAAATAGCCATTCAACAATCATTAGACCGACCAGGGATGAGTGGTAGTAACCAAATTATTCGTTCGATTATTGCCACAACGCTCATTTTTGAAATCACCGGAATCTTTTTACTACTAATTGCATTTGTACCTAAGTATGGATGGAATCAAGGACTTTGGTTAGCAGTATTTCATAGCATTAATTCATGGAACAATGCTGGATTTAGTTTGTTTAAAGATAACTTGATAGGGTATCAAACATCACCATTAATAGTTTTTACAGTGACAGGTTTGATTATCTTTGGTGGAATTGGATACCAGGTTATTTTAGAAACATACATGTGGGTGCGTGATACAATCAAGAAAAGGCAAATCAAATTATTATTGTCACTAGATTTCAAAGTGGCAACTACTACCACAATAATTCTACTTTTTATTGGGACAATTGCCTTTTTTGTTGTGGAATTAAGAAATCCAGAAACTTTTGGTAACTTTAACCTTGGTGATAAATTTTTACTCGCTTGGTTTCAGTCTGTTACACCTAGAACTGCTGGTTTTAACACCATAGATATTGGTAAAATGACTAATGCTGGTCTTTTTATTACAATTGCGCTCATGTTTATAGGCGCCAGTCCAGGTGGTACTGGTGGAGGTCTGAAGACTACAACTTTGCGCGTGTTAACAAGCTGTACAAAAGCCATTTTGCAAGGCAAAGAAGAAGTATTGTTGTATGAACGTAGAATTGCATTGTCTTTGATTCTTAAAGCAGTGGGTGTTCTGATTGGTTCAATCGTTACAGTGATTTTTTCAACAATATTGATTTCTTTGACAGACCCAGAAGTTTCTTTCATTCAAATTTTGTTTGAAGTAGTGTCAGCGTTCGCTACCGTTGGACTTTCTACTGGTATTACTGGTACTGTTACAATAGGCGCCAAGCTAATATTAATTCTCACCATGTACATTGGTCGCGTTGGTATTTTACTATTAATGTCCGCGATATTAGGCGACCCTCGTCAAAGCCATATTCGTTATCCAGAAGAAAACCTACTTGTGGGCTAAGTTCAGTTACAATACTTTATGGATAAAAAAATTATTTTTAACAAATTTATGTAGTTAGTTACATAGCCCAATAATAGCTCCTTGTCGAAATAGCCAGGATACATCAAGGTAAAAATCGTGAATCTATCATCATTAGGTTTTTTTCGCAGCTTGCGTAAAGATAACCAACAATTTGCCGTTATAGGATTAGGTCGTTTTGGACGTTCTGTCTGTGCAACACTGCATAAATTTGGTTATCAAGTGTTAGCAACTGATATTAGCGAAAAGCGTGTAGCAGATGCTTTAACAGAACAAATAGTTGGACATGCAATACAACTTGATTCTACCGAACCAGCAGCACTCAAAGAAGCAGGAATATTTGAATTTGATACTGTAATTGTTGCAATTGGTAATTACATTCAAGAAAGTATCGTCACAACTTTAAACGTTAAAGAAGGTGGTGTTCCCCATGTCGTCGCCAAAGCTTCAAGCGAAGTTCATTGTAAACTACTTACACGTGTAGGCGCCGACCACGTTGTTTTTCCTGAATTTGAAGCAGGTCGTGCATTAGCAAGAACTTTAACCAAACCATCTATCCTCGAAAGATTCGACCTAGACCCCGATAACAGCATCGTCGAAGTAATTGTACCCGACGAATTTCACGGCAAAACCGTCTCAGAATTACAATTACGTAACCGCTATGGCTTAAATCTTCTCGCAGTAAGTAACGACGGTAAATTTTTAATTAACCCAGAACCCGACAAGCGGCTGCAAAAAGGTTCCGCAATGGTTGTAATTGGATGCAACAAAGACATTAACCGTCTACCCATTTAATTTTCTTATGGAACAGGCATCCCTACCTGTTCCATATTATGGGCGCCAGCCTTAACGGGCACGCCAATGGCAACGATGCCCACCCCACAAGAAATAATATTGTAGGTTGGGTGGAGCGACAGCGGAACCCAACATCTTATTTAAAAAGCTTTAGGTAATCCCGCTTGTTTCAAAACACCATTTGCAGTGTGACGCGACTTGATAGAACCATCCACTACAAAACGACGGCTTGTAATTGGACTATACCAGACTTCATGGTCACCTTTTCCTTGACGCTCAAAGTAACAACCAGCTTCTGAAAGAATTTGTTTCAATTCAGGAGTAAAGGACACAGGCATTTTACGAAGCCACCTCAATTAACTCCTGTCGATGACTTGTTAATTGGAAATTTATAGAACCCGTATAATCTATAGGCACTATTTCATTAGCAAAAATTAATTCCGGAATCATCACTCGTAGTTTAGAGGTCAAAAGCTCAATTGTAAGAGCCTCAGTCACTAACCCTGGCACATCTTCACTTGTTGCAACCCAAACTTCCGCTTCTGAATCCCAAAACGCCTCAATATTGCATCTAAATTCTGTCATCATTGAGGAATAATCCTATTATTATCAGATAATTTCTAGTGTAGTACAAACAGAATAGTATATGCAATATACTTACATAATTAGCTGCTTACATATACCTATTTAACAAGCAATTTCAGTAAAAATAGTTTATTCATTAGTAAAAATATAGAAGCGCTACCAATTTAAATGTGACATTTTGATAGATATATCTACCTCTTACCCGTGTAGTTCGCGCGGTAGCAAAGGCAAATATTTAGACAACTATTTTATACAGCGCGCGCTCCTGAAGGTGTGTTGGGTTGCCGCCAAGCGTTGCCAATCTAAGGGTTTATAAATTGTCTTTTACTTTTCCGAAATTAGAAAGATAGTAATTGTAGTTTCAAGCTGCCTGTGATTTTGCTACTTCTAACAGCTAATGAATCAAGTATTTCGTTTGATAATCATTCTCTTAATCGCGTTGACTTGTGTAGTGACTTTTGTATTTCAGCCAACGCAGTCAGTCTTCTCTATGCCAAACTTGGCTTTACAACCTCAAAATAATGTAGACGGCGCCCAAAAAATCAATTTTGAACGGCACTTTAAGGAAATGGGGGTTGAAGGTTCTATTTTAATTTATGATTTAAAGGCAAATCGTACTTATCAACATAATCCAACTCGTAACGCAACTAGTTTTTTACCTGCATCAACTTTTAAAATTCTGAACTCTCTAATTTCCTTGGAAACTGGTGTAATATCTGATGAGGTTGCTGTTTTAACGTGGGATGGAATAAAAAGAGATATTGAGGAATGGAATCATGACCTGAATATGAAAGAAGCTTACAAGCGTTCAGCAGTTTGGTTCTATCAAGTTTTAGCGCGTAAAGTTGGACATGAGCGAATGCAAGACTGGGTTACAAAAGTTGGTTACGGTAATAAAAAAATTGGTGGAGAAAAAGATATTGACAAATTTTGGTTAGGAGGGGGACTTCGTATTACACCTCAAGAGCAAATACAGTTTCTTCGCCGTCTTTATAATCAAGACTTACCTTCTCTCAAAGAACATTCTCGATTGTAAAAGATATTATGGTAGTTGAACAAACTCCAGACTATATAATTAGAGCAAAGACTGGTTGGGCAACAAAAGTGGCGCCGCAAATTGGATGGTATGTGGGATACTTGGAAAAGAATAAAAACGTGTATTTTTTTGCGGTTAATATTGATATTCGTAAAGATAAAGATCTAGCTGCTCGTAAAGAATTAATGCGCCGTTGTTTCAAGGACTTGAGACTACTATAATTGTAGAGAAAGAATATACTCGGTCTCTACAATATACTAATTAAGCTAGGGTGAAAACTCCATTTAAAACAATTTGTTCTGGAGACATATCAAATGTCTTTAAGAAGGAGATTTGTTTCCATGTACTGGCGCCGACAATACCATCAGCAGTCAGATTTTTATGAAGTTGAAATTTGATAACAGCGGCTTTAGTATTGGCGCCAAAAACACCATCAATTTTAGTTATGCCGAAATCACCTTGATCAATTTCGCTGGCGCCATGCAATAAACCTTGAAGATTTCTAACATCAGTACCTTCAGAACCTTGCTTTAAAGTTTGTCGCTGTGATATCCAGACAGAGCGCAAAATTGCTGCTTCAGTTTCATACCCAACTACACCATCTACGTTGACTGCATTCTGCTGTTGGAACTTGACGACAGCATTCTTGGTGTTGGCGCCGAATACACCATCAATAGCACCTGTATAATACTTGAGAGTTGTTAAATTTTGTTGTAATTTGCGAACGTCGGCGCCTGTTGAACCTTCTTTTAAAGCTGTAAATGTAATAGGCATGATTTTTTACTGTGGTGTGAATTTCAACAAGCATGACTACAGATTAAGTTTTAAAAGTTACGGAAAAACTAAAAATCTTTTTTTGGATAACGAGTGGACACTCCCCAACGGTGCGAAAAAAACTACGCAATAAGTTCACGCTGGGTGGTGAAGCAGTTCTGAAGGATACTGTCACCCACTGAAGCGACTTGGCATCCGTGCCATTTCGTTCTGCGGGTGTGAACTTCGACATAAAATTACACAATTATGAATGCTCTCGATTACCGAAAGCAGGATTTAGGGCAGCGTGATTGATAGTAAATAAGCAACAAACGTAAAATAATAGCGTAGTGAAGCAATCCTAAGTTTTTGCCCTAGCGCCAACTCCCACTCATATCCACGAATTAATAATGCTGCAAACAACTTGATTTATAATCTGGCGAATTCCTTTAGCTCATTCCATAAAAGGAAACAAGTTAAAACTGGAGCGAATTTCTATCAGCGACTTGTCAAGCATTGGTTCAAAATCAAGGAAGGGAACCAAATGTTGGTAGGAGCGCCTTTTCGCTTTAAACCACATTGCTATCAACTCTGGCAGTAATCTTGGAAAAACAAATAATATAGACCCATACAGCCACACTATCCCATGCTTCTTAATTAAGTCGTCATACATAACGCGAATCGCAGGACTAATGGTTGGGTCTTTGAGTGTACGTAAATGGTCGCGAAACTTATAGTTACTTGTCCACCAAGTTAGGGGCAAAATTTTGAGTTCATCGTACATCCCAGTATCGCAACCGTAGATGACGTGGGACACATCATGCGCTAAAAGAATTTTGGCAAAATCTGGAGGAAGTTTTCTAGGGTCTGTGACGTTAGGATTTAATGCATAATATTCCTCTAACCCTTCGGTCAGCGTCAAAGTGCTATTTTTATTCATGTAGCTAGGACGCGGATTCATATTTCACTTTTTAAATACGATACTGTATCGTAAATATAATAACATATATGAGTAGTAACAGCAAAAAATCGCCAGGAAGACCCAGGAGTCTCCAATCTCATCAAGCAATGCTGCAAGCAACCCTAGAACTTCTTGCTGAAGTAGGGTTTGATGCTATGAGTATTGATGGAATTGCCGCGCGCGCGGGTGTGGGTAAGACGACTATTTATCGACGCTACACATCTAAAGAAGAATTAGTAGCTGATGCGATTGAGAGTGTTAGGCAAGATGTGGAAATCCCTGACACAGGAAGTATATGGAGTGACATTGATGCATTAATTGAAGGCGCCGCGCAAATAACTTTTACTCCTCTAGGAAGAAAGACTGTAGCGATGATAATTAGTAGTGCATCGAGTAATTCTCAGTTCGCGCGTATTTATTGGGAAAAGTATTTACAACCTCGACGAGATGCTTTTGCTGTAGTTATAGAAAGGGCAAAAGCGAGAAAAGAAGTTTCTGTAAATTTAGAGCCAGGTATTGTGTTTGACATGATGAGCGGCATTATGCTTTATGGGTTAATTTTTCCACCTACTACAGAATCGTGGCAATTATATGTTCGTCGTGCTTTAGGTTATTTGCTCTCTCACTGATGTTTTTCTTTGCGACCTTTGCGCCTTTTGCGGTTAATTTTCTTACTCTCTTCCTCTGTGAACTCTCGTGGTCTCTGTGGTAAAGAAAGTGACGTGACTGCACAGGCAGGATGCCTGTGCTACAAGAGGTATTAACTTTTATTTTGTTCTAATTCGGCTGGCACTGGTTGACCGAATTCTATTACTTTTGTTTGGGTTGATTCGCTGGAATTATTGGGTTGAGTTTGAGTTTGAGTTTCGGTGTTTTCGGTTGGGGTTTCAGTTTGAGTTTGGGTTTCGGTGTTTTCGGTTGGGGTTTCAGTTTGGGTTGTTGCTTCGGGTTGAACTTGAGGTTCAGATGCAGCTGGTGTGATGGGTTTGTCACCTTGTGCTGTTTGGATGATTAGTTGTTCGATTTTTTCGACTAGTTGAATATTACCTTGTTGGCGATATTGTTGCTGCGCGCGTTTGAATGCTCTGTTTGCTTTTTTATATTCACCTTGGTTCATCCAAGCCATGCCGATACTATAATAAGCATCTGGATTTACGGCTGTACGACGAATTGATTCAGTGTAAGTTGCTACAGCTTCGGTTGTTAGACCGCTTTTTGCCATTAAACTACCTAAACGATTATAAGCAGCAGCGTTATCTGGATTGATGTTTAATGCTTGGCGATATGAATTCATTGCTTCTTGAACTTGTCCTGTTTGTTCTAAAGCAATAGCTAAGTTGTAGTAAGCGTTTGCATTACTGCTGTCGATATTTATTCCCTGTTGGTAAGCTGTTATTGCTTCGTTTATTTGTCCTAGTTCGTATAATGCTAACCCCATGTTATAGTGTGCTGCTGCCATTGTTGGGTTAACCACTAATCCTTGACGATAGGCAGTTATTGCTGTTTCGCGTTGTCCTTGCTTGTGCAGTCCTAAACCTAAGTTAAAGTAACCTTCTGCAAAGTTTGGGTCTATTCGTACTGCTTCTGAATATTCTTGTACTGCTGATTCAATACGATTTTGCTTCAACATGATGTTACCAAGATAAGTCCGCGCGGCTGCTAAGTTGGGGTCGCGCTGTAATGCTTGCCTTAGTAACATTTCTCCACCCTGATAATCTCCACGGCTGTAACGGATTACACCTTGCTGGTATAAACCTGCTGCTTCTAAGTCTTGAGTAACAACGTTTTGTGCCAATAGTTTACTATGAGTGTTTAAGAAACTCGGCGCCGTTAGTGCTAATAAAACAGAAGCTGTAAAAAGCGTAATTCGGGAATAAAGGCGTAAATACTTATGAGAATGATAATTATGAGACATATCAGGTAGACCTGTACTTATATTTAAAGGCTATAAGTCTAGGTTTCCCAGTATTGCGGATGAAATATACAGTGTGATGGATGAATATTTATGTTTTTTCAGGGAGAATTAGCATTGCGTCACCAAATGAGTAGAAGCGGTAATTCTCGTTTATTGCTTCTTTGTATATATTGAGTAAGTTTTCTCGACCGATAAGTGCGCTGACTAGCATTAGTAAACTGGAGCGAGGTAAGTGGAAGTTGGTTATTAACCCCTCAATGACTCGCCATTGAAAACCAGGGTAGATAAATAAATTTGTCTTGCCGCAAAATTCTGTTATTTCCCCGGTTTCTGCTGCGGCGCCTTCTAATGCTCTAACAACGGTTGTTCCTACTGCTATAATTCTTCCACCTTTGTGTTGCGTTGCTTTGATTTGCTCGACTGTCGTAGATGGCACTTCTATCCATTCGGAGTGCATTGTGTGTGTAGTTACATCTTCAACTTCGACGGGACGAAACGTTCCTACACCCACATGTAGAGTTATAAACGCGTGGTTTATGCCTTTTTTCTCTAATGTGTCAAGTAGTTCAGGTGTAAAATGTAGCCCTGCTGTTGGCGCCGCTACTGCACCTGGCGTATTAGCATATACGGTTTGATACTGCTCGTCGGATGCTTGGCTTTGTGTTATGTACGGAGGTAATGGTACTTCGCCGAATGTATCTAATAATTGCACCAAAGATTTTCCATTTGGCACATGAAATTTTAATACCCGTCCACCTGTTGCTTTATCTGAGTCTATTACTGTCGCTGCTAGTGTGCCATCATAAGGAGGCGCCTCAAAAAATATCTGTGAACCAATCTTAAATCGCTTTCCTGGTTTTACCAATGCCAACCAACAATTTTGTTCACGCTCTTCTAAGAGTAAAACTTCCAACTTGGCGCCAGTAGATTTACGACCGTGTAAACGCGCACTCAAAACCTTGGTGTCGTTCATTATCAATAAATCACCAGGTTGTAAAATATCCGGTAAATCACGGAATATATGGTGTAAAAGGGAACTAGTATTAGTTTTACTAGTCGAATTTACTACTAGCAATTTTGAACTGTCACGGGGAACTGCTGGATTTTGAGCTATCAATTGTTCGGGTAAATCGTAGTCGTAACCAGCTGTCGAACGGTCTAAATCACAATATTTCTCTCCGTCTGTGGAGGTGGGATTGAAATTGAGTTGCTCTAAGTCCTGCTGCATCTAGATTCTGATAATGGATATAAAGTAATTTTAGCTTTTCTTTATAAATGAACTTTACGCGATTAGGGGTCAATCTTATCTTTTGAGTTTATGATGAGTACTATTAGGTGACACGTAAACGAAAATATAAAAATTGGGTAAACCTACCCAATAAAAAACGGGGGCTTTTACCCTACCGGATGATGGGGTTATTGTTCCAATAATAGATATGTAGGATTGGCTTTCATCCCAAGCAGCGAAATGGAACATTTGTATTACCTGGCAAATGCCAGTCTAACCTTAAGAGTAATTCAATTTTTACACTCCCGACCACAGTTGCCTGTTTCTTTCGTAACTGTGATTCATCAAATTGATGGCTGGGTGGTACGAGTTAAACTTACAGGTCAAGTATCATCGGACATAGATGGTGATTTTCGCGCGTTCTTAAACGAGTTAGGAATTGCTTACGAACCACCAATGCGGGTACAAATGGCACTGTGGAGTCTAGAAGCTGGACAGTATCCTGTTGATGTAATGCGTCGCTATCAAGTCGCGATAGTCTCACATGGAAATCCTGAAAGAGAAGAAATTGAAGCGTTCCGTCAACAGTTTGTGCGAGGTTTGGGTTATTGCCCAGAAACACTCGCTTAAAAAGTTAAGTTTGAGAAAATAATTGAATAATTGTACGGTGACTGGTAGTTAGGACTTGACCCTACCAGTTATCGGCATCTCAATCAAAAGCACCTGTAATATATTCTTGTAGGGTTAAATAATACTCTAAATTTTCTGCATGTTGGCTTTTAGGTTTTGGCTTACAACAGACGATAGCAACATCAAAGCGACACGTATAGTTTTCTTTATCTGGGTGTTCTGCCAGAAACATTTGTGCTGCTATCCTTAATTTAGTTTGTTTACGTGACTCTACGGCATATCTTCCTCCAGAGTCCCAGTTTCGTGCGCTGCGCGTTTTCACTTCAACAAACGCTAGTGTTAAATCTTGAGTAGTAATATTTATTTTTTCTTTTGCTTCAACGAGCGCAATAATATCAATTTCTCCTCTACGACCACTCTTCCATCTACGGTGTAGAATTTTTGAGCCATTTTCAGCTAACCACTCGGCTACAAAGTCTTCACCTAATGTACCGATGTCGAGATAATGATTAGAAGGAGCCATAGATGTAAATACTACTTCAAAACTATATGACTAAACGTATTTGGACGTATATACTTAGTTTATTCTTTTACGGAATAATTTGCTTAACTTTCAACTTCGGGCTGGCGCCTGCGAGTTTTGCACTCGACTATAACAAAGAGATTTTGATTGACGCTGATTTTTCAGGACGTGACTTGAGCGACTCTAGCTTTACCAAAGCCAACTTAAAGCAAAGCAACTTTACTAACTCTAATTTGCGCGGTGTAAGTTTCTTTGCTTCAAACCTTGAGTCAGTAGATTTTACAGGTGCTGATTTAACAAACGCTACCTTAGACTCCGCACGCTTAGTTAAAGCGAACTTAACCAACGCAGTATTAGAAGGAGCTTTTGCTGCTAGTGCAAAATTTGATGGCGCCGTAATCGATGGAGCAGACTTTACCGACGTATTATTACGCGACGACGAGCAAGAGAAATTATGTAAAGTCGCCAAAGGTACAAATTCCAAAACCGGACGCGACACTCGCGAAACACTAATGTGCCCATAATGTAAATGCCAAAGCATTTTATATTAGAGTTATTCTTTAATAATTAAAAAATTGTGAAAGCAATAACTCTTCTTGGTTCCACAGGTTCAATTGGAACCCAAACTTTAGATATTGTGGCACAATATCCTGACCAATTCAGGGTTGTAGGGTTAGCGGCTGGTAATAATGTTGAAATGCTAATCAAACAGATTCGGCAGTTTCGACCGAGTATAGCAGCAATTTGCGCTCCTGAAAAATTGCCGATACTTCAAGATGGCATTAAAGACCTTGATTACAAACCAATTTTGCTTGCAGGTGAAGCTGGAATTATTGAGGTAGCTGCTTATGGTGATTCCCAAAGCGTTGTTACAGGTATAGTTGGTTGTGCTGGTTTACTTCCAACTATCGCAGCAATTAAAGCAGGTAAAAATATTGCTCTTGCTAACAAAGAAACTTTAATTGCAGGCGCCCCAGTTGTTCTACCTTTAATTGAAGAGTATGGTGTTAAATTACTACCTGCTGACTCAGAACATTCTGCAATATTTCAATGTTTACAAGGTGTACCAACTCACGGATTACGTAAGATTATTCTGACAGCTTCAGGAGGCGCCTTCCGTGACTGGGCAGTATCCGATTTAGCTTCAGTTACAGTTGCCGATGCTTTAAAGCATCCAAACTGGTCAATGGGACGCAAAATTACCGTTGATTCTGCAACCCTGATGAATAAAGGCTTAGAAGTAATTGAAGCACACTTTTTGTTTGGGATGGACTACGATAACATCGAAATTGTAATTCATCCGCAAAGTATTATTCACTCACTAATTGAACTTCAAGATACCTCAGTACTAGCTCAACTTGGTTGGGCTGATATGCGTTTACCATTGCTGTATGCAATGTCATATCCCGAAAGAATTTTTACAGACTGGGAACGTCTCGATTTAGTCAAAGCTGGAAATTTGACTTTCCGTGAACCTGACCATCAAAAATACCCATGTATGAATTTAGCATACGCAGCAGGTCGGGCAGGTGGTTCGATGCCAGCAGTATTAAACGCAGCTAATGAACAGGCAGTAGCTCTGTTTTTAGATGAGAAAATTAAGTTTTTAGATATCCCACGTTGTATTGAAATGACGTGTGCGCGTCATAATAATGCACAAAATCCTTCTTTGGAAGATATTATAGGCGCCGATAAATGGGCAAGACAACAAGTTATAGATTTTCTATCGCAATTAGAAACTCGTCCCCAGTTTATTTCATTACGTTAGTCTAGTTGTCAACCCTCGGATGTATAAATCCGGGGGAAACAAAGCCACGAAGAGCATAGAGAAAACATAATTCAATAGACAGATGTAACAATCAATGTCAATGATAGCAACAATAAATACTTAAATTTATTTTAAGTCTCATAAAAATCGAGTACTATTATCGTTGTTTTGGTTCAGAATTAAAACTTACCCATTAGCCACTGACTAAAACTCATACTTAACTACTTTTATACAATATATGTTCGTAGCTTTAATTGTAGCGTGGATTATCTTTACATTTCTTCTCAGAGTCATTAAAACAACACTTGTAAATGCAGCATTAATTGCCGCAGTAATTTTCTTTTTACAGGCAGGTTACGGTATAACTTTACTTGATCTAATTCAACAGTTTACTCAAAATACGCGCAGTGGTAGATAATTAATTCTCTGTCCCTTGTATTGCACAGTATAACTTATAGTCACAACTCCATACACTGACATCCTTCGGGGTACTTATGACATTTAAGAGAAAGGTTTGGTATCTTATTGTACGTATTGAATTATATTTTATACCAGCATAAAAGCGTGGGGAACTCAAATCCTTCCACGCTATCTTAATAGAAATGATAATCTAATTCATAGGGTTAGAAATTTTGAGAAGCGCATCTTTGACGTTAGCTGGGAGTTGGCGCATTATTTTACCACGCTCTCGGTCTACAGCTACGAGTGTTACTGCTGCGGTTAAATATAACTCTTGGGTATCTTCAGATTCGAGAGCATAATCAAAATTAATACGTACACCGCTTAAATCTCCCATGCGGGTTTTTAAAATTGCTGTTGTTCCTAGTTGCAGTGACCGATGGTAACGTATAGATAACTCTACAACTGGTAAATCGCAACCTAAAGCAACTAAATCGGCATAGTTTATACCGCAAGTGCGTAAATACTCAACACGTGCTTCCTCCATCCAAGTTAAATAAGTGCCATGCCAGACTACTCCAGCATAGTCTGTATGGTGAGGATATACGCGCACTGGGTACTCGAACCAGTTTTCGTATGTACTAGATGATGGATTGGTAATTGTACTTGTGGGTAACGAGTATTGATTTACTTTTTCTTCGGACATATTAAAACTTTCCCATTTTTATGCCTAACTATTTCGATTCTGCTCTGGAAATAGCATAACAATAGATATTGTAGTTAAGCGGGAAAATGACTCGTAACTAAAAAATTTGAGAAATAATTCAACAAGTATCGAAAAGCCCTGAATATTTATAACTCTAAGAGTTGAAGTCCAATACGTATTTGTTTGTGTTTAATTTCTTTGTTGGTCAGCAATTATAGCACCGCGAGTCGAATCGCTTTCGGTTTTATTACTCGTATGTCACCCCATTCATGAACATGACCGCCTGACTTGCTCATGATTAAATTCTAGTTAACTCGCTTCGGTGCTATATACGCTTCCTATTCAACTGAACATCACTGCTCTCGTTGATTTATTACTGCAAAACCACTTGCTAGTATTAAATCTTATTGAGATAAGGTGAGTGTCTTGCACGCTTGCTTTCTGGGCTTCAGGGCAATGGCTAAAGGCTAACAGCGTTTTTAGCACTTTGGTATCGTTTTAAAAACAAGCAATTAGCTATTAGCATTCCCAGTAGGAGCATTTCATAATTACCTTGTCTTCACGCACTTTGTAAATAAATATACTAGTTGTATTTATTATACTTAGTGACGCTTGGCAAGGGTTTTGTTAGCGGCGCCTTTCTCTTGCATAGAGTATTTGACAATATTAGCCAATTCTTGCAACTGATTAACAGCCTCTGCTCCTTCCAACTTCATTAACTCACGGTCATCACGCATTTCAGTCCAGGTAATTCCATAATCGGATACCAAAAAGCGAATTAAGTGGTTTTCTCCTAAGCTCACCATAAATGAAGCACTGTTCATTTGGTCGCCACAGGTATAGCAAGATGCAGGATAGCCACGACGTTCGAGTACTATCGCCAATGCCTGTAAATTCATTACCAAGTCTTGGACAAATTGCCTGTGTTGTTGCGCTAATCTTAGAAACACTTTTTTTCCTCCTTACACCACGGTATCGGGCGTACTTTTATATTTTCTTTAGATTTTCTCATAAACTGGTATTGTAAACTAATCATTACAATTTCCAGGTTATCTACAAAGTCCCGGAAGCTACCTCACGCTTAAGGTAGTGCATAGGAATTTTTGCTGCCGTATCAAAACATTCACTTTTGACGTTAGTTATATCGGACAGAATTGTCAGATTTAACCTTATCTTCATGTAATGCAACGTTTGTAGACTTCGCTCTTGTAGTGAGTCCGCTTTAACACTAACTCAGATTGAGTACAAGTCAAGCACGGAAAAGCTACAAATAGCACAAAAATTCACGAACCACCGTAACATGTGCTACTTTTCTTAAGAAAAACGATGGTATTTTTACTTTTGTACCATCAGTTTGCTCAAGACTATAAGCCTTTCACACTAACAATAACGCAAATCAAAAAATCGCTATTCTTGAGTACATATGTCTAAATATATACACGCTTTTGCTATATCCTTGTTGTACTCTTACAAGGCAAAGCTTATTTCACTTGCCTTCCAACTAAAAATACAACTAAGTATAAGTAAAAAATAGTGTCTAATTAAACTACTAGCCAAGATAGTCTGCTTTCGTACTAATTTAATAGATGCCCTAATGGTTAATACACCTGATAACTTGTATAGACTTATATCAATGCTGCTGATATAAGTTTGACTACAATCCCGAAGTAAATCACCAAATCGCTCGACTGATAAAAATGAAGATAACTGAGCATCGGTAGAGAATGTTGCCATTTCGGCAGGTCGATTCTTAAGCTTTAATAAAAAAGTATCATTAGCTACTTAGCTCTAAACCGTTAGTTAGATTTTAGAATTTTCAGTATTGTAGATTACTTTTTATCAAAGTAATTATACTAGTTTAATAAAAATACAACTGGGTCAGGGAAAATAAATAGTTATGTTAAATCTTTTCCCTTGACCTTTTTGGCTGTTAACCTACAGTTTGCCACCAACCGAAAGCTGGACCAATAAAACGCACCGTTAACCAGATAGCGACCATTGCACCAATTCCATACCAGGCGCCCTTAGTAGTCCATTTGACAAACTTTTCGGCTTGGGTTTTAGTTATAGGCAACCACGGCAGAATTTGCTGTTCCTGCCCGTATTTTTCCCCTAGCGATTCTTTACGACGTTTAGCTTCACCCATAATTTAATTAAAATTTGGTATTTCAAACACACTTACACGCTGATAATAGCGCGATTAAATAGCCATTGAGCATAGGTTGTAGGTTACAGAATATTAAACAAGTAGCACAAATCAACTAATCATTGTTGGTTGGGTTGAATAAATTTGGGTCGAGGTAGTTAATGCGAGAAAGCGGACTAAGAGAATTGAGAATTTGGGCGCCATAGCTACGGTTAACAACACGACTATCGAGTAAAGCGACTACTCCTTGGTTTTCACGAACTGGTGCGATGGCACGCTGCAATTCATTTAAAGCTGTGGGTAAAAGGTATAACCGAAACCAATCTTGATGTGTACGCTTGTAATATGACACCCTTAGTGATACCAAGGGGTTTTCCAAGGATGGTAAAGGTAATGTGGCAATAATCATTAGAGTCGGTGAAGGTAAAACGCTTTGATGCTGACGCCAAAATTCCCAACCTGTTACTAAAATACCGTTTTCATCCAAACACGTTTTCTCAACTTGCACCCGTGAACCAAATTCTGATGCCAAAATTGTCCCCACTTGGGCTTTCAGTGGCACATCCCCTACTAAAATTACCGTTAACCCAGGCGCCGTTGCACTAAGGCATACTAATGTACGGGTTTTGTGAATAAATGCCGCTTGATATTCGGGTGTATTAGGTAGGGGTAAGTTATAAGGCACGTAAAGTTGTATCGCTTCGGTTTGATTATCACCAGAAAACTTTAAACAAGTTACCTCTCCTATTCCCATACGCTCTCGAAATAACGGCGCCTCGGTTTCTGTTTCTACAGCACTACCAATTAGTACAATTGGTTGACGCTGCCAAATCGGTGCCAATATTTGACCGAATTTAACTGGGCAGGTATGTAAATAAAATGTCCCATACGTCCGATTAATAGTAGCCCAAAGAAGAGGGGATTCAGATTGAGCTTGAAAATTAGAATAGAATTTTTTCCATGTGTCAGGGAGGGTAGGTATATCTAAAACCGAGTACAATCGCTGTAAAATTTCGATTTCTGCTTCAGAGACTGCATAGCATTCGTAGGGATTAGCGGGATGTTTAAAGATATTGTGCGTTAGTTCAACCCTCGAATTGCGAATAACTGACTCGTGAAACGGATAAGCTAGCGCAAGCTCATCCCAGCAATTAGGAGAAAGCGTAACAGTAAGACTAGCGCGCACCCAATCTTCTAAATCATCAATCCCATCAATAATTGTAGGAATCCCCTCGCTAAAGGCGCCGTTTTGTGTAAGTTGCGCCTTTAGCCAAACTTCGGGTGTCGTTAAAAGTATTCCTTGAAAGTCACCACCGACCCAAGCATCACCTGTTCTAATTGGCTTATCAACTCGTAACCACTGCTGTAAGCGAGGAATTTCAACTTTAAGCAAACGATTTTGTACAACGGAAGGAGCAACAATAACGACTCCAGATTGCCACATTAACGCCGACGCAATAAAACTAGTGCGATACCTGCCTTGATAACCACAAACTGCGCCAACTTGAATTAAGGCGCTTCTTCCCAAACGCAAGGCGCGCGCAACCAACCGCGCCATCGTTAAATGATGGTGCCACGCTGGGAAACCCGCCTGCGACCGCAGGAAGTTGTGTAATGACAAATGAACTTCTGCCTCAATCACACGCTTTACGTTCCATACGAAATTTAACTTTAGAAAGCAATTATGCGCGCTCTTTGAAAAACGAGGCGCCATCGTTAACTATGTGGGCAATTGTTATATTAGCCACATAACTTAGTTTTGGTCATAAACAAATTGCATTATGGCTTCTTACCCAGGAATTAAAGCGGAAGCATTCCGACATCCCTTAGATAGGCAAGCGGAACAGACGCTCCGCAGCCTACCAGGGTTCGATTTCCTTGCACGTAAATTTGTAGAATTTTTTGCCGAACGCCCGCAGTTAGTTTTTCTAATGGGCAACACCATCCAAGTTGGGCCTCGTCAATATTCCACTATTTACCATATGTTTCGCGAATGCGTGCGGGATTTGGACATTACCTGCGAGCCTAAACTGTTCATCGAACAAAATGCTGTCGCCAACAGCTACTCGCTTGGAAAAGAAAATCCCTGCATCGTCATCAATACAGGCATACTAGACTTACTTAGTGAAGTCGAGATTAGGGCGGTGTTAGCCCATGAACTGGGGCATATTAAGTGTGGTCATACTATTTTAATTCAAATGGCGAAGTGGGTGAGTCAGGCTGCAACTGCGATTGGTCAGGTAACATTTGGTATCGGTAAAGTTGTCAGCCAGGGTTTATTGCTAGCCTTTTACGAATGGCGCCGTAAAGCTGAATTATCTTGTGACCGTGCGGCTTTGCTTGTGATTGAAGACCTAAACACGGTGATGAAGACGATGATGAAAATAAGTGGAGGTAGTATAAATTATGCCCACGAGTGCCATTTACAAGAGTTTATTAAACAGTCAGAAGAATATCAGGCACTTGATGAAGATGGGCTGAACCAGGTTTACAAACTGCTAATGTATTCAGGGGTAATAGGGGAAATGCAAAGCCACCCTTTCGCAGTCGAGCGTGTGCATTATTTGCGTGAGTGGGCTGTATCAGCAGAATATGAACAAATACGTCAGGGCAACTACATGCGTTCAAATGCCGAAGGAGCCGTTAATGTTGAGGTAAATAATGATACTGAAGCTGATAGACTAAGGCGCCAGCTTGAGGAACTCCAACGTGAAATTGAGAGAATCCGTAGGACGGGAAACTAATCATAGCCTAAAAATTGCTCTACAACAATTAAATTTTCTGAACAGTGTAGGTTTATACTATTTGAAAATTGTATAAGCAATATACTAACTTTTAGGTTCTACCTGGGAATTACAAGCATGAGTGGCATAGCCACTTTTTTTTTGATTATATGCCTGAAAAGCTCCGCGCGCTTCTAGCATCTGTACAATACTAAAAGAATTAGGGTTTCGCATTAAAGAGCGTAAAAATTTTAAACGAGTCATGCTTTGAGCTTCGGTGTCTAGCTCCTCAAAGATACGGATTTTTTGGTGTCGCGATAAATCTCCTTTAATTTGTGCCATTATCGAGACAATCATTTGCTGTGGTTCAACCTGCATAATTTGCAAAAATTTAGATAAAGTTTCCACAATTGTGCTTTGGCTTTCCATACTTAAAGGCAAATTATGAAATAGCATTACCGACGTTGCGTGATGACGGCTTTTATCTGTCAAAAAACCTTGTAATATCAAGCTTATATCAGGTTCACGGCATTCTATTGCCAAGCTACGGTAATAGCTCAAACTCCACCCGTCCAAAACAAGGAGGACAAATAAAATAACAGCTTTATCTTGAGTATCAATTACATCATTTAAAAATTTGAGTAATTGATTGCCTTCGTCTTGCCGTGTTAGTGATGGTAGAATTGGAATAAATGGTTTAATTTTGGCTAGGTGCATCGCTTCATCAGCACAAAACAAGCTATAGAGCATTTGTTCTTCAGTACTTTCATGCATCAGTACCAGTTTTGCCATATAATTTACACAAGCTTTTTCAATTGCGTATATTTGTTCTAGTACATAGTAATTGCAAAGCTGTAATATTTTGGTTTGATGGTAAAAATCAGCAGACTGAAAGCTTTTGACTTCGTTCAAGCCAAAATAGCTGGCGCCCCAGTAGATAGGGGTACTCTCTGTAGGTGATAATTGACTGTTATGCCCAAGTCGGGCGCCTAGTTCAGAAGAAAGCCAACATAAAAGTTTATTTTCTTCGGAATTTGGTAGATTTGACCCTGGTATAAATTGTTGTTTAATCATTTATTTATAAATCAGACGACACCACAGACAGCGTACCTAGCCGAGGTTGCATCACAAAATATAAAATATTCACGCTCGTGGTAGAAAGGGAATGCCAAAAAAAAACTGCTCTATATTCCAGCCTGTCATAAATAGAGCAATTTAGCTATTTAGTTATGTGGCAGTAAAAAATCTGTCATATTTTCAACCCCATTTTTTGCAATTTGTGGAATAGTGGAAACATCGCCTAGCTAGTTGCATGTTGTTTAAGTACAAATGTGATTAAGCAAACACTAAAAGAGACGCGGCTGCTGAACCAATGTCTCTACTCTTCAAAAAGTAAAAACTTACTTGAGTACTAGTTATTTACAACTAGAGGTTTCATGCAGCCCAAAAATATGTGTCGTCTCTTGCGCGCGTTGTCGCGTCAGGGTTTAGATGTTAGCTACGAAAATAAAACCTATTCGGTTCGCTTAAATAAATCAAAGCGAGATGTACCTGTTGCTTCGGTTCTTTTAGCCGAAGATTTTCCTGTTGAAGCAAAGGCTTTTAATCAACTTGCGCTACTTGCTAGTATGCAACATCCTGCTGGTGGTTGTGTGTGCGGTGCCTGTGCTACACCAGATTTCATCCAGGAGATGCAGGTGTTGCTATTGGTTCGGTTATTGAAACCGAGAATATGATGATTCCTGCTGCTGTCGGTTCTGATATTAACTGCGGGATGCGGTTACATGTTGCAAATTTAACCATCGATAAATTTCTGCCACAGCGTGATAAATTTGTCGAATTAATGAAAGGCGATTACTTTTTTGGTACTCGTGATGTGACGATGACCGCTTCAAGTATGCGCGCACTGTTTCAGGATGGTGTGCTAGGATGGCTTGATGCTATGTGGAAGGCGCCAACAGGAAGTTTCGTTAAATCAGATTTTGCACAGTTAGCCAAAGAAGTAGACCGTATTTTTCTTAATGGTTCGATGGAAGGTAACTGGAAAAAGGCGCCATGCGAACTTGTGCCAGATGAAGGAGTTGTGCGCGATGGAGGTTTAGCCACTATTGGTGGTGGTAATCATTTTGTTGAAATTCAGCGTGTAGACAAAATTGAAAATCGTGGACTCGCACATTTATGGGGAGTAAAAGAAGGGCAGCTTGCTTTTATGATTCATTCTGGTTCACGTAACGTCGGTAAATACATCGGTGGTGCATGGCGTGATAAAGCTTTATCTGCATGGCCGCCGGGCGTAAAATATCCTGACTCTCATATCTTCCCATTATCAATAAATTCGCATCCTGAACTCGTAGCAAGTTATCTACAAGCAGAAGCAACAGCAGCAAACTATGGATTTCTAAATCGTTTACTTTTAGCGGAGTTATTACGGTTACGGTTACGCCAAGTATTTGGTGATATCGAGGCGCCGCTAGTTTATCATTTACCTCACAATATTACTTTACCTCAACCCGTAATTAACAAATGGGTAACACGTAAAGGCGCCTGCCCAGCATTTGAGAACCAACCCGTAATTATTCCCGGTTCAATGGGCGCCAGTTCATATTTATGCGTGGGAAAAAGTAACCCTAAATTTCTAAATTCTGCATCTCACGGTGCAGGAAGACAACGTAGTCGCTTTGAGCTAACTCGTCAAGGTGCTTCGTATAGCGAACAAGAATTGGGGTTAACTGGAGTTGACTGTATTACTTTACGGGAAGAACGTCGAATTGAAGAGGCGCCTGTCGCTTATAAACCAATACAATCAGTTATTGATGTACAAGTAGAAGCAAAAATGATAGAAGTTGTAGCAATGTTAAGCCCAATATTAACCTTCAAAGCCTAAAAACAACAAACCATCTTGTGCAATCTCTTGTGGAATGGGCTATATTGGTCGTTAAAACAGTAAATATTTTAGAACTGTCTAAGAATGACTTCTAAAATTACAATTAGGGCGGGCAGGGATGCCCGCTCTATAAGATTGATTTTACAGTTCTATAGTTAAATATAGGTGTACTTAACTTTGATAAAATTTTAAAGATTCATCGATGGGGAGTGTAATTATAAATTCAGCACCTTCATTTTCGGTTGATGTGCATTTGATTGTACCACCGTGCTGTTCGACGATGATTTGATGACTTATAGATAAGCCTAAACCTGTTCCTTGTCCTACTGGTTTGGTAGTAAAAAACGGTCTAAAGATATTTTTGCAAACTTCTTTACTAATTCCACTGCCGTTATCAGTTATTTGAATATTAATTTCATTTTTTTGAGAATAAGATGTACAAATGCGAATAGTTGGTATTTCTTCTTCTGTTTGACTTGTGGCTGCTTTTTTATTTAGTGCGTCGATAGCGTTATTGATGACGTGAAAGAATACTTGATTTAATATACGCGGATTACAATATATTTTTGAAATTTCGCCATACTCTTTAATTACTGCAATATGTTTAGTCCGGCGCCCACAAGAGTTAAGACGATGGCTTAAAATTGTTAGTGTACTATCAATACCTTCATGAATATCAGCTTTTTTAAAGCCTGTTTCATTCAACCGTGAGAAACTTGAGAGCGACTGTACTATTTCACTAATACGAGTTGTGCCTGCTTCCATAGAATTTAGAATGTTCGGAAAATCTAATTTGATAAACTCTAAGTCACTTGAAGCTATGGCATTAATTATTTTACTATCAGGATTTGGGTATACAGAAGCGTAAGTCTCTAAAAGGTCTAATAAATTTTTAGTGTATGAACTAACATACCCTAAGTTGCCTTCTATAAAGCTGACTGGGTTATTAATTTCGTGTGCGACTCCAGCAACCATTTGCCCTAAAGCCAACATCGTCTCGCGATGAATTGATTGTAATTGAGATTGCTGAACTTTCTGCAATTGAAACAAAATAGTTTCAGCATTTTCTTTTGCCGCTCGGTACTTATCTTGTATTTGCAAAAATCGATTTAGAGTCCGATAGTACACGTTAACGCTAAACCAAACAAACAGCGCTCCGAGAAAGAAAACCATTCCAGTCAACAATGGTATCCATTCAAAAAGCTTTGCACTAATTAAATAAGCTAATAATGAGTAACCACACAGGAAAAAAATCATTAATCGATACATTATTTGCCAACTGGAACGGTCGGCTTCTATTTCAAATAAAGTTAAAATTTTACTTGTTCTAAAAATACACAGCCCCATAATTCCGGCGCCGAGAATAATCATGGTGACAATGATAGATAAAACAACTGATGAAGTCAGCATGAATTGATTGCACACTGTAATCTGACTATTCTATTATGTGCTAATTGTATGGAGTATGACAAACTAAGTATGGAATATTACTTAAACTTTAATATACTACTTAGTAAATTCATACCAAAATATTGTAAAAACCCGGTTTTAATACTATTTGTAGCTAAATATTCTCAATGCTTTCTTAGCTTCAGCCAAATTAGCCTTTTCTATTTCTCGGTTACTCTGTGATGAGACATTGAAATCTACCGTTTGATCTTTTAAATTCCAAATAGCAACTAATCGATTATTTTTTTACCCACTACAAATAAAAGCATCAATACTACAAGATTGTACTAACTGTCTATTTTTAAATTCATAAAAACCAATTGGAGTTCCATCATCAGTAACTCTAATGTATGCTGGTTTACGTTTATGTTGACATAAATCGTATCTTAAAGAACCTTGTGTTATTGTTTTATCCTTGTTTCTAGTAATTCAGATGCAATTTGTTCGCAATATCAGCGATGACTTGTTGTAATTTTACTTTTGCGGCATGAAAGTTTGGTACATCCCATTGGGGAATTAGCGGTTTGTCAAGGTCTTGCTCTGATAGATATGTTTGATATTTAATTTCTATTTGTAAAGTCTCTACGCTTTTGTTTTCGCTGTAATGTCTTGTAATATATCCACCTGTGAAGGTTTTATTTTTGACGACTTGATATTTTTGATTAATAAAAGCTAGCTCGACGGTGTTTATAAAGCGTTCTGTACAGGTTTTGCCGTTGATGTTGCCTAAACAAACTTGGTCATCTATTAACCCACCAAAGCTATGCAAGTCAAGTAAGTATACTTTGCCAAACTCTCGGACTTTTTGTTCGATAAGTTGGCTAAGTTGATTATGGTAAGTTGTATAATATTTATTAATGCGTTCTTGAATTTGGTACGGCGCCGGAGTAGTTTGATATATCGGTTGACCGAAAGCTGTTTGCATTGGAATGACCGCAGACCAAAAGTTACCGCTTAAAGGTTCTTTGGCTTGTCTGTTTAAATCAACTACGTAACGATTGTAGTTGGCTTGCATGACTGTTATGCCCAGAGATGGTAAAAAATCGTAAAGTTTTTGTAGATGCCAGTCGCTGTTGGGTAAGGATTGGAGATGAGCAGGCGCCATCATTAGAGCAATATCCGGCGGGATATATAAGCCACTATGAGGTAAATTAGCAATTAGCGGTATTGCTTGAACTGTAGGTGTATGTATTGTGAATAATTCCATTAATTTTGATTTGTGGGATACATTGCTGAAAAAGTATGTTAATGAGCAGGGACGTGTTAACTATGCTGCTTGGAAACGGGATGAACCAGAAGTGCTAGCTAACTGGCTATCGAGTATCGCGACACTACAAATAAACGAGAATGCAGGCACTCCCCTAAACATTAATGACCAGTTGGCTTTGTGGATAAACTTATATAATGCATTTACAGTTGCAACAATTTTAGACAAATATCCAATTAAGTCAGTATTACCAAGAATTTTAGGAATACCAAATTGGCTGGCTTTCTTATCGTTTTTTCAGCGTCAGATTTATATAGTTGGCGGTAAAAACTACAGTTTAGCTGAAATTGAAAACAAGATACTGAGAGAAAAATTACAGGAACCACGAATACATTTTGCGATAGTATGCGCTTCTATCGGTTGTCCGTTACTGCGTGCGGGTGCTTACTACCCCGACCAAGTTCTTTCTCAATTAGATAGTGACGTGCGTCGTTTTATTAATAATCTAGACAAAGTAAAATACGATGCAGATAAAGACATACTCTATTGTAGCAAAATCTTTAAATGGTACCGTCAAGACTTTCTACAGGTGGCGCCATCTGTACCCGAATATATACGTTCTTACTTAAATACCAAACTACCACTCACAGCATCAACTTCAGTAAAATATTTGTACTATGATTGGAATCTTAATCAACAGTATATTTGAGTGGAACAGGCATCCTGCCTGTTCTTCTAGCGAATATCCTCATAAAACTTTTTTAAATAATTAGCATCAACACCAACACCCCACAAAATTCCCACATATAAATAAATAGCTGTTGCTTTAATTGCACCCCAACGTGCAACGCGACGGTCAGAACTTGTAACAACGCGGTTAACTAAGCGAATTTGTCCTAATTTGGATAATTTTAAACACAAATCACCATCTTCCATAATTGGTAATGCTTCATTAAATCCACCACATTTTAAAAAATCCTGGCGTCTACAAAACATTACTTGGTCGCCAAATAATAATCGCAAACCTTTAAAAAATGAGTAGGGACGAAATATTAAGGGTGCATAGTAAGTTTTGAGGTAATTGTGCAGCGATATACCCCAGCGTGTTGTTTGAGTACCTGTCATTAAAGAAATAAACCCACCACAGGAAATTTTTGAGTTTGTCAGAGTTTGTTCAATCACTGTGACTATATCATGGGATACCTGAGTATCAGCATGGAGAAAGCATAAAATATCACCACTCGCATACAAGGCGCCAAAGTTCATTTGAACCGCACGTCCTTTAACATCACATTTAATAATTTCTACATCTACATTAAGAGGGAAAAAATGCAAGCAGTGTTTAGCTAATTCGATTGTATTATCTGAACTTCCTCCATCAACTATCAGAATTTCTTTTGCTTTTGGGTTAAGAACAGTTAGCTGACGCAGTGTTTGCTCTAAACTGCTTGCTTCATTAAGAGTGGGTATGATAATCGATACACTCGACATTATCTTCTCGTTGTTTTTTGGCGCCGCATCCAGTTTAATCCAAGAGTGACAGCCGCTACCACAATCACAATAAAAAATATTAAGCCAGCTATTCTTTTCATAGTCAGATTACCTCAATTATTGTTTTATCCATAATGCTAAACCACCACCGCGACCACGCGCTGCAATGAAGTTTTCAGTTACTAAAAAGAATGCAAAAAACGCTAGTTTGGCTATTTTTTGGTCATAAAAATTACTTATATTTGTTTGACTACCAGGGACATTACCACTATATAGTTTGTGATTAAATAAATTTATTTCATAAGTATGGAAGTCAAAAGCTAGTAGATTTTTTTTATCGATATATTGAGTTAAGCCTGATAATTCTAGCGCAAATCCGCCAAACTGAATTTTATTACTTATTCTACCTCTGTTTATAGATGTATCTAATGTATCAAAACCTATATAAGCAGGAGAAAATTTAGGCATGTAAAAACCTTTACCTAAAATTATGCCGGAACGTTTTCTGACTTTACGTGTTCCGGTGGCAAAACATAGGCGCCAGTTCCCTGATAATGAGGTAAACGGGTATGTTAATTTTTGTTGCTTTGCTGTTTTCTCTGCTTGTAGTAGTGCATTCACAACTACATCAGGTTTGGGACGAGTTTTACTGCTATCTCGAAATGCATCTGCTGCTTGGGCTAAGTCGGTAATAAAATCAGTGTTCGATATTACAGTTGCAGGTTCCATATACAGTAACTTCGTAAGTTTGCGCTTTTAACCCTGGACGTAATTTATCTAAACTAACATTGGGAAAAGCCTCCCAAGGAATATCTTCTATTGTTTTGCACCCACGACAATAAAAGTGATGGTGCTTTTCTACATTCGCGTCGTAGCGTGATACACCCGCTTCTAAAAGCACTTCACGCACTAAACCAACATCGCGTAAAGCTTGAAGCGCACTGTATACCGTTGCTTGCGATGATATTGGCGCCTGCTTATTCAAGTCAAGAAGTATCTGCTCTGCTGTTGGATGGTCTTGACGTGATAGTAAGTTCGCGTAAACGGCAAACCGCTGAGGTGTCACTTTTAGACCTTTCCCTCTTAAGGTCTTAACTATATCATCGACTAATTCTTTCATTGCTTATTGCTGCCACTTAATGGTGTCTCTATATTGTAATGGTTCGCGTCTTGAAATCATACTACAATCAGAAGCATTACTGAATATGAGTATTTATTACTATTGACTAATTCTTAAATCAGAATTATTCTGAGTTGGAGTAAAAAGACAAACCAAATCCTAGAAACCCGGTTTCTACGCATTCATTGTCGCAGACAAATCGTCATTTTTATAAAAGATTTGAATGAAGAAACCGGGTTTCTGAGCGTAGTCCAGCAACAAACATACATATATTAGGAGTAGATGAGATGGTAGCGGTAACAAAAGTACCAAACGTAGTTTTCAAAACCCGTGTACGCGATGAGTCAATTGGTGGATCTAACCCTTTTCGTTGGCAAGACCTGACGACACAAGAAATTTTTGGTGGAAAACGAATTGTACTGCTTGCATTGCCTGGAGCGTTTACTCCTACCTGTTCTTCGACGCACTTACCACGTTATGAAGAACTTTACGATGAAATTAAAGCGCAGGGAGTTGACGAGGTTATTTGCTTGTCTGTGAACGATGCGTTTGTGATGTTCCAGTGGGCTAAAAATTTAGGTATCAAAAGAATGTTTATCTTGCCTGATGGCAATGGTGAGTTTACCCGTAAAATGGGAATGCTGGTGGATAAGTCCAACTTGGGTTTTGGAATGAGGTCTTGGCGTTATGCAATGGTGGTTAATGATTGCAAAATCGAAAAAATATTTATAGAAGAAGGTCACGAAGATAATTGTACTACTGACCCGTTTGAAGTTTCTGATGCTGACACGATGCTTGCTTATCTTAAGAGCGCTCGTGTAGGCGCCGCAGTATAAACTGAGGTAAAGGGTAAAGGGAAAAACCTTTACCCTGTATTATTATATATATGGAAAAAGCAACATTTGGGGCTGGCTGTTTCTGGGGTGTAGAGGCAGCATATCGTAAAGTGAAGGGAGTACTATCAACTTCTGTTGGGTACATGGGAGGACATTTTGAAAACCCGTGTCATCTTGATGTGGTGTCGCGAATTACTGGACACGCAGAAGTAGCGCAGATTGAGTATGACCCTGCAATTGTAAGTTATGAAGAGCTACTAAACATATTTTGGGACATTCATGACCCTACAAGTTTAAATCGACAAGGCGCCGACCGAGGTGAACAGTATCGTAGTGTAATTTTTTACCACACAAGTCAGCAAGAAACTATCGCCAGAAATTCTAAACAGAGTTTACAATCTTCTGGAAAATTTGAAAAAGCTATTGTAACAGATATCAAACCCGCTTCAACATACTGGTTAGCATCAGACGAACATCAACAGTATTTCGAGAAAGTTCGTTGTAATAATAAGAATAATTATTAAATTGAATAGGTAGGGTGCGTCAAAGCTATTACAATCTTCAATCAAATGAAAAATTATGGGCTTTGACGCACCACCGAGAATCTGGTGCTACAAGTCTTTTCATCTTGAGTGGAATTTTCCCGTGGTGTCACACACCCTACCATACCGTAACGGCAGGCGCCAACGCCCCAAATTAAATGACACGAACCACTAGTTCATGTCATTAATTTTAGTGGGTTAAAAAAACGAACCGCAAAGCACGCAAAGGACGCTAAGAAAGAATTAGGAATAAAGGACACACCAAAACTTTATTCCCCAAATTTTATGAGACAGACCCTAATGGTCTGTCTCATAAAATTTGAGAGGTTGTGGCACAAAGTCCCAGATGTGTAGTAAAGGTCAATTTACTCTCCTCTCTCCGTGTACTCTGTGTCTCTGTGGTAAAAAACTGTATGACCATGATTTTGATCAACAATGCAATACGCTACGTTACAGTAATCTGTAAAGATTTTATGAAGAATTTATGAAAGCTAGTAAATTTTCCGGAATGAAATTATATTGGTACAACACGCGGTTTTTACGCAGGTGATATTACTGCTTGGGGAATGTCAAAAATTATTTACCGTTTTATGAATAAAACATTTGTTATTTAACTATTTGTATTATTATAGATATGAAAATTGCTGTTATTGGTGCTAAAGGTTTACCTCCTAAACAGGGAGGAATCGAAAACTACTGTGCGGAAGTATACCCTAGAATAGTTACACAAGGACATACTGTAGATTTATTTGCACGTTGTTCTTATACCGAAGGTAGCTGGTTTGGTTCGAGCAACTATCAAGGTGTGCAAGTTATATCTTTACCAAGTTTTTTTACAAAAGGTGTAGATGCGTTTATGAGTTCTGCTCTAGGTGCAGTGGCAGCATCTGGTAGGCAATATGATATAGTACATTTCCATGCTTTAGGTCCAGCTTTATTTAGTAGCATTACAAGCGTTTTACGAGCTTCTAAAATTGTTGTAACTTGTCAAGGTTTAGACTGGCAACGTGCGAAGTGGGGGAATTTTTCGAGTCAAGTAATTTTAGCTGGTGAGAAAGCAGCGGTAAAGTATGCTGACGAAATTATCGTAGTATCCCAAGCACTACAAAGTTATTTTTCCGAAACTTACAAACGCGATACAGTTTATATTCCTAATGCACCTGCTGGTTATTCAGAATCAGACCCAGACTTTGCTTATGGTAAAGCTTTAGGACTTACACAAGGACGTTACTTACTATTTTTAGGTAGATTAGTACCAGAAAAATGTCCAGATTTATTAATCGAAGCTTTTCTTCGACTTAAATATCAAGGTTGGAAACTTGTGCTAGCAGGTGGTATTAGTGATACTCAAGCATACACAAATTTAATGCTGCAAAAAGTTGCAGGTAGTAAACAAATTGTGTTTGCAGGAGAATTGCGTGGTAAACGGTTAGCTGAAATTGTCCGAGGTGCAGGATTATTTGTTTTACCCTCTAATGTTGAAGGTTTACCACTAGCTATGCTCGAAGCAATGTGTGAAGGTGTTCCTGTACTGGCAAGTAATATTCTTCCTCACCAGCAACTTGTAGACCAAGAGCGTGGTGTACTATTTCAGAATGGTGATATCGATGGTTTTGTAAATGCTTTGAAATGGGCATTAAATCATCCCAATGAACTGGCAAATATGGCAGTCAATGCACAGCGTCATGTTCAGCGTTACTATACTTGGGATAAAATAACAGCACAGAATATAGAAGTTTATCAGAATTTGTTAGGCGCTAGCAAAGCCGAAAAAACAGCGTATATCGTTTAGTTTTGTTACTAAAACTAGTGTTTGTACGGTTATGTGATAGACGAATTCTGCATTTATTGAGATAAAAGTTATGGAAAAAGGCATATCATCTTTATGGGCAGTTGTTAGAAGGCGGAGTTTACCAGCCTTTTTAACTTTATCAGCAGTAATGGCAGGCGCCGTCACCTACTTAGCGGTAGCTCCACGTATGTATGAGACAAGCTCCCGGTTAATGCTCGATAACAAAAGTGTCTCGGTATCTGCACTTGGACGTGACATCACTCAATTAGATGCAGGAACTCCAGGAGGAGCAAGTCCATTAGCTGACCAAGCAGAATTAATTAAATCACAGCAAGTTCTCGAAAAAGCCCTTACTGCTCTCAAAGCTAACCCTCAAACAGGTTCTTCTTCAGAAAAACTTTCATTTAAACAACTTAGTCGCGATTTAAAAGTCAAAATTATTCCTGCTACTAATATCCTGGAACTTCGCTATAAAGCAGCAGACGCTGTGTTTGCTACTAGGTTAGTCAACGCAGTTACTGACGCAATGGTTGAAGAAAACATCAAATCCATGAGTTCAGAAGCGACGAAAGTCAGAGAATTTCTAGAGAAAAACGAAGTTCCCAACGCTCAACAACGGCTCAAAGCAGCCGAAATTAAAGAAAATAAATACCGTCAAACAAGTGGTGTTGTTTCTTTTGATGAGCAAAGTAAGAGTTTGGTGACAAGTCTGGCAAATCTCGAAGACCAAGAACGAATGCTGTTTGCTCAACTACAAGAAGCACGTTCGCGAGATGCTTCATTGCGTCAAGTTACTAATTCGAGTAACCTAGGTAGTGCATATGCTTCGGTACGTAGCGGTCAAGATGAGCAAATAAAAAACTTGCGAGTAAAACTAACTGAGTTGCAAACGCAAATAGTCGCTCTTCAACAGCGTTTTACTCCTCAACATCCAGAGTTAAATAGCTTGATACAACAACGTGATACTTTGCGTGCAATGTATCAACAAGAATTAGCGCGTGTATCTAGTGGAAATGCACTCACTAGTGTATCGAATGATAATTTAAGCCAAACTCTTAACTCTCAACTCGTTACAAATACAGTTGAGGGAACAGCAGTTGCAAATAAATTACGAACTTTGCAAGCAGAAAGAGTCAAGCTGCAAGCTAGACTCGCGCAGCTACCTATTAAACAGGAACCTTTAACAGCGTTAACACGCGCACGTGAACAAGCTGCTGAATCATTCAAGGCACTTGAGCGTAAACTCGAAGAAGCTCGCATTGCCGAAGCTCAAAAAGTTAGTAATATTCGTGTTATTGAAGTCGCGACTGTTCCAACGGTTCCTAGTACACCCAAATCCACAATTATTTTAGCTATTGCAGGCGCCTTTGGAATTCTTTTATCAACGGCTATGGTGCTTCTACTCGAAATGATGGACAACCGCTTGCATGATGTCGCTGAAGCTGAGTTGTTAGAGTTACCTTTACTAGGAGTTTTGCCACGTCTATCGAAATCGAATTTAGCGCTCGCAGAAGCCGACTTATTCCTAGATGATATGGGATTAGTCGAGCCGTATCGAATGCTATTAAAAACACTCGAATGCCGCAGTGCTAGTAAATTACATTCAATTGTCGTCAGCAGCGCACTGAGTGGTGAGGGCAAATCGGTAGTAGTATCACATTTAGCAGCAGTTTCGGCAATGCTATCGCGTCGAACTTTACTTATCGATGCTGACTTACGCCGACCTAAGTTACACCGTGTATTCAATTTGCAAAATGCGCCAGGTCTTAGTGACGCTATTACCCAGAGTCGGCGCCTTGCAGATTTTGTTCAGCCTACAGCAATTGAAAACCTTTCTGTATTAACTTGCGGTTCCATGTCCACACGTCCATCGCAGTTACTCGAATCTAAACAAATGAAAGCTTTGATGATGGAAGCTGCCGAAAATTATGATTTAGTAATTTTAGATACTCCTCCACTCAGTGTTTGTGCAGATGCAACGACATTAGGTCAACTTAGCGATGGCATTATGCTAGTGACTCGTCCTCGTTACACCATCAAAGAAATATTTCAGAAAGCAGTATCCGATTTGACGCGCGACCGCATTCCAATGTTAGGAGTAGTAGTAAATGGAATTAATACGCTTAGTGACAAATACTATCGTAACTACCGTAATATAAGTGATGACCAAACTACATTACCGAAGGGGTTAGCACGCATTGGCGGCACCTTTAACCCGAATAATACATCAGAGAGGTAAGTATGGCGCCAACAAATCAACACCAATTACCTTTAGTAACATTCCTGGTATCGGCATGTATAGCAATAGGTTTTGCTGCTGGTGTTGCAGTTGGAATACAGCCGTTATTGATGGGTTTAGCGGTAGTTGTAATACTAGCGCTAACCTACTTTTTTGCAAGTTTTTCTCAAGCTGTTCTCGTACTGTTAATAGTGCGAAGTTCAGTAGACATATTTTCGCAGTTACAAATACCTTCTGTTTTAGCAATTGGTATTGATATACTAACGCTAATGTATGTCACTAAATTACTACTGCAACAAAAAAAAGTCCACACAGATAGCTTTTGGTGGTTTTTTGTTGTATGGATATTAACGCAAGCGGTTTGGGTAGTGCTTTTACCCCTTGGTGGTTTAGGACTAGATGGCGCCTATCTAGTAGATAGTTTACGCGAATGGGTACGGTTATTTTCTTGGTTGATGATTTACTTGCTAGTAATGCAACTCAAAGACCAAGTAGAACCATCTGTAATGTTGTCTCAATTATTACTAGGGTTAGTACCGCCAATAACATTAGCTTTACTGCAAATGTTTCTACCGTCCATATTGCCACCTTTGCTGTCAGGAAGCGATGCACGTATTAAAGGTACCTTTGGACACCCTAACAGTTTCGCAACTTACCTACTACTTTTTATCTCTTTAACTTGGTGGAAACTAGGTGAAGCTAAAAATCGTTTACCGTGGATTTTGTTATTAGGAGTATTATCGATGTTTTTTGTCAGCACCAAAGCTTTATTCAGCTTAATGATGCTGGCAATATTCGTGTTAGTACTAATTGTACCACGATTAAATTTGCTAAAACTCATTGGTGGAATACTGTTTTTCATGTTTGTAATTGGTTTATTTGCCAGCACTCCATTTGGACAAGAACGTTTGAGTTCGCTAGGTAATACACCTTTATTAAACCCTGATATGGATATTTCACGCGCAATTCTGCTTGCTCAAGGAGATAATAACAGCTTTAACTGGCGCCTGTCCCAGTGGACGTACTTACTCGAACAATGGCAGGAATATCCATTGTTTGGTTTTGGGTTAGGACTAAGTATACATGTCAGCACGAACAAACTTTTACCTCACAACGACTATATACGCGCATTAGTTGAAGGAGGAATTGTTGGATTTACCACTTATATTTTATTCTTTTTTGCCCAAGGTGTTCGGTTGTGGAGCATTATAAAATCTCCTTTAACAGTCGCTTCACAACGTTCGCTATGTTTAACTTTGTTGGCGTTTTTACTTGCTGTACCCGTTGGGATGATTACCGAAAACATTTGGAGTCATACAACGATGTTTTTCTATTGGTGGACAATATTAGCAATTGCTGGTTGGCAGTGGAAACCACAAACAACTACTCCTTAAAGCCTTTTTTATCAAATCAACCAATATTAATAATCAAATGAGAAGCATAATTAACTATATATTCCAAGATTGGCAAACCAATAAAGACAGCAGTTCTAAAACACGTTTTGCTTTAACTTTTTTTCGTTCCGCACAAATAATTGGGAAATTTCCTGTTCCATTAAACATATTTTCCAAAATCTACTGTAATCTTTATATTTTTGTCGTCGAGTGGATACTTGGAATAGAATTACCTTGGGATGTCCAAGTCGGCAAGAATTTGAAGTTATTACATGGAATCGGGTTAGTTGTTAACCATTATTCGACAATTGGAGATAATTGTACCTTAAGGCATAATACCACAATTGGAAATAAAAAACTAGCTGATGGCTCTTGTAGTGCTTGTCCACAAATAGGAAATAATGTTGATATCGGCTCGAATGTTGTAATTATTGGCGCCGTTACTATTGGAGATAATGCTGTAATTGGAGCGGGTTCTGTTGTTGTAAAGGATGTTCCTGAAAATGCGGTTGTTGCCGGAAATCCTGCTAAAGTTATTCGCATTAATCATACCTTAACTAGGAATAATCTACACTCTATGCTACAAGAGATGGAATTTATCCCCCCAACCCCTTTTAATAAGGGGGGCTAAGAATTTGCTGTATCGCGTATTTATAAAGTATTTGATTTTACAGCGGTATTAGCATAAAATTATACAATTGTTCCGTATTTATAGTTAAATGATAATTGATAAAATAAAACGGCTATTATCAGACCGCTTTATTAGTAATATTGGCTGGTTAGGGGGTGCAGAACTTTTTAATCGGGTTGCAAGGTTAGCCACTACTGTGGTATTAGCTCGTACTTTTACTTCGTATGATTATGGTGTTGCTTCATTAATTTTTACTATTGTTGATTTTGGCTATGTTTTAACTATTAATCCTGGATTTGGCGCCAAACTTGTGCAAGCAACTGAAGATGAGCTAGAAACTGTGTGCAATACGAGTTACTGGCTAAATTGGGTGGTATGTATATTATTATTTATATTTCAATGTTTAGCAGCATTCCCAATTGCTAGTTTTTATAAAAATAGTCAACTGATTTTGCCGATTTGTGTAGTTGCAACAGCTTATTTATTTCTACCTATATTTACTATTCAAGCTAATCTTATCCAACGTGAAAATCGATTAAAAATCACTGCTATATCTACAGCAGTACAATTAATTTTTGGAAATATTTTAACTATAATTTTAGCTTTGGGTAAAATGGGGTCTTGGGCTGTAATTTTACCTGTAGTTATGACTATACCCATTAATATTATAGTCAACTTGATGAATCATAGCTGGCGCCCGCCCAAATCGTTTACATTAGATAAATGGCGTGTAATTACTACCTTTGGGCTAAAAATGCTTGGTGTAAATGCACTAAGTAAACTGAGAATGAATTTAGATTATTTATTAGTGGGATATTTTATTGGTATTGAAGCATTAGGAGTGTATTTTTTCGCGTTTAATGCAGGTTTAGGAATTAGTCAAAGCGTCATCAATGCTTTTACGTCAGCGCTTTACCCTTATTTGTGTTCTGTACAGAGTGACAAAGTGCAAATGAAAAAGCAGTTCTTTCGAGGATTAAAAACTATTGCATTAATTGTGATTCCATTGGTAATTTTACAATCTAGTCTGGCGCCGTTTTATGTGCCGATTGTATTTGGGAAAAAATGGGTAGAAGGAATACCGATATTGATTGTAATTTGTTTATCGGCTATACCTATAGCATTATCGCGAGCAACTTCGCAGTTACTGCAAGCTGTAAATAAAACGCATCTTGATTTTTACTGGAACTTAATTTTTACAGGTATTTTTGCTGTTTCGCTCTTGATTGCAGTTAAGTATGGCATTTTTGCGGTTGCATGTACTGTATTAATATCACAGGTTATTGCAATACCTATTTTTACTATTTGGGTCATGAAAAAGGTGTTTACACAACAACCTGATAAAATCGCCATACCCAAGTAGAGACGTTACATGTGACGTCTCTACTAACATGCAGGCGCCACAAATGCTTTAGAGTGATGTATAACTGTTGGTGCGGTACTTGTTAATATAATACTTCCATCTTTATCTACTTTCCATGCTTGTGCTTCTATAACTGAATTATTATTGTTGTTATATGTAGTGAGGGTCTGAGATTGTTGATTCGGATTTTGCACTGTAGGATTTTCTGGGTAATTTTCTAGAGAAATCCAATCGTTATCTGGTATTGTAGTGTTTCTTAAAAATTCTGTTGGATTTGTAGCTAGTCCTCTGCGTCCAACTATAGAGAATTTGTTTTGCCGAGTAGTGTCTGCTTTGCAAGCTTGGGTTATTGTTGGTACATTAGGTTTTTCTGGTAAATTAACTAAACCGCTACTACTATCAACATCTGGAGTAATAATGCTTACTACCCCGTCTAAATTCGCATTAGTTTGAGAAATTGCAGAAATGTCACTTGTAGAAAGCTTTTGTGAGTCGATTTGAGATGGGTCGTTACTACCTATCTTACGTATTAAATCTTCTCGATTAAGTGCTTTGATACCTAATATACCATTCGCGTTAATTGTAATTTTACCACCAGAACCGCTAAACGCATTGGCTATAATATCGTTATTTTCATTTCTTGCCGCAACTATAAAACCGTTACGAGCATTAATTGTGATGTTACCACCATCACCGCTTGATTGTATTTTACCTGCACTGGTAGATATTAAACTATTACGACGCATCTGTAATAATTGTGTTTGCAAGGTAATATTACCACCTTGCCCTAAATCTGTCTCGGATGTAATTTTGCCTTGATTATCAATGAGTATAGAATTTGCTGTTATATCTAAGTTACCTGCTTTACCTAAATTAAATCTGTCTCCAAGATATTTTCCACTACTATTAATTTCGACTCTACTACCTACCTTTATTTCTGCACCATTATTAACTATTAGTTTACCTGTATTAACAGTTAATTTCCCAGCATTTCCAGAACCTAATGTGGTAGCAGATAAATTACTGTTATTTTCAGGAGATTTACCTATTATTTCTACTAACTGTGTAGCATTAATAGTCAAATTGCCAGCATTGCCTGTTGCAGGTAACACATCTTTAAATAATGATTCTTGTGTATTTATACCGCTTGATTCAACTACTATATTTCCTCCATCTTTAACTCGTAATGTTCCAGTATTAATGTTAACATTCCCTGCGTTTCCATCTTTGTAAGTCGTACTACCTAATGTACTAATAGCGAAATAATTCAATTCAGTATATGAACCACCAAGCACATCTATATTAGAAGCATTTATAGTTAAATTTCCTCCTGTACCATTTCCAACTGTACCAGCTAGCACTTGGGCGCCATCTTTAAGTATGAGTTTATCTGCATCAATAACAATATCACCAGCATTTTTGTCACCTAAAGTTAGGTTAAAAATACCACTAACACCAAATATTTCTACAATATTGCCAATAACATGAATATTTCCACTACCGCTATTACCACTAGTTGTAATATTCGATGAATTTGAAAGATTTTTGCTTGTAATTTGTATGTTTTGAAAATTCTTAACATCTTTGTAACCAAAAATCCAATCTCCACTTGTTGGTATTAAATTCACAAAACTATTACTTCCAACGCTTCCAAGTTCTATTTGACCTAATGGTGCTGTTAAATTTCCTGACTCTAAATAAATATCACCACCTATTAATGCTAAAGTTTTGCCAGGTGAAACCCGCAAACCTTCAGGATTATTAAAATAGCCAGTTGCACCGTTCGGACTTGCCTGAGATTGATTACGAATTGATGCAGGATTGGTGCCAAATTGTAAACCAATTGGTGTACTTATTGTAAGTAAAGGTGTTTGAGGTTCTACTGCGCTATATTTGCTACCATCCTCAAATTTTATACTGCTAGCTGTAGTGCCAACAAACGAACCGCCAATATCTAATGAAGCATTGGCGCCGAATATAATACCGTTAGGATTAATTAGAAACAGATTCGCGGCGCCGTTACTGCGAAGTGTACCATCGATATTAGAACTAGACTTGCCTGTAACTCTAGTAATTATGTTTTGAATATGTAGAGAGTTGTTGAAGTAAGCTGTTTCTCTATTTAAAACTGAAAATTCTTCAAAACTGTGAAATAAGCTTTTCCCAGCTTGCGTTCCACCTTCTATCACTTTGGTGTCACCTTGACCGGAAACGCGCGAATTTATAGGTAAGGTAGTATCTGAAGTAATTTGAGCTACACACGTATTAGATAGTACACTTATTTGTAATGTTGCTGCAAGAAATATAACTCTTGCACAATCTAACTTAATGTAATGTACCCACGGATGTAACATTTGTGTAACCACGAGCGCGAGAATATTTTGTAAGGTGGGCTAGGCGCCCACAATACTACATTATCAGCAAGGGCAGCACCGACCATTGCACAAACAGCAACTAAATAGCTTTAATTCCTCTCCTGGAATTTGTTTTAAGCTTTGCTGCATTTCCTGGTCGCTAAGTGCTACACCCATGCTTTGTATTTTATTCAAGTTAATAACAGCCTCAAACTTAATCACTTTATCAGCCGTCAAACCATAACGCTTAACTATATCATCCATTTGAGAGTTATTTAAGAGTTTCATAAATTCTTGCAAAACATCATGTTGCAATTGCTGCAATTTGCTTGCATCCTCTGGAAGTGTACCGAAACCAGCGTCAGGGTAGGTGTTTGATTCTAGTTGTTTGCTCATAAGTATTGTAAATGTTATCTTTCTGTAAGCACAAACTAAAAGCGTTGTGCTTTTGCCTTTCTATAGATGCGAGGCTTATCAACTTATGCATCACAACAAAAAAAACGCCAGTATCAGGGATGTAACAAGCTGTACACTTGAAATTATGCCAATTTGGCATAAATTTAGGCAGTATGTGTTGAGATTAACTTAAATACCATAAAATTGTCAAAGCTTAAGAAATAATTGTCATTCAGATGGCATACGCGTTAAGTAGGACTTTTGTACTTACGCTTAGTTTGAGTGGTGTGGTTTAGCAAATTCGTTTATTATGTTTTATAAATTGCTTTTAAACAGTCGTATTCAGCGATTTTACATTCCTTTATATCTTGTTGTTATAACTCTTGTTAACACAGTAGAATCACTGAAAGCACAGGTAATAAGACCAGAGGATTTACCAGGTAGACAGCAAAATCCAGATTTCCCGCGTCCAGAAATAAAGCCACCATCTGATAGACCTTTGCCTGAACCAACGGCGCCACCACAGTTGCCACCTCCCGAACAATTGTTACCGGGCAGCGACGTAAATACACCGACAGCACCCGAACAAAATCAGCCTGGGGATATCCCGCAGACAATAAAAGTAACAAAATTCAACGTGAGTGGTAGTACTGTATTCAGCGCGAAAGATTTTGATAAAATTACAGAAAAGTATAGAAACCGTCCAATTACAATTGCCGAGCTATTTCAGGTTCGCTCGGAAATTACAAAGTATTATGTTGACAGAGGTTATATTACGAGTGGAGCATATATACCACCGCAAAAGCTCAAGGATGGGGTAGTTGAAATTCGAGTTATTGAAGGTTCGCTCGAAGAGATTAAGGTAAACGGTACACGCAGACTCAATGCTGGTTATGTACGAAGTCGTTTAGAAATTGCCACTAGAAAACCTTTAAATAGAGAACGTTTGCTCGAAGCGTTGCAAGTTCTTCAGTTGAACCCGTTAATTCAAAATCTTTCTGCGGAACTAGCTGCAGGTACTCGTCCTGGTGTTAGTACACTTGCAGTAGAGGTGCGTGAAGCTAAGACATTTGACGCGCAGTTTAGTATTGATAATGGACGTTCACCAAGTGTAGGTAGTTTTAGACGCTCTGTGCAATTAAGCGAAGCAAACCTTTTAGGATGGGGTGATAGTTTGAGCAGTAGCTATACGAATACTGATGGTAGCAACTCTTTTGACTTTAACTATACAGTCCCAATTAATCCTCGCAACGGTACTTTTGCTTTTAGTTACGGAACATCTGACAACAACGTTATCGAACGTCCCTTTAACATACTTGATATTGAATCTTATTCAAAATATTACGAAGTTACACTACGTCAACCCATAATTCAAAAACCAAATCGTGAGTTAGCAGTAGGACTTGCACTAACTCGACGCGAAAGTCAAGCTAGCTTATTAAATGACGACCCAAATGGCCCAATTCCATTTCCTGCTGTTGGCGCCGACTCTAATGGTAGAACTAGTGTAACAGCATTACGGTTTATTCAAGAATGGACGCAGCGCGATAGTCAGCAGGTATTTGCCGCACGTTCGCAGTTTAGTATTGGACTCGATGCACTTAATTCTACAACTAACGCCGATTCTCCAGATAGTAGGTTTTATGCATGGAGAGGACAAGCACAGTGGGTAAGGTTACTTGCTCCTGATACTTTATTACTTTTACGTGGTGATTTACAGTTTGCCGACAGACCACTTGTTGCACTCGAACAATTTGGTTTAGGTGGACAACAAAGTGTTAGAGGATATCGTCAAGATGCGCTGCTTACTGACAACGGATTTTTTGCTAGTGCAGAAGTTCGCTTACCAATATGGCGCCAGCGTCAGTCACAATCAGTATTACAAGTAGTACCCTTTATTGATGTCGGTACATCATGGAATAAAGGTGATACTCCAAATCCCGAAACAAGTACTTTAGTATCAACAGGTTTAGGATTACGATTACAGTTGGGTAGCCGGTTAAATGCACAAATAGACTGGGGTATTCCTTTAGTATCTATAGACTCAAGGAAAAACACGTGGCAAGAAAATGGTATTTATTTCTCCGTTATTTACAATCCATTTTAAGATTGTGGATTAGACGAGATTTGATATTAGTGAGTTTATTAATATGTGGGTTTGCACTACCAAGTCTTGCAAACCCGCATTATACACAAAGTATCACCCCAATAATCCAAAACCAAAAATCTCAAACCGACCAAGGCAAACTATTATATGATGCTGGCAGATATTCAGAAGCCGTACAAGTGTTACAGCAAGCAGTACAAGAATATCAAAAAAAAGGTGATGCTTTAAAACAAGCTGCCACCTTGGCTAATTTATCTTTAGCATATCAGCAGCTTGGTAATTGGAAGTTGGCATCTGAAGCACTTACAACTAGTTTGCGTTTACAAGGAGCAGAACCAAAAAACCAAAACCTATTAGCCCAAACTTTAATCATACAAGGGCGCCTATTATATTCTACAGGGCAAACGAATGCAGCACTCTCGACATGGGCACAAGCAGAAAAAGTATTTGAGAAAGCAGGTAATAAACACGGTAGTTTAAAAGCGCGTGTTCACCAAGCACAGTCACTACAAATATTGGGTTACTATCATAATGCTGTCAAACTTCTCAAAGAAGTAAATGCGGCATTTGACTCACAACCAGATTCAATAGAGAAATTAGCGGGTTTGCGTTCGCTAGGTGATGCTTTGCAATTAGTGGGAGATTTAAAGCAATCACGCATAATTTTAGAACAAAGTTTAAAAGTTGCTCGTGCTTTAAATAATAATACTGAAATTGGCAAAAGTTTATTTAGTTTAGGAAATCATGCACTCTCAGAACGAAAATCACAGCAAGCTATTGAATATTACAAACAAACCGTTGATATATCTCCATCACCGCAAATTAAAGTCGAAGCATTACTGAATCATGTAAGTTTATTAATACAAGCTAAAAAATATACAGAAGCTACAAGCTTAATCTCTGTAATTGAACCGCTACTTCAACAACTTCCACCAAGTCGCACAGCTATTTACGCACGAATTAACTTTGCAGAACGTTTAATGCAAATAGACCGTAACATGCAGCGTCCTTATGCTGTACTTACTAACGCTATTCAAATTGCGCGCGATATTAATGATAATCATGCATATGCATACGCATTGAGTGACATGGGAGAGTTGTATGAAAAAACGCGACAGTATCCAGAAGCGCTAAAATTAACGCAAAAGGCTTTGGTGATAGCGCAAGCAGAAAATGTAGATGATGTGATTACGTATCAATTACAGTGGCAGCTTGGTCGATTGTTACGTATACGAAAAGATATTTTTGGCGCCATTGCGTCATATGATGCAGCAGTAGAAACGCTATCAAAACTTCGTAGTGACTTAGTAGCGGTGAATACTGATGTACAGTTTAGTTTCAAGGAGAGCGTAGAACCAGTATATCGTCAATTGGTAGCACTACTTTTAGAATCTCAAACTCCAGGGCACCCAGACCCAAAAGTTCTTGATAAAGCACGTCAGCATATTGAGGCTTTGCAACTTGCCGAACTTGATAACTTTTTTAAAGAAGCTTGTTTACAAGGCAAAAAAGTTGTCTTAGATAAAGTTGTAGATAAAGAGAATCCGAATACAGCTATACTTTATCCTATTATTCTTGCCGATACACTCCAAGTTATAGTCAAAATTCCCAATCAACAGCTAAAACTCTACACAACTAAAATAAGTCAAGCTGAAGTAGAGACAACAGTTGCCCAACTAAGACACGATTTAATCGACCCTTCAGCAACTGAAAGCTTAAAAATTCAATCGCAAAAGCTTTATACATGGCTAGTTAAAGAGTTAGAACCTAATTTGGCGCCTAATGGTGTTAATACTCTTGTATTTATTCCTGACACTGTATTAGGTAGCATACCATTCTCAGCGCTCTTTGATGGAAAAAATTACTTGGTTGAAAAATATGCAATTGCAATGAATGCAGGATTACAGCTTTTAGACCCTCAACCATTGCAAAGACAAAAGCTAAATGCTTTAACTGCTGGTTTAATCGAACCTCCATATCCATATAAAGAATTTGCCTCCTTACCTGGAATAAAATCAGAGTTAGAGCAAATTAGCCAAGCTGGCATTAAAACCAAAACATTGCTGAATCAGGAGTTTACAAGCAAAGAATTAAACAATCTAGTTCACGATATACCCTTTAACATTGTTCATCTTGCCACTCACGGTCAATTTAGCTCGCGTCCAGAGGATACGTTTATTTTGGCAGCAGATGGACCCATCAATGTGCGTGAATTCGATAATATATTGCGTAGTCGTGACCAAACCCAACTTGAAGCACTACAATTACTTGTTTTGAGTGCTTGTCAAACTGCCGAAGGTGATAAACGTGCTGCTCTTGGTTTAGCTGGAGTCGCGATTAAAGCAGGCGCCCGTAGTACAATTGCTTCATTATGGCAAATCGAAGATGAACCAACAGCAATATTTGTAGGTGAATTTTACCGCAAATTGAAAGACGCAAAAGTTAGTAGAGCAACTGCGCTACAACAAGCACAGTTAAAACTTCTCAACCATCCTAATTATAAGGCGCCAACCCATTGGGCAGCATATGTATTAATAGGTAATTGGTTGTAATTGTACCACAGGCAATTTTCTTTCATTAATCACATACAGTACTAGTAGATTTAGTCGAAAGTCCCATTTTTTTAAGCAAACGATTAATATGACGGTCGCTGACTTGAATGCCAAATTCTTGAGCAAGATGCTTACTTAACCATTGTGCTGTCCAACACCCAAATGCATAACCGTATTCGTGCGGACTATGTTTTACAAGTTCTTGCAAACGTTCTAAAAACTGATTATTGATAATTTTAGGTCTACCAATTGGTCGTGAATTCCATTTGTGCGCTAAACCAGTTGCTGCAATGGCAATCCAAGAACTTGCCATTTCTTGTGAACAACCGACAATTTCGCAGATTTGCGTTTGAGATTTACCTGCATCTGCTAGTAGCATTATTTCAATTCGACAGCGATATTCTCGCTGCAAATTTGTCTGTAGATACTTGACCAGAGTTTTGTGCTGAAAAGGTGTTAGCAACTTACCTTTATGCTGGTTTATCTCATCATAAACCTGATTGTAGCTTAAATTATTGGACATAATATTACCCGAAAATTGTGTATTAAGCACGAAGAGTCCTTTCTTTGAAGTACTATCAATCAATGCGAATGCCATTAATGGTAAATATTTTTACCACAGAGTCACAGAGGCATTTAGAGACATTTTTAGTCGAAGCATCATCATAAATTTTAGCCAAGATACGTGTCAGTTATTACATCACTCTAAAGATTGATTTAATTGATTTAACTTTAGTTTATATTTGACACCTAGGTAGGATACGCTGCTTTGATTGTTAACAAAGAATATATCTATCAAGGTCTTTAACTAATTTTTTGAATAATACTTAGGTTTTGCAATACCAAATAAAACGACACAGGGGGTTGCTAATTAATTATTCACAAACGTTCGAGTTATACATCTATATATAGCAGGACTTACGCATGAAAACCTAGAAACCTAAAATATACGTTGATAGCATGTAATAAAAATGACGATTTGTCTGCGACAATGAATGCGTAGAAACCAGGTTTATGCAGCGTAAGTCCTATATAGGTGTATAACTGATTGAGCTAACATAAAACATTCAATAGGAAATCAACCAAGGTAATATTATGTCAAATGACTTGAATTCATACTTACCTATACCAACTAAGCAAAGATTTGCAGCTACTTTTCAAGTAGTAAGACCAATTAGCTTCTGGATACAATTAGCACTAGGTAGTATTTCTAGCTTGGCTTTGTTTTTGGCTATATTTAGCCGTAGTTCCACTGTCCAAACAACGACTAATTCAGCCATGCAGGTTGGAGTCTTTTTGGGTATTATTGGAATTTTAGTGCTGTGTTTTAGACTTTATTGGGGAAACCGCTACAGACGTTTTGACAAACTTTTACAGTCCCCAAATCGTGAATTACATCCAAGAAAGCAGGATGTAGTTCAAGTATTAGAAATTGGATTAATCGCCAGTTTGATAGGACTAGCTTTAGCTTTTTTAGCATCTGAAGTTACCGTTATTACTGCACTATCGAAAATTCTGGCTGTGCCTCAAGGAGTGGCAATCACGAGACCTGAAAATACCATTCGTCCCCTAGACCTTTTCGTAGTTTTGGCAAACGTCAATTTAATTGGCGCTCACCTTGTAGGAGGTGCCACTTCACTTGGACTACTTAACTGGTTAGATCAATAGTAAATAACAACTACAACGTCATTGGAGCAACAGGTTCAATATCAGACGCGATAATTCCCTGCGGGATACTGCGTGAACGCGTCTCTGCGTCTCTGTGGTAAAAATCCTAGCAGCAGGCAAATATTATTACTTTTATCTTTAAAAATTACGTATTATTTGCCCTCCGGGCAAACTGCGTTAACGCAAAAAAAGCGCTATTTAATAGGATAGATGTGTGTAATTAGCTATTTTTTAATACATATGACCGCACAGGTGTTTATTTTACCATAGAGACGCAGAGGGCACAGAGAAAAGAGTAAAAAAGCTTATTTTTAACAGAAGTATGAGATGTGAGCTTCTGCATTTTTCATCGAACATCTATGTAAATTAGTCCGGCGCCGGAGTAAAATAACATAACTCAGTAAACAATTACAATTCGTTTTCAAATTAGATGCACAATACATAGCTGTTCTTTTCCTTGATAAACAGCCGTTTCCACAAAAACAGGCAGACAAACTTAAAACTTACTTAGCCGAAATAGTTAACAGTCAGACTTAACTCACAATAACACCAGTAGGTTAAGTCAACTTGACAAAAGCTTTCAAAGCCTAACACAGTGAGCGCAACAAAAACGGGTATTGAGTAAGAGATTAATCAAAAACCGAATTCTTCTAATAATTTTACAAAAAAAAAATAAAATTACATCTATCTTTAGGTTGAAATAAAATTGACAATGCCAAAATTTGAAGATACGCTAAAATCGGTTTATGCTTCATCACGTCAAGAATGGCGCCAATGGCTTAGAGAAAACCACAGTACTTGTATTAGAATTTGGCTTATTTATTACAAAGTTAAAAGCGGTAAACCAAGTGTAAAATATAGCGAAGCTGTAAAAGAAGCTTTGTGTTTTGGCTGGATTGATAGTAAAGTTAAATCCTTAGATGCAGAACGTTACATGCAAATATTTACACCTCGCAAACCCAAAAGCGTTTGGTCAAAGCTAAATAAACAATATATAGAAGAACTTATCGAACAAGGTTTAATGACCGAAGCTGGTTTAATTAAAATTGAAGCAGCAAAACTCGATGGTTCCTGGACTACCTTAGATGCTATCGAAGCGTTGATTATTCCAGATGATTTACAATTAGCTTTGCAAGCAAACGAGATAGCATTCCAGAATTTCCAAGGATTTAGCAGCACTTCTAAAAAGAATATCCTGTTATGGGTTACATCTGCTAGGCGCCTAGAAACAAGATTAAAGCGGATTGAGCAAACAGTAAATGCAGCAGCACAAAATAAAAATCCTTTGTCGCAATAAATTCTTCTCTCTGTGTCCTAGAAGTCGCTGTGGTAAAAATGCTAGCACCAGGCAAATATTATTACTTTTATTTTTAAAATTACGTATTATTCTCCTCCGGAGACACTCCGTGAACGCAAAAAAAGCGCTATTTAATAGAATGAATCTGTGTAATTAACGAAATTTTTATACAGATGACCGCACAGGCAAGATGCCTATGTGTATCACAATAAAGTTGTTTTGTCAAGAGTAGAATTTTATTTTGATTCAATTGGTTATATTTGTTTTGCCAGTGGGAAATATAGAGACAGTGATAGTTAGTTAGATTTCCCAGGAGATGATGATGCAGTCGATGATACTCGGTTATGAAATTACAGAATTAATTCATGAAGGTTTAAATTCAATCATTTACCGAGGGGTGTCGGAATCTAGACGAGTAATCCTCAAGGTACTCAAAGCTGAATATCCTTCGCTTGAGCAAGTAGCACGGTTAAAGCACGAGTACAGTATTATTGAAAGTCTAGACTTGCCCACGGTTGTTAGAGCTATAAGTTTAGAGAACTATCAAAATAGTGTGGTTTTGGTTTTAGAAGATTTTGGTGGTATCAGTCTCAAGCATTACCTAGAAAATCATCAATTATCACTCGTTTCATTTCTAAGTATTGCCGTACAACTTGCACAAGCACTTGGAGAGCTGCATCAACACCACATTATTCACAAAGACATCAAACCAGCAAACATAATTCTAAATCTAGATACGCACGAAGTTAAATTAACAGACTTTAGCATCGCTTCACGTTTAGATAAACAGACACTCGAAATCGTTAACCTCAACCAACTCGAAGGAACTTTAGCGTATATATCTCCTGAACAAACTGGACGAATGAACCGTTCGCTTGATTACCACAGCGATTTTTACTCGTTAGGGGTAACTTTCTATGAAATGCTTGCAGGAAACTTACCATTTCAATCGGATGATGCGCTCTCTATTATATATTCTCATATTGCTAAACAGGCGCCGTCTCTTCAAACAAATTCAACTGTACCACGTGTGTTAGCTGCGATAATTGAGAAATTAATGGCTAAAAACGCAGAAGACCGTTACCAAAGCGCAAATGGATTATTGAAAGATTTACAACGCTGCTTGGATGATATTAAAACTACTGGAGAAATTAGAGATTTTGCATTAGGGGAGAGTGACAAAACTGCTCAACTGCTCATTCCAGAAAAACTGTATGGACGAGAACAAGAAGTCAAAACGTTATTAGCTGCTTTTGAACGAACTACAAAAGAAGATAAGAAGATAAAAAGACCAGCAGAAGTGAAGTTATATTGGTGTCCGGATATTCTGGGATTGGAAAATCTTCTTTGGTACACGAGATTCATAAACCTATTGTGCAGCAACGAGGATTTTTCATTAGCGGTAAATTGGACCAATTTCAGCGCACAGTCCCTTATGCTGCTTTTACTCAAGCTTTTAAATCACTAATACAGCAGTTACTTACACTCAGTACCCAAGAGTTGAGAGTTTGGAAAGATAAGTTACTAGTTGCGTTAGGCGCCAACGGACAGGTGATTATAGATATTATTCCAGAACTAGAATTAATTATAGGGGAACAGGAGGCGCCAGTCGCACCTAGTAATTATACCGAAGCGCAAAACCGTTTTAACCAGGTATTTAGCGCATTATTTTTTACACTAAAACCTGTAGGACAAGGAACGGGTTTAAGGTTATCGATTAACCATCAAATGATAATGCAGCATAGCAGACAGTTGTTTTTTACATCACTATTGAGATTAGGCACCGAGTTTAGTATATTACTGCCGTATAGTGGTGAAGTTGCTGGTTCTTGAGAATTTTATAGATATCGTGCGTAATATCTTTAAAATTAGCAGATATGTGAATAGCAGCATTTACCGTCTAGGAGTAAATATGACATGCAATGCTTTGCCGTTGCCAATATCTGAAACTGCGATTTTTACAGCACGGAGTTTTGCTCAACTGCAACCAACTCGCGAAAAAGCCGAAAAAGTTCTTTTGAATACACTTTCAGTGTTGACTGTGAGCTACTACCTTAATTTAATGGGTGTGTCAACTGACGTTAATGTTGCTGACTCTTGGAATCCAGTTATGCGGTTATCTATGGATGTTGCTGATTTGGATGTGCCTGGAGTTGGTAAAATTGAATGTCGTCCTGCTTCCATAAATGAGGATTTTTGTTACATCCCTCCTGAAAGTTGGGGTACACGTGTAGCTTATGTTGTGGTGGTGATTGATGAGTGTTTGGAGGAAGCTAAAGTGATGGGGTTTGTGAAGTTTTGCAGTACTTCAGTACTGCATTACGAGGAGTTGTTGCCATTGGAAGATTTAGCAGAACATCTTGAGCGGCAGAAATTAGCTGAATCAACTTTAGTTAGTTTGAGTCGATGGGTGTCTGGTGTGGTTGAATATGGTTGGCAAACTGTTGAGTCTTTACTCGAAAATCTTGAACTTCGACCTGCGTATGTATTTCGTAGTGTGGAAGCTATTAGTGGTGATACAGTAATAAAAGAGACTCTTGCGCCAACGATTAGACGGGCAAAGTTATTCGATTTGGGAATTCAAATTGCCAATCAACCCGTAATATTAATAGTGGAAATTATACCTCAAACAGAGTTAAAAACTAGTGTACGTCTGCAATTGCATCCTACAGGCGCCGTCTATCTACAGCCGTCTATTGTATTATCTGTATTGGATGAGTCTCTAAATTTATTCTTAGAAGCTCAATCGCGAAGTGCCGATAATTACATTCAGTTACAGTTTAGTGGTGAAGTTGGAGAAAGGTTTAGTGTAAGGGTAGGACATGATGGAGCTTATATTACCGAACATTTTGTAATTTAGTTCGTATACTACCAAATTTGGGACTTCACACTTTTTCATATGGGCAAGCTAGTTGTTTTAAAATTTGGTGACGGCAGTTTCGATATCGGATTTACTGTAACGTTACAAATTGGGACTGAAGGTAGACTACCTGATATCGAAATTATGGGTAGATTACCAGCGGCGCCGCAATTATTAATGTACTATAATCATTGGCGTTCAAATTACCGACGTTTAGGTAGTGCGTTTCGTTTGTCTGCTGATAAAGTACAGGTGACGAATGTATCCATAACTGCTGATTGTCAAACAACTGCTCAAATTCTCCGCACAAACTTTAATTCTTGGTTACAATCTGATTCCTTCCGTCCACTACGAGAAAAATGGTTGGAACGTCTCGATAGTACAGATAATATTAGAGTTATACTACAAACAGATAATAGTACATTACTACGTTTGCCTTGGCACGCTTGGGACTTGTTAGAACGCTACACTTCATCAGAAATAGCAGTTTCATCTCCCAACTACGAACGCAGCGATATCATTCATCATACCAATTCGAGGGTTAAGATTTTAGCAATAGTTGGTGATAGTAGAGGTATTGATACTCAAGCAGATAGAAACATACTCGAACGAATACCCGACAAGGATATTACTTTTTTAGTTGAACCAAGGCGCCAGGAGTTGAATGACCAGTTATGGGATAATAATTGGGATATATTATTTTTTGCTGGACACAGTTTAACGCAGTCGGACGAAAGCGGCAAAATCTATTTAAATCAAACCGACAGTTTGAGTATGACAGAATTGCGGTATGCGCTTCAAAAAGCTGTTGCCCGTGGATTACAATTAGCAATATTTAATTCTTGTGATGGTTTGGGTTTAGCAAGAGAACTTTCTTGTTTACAAATACCTGAAATCATTTTTATGCGTGAACCTGTTCCTGACAAAATTGCTAGCGAATTTTTAAAGTATTTTTTAAATGAATTTGCGAATGGGGCAGAATTTTATCTTGCTGTACGTCTTGCGAGAGAAAGATTACAGGGACTTGAAGATACATTTCCGAATTGCACTTGGCTGCCAATGATTTGCCAAAGTAATCCGATACAGATACCTTTAAATTGGCGCCAGCTTTTAAATAATATCACGACATCTACAGAAATAAGTAATAACAATAAGATATCGGTGCCGTCAAATCGTTTTTATAATTATCGAACTAAAATCTACTTTACTATAATTGTTAGTTTAGTTACATCCGTATTAATATTAATGCGATTGTTTGGGTTATTTGAGACTACAGAGTTAAAAATATTCGACCAAATGCTGTGGTTACGCTCTTTAGTTGTTAAAGAACAACCCGATAATCGTATAATAATGGTGACAATAGATGATAATGACTTAGCAGAACAGCGTCGCAAAGGTGAGTCTCTAAAGGGGACTTCAATCTCAGATAAATCATTAAACATACTTTTAGAAAAATTAGAACAGTATCAACCCTCTGTAATTGGTTTAGATATATACCGCGACTTTAAATCTGAAGACCCAGAGTTAACAAAGCGTCTTCAGCAAACAAGAAATTTAATTACTATATGTAAAGGTAGTTATATTGGCGCCAATAGTAAAGGTATAGCACCACCACCAGAAATCCCTTCTCAACACATTCGCGACCGTTTGGGATTTAGTGATTTTATTCGAGACGAAGATGGTATAATTAGGCGCCATCTTTTGTTTATGAAGCAAGAACCTAACTCGCTATGTAGAGCAGAGTATTCTTTAAGCTTACAGTTAGCGTTTGAATATTTTAAATTTAGAGGTATTAAGGAAGTTACCATAAACCCTGCTGATAATACACTCAAAATTGACAAAGCGACTTTCCAACCCTTGACTCGTTATAGTGGAGGATATCAAAATATCGACGCAAGTGGTGGACAAGTTTTGCTTAACTGGCGCGCGAGTGATAAACTATCTGAAAAAGTATCGCTGACAGAAATTTTAACCTCTCAGGTCAACCCAAGTTCTTTCAAGGATAAAATTGTACTTATTGGAGTTGTTGCCAAAGGAGATTTACAAGATTATTTACCAACACCATTAGGTAGTGACCCAAATACACAAAAGTCAGGAGTGGTAATTCACGCACATATGCTAAGTCAAATTCTTAGCCATGTTCTTGATAATCGTTCTTTACTACAAACTTTGGTGCCTATACATGAGATAATTTGGATATTCAGTTCATCTTTAGTAGGAGGAGTTTTTACGCTACGATTGCGTAAACAAAGAATGCGATTGATAATCACTATCATGACAGCGGCTGGAATAGTTTATATGGTGTGTTTTGGGTTCCTCAGTGAGAGTTATTGGGCGCCGTTAGTACCAAGTGTAATAGCATTAAGTGGAACGGCTTTGATAATAAAGAGCATTAGGTTTTAGCTATTTTGCCGTAGGTGTGAATATGAAACTTTTTTTACAATCACAAATAATATTTGTAGCATTAGCTTTTGCGTGCAGTAGTCAAGCAACTGAGATAAAGTCGATATTGTCTGTATCATCAAAACAAGTTCTTCATAGTGCAAATAAAGAATTTGTGCGTCCAAAGTTGCCAGAAGGAACACCACCAGGAGGACGTCGCACAGGGGGTGGTCGTCGTGATACATGTCCTTCGACGACTCCTAAACTCACCGCTTTAATGCCAGAAACCGAAGAACCAGCGACGGTAAAAAACGTGTGGGGGTTAACAACAGATGAACGTCCGACCTTTTGGTTTTACCTTCCATATACCAAAAGTTCTGGGTATCCAACAGAATTTGTGCTTCTGAATGAAAAATCAAGTCCAGTTTATAAAAAAGAGATATCTCTACCCAAACAACCTGGAATAATCAATATAAAAGTTCCAGCAAACATTCCAGCATTAGAAGTTAATAAGCAATACCGTTGGTTTCTTTCTGTATATTGTAACCAAGAAAAGCAATCACCTCCAGTTTACGTTGAAGGTGTAGTTAGCCGAGTTAACCTTGCAGCAGCAATTGATCAACAGCTACAAACAGCGCAACCATTGCAAAGATTTGCCATATATGCTCAAAACGGTATATGGCATCAAGCTTTGGCAACGCTCATACAGCTAAAACAACAAAACCCTCAAAATACTACCATTCAAACCGATTGGAAAAACTTGCTTACTAACATCGGTTTAGATGAAATTACCGAAATGCGAATAATTTCAGATGACCCAAATAGTTACCATAGATTAAGCAAGCAACATTAAATTTTCCTTACGTATGCTGATGGTGGTTTTAGATGCTGCGAATAACAAGTTTCATGCGTTATTTATAGAGATATAACTAACGCCTAAATTTGTTATTGTGCCAACTCTGACAAAAATGCCACAAAAACTTCTAGTATATTTTTTGACGTTATTGACGTTAACATTTGGTTTTGCACCAAGTGCCACCGCATTACTTCGTCAGCACCAAGAATCACCGGGAGTAATGCGCTATCATTCACAAGCATCAATTAAAGACGAAACAGGACATGCATGGCAAATTATATTATACAAAGTTAAGAATCCCGGCGCCTCGTCCGACATCAATCTTCGACTAGTAGGTTTTCCAAGTATAGTAAAATTTGAGCATCCGCAGCCATTAGAAGTCATGACAGCACATGGGTTACTATTAACTGCACCAGATGTTTATGCATCCGGTTCACCGGCGCCGAATGTAGGAGAATATAAATTCACAGCCATATTAAATCAACTGCCAACAACCAAATCTTTAAAACTGAATCTCCCACTATCAGGTTCAGACACTCAAATCAAAATACCCACAAACATTATCACCGAATGGCAAATGCTAGTCACCGAGTTTGATTAGATTGAAACCCGATTTCTTCCTCACTAAGCATAATACCTATAAATGTTTATAACAGAAACCTGGTTTCTCGAACGCAACGCAAAGGCGCCAAAACCAAGTAGTACATAAAAACCGTAGGGTGCGTGACGCTACGAAAATATTTCAACGTAGTGATAAGACTTGTAGCGTCACGCACCGACAAGAGCGTTGTGGCTGACAATAGTAGCGTTCTGGAATAATGAGGATGCCTGCAATTGCTGCCAACCGTGTGTTTATCCACGAACTGCAAGTACAAACGATGCATGACGGCTTCGGGGAGTACAATCCAATTGGTTGGTGTCCCTGGAAAATGGTAAAGCGCGAGGATGTTACTTTGAACTAATTGCCCACTGGTAGCAGTATAATCGAGGCGCCAGTTTATCACTTGGGGAAATATACTAATAGCAAGAACGGCGCCACCAATGACTAATCCAATTAATTGAGCGCGTGCTATATTTGTTGAGAAATAAGCTTGAAATGCTTATAGGGCTTTTGTTACACCCATTATTTACTACAAGGAAGGCATCCTGGCTCAAATTGAGACTATAAGCACCTGTAAGCCTTGATTTTATAGGAAAGTTATCGACTTAATTAAAAATTTAGCACGCGCTTTGAACGAAAGAACCGAACTACGTGATAGTCACGAAACAATGCGCGAAAATTTTGCAGCTTATCAACAAGATTATTTATAATACATAATTACTAATAGGGCTGCATTAAATAGCCTTGAAGCTATTAATTTAAGGTTAATTCAAATTATTATAGGCGACCAAAATTAATAGGACGCTCGCAAGTGGTACGCATCCACTCATGATTAATGACAGTATCGTCAGTCCTAGGTAATAAAGATAATTCGACGCTTGTAAGTATGCTCAAGAATAATCTTTTACTGGGATTATAATTTTAATTGGTGGCGCCTATTGAATTACCACACCTTACCCATATTTAAAACAAATCCAGGTAAAACATTCTCACCATCTAATGTCGGAGGATTATCAAGACATTCTACAGGCATTCCCGGACGATAAATATACACCTTACGATTTTTTCTATCGATTAACCAACCAAGCTGTATCCCCTTTTCTCCCATATATTCTTCCATTTTTTCTTGTAATGGTTTGAGATTATCACTCGCTGACCTCAACTCAATAACAAAATCTGGAGTTAGGGGGGCAAACTTTTGTTGTTGTTCTTGTGATAGACTGTTCCAACGTTCTAATTTTATCCAAGAAGCATCTGGTGAACGCTCGGCGCCTGTTGATAGTGTAAACCCAGTACTTGAGTCAAAACAAATACCAGTACCGTTTTGCTCTGACCAAACTCCTAATTGCACAGCGATGTTGAAATTACGATTTCCAGTTATTCCACCAGTAGGAGGCATTATTGATATATCTCCATATTTATTACGTTCGATGCGTAGGTCACGATTAACCTGACAGAACTCAAAAAACTGTTCAGGAGTCATTTTATATGAAGATGGTAACTGTAATACAAGGGGAAAGGACATAATGGAGATTTCCTTATGGATTATAATTTTAACTGGTGGCGCCGTGGTAAATTACCAAACTAGGCTCATATTTAAAACAAATCCTGGTAAAATCGATTCACCGCTAACTGTGTCAAGATTATTAAGACATTCTACTGACATTCCCGGACGGTAAATATATACTTTGCGGTTTTTTCTGTCGATTAACCAACCAAGTTTTATTTCATCTTCTTGCATATATTCTTCCATTTTTTCCTGTAATGGTTTGAGATTATCACTCGCTGACCTTAATTCAACTACAAAGTCAGGACAAATAGGTAGAAATTTTTCTTGCTGTTCATCATTGAAATTATTCCAACGTTCTAATTTCATCCATGAAGCGTCAGGAGAACGTTCGGCGCCTGTTGATAGTATAAACCCTGTGCTGGAGTCAAAAGTTAAACCTGTTCCATCATTTTGTGCCCAAACCCAAAGCTGTCCGAATATATTACCACCACGATTCCCTGTTTTGCCGCCTGTGGGTGACATTATAGATATTTTTCCGAATTTATTACGTTCGATACGATAGTCACGGTTAACTTGACAGAACTCGAAAAACTGCTCGTCTGTCATTTTATATGATGATGGCAATTGTAATATAACGGGTAAGGACATAATGGATTTTTTGTTGCTACCACGCTTCGGAGTATTTTTATTGTAGACTTTGTTTACTATTGAGAAACCGGGTTTCTGTTATAAACATTTATAGTTGTAATGCTTAGTGCTAAAGAAACCCGGTTTCTGTAGTTTTAATCTAACCTATTCCCAGTCTACCGGCTAAAGCGGGGGTTAGGGGAATAAGTGTTGCAATCATTAGAAATAGTGCGAGTAAACCTAAAGCTGCGCTTTGGTCGTCGGGTTCGGTAATTTCGTTTAAGCTAGGACGTTCGAGGTCGCGTTGTAGAAATACAATTACTATTGCCCAGTACATAGCTAATGGATTACCAAGAGCAACTAGTGCTAGTACTATTAAGGTGGCAATAGTAGCTCGACTAGCTATTTTGCGTCCATATATTGCTTGAACAATGCGACCACCGTCTAGTTGACCTGCGGGCATTAAATTTAAAGCATTTACTACTAAACCCAACCATCCAATAATTACTAATGGGTTTACTGGTACTGTTGGTGATTGTAACGCGGCGCCTAGTACTACCCGTGACAAAGTTCCGACTAAAATGGAACCTTGGAAAAACTCGTTAGGTATTTGAAACAAGCTGTTTTGTTTTGATAGCAACAATCCAGCTATTAACAGTACTAGAGAAAGAATTCCTCCAGTCGCAGGGCCAGCTAGGGATATATCAAATAGGACTTTACGGTTGGGTAGTAATGACTCGAAGCGAGTAATGGCGCCGAATGAACCAATTTGCACTGCTGGCAGGAAAAAAGGTAAACTCAAACGAACTTGATGGCGCCGTGCAGCTACCCAATGACCAATTTCATGCGCGATTAAAATAATGAAAATGCCTCCACCGATAGGTAAAGTCTCTTGGTAGCGTGCAGGATAAGAAAAGAAGTCAAAACCCAAGAGTAAACCAGCAGCTTCTAAGCAAGTACTAAGTGTCGCAGTTAACAAAATTCCAGCAAACACTTTTTGCGCTATCGACATTGGACGCGGGTCATTACGGCTAGGAAGCACGATAACAACAGGTCTAGAGTCCGCATTTTCCACAAGGAACAATCTATATTTATCACCTACACGTGACTTTAAACTCTCAGTTAAGCGGTTGTGAGTTTCTTCAGGTTCTCCTCGTAGATTACCTTTAAAGACGGCGCCATCTTGATAAGGAATTGTTTCCGTGGCAAAAAAGGTATCAATACCAAAAATACTTTTAATTGCACTCAAATCATCATCGGGTATCGATAGCGTTTCAGGTACCAATATCGCTACTTGAGGTGCATTTGTATCAGATTGACTTTCTTTCTCCAATCTCTCAACAGCTTTTTGGCGTAAAATAACATCTTGTCCAGCAGCACGAAGTTGGCGCCCTAAGTACACATATATTCCTGCGGAGACAACTAGCAGCAAAACAATGCCGATAATATTAATATAAATCCCCGCAGCGAACAAGCCAAAGAACAGTAGCCACGGAGTCATTAGCACAAGCGATTGCAACCAGGCTAAGATTCCTAGCTTACCAAAAGGTCTGGCGCGATAAAAGCCCCAACCTAAAATACCAAAGGCGACAACTAAAATAGTCGCGATTACAGGAGTTTCTGACGCAGTAAACATCTTCCAAACCTTTCGTATATTAACTAAGCCCTCTCTGGAAAGCAATTTATTTAAAACTACTAACTAAACTAATGTATAACGAACTCTCCCGAAATATCACATCCAAACATTCATTAATTACCCCTGTACATACTGCTGTTACAGGTAGAGCTAGATATAAAGTGTACGGACTATATGGGAATAAAGCGCTCAAAAAATATTTAGAATCTCAACTATCGCAGCATAGAGCTATTGAACGAGTGCAAGCAAATAGTGATACAGGTAACATTCTTGTGCTGTATCACCCCAACTGGAGTCAAAGCGCCATTGCTGGACTAATTCAAAAAATTGTCTCAAACTACAGTATGGATGTTAGTTACACCATACCTACCCAGGTTATAAATTCAGAAAAGGTTAAAAGCGCAATTAGTACTGAGGTGCTAATGACCGGCGCCGTTGGTGCGTTGGCACTTTGTACTTTAGCAGTGTATGCGCGTGGACTTGATGAAAAAGTATTATTGACAATTCAGAAATTACATTCTCCGTTCCTTGATACCGTTATGGTTGGCGCCACTTTATTCGGAGAAGGGACAACTTTACTATTGGTTAGTGGATTATATAGACATTGGTTACTGCGTCAGAATCGGCGCCAAGATGCAAATACCCTGATGGTTGCTGCATTTGGTGGAATTGGATTGAATTGTCTACTCAAATTATTATTTGCTCGGTCACGTCCAAAATTGTGGGACAGAATTGTAGAAGTTGGTCATTACAGCTTCCCCAGTGGTCACTCAATGGTATCGATGATAGTTTATGGCTATATTGGCTACACATTAGCTAAACAATATCCTCAGTACCGTAATCAAATTTCTGCACTTGCGGTTGCCTTCATTATGGCAATTGGTTTTAGTCGGTTATATTTGGGTGTACATTGGTTGACAGATGTTACGGCTGGTTACGCTGCTGGTTTAGTTTGGTTATCAGCTTGTATACTTTTCAACGTGAAGTCTAATCCTGTAGAATCGTCAATTCAAACCAATTACTCAGCTCCCGTGCTAGCAGGTCAATTTCAGAATTAGTCACTGCAAATGGAGAGAAATCGCTGGTAGAAATTTCGTAAAGTCGGCGCCCAGCCCAAATTTCTAGAAACCAGCGATTCCAATATGGGCGAGTTTTTGCAATGCGAACAATTCCGGGAACTGAAGCAGGGAAAGGCTCTTTTAGCTTCAGTCCAAAAATTTCATAGCTCCAAGATATTTTTTTGCGAGTGATAGAAAAGCGTTTTTGAGCAAACTCAGATAGTAGAACTACTCCAATAGCTATAAGTGAAATTACTAAATTAAAAGTAAATACTGGTGGAAATAATCTGATATTGTTGGGAAGCGAAACTGTAAAAAAATTGATTAAACAAACCGGAAAAATCAAAAAAATTAGACTTAACATTGTAAAGCGCGAAAATAATCCTACCGAAGGGATAAAAATCTCAACAATATCATCATTTTTGAGAATCATCACCTTACGTTGCGATGGTTCCTTGATAAACTTAGATATATCCATTATTGTTATTGTTCAATTTATTATGTTGCATTTATAGCTTTACTTCACGGTGCCGTTCCACTGTAAGATTACTTGTGTTTGCATTTGATGTAAGCTTAAGTAATTTCTCTATATATATGTATATTTAACATGAACAAAACCTTTAACAGACTGGCGCCGTTTATCCAAGAATATATTTACAACAATAACTGGACGGAATTAAGACCCATTCAAACCGCAGCAAGCGAAGTAATATTTGACACAGACGCGCATTTGCTGGTTGCTGCTGGAACTGCCGCAGGTAAAACAGAAGCGGCTTTTTTGCCAGTAATCACGGTATTACACGCAGAAAATCCCCGTAGTATTGGAGTAATTTATATTGGCCCCATCAAAGCATTGATAAATGACCAATTTGAGCGTCTAAATGAATTACTGCGTGAAGCAGATATCCCAGTAATACCTTGGCATGGAGACATAGCGCAAAGTCATAAAAATAAAGCCTTAAAAAACCCGCGTGGGATTTTACAAATAACTCCAGAGTCATTAGAAAGTTTGCTAATTAACAAAAATGATGATTTGCCCAGATTGTTTGGAGACTTACGTTTTGTAATAATTGATGAAGTTCATGCTTTTATGGGAACCGAACGAGGTTGTCAAATATTATGCCAACTTGCACGTATTGCCCAAGTTACAGGAAAACAACATCGTCGAATTGGGTTATCGGCAACATTAGGAGATTATGAGTTAGCTGAAGAGTGGTTACGTTCAGATACCGATAAACAAGTAATTACACCAAAGCTCGAAGCTGGAAAACGCAATATAAAACTGGCTTTAGAACATTTTTACATTTCTGATCCCCCCAACCCCCCTTATCAAGGGGGGCAAGAGGGTTATGAGGGATACATATACAATCTCAGTAAAAACAGTAAATGTCTTATCTTCGCCAATAATAAAGCTCAAACCGAATCGATAATAGCAGCATTACGACAAATTGCCGCACGGAAAAAAGAGCCAGATATTTACCACGTCCATCATGGCAGCATTGCCGCTAGTTTACGACAAACAGCAGAAAATGCGATGCGTGAAAAAGATAAACCTGCTGTGACTGCGGCAACTTTAACGTTAGAGGTAGGTGTTGATATTGGAAACTTAGAACGAGTTATTCAATTAGAAGCACCTATGTCTGTAGCAAGTTTTTTACAAAGGTTAGGACGTGCGGGAAGACGCGGTAAACCTTCAGATATGCGCTTTGTATGTGCAGAAGAAGTTTTAGATGAGGCGCCTATATACGAACAAATACCGTGGCAGCTTATACAAAGCATCGCCATTATACAGCTTTACATGCAAGAACGTTGGGTAGAGCCGTTTAAACCAGTAAAATACCCGTTCTCGTTGTTATATCACCAAACAATGAGTATTATTGCAGCTAATTGTCAAATATCACCAGCTAATTTGGCAAAACGAATCTTAGATTTATCAGCTTTTCAATATATATCTCAAGACGATTATCGATTATTACTAAACTACCTAGTAAGCATTGACCATATCCAGAAAACAGACAAAGGTCGATTAATATTAGGCATGAACGGCGAGAAAATAGTCAATAGATTCCAGTTTTACGCTGTTTTCCCCGAAAATCTCGAATTTGCCGTTAAACACGATGTAACTAATATTGGTAGTATAGCCATGATACCCACTGTCGGTAGTGAATTTGGTTTAGCAGGAAGAACATGGCAAGTCTTAGATGTAGACTTTCGTAAAAAATCGGTATCTGTTAAACCCAGCGAAGGACAAGGTAGTGTATTTTGGCGTGGTGGTAGTGGCAGAGTACATACTAAAGTTCTACAACGTATGCGTCGCGTATTATGCGAAGATACTGAATATAGCTATTTACAACCAAATGCTTTAAAGCGATTAAAACAAGTACGCGAACTAGTACAAAGCTTAGGTTTGGATGAGAACTATATTGTGCGACTACCGAAAGGCAAATGTGTAATATTTCCTTGGTTAGGAACAGCAGGATTTAAAACTTTAGAAAGAATGCTAAATACTTTTTGCCGTGAATCGTTAGAAATAAAAAGTATTGGTGGTTCGTGTCCATACTATATTACAGTTAGGTTGCCGTCATTTAAAGTAGATAATCTTCAGCCAGAGATAACTTCGTTGTGTACACAGCGTATAATACCCGAACACCTGGTAAGTGAAGCCGAGGCGCCGCAACTACAGAAGTATGATGAGTACATACCTTACCCATTGCTAAGAAAAGCATTTGTACATGATTATCTTGATTTAGATGAAGTTATATTTTACTTTCCAGAAAAGACGTAGAGACGTGATTAATGTAAAGACGTGATTAATCACGTTTCTACCAAGTTATGACCTTCGTGTTCACGAAGTGTACCGAAGGTAAATTGCGAATTATTTTGGTTATTTACCCTCCTGAAAGGATACTATGAAAACAATAATAAAATTGCCCATCTTCACTAACGTTAAAAGCTGCACCGAAGTCCTTTGCTTTTTCATCCAAATACTGTTTAGCAACACCTGCCGTTAGCTGTGCTTCCAAGGCAAACTGCATGAGTGTAATTCTACCCTGATTTTGATTTAGTAGTTGGTAAAATACTGAATGGAGTCGCTGTTTACGATCTTTTTGATACATTTCCCATACCAGCAATCCGCCTGCTCCAGTTAGAGGTATACCACGCAGCAATAAATATTTAGCTCTATAAAGGTCATTATTCTCTGCCTTGTATGCTGCATAGGTGAGGAGAAAAATTCCTAGGGTTAGCAACAACCCCGCAGTTCCTTGTTTAATTAGCTTCATACTTTAATTTTTCGCTATAGTTTCTATACGGGGTTAAATTGGGATACGTATAAAATGGAACACTTTCTCAAGTTTTGTCAAGCAGCTAGTTGTTTGTTGAAGTTAAACATAATTTTACTTTTGGAAAGTTTGATTTAAATTTCGGCTGCGTCAGTGCCTCAATACCTAATTGGTATGACTTACTTCAACTTATACAATTTCAGACCCCAGTCATTCCAATACTGTTCCCATGCATCAGCAAATCATCCATAAAGATTGCCGGATATGAGTTTGATGCAGAAACTACGCCAAGTATTTACCTTGTACATTACCAGGAAGATTTGTATCCCAATGCGAAACAGTTTAAACCAGAACGTTTTATGGGGCGCCAGTATTCTGCTGGAGAATACTTGCCTTTTGGTGGTGGAAGTCGGCGGTGTTTAGGACATGCCTTAGCTCAGTTGGAAATGAAATTAGTCCTAGCAACGGTTTTATCCAAGTATCAACTTGTTTTAGCAGAGGATAAACCCGTTAAATTACAACGTCGTGGGTTTACCCTTGCTCCTGCGGGCGGGGTGCGGATGATGATTACTGGAAAACGGCTCTAAAACCTATAACCGAATTACTTATACCATAGTCTGTTGTTGATATTGATATTCGCGCGTTAAATCGGAAACAAAAGCTCTAAGCGGATTTATTCCTTTATGTAACATTCCACTTGTATCGCGATATCCAGAACGGCACCAGCCATTCCAACCGAGATTTTCTCCAACTTCTCCAAAAGAAGAAATAATAGAATCAGATTCAGATAACGAGGTTTGCTGTAATATAATCAATTCTTCTTGCTGCTGCTTAGTATTCAATGTTTTAAATGAAGTTAGATTATACATGTCGTAATTACAGTGGTTCTCAGCTAAGTGACTTACAGATGCGTTTGCCCTGAACGTTTGGTAGAACCATTTAAACCAGTAAAATACCCGTTCTCGTTGTTATATCACCAAACAATGAGTATTATTGCAGCTAATTGTCAAATATCACCAGCTAATTTGGCAAAACGAATCTTAGCTTTATCAACTTTTCAATATATATCTTAAGACGATTATCGATTATTACTAAACTACCTAGTAGGTATTCACCATATCCAGAAAACAGACAAAGGTCGATTAATGTTAGGCATGAACGGCGAGAAAATCGTTAATAGATTCCAGTTTTATGCTGTTTTCCCTGAAAATCTCGAATTTGCCGTTAAAGACGATGTAACTAATATTGGTAGTATAGCTATAATACCAACTGTTGGTAGTGAATTTGGTTTAGCAGGAAGAACATGGCAAGTCTTAGATGTAGACTTTCGTAAAAAGTCGGTATCTGTTAAACCCACTGAAGGACAAGGTAGTGTATTTTGGCGTGGTGGTAGTGGCAGAGTACATACTAAAGTTCTACAACGTATGCGTCGCGTATTATGCGAAGATACTGAATATAGCTATTTACAACCAAATGCTTTAAAGCGATTAAAACAAGTACGCGAACTAGTACAAAGCTTAGGTTTGGATGAGAACTATATTGTGCGACTACCGAAAGGCAAATGTGTAATATTTCCTTGGTTAGGAACAGCAGGATTTAAAACTTTAGAAAGAATGCTAAATACTTTTTGCCGTGAATCGTTAGAAATAAAAAGTATTGGTGGTTCGTGTCCATACTATATTAGAGTTAGATTACCGTCATCTAAAGTAGAGAATCTGGGCCCAGAGATAACTTCGTTGTGTACACAGCGTATAATACCCGAACACCTGGTAAGTGAAGCTGAGGCGCCGCAACTTCAGAAGTATGATGAGTACATACCTTACCCTTTGCTGAGAAAAGCATTTGTATATGATTATCTAGATTTGAATGAAGTTAAATTATAATAACGAGGAACAATAAATGCTAAAACCTAAAACTCACGCTCAAAAATATGCTCAGGAGCTACTTGTTAAATGGTTAAGAAACGAGGCAGAGTTTGCTGGATACGATAATTATGTCAAAAGTAATTTATTACCTGCAATTAGTTGGCGTGTAAATAGAGGAGAACCATTTTGGGGAGTTTTTCCAGACTATCCAATTACAACAAAAGGAAATGAAGCTTGTGAGCCAGTATGGGATGAATATGTTTCAAACTCTGAGCTAATAAGATCAGATGGAATACCCACTTTAAATGAATTGTGGGACTATGGGCTAGAACTTGAAACAATGTTTGATATTGCAATTCAACATAAAGGATTTATAAAAATAATTATTTTCTTAGATAATATTCCTGAAAATGCAATAAATGCCCTTAAATCTAGTAATGCATCCGAGATTGTAATAGTCAACTCTATGGATGTATTGAATCAACCATTAACACTTGGGGGTCACGACCTTAGAGAAATACCAGGTCTATTTGTAGATAAAACTACGCTGTAATTAATCAAAATCATGAGCTTTGGCGTACCAAATTTTAATTATAATACGTGTGATTTTACACTCATTTACACCCTCGAAGCGTGAGACTATACGAACAAAGCCTGCCGGGAGCAGGCTAAAAAAACTGATTTTTCGTGTAATTGATAAAAATCTTGGATTACTTTTAGAGAAATAAAATTTTGTAGTTAACTATGCTACAGTATTAACACACAAGATTACTAGCCCTATATGATGTTTCCACCCTGGTAAGCTGCTAGAAAATTATTCAGCAAACGATTCGTCTTACTTTTAGGGCGAAAATTTTGCTCGTGGATTCCCCCTCCTCTCCAACGTTGTCACGATTTTGCGTTGGTATCAAATTTTGAGGACGGGAGAATACTTTCATGCCACTTAATGGTAAAAACAAAACTACTAGGAATGTAATTTTATTAACCTTCATCTTCCTAGTTATTGAATTATTAGATGAACTTGTTGATGGAGTACGTGGCGCCGCGTGGCCGTTAATTCGTAATGACTTGCATCTTTCTTATCTACAAGTTGGAATGTTACTTACAATACCGAATACTATCAGTAGCTTGATAGAACCAATTCTGGGAATACTGGGGGATATTGGTTTTAGGCGCCAGCTTATCTTGGGTGGAGGTGTAGCTTTTGGTATTTCTTTGCTGCTGGTTTCCTTTAGCCAGAACTTTCCACTATTACTAGCAGCATTTGTACTATTTTATCCAGCTTCGGGCGCCTTTGTAAGTCTTTCCGAAGCTAATTAGTTGTGTGTGTTTTTTCTAACTATGTGACTGCACAGTTCGTATGCCTGTGCTACAAGAGGGGGATGTTATGGCAGGTGGAATAAAAATCGTGTTAACTTATGTGCTGTTGTAGTGTTTATATTAGAACAGCTAGCACTTTGATTAACCACTGCCTTATTTAATGGATAACTACTTACAACCGCAAGGTCTAACGGAGGAAGAAGCGATAAAGCGGCGTGCAGAAGGTCTTGGCAACAATGTGTTTCTGCAAACGAGCCGTTCGTACCGCCAAATTATAAACGAGAATATATTCAATTTTATTAATATCGTTTTCTTTGCGATTAGCGCTGTAATGATTCTACTACGCCGTTATAGCGATGCTTTTCTGGTTGTAGTTATTATCTCTAGCGGTGTTATTATCGCTGTTTGCCAAGAAATATGGGCGAAGCGCAAGCTTGACGAAATCGCTTTGCTTAACCGTCCTCACACTACTGTAATTCGAGAAGGTAATAAACGTGACATTGACCCTACACAAATTGTTCAGGGTGATATTATAGTCCTTGCTGCTGGCGACCAAATTTTAGTTGATGGGGTTGTTGTTGGTGATGGTCGCATTGATGTTGATGAGTCTTTATTAACGGGTGAATCTGATTTAATATCCAAAGTCGCCCAAGATAGTGTTTACTCTGGTACTTTTTGTGTGAACGGCGCTGCTTGTTTTGAAGCTGTAAAAGTTGGCGCCGAAACGGTAGCATATAAACTAATGACGGGAGCGCGCGCATTTCGTCACGTTAATACACCGCTACAGCAAGAAATTAATTTAATTATTCGCATATTATTATTACTTGCTTGCTATTTATGGATTTTAGTTGGCATTAGCTTTACCAGTCGCTCTTATTCTTTAGCTGATATTGTTCAACATGCTGCTGTTGTTGCTGGCTTGGTTCCAAGTGGACTACTAATCGCGATTACTTTAGCTTATGGTGCAGCAGCCGTCAGAATGTTGGGTCAAGATGTATTAATTCAACAAGCTAATGCCGTAGAATCACTTAGCCACGTAAATATACTTTGTTTAGATAAAACAGGAACATTAACAAGCAATCAAATAGAGCTACAGCATCTTATGGCGATTGGTATTAGTGAAACCGAACTGCGACAAAGGTTAGGAGACTATGTAACTAATACAACGGCGCCTAATCGTACTAGTGAGGCAATTGAGTCATCTTGTAGCGGTAAACAACGTTCTACTTTATCAGAAATACCTTTTTCTAGCGCGCGTAAGTGGAGTGCAATCGCTTTCGATGATGAACCACATGGTACTTTTATTTTAGGGGCGCCGGAAATATTAGCTCCATCAATATCATTACCCGAATCAATAAATAATTACATCCAAGAAAACTTTGAACGAGGTTTGCGAGTACTTTTGTTCGCTTATACAGAAAATTTGGATGTAATTAGCTCTGAACCAGAAAAAATAGCTTTGCCAAGTACACTCACACCTCTAGGTGTTATCGTCTTTAGCGATAAACTCCGTCCGCAAGCAAGTGAGACACTACATTCATTCAACAAAGCAGGTATTGACCTCAAAATTATTTCGGGAGACAACCCAGACACAGTAGCAGCACTCGTTAAACAAGCAGGGTTACGTGACGATATTAGCGTCGTATCAGGTTTAGAGTTAGCAATAATGGATGACTCTCAATTTGCAGCAGCAGCAAAAACTTCTACTGTTTTTGGTCGTATTACCCCCGAACAAAAAGCCAAACTTGTACAAACACTGCGTTTACAAGGTAATTATGTGGCAATGATTGGTGACGGAGTTAATGACGTTTTATCTCTCAAACAAGCATCTTTAGCTATATCAATGGAGAGTGGTTCTAAAGCAACTCGCAGCGTTGCCGATATTATTTTACTTAAAGACTCTTTTGCAGCATTACCATTTGCCTTTTTAGAAGGTCAAAGAATTCGTAACGGTATTCGTGACTCACTAGCACTATTTATAGTTAGGGTATTTTGTGTCGCACTGCTAATTTTGTCAACAGGTATGGTAGCCAATAGCTTCCCACTAGTAAACAAACATAGCGCACTGTTAGCAATGTTTGGAGTTGGATTACCAACAGCAGTATTTCCAATTTGGGCAAAACCAGGAGAAACAACAAAGCATAGCAGTATGGTTCGCTCGTTGATGCATTTTACAATTCCTGCCACATTGACGATGACATTAGTTGCACTGTTGGTTTTCTTACTCTATCTTGTTAGAGCCGTTTTAGATTTACCACCGGGTCAAAACATTAACGACGTTGACTACACACTTCCCCGTACAGCTTTGGTAAGTATTCTCGTTTTGTGCCATTTATTTTTACTTCCCTTCCTCAAACCTCCAACGAGAGTTTGGGTTGCCGCAGAACCTTTGAGTAATGACTGGCGTTACACTATTGCTGCATCAATATTATTTGTAGTATATATGGTAGTTCTAACGCTGCCACCATTACGGCGCTTTTTTGAACTAGCAGTATTAAGCTGGCAAGATTGTCTATTTTTGGTCTTAGTAGCATTTGAGTGGTGTTTTATACTAAGAGCAGTATGGCGTTCTAAATTCTTTAACCGTTTTTTAGGAGTCGATTTAAGTTAGGTGTTGCAGGGTTATATATGAAAGAAGAATCAACAAATGTCACACCTGATTATCCAGTACGAGTATGGGAATTACTTTTAATTCTGCTGGGAGCATTTGGGTTGGTTGGTACTGCTTTGGTTGGAGTTGCAACAAAAACGCTAACTAATGTACTAACTCCAGCACGAGCAGAAGCAATTGCTCAGAGTTTATTCGATTATCAGATACCTGGTGGCGCCAAAGGAGTCGCTGGTTTAAACTTCGGCGCCAAAAATATTGCTATCATCACAAGTAAAACAAGTCCACCAGATGTGACACTCTTTGTTAGCAAAGTACCAATAGAACAAACACCAGAGGACGACACAGTTAATTTAGACGATACACTCCAAGAAATTTTTCAGGGTGACTTTATTCCGACTGACTCAAAAACCGAGAACAAAGAGCTATGTGGTAAAACCATTCCTGTCTCAGTTCAAAACGGGAAACAAATATTTGACGAACAAGCTACACCCGTCCCCGCAATTCGCTATCTAGTCAAAATCACTGAAAACGGCATAGAAAGAAACGTCAGTATCATTACTAACGGCGAAAACGCGCTTCCAAAAATCGAAAAAGTCTTTGACTCTCTACGATGTCGCTTTGAACCGTAAAATGTAGGGTGCGTGACGCCATAACAATCGCAAACTAAAACAAATGAACTAGTAGCGTCACGCACCTTACTTACGACGCGCTCTAGAAATGGGGGGTGTGTACCCTCTCCCCATACTCTTCGTTTAAAACGTAATATTTTCAATCTAGATAAAAAAATTAATACTGAAAAGCTTACGTCTACAGCAATTAATTTTCTGGGTAGAAGCGCAAAATCAACCTAAGTCAGTAGCTTTATGGATACATTACTCAGTTCTGGTCAGTAACTGTGTATCCCTACTTAGCCTGTTTTACCAAATCTTAATCTAAATTTACTTAGATTTTAAATTAAAACCTGTTAACTTATTACTAATTCACTTTTTGCTGCAACATTTGAACCCCTGTGCGCTCCCGGTATTTACGGGGGTGTGCTGGGGATTATTTTTTGGGGAAGAGGCAAAAACGCAAGGGTTTGTTTTATATTTTTGTTTTCCCCAAAATACGGCGCCTTGTAGTTATGAACAACGACTTGAATCAAATTGATACCATTAAATCGTTTTTACTTACAGAAGTACAAAAGAATGCTAATGCTATCGATAGTGACAGTAATGAACTTTTTAGCGCTTTACGAGGGTTAGGAAATTTAGATTTACTTGCGCTGCGTTTACCTCGTGCTTGGGGTGGAAAGGAAGTAGAAGAAGTTGAGTATGGTATATTTCAAGAACTTGTTGCTCGTTATAGTGGCGCCTTAGCTTTTTTACAAACTCAACACCAAAGTGCTGTCGGTATGTTGGTAAACAGCAGTAATGGTGAGTTGCAGTCGAAGTATTTACCGCGTGTGAGTAAGGGTGAGGTTTTATTAGGTGTGGGTTTTTCACAGTTACGACGTGAAGGTACACCGCTTATTACCGCTTTTAAAGTAGAGGGTGGGTATGTTTTGAATGGGGTGGTTCCTTGGGTGACGGGTTGGGGTGTTTTTCACGAGTTTATTGTGGCTGCTAGTTTACCTGATGGGAGTGCTTTGTTTGGGATGGCGCCTTTTGAGGAAGATGGGTTTGTTAGTGTTAGTGCGGTTGCTCCCACCGCTGCGATGCCATCTACTAATACTGTGGAGGTTGTTTTCAGTAATTGGTTTTTGGCTTCGGAATCTGTGGTGTTTATTAAACCTCCTGGTTGGATTCATGAGCAGGATAAGAGTAATGTTTTAAAATCTACTTTTTTGGCTACGGGATGTGCGCTTGCTGGCTTGAATATTATTGAGGTGGCAGCACGCAAGAAAAATTTATCGTTTATTACCAATGCTTATGTTTCGTTACAGGATGAGTTGAATGATTGTCGCGCTACTATTCGTGATGCGTTAGTAAATAAAGATATTAGTTTTGCACAAAAGTTACATTTACGTGCTTGGGCTATTGAATTAACTACACGCATTGCTCATGCTGCTGTTACTGTTTCTAGCGGCGCCGCAAATTATAAGCACCACAATGCACAACGTGTTTATAGAGAAGCATTAATATGTACTGTCACTGGACAAACACGCGATGTCATGGCTGCTACTCTGGAAAAATTGACAAATGTAGCACGTACAAATGTAGTACAAAAAACACATGTAGCACAGGCATCTTGCCTGTGCAGTGACAATAATATAATTCATTTAAGCCATGTTATTAGTAACAACATTCCTCAATGGCAAGGCGACCCACCTGTAAAATTTACACCTGCCGCACAAATTAAAACCCACGGTTACTTTTTACGCGAACTAACAATTGGTGAACACAGCGCCACTCACATCAACGCACCAATCAGTTTCTATAAAGACGGCACCACTATTGACCAATACCCAGCAGAATCATTATTAGCATCAGCAGTTGTAATTGATATCAGTACAAAAGCCCAAGAGAATCCTGACTATACGCTGAATGTATCTGATATTTTGGACTGGGAAGAGCTACACGGTGAAATACCTCACGATTGTGTTGTTTTATTGCATACAGCATGGTCAGCAAAATGGCATGACCCCAGTGCTTTTATGTGTGAAGACGTAAATGGTAACATGCATTTTCCTGGGTTTGGCACCGAAGCAACAAAGTTTTTACTTAGAGAGCGGCAAATAGCAGGAGTAGGGATTGATACACATGGTGTTGATGGTGGTTTGGATACGACGTTTACTATTAACCGGATGGTCTTAGAAAAGCCCCGCATTGTTTTAGAGAATTTAACAAACCTTGATAAATTACCTGTGCGTGGATTTAAAATTGTCGTGGCGCCAATGCTATTGCAAGCAGGTTCGGGTTCTCCTGTAGGAGTTTTGGCAATATTGTAAGTAAAGGTAGCTGCGAACTTGCATAAATATTCCTGGATTGACATATGTAAAAGTGAGAGATTCAAAACCTCAAACGAATAACTAATTTTAACCAGGATTGAAAACAATGAAATTACGGACATTAAAGTTTACCTCTTTTAGCACCTTGATAGCAGCATCAGTTTTTGCTTCTGTAGTAGCATTTCCTTCCTTATTGCTAGCGCAGACCAATCAATCGGCACATACTGCCAGTTCACGAGTAAGTACAAGCGCCAATCCAACAGCAGGTACAGTTAAGTGTTATGGCAAAGGAGCAAACGGTGAAGAATTAGGAAGCGGTAAAGGTGCAGGATCTTGCCACGCTTATTTAAGCAAGTTGGGATGTAAAAACATTAGCGGAGAACACGGTGGCAAGCAACGTTGCCGAGACTAAGATTCCGTTGCTGAACAGAAATTGCTACCTCATAATTTTTCAGCACCAAATCCTAATTACTGGCATTCATTAGTACTGGTGCGTGACAGCAGCTTATTTTTCGTTTATTTGCTGAATTTTTCAGGCTGTCACGCACCCTACGTATTCTCTGGTGTCACGTACCGGAAGCATATGGAAAAATATATTGACGATTTATAAAATTCGAGCGAAACTAAATGCAACTGTATCAGTGTACTACCGATTTGGAGTTATAAATTATGGCTGCTACCTTCACTTGTCGTAATTTCATCAACGGTAAATGGTTAGATTGCACTGACAATAGGCTGCAAAGTATTAACCCAGCGTCTAAAAATGAAATTGTCGCTACTTTTCCCCGTTCTACAAACGAAGATGTCAACGAAGCGGTAATGGCAGCACGCAATGCTTACAAGAACTGGCGCCTAGTTCCTGCACCTGCACGCGCTGAGTATGTATTTAAAGTTGGAGAGTTATTACTTCAATACAAAGAAGAGTTAGCACAGTTAATTAGTCGCGAAATGGGTAAGCCACTCACCGAAGCACGCGGAGATGTGCAAGAAGGTATTGACTGTGCTTTTTATAGTGCTGGGGAAGGGCGCCGTCTTTACGGACAAACGACTCCATCCGAAATGCCAAACAAGTTCGCGATGACTGTTAGAACACCAATAGGTGTATGCGCTTTAATTACTCCGTGGAATTTTCCTATTGCTATTCCTTGTTGGAAAGCAATGCCAGCATTAGTATGTGGTAACACCGTTATTTTAAAACCTGCTGAAGATACACCTGCTTGTGCGACTAAGTTAATTGAAATATTTGAGAAAGCTGGTTTTCCACCTGGTGTTGTTAACTTAGTGCATGGTATTGGGGAAGAAGCAGGTAAAAGTTTAGTAGAACATCCTGACGTTAACTTAGTCTCGTTTACTGGTTCTTCTCAAACAGGTTCGCTAGTTGGAGAAATTTGTGGGCGCCTCCATAAGCGGGTATGTTTGGAGATGGGAGGCAAAAATGCTCAGATAGTTATGGAAGATGCTGATTTAGAATTGGCACTTGATGGCGCCGTATGGGGAGCATTTGGTACAGCAGGACAACGATGCACCGCAACAAGTCGTCTTATTTTACACCGCGATATCAAAGCCAAATTCACACAAATGCTCTTTGAACGTGCGAGTAAATTACGCTTGGGTGCTGGTTATGACACAAATACAGAAATTGGACCCATTATTAATGACAAGCAACTTCAACAAGTCAGAATATATATGGATATTGCTCGCTCTGAAGGCGCCTCTATATTAATAGGTGGTGGAATAGCAAGCGAAGGTAGACTTAAAGAGGGCTACTTTTTTCAACCTACTATATTAGATAACGTCACTCCAAATATGCGCGTAGCTCGTGAAGAAATATTTGGACCAGTAGTCGCTTTAATCGAAGTAAACTCATTTGAACAAGCTATAGATATTCTCAACGATACAAACTACGGTCTTTCATCTTCTATATATACCCGTGATGTTAACCGTGCATTTACAGCAATGCGTGATATTGAAGCAGGTATTACTTATATTAACGGGCCAACTATAGGCGCCGAAGTTCATTTACCATTTGGAGGAGTCAAACAAACAGGTAACGGACATCGCGAAGCAGGAAGTGCTGCTATTGATACATTTACCGAATGGAAAACTGTATATGTAGACTTTTCTGGAAGCTTACAACGCGCCCAAATTGACAACCGTGATTAACATATATAATACACGCACGTAGAGACGTTACATGTAACGTCTTTACACATTTTGATTTCATTGATAAAGATTATGATTTGGGTCTAACCAAACAATATAAAAAATGTTTTCTATAAAAAACCATGAACTCGACCGTGTTCATTTGAAGAGATTTAAAATTGATAAGCATAACCAAGAATTTCTTGTTCATTCGGTATCCCAAAACCATTCGGTTATGTTGTGTCTTTCCATGTAATCAAATGACATCGAAGACTTTTACTACGGTTGTTAATATTTTCTGAAACTGTTAACTTAGACAACTCTCGCAATCTTAATAGTAAAGATTCAAAATATCTAGCATCTTTATTATTAAACGAGAACTTTTGGTTATTCTACCTGGCTTGACTATGAGGAAATATCAAAAATATAAAGATTATTTCATATCCTTAATATTGACAGTATATCTCTTTACGACGGAGACACAGAGACACAAAGAGAAAAGTTAACTTACGTCTTGTAACTTCTATTTTCAGTCCATTTTAATCTACTTAAGCTATTAGCCTATAACTGTAAGCTATAGGCGGGTTTAAGTGTGAAAGTCATAAATCTGTTATTTTAGTGACAGAATGAAAATGATACTTATCGTAAAAATAGCTAAATCCATATTTAGTTAAATATACAAGCAATGTTAAGTATACCTGTAAAAAGACCATTGCCACATTCGCCTAAGTTGTTGACTTCGTTACCAGGACCACGTGCGAAGATGTTAGTTGAACGTGACCATGCTGTAACATCACCTTCTTATACCCGTGATTATCCGTTAGTTGTTGCACGAGGTGAAGGATGTATGGTGGAAGATGTTGATGGTAATGTGTTTTTAGATATGACGGCAGGTATTGCTGTTACTTCAACTGGTCATTGTCATCCTGATGTTGTGCGGGCAATTCAAGACCAGTCAGCAAATTTACTGCATATGTCTGGTACTGATTTTTACTATGAGCCAATGATTGAATTGGCGGAAATGCTTGCAGAACGGGCGCCTCTCCACGGCAAATCTAAGGTATTTTTTAGTAACTCTGGCGCAGAGTCTAATGAAGGCGCCATTAAACTTGCGCGTTATTATACTGGTCGTAATTTGATTGTGGCATTTTTAGGCGCCTTTCATGGACGCACTTATGGAGCAATGTCTTTGACTGGTTCTAAAACTGTACAACGAGCAAATTTTGGTTCTTTGTTACCAGGAGTTACTCATATACCTTATGGTACGGGAACAAGTTTAGATTATTTGGAACAGTTATTTACAACAATGCTACCACCTAACGAAGTTGCAGCAATTATAGTAGAAGCGATACAAGGTGAAGGTGGATATATTGTTCCTGAAAATGGGTTTTTACAGCGTATCCGTGAGATATGCGATAAACACGGTATTTTGATGATAATCGATGAAGTTCAGTCTGGGATGGGACGGACTGGAAAATTGTTTGCTATTGAACATTGGAACGTGGCGCCGGATATTATTACAACAGCAAAAGGTATTGCTAGCGGTTTACCTTTGGGCGCCATTATTGCTCGTAGTGAAATTATGACATGGAAACCTGGTTCGCACGCTACTACATTTGGTGGAAACCCAGTTGCATGTGCTGCGGGTATCGCAACATTACAGTTACTTGAGAACGGGTTAATGGATAATGCAACTCAAATGGGAGAATTGTTACAAGCGGGTTTATTTAAATTGTATCAACGTTACGGTCGAATTTCTAAACCGCGTGGGAAAGGGTTGATGGTAGCAGTAGATATTTTAGATGCAGAGGGTAATATGAGTACACGTTTGCGCGATGCTCTTCTCCATGCTGCTTTTCACCACGGGTTATTGTTACTAGGTTGTGGTAAAGCTGCTATTCGTTTTTGCCCCCCATTGGTTATTGATAGTGAGCAAATTCAAGTTGCTTTGGAGACATTTGGAAAGGGCATTTCACAAATTTTGTTAGAAGACCACATATAGTTAGGAACTATAAAGTTAGTTCAATACGGCGCCAATAATTTTGGTGATTAAACTTATTCTCAATGTCTCCAACTAATTTTCCTTGACACCTAACAAAGGCACAGAATTTGTTATTGAACTCCCTATAAAATAAACAAATGATACATCCTATAGATATTACACATTTTTGGAACACTCTCTGGCACCAATATTTTACCAGAGTCAGCTATGCACGTGTATATCAACAAATGATAACAAACGCTCAAGGAACAGTTGCCAACGACCATATTGCATTTCGTTCACTGCGTTTAGATATAGATAAAGTCAATCTAGGTATAAAATTATTTGAACCAATCCTACGTGCATTTGGTTACGAAGCAGTAGACGAGTACTTTTTTCCAAACCATCTTTACGCACGTTACTACCGTCACCCTCAACAACAAGAATATGATTTACCAAAGTTGTTTATTAGCGAATTAATTGTAGAACACCTACCACCTGATATAGCTACATTAATATATGACACAGTAAAAGGCGCCAATCTAGAAAATATCAACTTTGAAATGGCGCCGTCTATTAACTCAACACAAATATTTACTCGTCCTTGGCAACCACCATCTCGTTCGGTGGTAGAAAAAGTCAACGAAATTAGTCAATATGGTGCATGGGTACTTCTGCACGGGTACGCAGTCAACCACTTTACAGGATACGTTAACCGTCAAAACACTCTCCAATATCCAGATATAGAATCTACTGCAAACGCTTTAGCAAATTTAGGTGTTCCAATGAAAGCGGAAATTGAAGGTTCTGTAAATGTAGGTTTGCGACAAACAGCAACGCAAGCAGTTACAGAATTAGTTACTGTAGTAGATGAAACCGAGCAAGAGATATTAATTCCTTGGACTTACGCTTACTATGAAATTGCCGAACGGTATATGGTAGAGGTAGACGGTAAACGAATACTGTTCGATGGGTTTCTTGGTAACAGTGCCAAACAGCTATTTGAAATGACTAAATTTCGCTCCTGTGCGTGACGCTACTAGATAATTAGCTTCGTTTTAAGATTGTTGATAGCGTCACGCACCCTACCTTGTCTATCGACGAAGGGGAGATGGCGCCAAAAAACGTTAATATTACGATAGAGCCTATTTTGCCAAAACGAGGATGCTATTAACGTGTTATCTACACTCCTAGCCGACTTTCGCATTATATTCGAGCGTGACCCTGCTGCGCGCAACTGGTTAGAAGTAATGTTTTGTTACCCCGGTTTGCAAGCACTGCTCTTTCATCGACTTGCACATCCATTATACCGCCTAAATATTCCCTTTATCCCGCGCTTTATGTCGCACATTGCCCGCTTTTTAACGGGTATTGAGATACATCCCGGCGCCACTATTGGACAAAGTGTATTTATAGACCACGGTATGGGTGTAGTAATAGGTGAGACAGCAATAATCGGTAATTATGCGCTGATTTATCAAGGTGTTACGCTTGGTGGTACTGGTAAGCAATGCGGTAAACGTCACCCAACTATTGGTGAAAACGTTGTTGTTGGTACTGGCGCCAAAGTTTTGGGTAATATCGAAATTGGTAACAACGTTCGTATTGGTGCTGGTTCTGTAGTACTACGCGATGTTCCTTCAGATTGCACCGTAGTCGGGATTCCAGGACGTATAGTATATCGCTCAGGTGTGCGCGTAAATCCACTAGAACATGCTAGCTTACCTGATGCTGAAGCCCAAGTAATTCGAGCATTAGTAGACAGATTAGAACAACTCGAACAACAAGTAACAGAGTTGAAAAAAGCACAAAACAAAGACTTGGCACCAGACAATGTGCCCGCATTTGCATATGCAGGTATAAATAATCATCAAACATTTGATGACTCAGAAACTAGTATGGGTGAATCCTGCCGCCTCAACAATAAAATAATCGAACAATTTCTCGACGGTTCAGGAATTTAAAGATGTAGGTTGGGTGTAGCGCAAGCGCAACCCAACATTACTACAAACAGGCGCCGTTCTCTACTACTTGCATATTTAACGATTTAAGATTAATATCATTTATACAATTCCTTAGCATTCCACAAAATTGGTGGAAAGGAGGCAATGAATGAATACAAATGCTTCTTCAATCACATTCCCGGTAATTTAGAGCAAAGTACTTACCGTATATTTGAACCAGACAGCAAAGCAGAAATTCTGCACTGGTTTAGTAGAGAAGAGATTTCCAATACAGAGAAAGACGAATTTATCAAAGCGCTAATAAACTTTGATGACGGTTGTGGAAACTTTTACAGATACCGTGCGTACTTTCTAGCTGCCGAAGCTTTAAGTTATTTTTCAAAATCATACCTTGGTGATGTAATTGTAAATCAATTACTCAACTGGAGCTATGTCTACTTTGGTTGGCAAATAGTACCAAAACCATTACAAGCAGCAGCAAGGGACGCATTAAAAGTCACCGATAAACAACGAGTCATTGCAGCTTTTACCAAATTACTGCACACAACTACAAGTAGGGTGACACTGCGACATGCTGCTACAGAGTTAGGAAAACTTGACACAGGCAATAAAACTGCCATTGCTGCATTAATTCTGTTACTCGATGTTAGTACAGACGAACATACGCAACGCAGAATAATTGACAGCTTGGCAAATATCGGTCACGGCAATGAAAATGCAGTCCAAGCTTTAATAAGTTTTCTAACCAAGACATCAAATGTATCTCTTTGTTGGAATATTATGACAGCTTTAGGCGCCGTTGCTTCCTGTAATCAACAAGCCATTATAGCTCTGGTTGAGCGATTAAAAAATAATGCTTGTCACAATGATAATCATTACTTTAAAACTGCAATTACATTATGGGAGCTAAACCCACATCATTTAGTTGCACAAAATGCTCTTGTTAAGATTTTAGAAGCCACTAATGATTATCATCTAATTAGTGTGATTATCGATAACTTGTTAAAAATTAACTTTGATTTTCAACCTGTTATCAAAATATTATCTCACAAGCTAGCATCTGAATCAGAAGATGTTCGTCTAAATTGTGCTTTTTATCTAGCCAAACTAGATGTTGGTAATCAAACAGCGAGACAAACTCTAATTGAAATTATCACAAAGACAGAAAATTCACGTTTTGATAATAGAGCTTTTAGATATCTCCTGCAATTTTATCCAAATCATAAAGATACTGTTGCTGTTTTAACTGCAACACAAAAATTTCCTGAAAATAAAGGTTTTTTTCACACTGTTGCTAAAAATATTGAAAGTAATTCAACACATAAAACAACTTATAATAATACTTCTTATCGCTATGAAGCTATTTATAACTTAATTTACCATTGTGCCAAAAACATGAGTTATGTTGATTTTTGTTATGCTTGGCAACATTAAAGCAAGTCTAACTCGTAGCGGCGCCACCTCAAGTTGTTCTAAGTAGCTAAAATAATAATTATGACTCCCCCAAGTCAAGAAGGTGAAATAAAATGGTACAAACGCCCGCTAAACCTTTGACGCTAGAAGAGTTTCTGCAACTTCCAGAGACCGAACCTGCAAGCGAATATATTAATGGTCAAATAATTCAAAAGCCAATGCCACAAGGTGAACACAGTACTATTCAAACTGAACTAGCTAGTACTATTAATGTTGCCCTCAAACCTCAGAAAATAGCGCGTGCTTATACAGAGCTTCGCTGCACATTTGGTGGACGCTCGGTTGTACCTGATACTGTACTGAAGGTAATTGCGTTCACGGAGTGTACCGAAGCTAATTGTTAATGTTGGGTTACGTTCCTCCACCCAACCTACTTAAATTTAAAATCAAATCATTATTAATGGTGCGTTACGCTACACAATTTGTTGTGTTGAGTGTAGTTTTTGCATAGCGTAACACACCCTACGTATGAATGTCGCTATTTCACGCATTTGGAGGCGCCAATAAAATTAGGTAGGGTGCGTGAAAGCTATTACAACCAATCAATGTAACGTATATTAAAGTGCTTTCACGCACCATAATATCGTAAAGGCGCGTGCCATTCCACCCTACGTATTACTTGCTGTGGTTTCTTTATCTTTCTTCCCAAGTAAAACGCGCATAGCTAGTGTAACTTCTGGTAATGCAAGCACTAGCGACGCGAATGAACACACTGAAGCAACTTGGCAGTATTCGCAAAAAGCTTTATTTTCTTGCCATTCTTCGCGTGCTAATTGTACGTTGGTCGCGCAGTCAAATAAAATTTTTATACCCATTGCTATTGGTATTAGCGGGTTACGACGCGCACGTTCTAAACCACCCATAGAAGCTAACCACGCAGTTAAAGCGTATGTTGCTATCATCAAAGGTCCATCAGGAGCATTGAAACGTTTGTAAGCATAGTTAGAAGCGTCTACTTTATCTGCGTTGAAAATCGGAACTGGTGGGTCAGGTAGATGACTAATTACCCCTGTTTGGTAGAGGGTTACAAGTTGTCCCATTGAACCACCTAGCATTGATAATCCAATAATCGCACGGCGTCTGCTCATATTGGGGTTTTTGCCTTGCCGCAGTTCCTGACTCAGTTGTATGGGTTCCATAAATTAATTATGATTTAATTTATACATTGACTGTTGCCTCATCTATGTATCTAGCACTCAGTAGAGACGCGATATATCACGTCTCTACACTCAGCACTTTTAACTAAATAGATAACAATCAGTTTTAGAAATTAAATATGATGCGTACCACTGACGAAAGAGATAGTTCGCAAGTAATAGAGGAATATTTATTACAGCCTAATCCAAGCAGATAATATTTATATATATAGATGCACAGAGAAGTAAAATGGTACAAACGCCTGCCCAATCTTTGACGTTAGAACAGTTTCTAGAACTTCCAGAGACTGAACCCATTTTACGATTTGTAAAGTTAAGATGCTGAGATTTAAGTTTTGAGTGTTATTTTTACGTGTCTACTCCGGGGCGCCTTCTCATGGATTAATCTCGAAACAAGTCCAATTTCCGAGTTCGTCACGTGTATATAAGCAACGATTTTGGGGTTCTCCCCGCAACTGCAAATGGTCAACTTTTACTGGGTCAAGCAACAATAAACAAAACTCTGGTAAAGGATTAACTGCATCAGGTTGTGGTGGTGCAAATGCTTCCGGGTTTGCTCGTTCCTTACCAGGATGTGCCCAGGCAAATTGGATGCGGGCATTATCTGATAAATCTTGCCAAGTTGAAGTGCGCGCATTTAACAGTTCTGTGTCATTACAATCGGCGCCTATCAACGTTAGTTTACCCAAAAGCCGAAACTGTTCACGTGTTTCTGTAAAGTACCAGCAAGCTTCAGCAAACGGTTGGTGCTGTATCTGGTCTATTTTTTGACTACGGCTATCAGTAATTATTTTCAATTGGTTAGTCTCATTAAGAAAACCGCGAAACACCACCGTGCGATTAGCTGGATAACCGTCCGTTTGGACAGTAGCTAGTTGAAAGTAACGAGAATAAGGTAGTCTACGATTACGATGTAGTACACCCGTGAGAATTTGGCGCCAAGGAGCAAGTGTCATAATAAATATTTATTTTACACAGGAACGAGTACCTATAAGGTAGAGCGTAATTTTCAATATTTGGCAATCCTTTCTTCGCGTCGCTAGTTGACGTATAGTCTTAATCTGTCAAGAAGTGTCTGAAACAAAAAGACTTGTTTTATGGTTCGAGAGCTTGAGCGTAAATCCCAGAGTGCAGAATTTCCAGTTACAGCCCCTGCTGCCAACCCCGTATTTTTTAGAACCTACAGCCGTCGTAACGACTTAGGAATGCGAGAAAGCTGGAATAAGGTGTGCGAACGTACTATTAATGGTTTAGTCGAGTTAGGTAAGCTAACACCCCAAGAAGCGGAACTCCTGACCAAAATGGAGCGCAGCATCAAGGCATTACCTAGTGGACGGTGGTTGTGGGTGGGTGGAACCGACTGGATAAAAAAACCTACCAACTTTTCAGGAGGATACAATTGTACCTCTACTAACCTTGAAGATTGGAAAGCCTTCGGGTTAATGATGGATTTAGCGATGATGGGCTGTGGTACTGGCGCCATCCTAGAACCAAAATATATTAGTAAATTACCACCTATTCGCAATAAGCTAAGTGTAATATTACAGGGAGAAATTGGTAAAACGAACTTAGAACGGCGCCGTGAAGAAACCGAAGTAGTTCAAATAGAGGCAAATCAAGTAACTATATATGTAGGTGATAGTCGCCAAGGTTGGGTTAAGTCATATCAAACTTTACTTGAACTTTCTACCGATGACCGTTTTACAGAAGAAGTAAAAGTTATAGTTGACCTTAGCGATGTTCGTAAAGCAGGTGAAACACTAAAAGGATTTGGTGGTGTTGCAAACCCTGTTAAATTGCCTGAACTATATACCAAATGTGCTTCTATTCTCAATAAGGCAATTGGTAGACAATTAAATTCTGTTGAATGTTGCTTATTAATTGACCAAGCTGCTGTATGTATTGTTGCAGGTAATATTAGACGCTGTTTGCCAGAAGATGCTCTTGTTCATACATCAAAAGGCTTGGTTCCCATAAAAGATGTACAAATTGGTGATTTAGTACAAACGCCCTTGGGATTTAGAACTGTAGTAAACAAATTTGACCAAGGATTTCAGGATGTTTATGAAATCGAAACTAATTCCACTTTCCCAAGAGCGACTTTAAACCATAGACAAGCTGTACTTGCTGATGCTATTGGTACAGTTGATTGGAAATTTGTGGCAAGTCTAACAGAAGGTGAGCGTCTGCTACACAATACACAAGTTTTACCAGGTACAATTACTGAACTACCACCAGACTTTACCCAGCAACGACCCACACAAAGTCGTACAGCTAAATCATTTAAAATTCCGACACTAACACCAGAAGTTGCTTGGCTGATTGGTTTTACTCACGGTGACGGTTATGTTGCCCTTGGTCGTAACAAGCATAACAAGCCGTATGGCCGAGTCGAGTGGGCAGCAAATAGCTTGAACATAGAGGAAACAGCAAGAATTCAAGCCAAAATAGATACAGCATTAGCCTTATTTGGACTCACGGCACATCATGGCACTGTCAAAGGTGAAAATACAGCTAAATCCATTTGTTCTTCAATGCGTTTAGCTGAATATTTCCACCGTTACATCAAACAGCCCAATATACCGCTTGAAGTTCCTAGCTTTATTTTGCAAGGTACTACTGATATTCGTGCAGCCTACTTAGCTGGTTTAATGGATAGCGATGGCGCCGTTAATAACCGTCCACCGCACCTTGTTACTACTGTTTATCGTTCTTTTATTAGACAAGTTGGTGCAGTTTTATCCAGTTTGGGCATTGCTGGCAGAATTTCTATCGTTCGACCACAAAACCAAAAATGGCGCCTAAAATACAGTCTGACTATTCCTGCTTTGAAAGAACGCTATAACGCACTAATCGCTCCCCATTCAGCCAAAGGTTTAGTGCGTCAAGGACTTAAAATGTATGGTTTTACAGTTCCTGGCCCCGTTATGCGGGAAACTTATACATATAGCGAAATGCAAAAAATGGGATTTTTGGGTTCTCGCTCAGTTGATGCTAATTACGAACGCTATATTGCCGAGTCTGAGATTAATTTAGATATTCCCGTTACAGTTAAAGGTTTGGGCAGCTATGACCATGTACAAACCTACGACATAGAAGTGGAAGAAGCACATTGTTTTTACTGCGACGGTTATCTGACACATAACAGTGCAGGTATGAGGCAAGGCACCAACGACGATACTTTGTTTGCCGATGCAAAAGCAAACCTTTGGCAGCAGGATGAAGAAGGTAACTGGCGTATTGACCCAGAACGTGATGCTCTTCGTATGGCAAACCACACCCGTGTATTTCACCGTAAGCCAACGCTAACTGAATGTATTGATGCAGTACGTAAGCAATATTACAGTGGGGAAGGCGCCATTCAATGGGCAGGTGAAGCTGTAGCGCGTTCCAATTGCGACTTACTCTCAACTAGAGAACTAAAAATAGATTTTCTCAAAGCTTACTCGCAAGGACAAGCGAAACAATGGCTACAAGAACGTCATCCTAATATAGATGACAATGAATTAGAGCATCGTTTAGGAAGGTTTGGTTTAAACCCTTGCGGAGAAATTATTGGTTCTAATTTCTTTTGTAATTTAGCAGAGGTACACTTAAATTTACTCGACCCTGATAATTATAAAGAGCAAGAAGAAGCATTTACCGCAGCCGCTTTATCTGTAGCAGCACTATTACACCACAAATTCCTCGAACCACGTTATCAATATAGTCGTGAACTCGACCCTATTGTTGGTGTTTCGTTTACCGGGTTATTCGACTTCTTTGTTCATGCTTTTGGTGTTGACTGGTTACGTTGGTGGGAACAAGGGCGCCCAGAAACACCTCAAGGTGTAATATTTAAAGCCAATGAACAAGAGTATCTAACTCGGTGGAAAGAAATTGTACATAAAGCAGTGTGGGAATACTGCGACAAACACGGTTTAAAACGTCCAAACCGCTGTACAACCGTTCAACCTAGCGGTACAAAATCTTTACTTACAGGCGCCTCTCCAGGTTGGCACCCACCAAAAGCCCAGCGTTTTATTCGCCGTATTACATGTCGTAAAAATGACCCCGTTGCTCTCGCTTGTTTAGATTACGGATATCCAATTGTACCTTCGCAATCAGACAAAGATGAAAACGGTAATTTGCTCAACGACCCATTCGACCCACGTTGTACAGAATGGCTTGTAGAAATACCCGTTGCTGTATCTTGGGCTGACTTACCAGGCGCCGATAAAATCGATATCAGTAAATTCAATGCCTTAGCACAAACAGATTTTTACATGCAAGTGCAAAAATCTTACGTCACACACAACACCTCAGCCACTATTGAATTACGAGAAAACGAAATCGAAATTCTCGGTACTCGCATTTACGAAGCCATCCGCGACGACGAAGGTTACATCAGCGCTGCATTACTCGCACGCTTCGACGACCTGCAAACCTTCCCCCGCTTACCATTCGAGCCAATATCCAAAGAAAAATACGAACAACTAAGCCAAGAAGTTGAAAGGCGCCGTAATAACGATGATTTTTATGACGCTCTCAGAAAATACGACTTTGGCGAAATGTCAGAAGCAGGCCCCGCAGGTTGTGACTCCGACAAATGCATGATGCCAGAACAAAGTCCAAATTAACATTCTACTCTTGTGGAACGGGCATCCTTGCCCGTCCCGCTTGTATAGTCATATAGTTTTTTTACCACAGAGACGCAGAGTCCACAGAGAAGAAAGATTAACCACGCTCGTCACAAAGTACACAAAGGTAGAGACACGAACAGCAAAGAACGGCGCCTACTCCCATGTGATAAAATTTACGGTGTATTTCTCTATCGAAGGAGCCGTAGATGGTTCAACAAGAATGGTTGATTGATGAAACCGTAGCCCTTGAAGAACAACCCGTCAGTCGAGGCGCCACTAGAGAATCAGCAAGTATAGCCGAACCAGTAAATATAGCAATTCGACTGCAAGATATTTTTATTTGGGACACAAAAAAATGGTTTGGTGATGCCGAAATGCGCCTAGACGCACTAGTCGTACATGGTTGCGCCACACCAGGAGAACAAACAAGTATTTACACACCCCAAACCTTCCGTTTTCCCGGAGTCAAAAACAACGACCGTTTACCCACAGGTGAAAACGGCTTATTAATCTTTTACGGTCAAGCACAACACTTCCTAGATATTTTCATTACAGTATCTCGCAACCGCCAAGATTCTGATGACCTAGCAACATTACTAAAAGAACAACTACAATCTACAGAATTTAAAGGCGCCGCCGCAACCTTACTTGGATTAGCCATCGCAGCACCACAAGTAGCAACCATCACAGGTGCCCTAGGCGCCGCATCTGTTCTAGGTAACGTAACATACCAAGCCCTACGCAAAGTCACAGGCGATACAGTCGGCTTATATCGAACATCCTGGCTACAAAACAGAGACAACTTTGGCATTGGGCGCCATCCCATTAACGGTTCCCACCACGTCAAAGACCTCTCATTCTGGTACGAAATACTTCAAGAGTAAAGAAACCCAGAAACCTGGTTTCCCCCACTAAGCACAACAACCTACAATAGAAACCAAAGGAAACCAGCTCGAATACTAGCGAAGCTAGAGAAACTGTTTCGATTCAAATACCAGCAGCTTCTTCGTTGCGAGATTCTCTGGCATTATCCCGCGCGTTGCGTCCTTTAATGCGGAAAATCCCTTCTCATACAGAAAATATACTCGACGAAGAAGCCACTGTTCGCCGTATTGCGGAAGCGGATATTTGGGCACCAGTCCTTAAACCTGCTGCTACTAGATGGTTAGAATTAGCGTTAGTAGTTGAGCAAACAAGTACTACTGCTGTTTGGAAACAAACCATCATCGAACTACAAAAACTATTAAAACATCACGGCGCGATGTATATAACATCGGTTTTCGAGTGGTGTGTAGTGGTGCGGTAACCTAATTTTCGTAGAAAATGTAGATAATTTTAAATATTCCAATAACATCAAATTTAACTTCAAAGCCAAAACCGATAAAATTATATTCTTGGGTGTTTTACAAAGATGGTTTTTTTCATATCTTGATAACTGCTCGTTGCTCTACTGGAGAAACCGATGGTCGCGGTGTTATAGGTTACGCGCGTTCAAGTAATTTGATTGACTGGCAAGTAGGCGCGCCTATTACTGAACCAGGTGAGGAAAGGTGATTTGGAAGTTCCATCTTTGGTTAAAATTGATGAACGCTATTATTTGATGTTTTCTGTTCTACATACTTCGCACTCGATAGCACGTAATCAGCGATTGCAAGCACAACCTGTTACAGGTATACATTATTTGGCTGCTGATAATGCTTTAAAATCGTTTCGTTTTAGTACTGACAAGTTTTTGATTGGGGAACCTACTGACCCAACTGGTTTTTTGTATTGCGGGAAGGTTGTTGAATGTCGAAATGGGAATTTTTGGTTTCTAGCTTCTCATTTAACTAATGCTAATGGTGATTTTGTTGGTAAATTAATTAACCCTATTGCTGAATGGCACTTACTTAAGAAATTGTAGGTTGGGTAGAGGCTAAAAGAACCCAACGTAACGTCAAAATTTGTTGGGTTCCGTTCCTCCACCCAACCTACGATCGAGTTTTGCGAGCTTAAGTAAGCGACATTCGACCCTATTGCTTTATCTACTGATTGTGGTCGTAATTTGATTTTGCTTTAGTATATATTTTATATCTAATGATAGATGACAATTTGCAATATCCTAAAATATGGATTGTGCCAATAATAGCAAGGGTTATAGAAATGTGCTTGTTGCCCCCCCGAAGAGAGCGGGGGGGGTTGGGGGGGATCACATATGACTTTCATTTAACCCATCCCTAGCAATTGCTTCGATTGTTACAATAATTAATGATTACAATGGTTTATGATACGGCGCCTTTGGGGGTATGAATATTATGTTTCTTGATGAACTGTCACCTATATTTAAGCAATTGCTTCAGCATCCGGTCTCGTTTTTGGGCGGTTTTGCTTCTGGCGCCCTGCGTCTTCACCTTGCTGATGACCCTGTAAGAAGTTGGCTTAACCAGCAAATGGGTACTAGCTATACTCCACCTGTTACTCACAACGGCAAGTCTACTGGTCCTCAGTCTATTTCTATTGAGTAATGTTTTATGGTAAGGTGCGTGACGCTATTTATATGTTTGCTTCGTTTATAAGTTGGTGGTAGCGTCACGCACCCTACATATTGGGTATAATTACTCAAGGAAAAATTTGTGGATGATGCGATGAAAATGCGCTAAATTTAAAGTGAGTTTAAGAGAATGCTTCTATTTTCTTATGGTTACTATGAATTTATTTAAATCAAGTTTAATGATGGTTTTATTATCTTCATCCAAAGAAAAGATATACGTCTAATCACCACAAAAGGTTAAGGCATCTGAAATATAAGTTAGACTTACCTAAACTTACTAACCTTTGTAAAATCTCATACTTTGAAATTTCACACAATCAGTTATTATTATGAGCGTATACGAAAGTTCAGCCCAAATAATGGTTGCGCTGTTTACGGTATGACATAATAATATGTTAGCCTCCGACGGCACCAGTTATTGATCGTAAAGTACTAATAGCTTACTCCAGACAGCAATTTGTAACAAACGGTCTTGCAGTTGAACGAAAATGTTTTCTGTTTATATTTAACGCGATCCACATGACTATTTACGTTGGAAATCTCTCTTACCGTGCTACCGAAGCAGACCTAAGAGCAGTGTTCGCAGACTACGGCGAGGTGACTAGAGTAGTCCTGCCTACCGACCGTGAAACTGGTCGGATGCGCGGGTTTGCCTTTGTTGACATGAACGAAGATGCCCAAGAAGATACAGCAATTACTGAACTCGATGGAGCCGAATGGATGGGGCGCCAACTTCGGGTCAATAAAGCTAAACCACGAGAAGGTGGTGGTGGCGGTGGCGGTGGCGGTAATCGACGAGGAGATTGGGCAGGGAAACAGGAAGCTTATGAATAATGGAACATAATCATAGCAAATTGTTTTCTTACTACGCAAGCCATTGGTCGCGTTTTTATTGACAGAAAACAATTCCGGTCAATGTAAGCCATAGACAATGTAAACCGACGAGTCGTGTTATTCCTATAACTATCACGACTGGTCGGTTTTAGGCGCTTGATGTCAGGCGCCTCACTCTTACTTTCTTTAGTTAATCTAAAAACACTTATCAGTTCTGAAATTAAATTTCTAATATAGAGGCAGCACGAGCAAGAGGATTTAAAACATGGCTCAAGCATCAGAATATGCCGATTTATCGATGGTTAACGCTGATCAAGATGGCTTAGACCGTGATTGTACAACCCTGTCACGTCACGTTCTACAACAATTACAGAGTTTTTCGCCAGAGGCACAGGATTTAAGCGCGTTAATGAATCGTATCGGGCTTGCTGGTAAGTTAGTAGCTCGTCGTCTTAGTCGCGCTGGGTTGATGGAAGGTGTATTGGGATTCACTGGAGAGGTTAATGTTCAAGGTGAATCTGTCAAAAAGATGGATGTATACGCCAATGACGTGTTTATCTCCGTCTTTAAGCAAAGCGGTTTGGTGTGTAGACTCGCATCCGAAGAAATGGATGAACCTTACTACATCCCAGAAAATTGTCCTATTGGTCGGTATACTTTGCTTTACGACCCAATAGATGGTTCGTCAAATACTGATAACAATCTTAGTCTTGGTTCAATTTTTTCAATTCGTAGACAAGAAGGCGAAGATTTAGACGGCAAAGCTAGTGATTTGCTCACTGCTGGACGTAATCAAATTGCTGCTGGATACATTCTCTACGGGCCCAGCACAATGCTCGTATATACCATCGGTCGTGGGGTTCATTCGTTTACACTCGACCCTAGTTTGGGCGAGTTTATCTTAACTGAAGAAAATATTAAGATTCCTGACCAAGGTTCTGTTTATAGTGTTAACGAAGGTAACTTCTGGCAGTGGGATGAATCAATACGTGAGTACATTCGCTATGTCCATCGGACGGAAGGATATACTGCTCGCTATAGTGGCGCAATGGTCAGTGATATTCATAGAGTATTATTGCAAGGCGGTGTGTTCTTGTATCCTGGCACAGTCAAAAAACCTGAAGGTAAACTACGTTTGCTCTACGAAACGGCACCATTAGCATTCGTTATCGAACAAGCTGGTGGTCGTGCTACTACTGGTACTACAGATATATTGGATGTAGTGGCAGAAAAACTGCACCAGCGTACTCCCTTAATCATTGGTAGTAAGCATGACGTGGCAAAAGTAGAGTCATTCATTAAAGGTGCTGAGTACTGAGTGAATCGTGCTGAGTGCTGAGTAGTAACAAACAATAATTCCTTTCATGTGGCTATAGCGGGGATTAATTAGCAATCTGCGAGGGAAATTATGGCAACCAATCATCTACTGGAAATTAAAAACCACGGTCAAAGTATCTGGATGGATAATTTGACTAGGGATATTATCAAATCAGGAGAACTCAAAAATCTCGTCGAAAACCAAGGCATTTGTGGAATTACCTCAAACCCTGCCATCTTTGAAAAGGCTATATACGGTAATGCCATCTATGATGCTGATATCGAAGCAGGTGTCCGTGCCGGATTACCTACGTATAAAATCTACGAATCGCTTGTATTTGAAGATATTCGCAACGCCTGTGACATATTACGCCCTGTATATGATGCTACAGATGGTTTAGATGGGTATGTAAGTATAGAAGTCCCACCTACTATTGCTCACGATACTGAAGCGACAATTAAAGAAGCTCGTCGCTACTACGAAGAAATTGGCAAAGACAACGTAATGATTAAGATTCCCGGAACAGAAGCCGGGTTGCCTGCTGTGGAGACTGTAATATCGGAAGGGATTAACGTTAACGTCACACTGTTATTTAGTGTGCAAAGTTATGTTAATTGTTTCTGGGCTTATATTCGCGGTTTAGAAAAACGTTCAGCAGAAGGTAATGCTATTAACAAAATTTCTTCTGTCGCTAGTTTCTTTCTTAGCCGAATCGATAGCAATATTGATGCCAAAATCGATGCGACACTTAAAAAGGGGGTTCCTGACATCGCTGTAGATGCTAAACTACGCGCAGTGAAAGGAAAAGTCGCAATTGCTAACGCCAAAATCGCCTACCAAGAGTATAAGAAAATTGTACAAGACGAACGCTGGCAAGCTTTAGCAGCAAAGGGTGCAAATGTACAACGGTTACTATGGGCTTCTACAAGTACTAAAGACCCAAGTTACAGTGACGTTATGTACGTTGATCAACTAATTGGTCCAGAAACCGTTAATACTTTACCTCCTGCAACAATCGAAGCTTGTAGCGACCATTGTGACGTTGCAAGTCGCGTGGAAAGCAATGTTGACGAAGCTTACAACCTTATTGATAGTCTTAAAGACCCAGATATCAATATTGACATTAATACCGTTATGGATGAACTTCTCACCGACGGTATTGATAAGTTTGTCAAACCTTTTGAGTCATTGATGAACTCTTTAGAAGACAAAATTAAGCTATTGTCTCCTGTGTAGGAAATATGGGTTAGGGACTAGCCCCTAACCTAATCTAAAATCCATTCATTCTTCATCAAAATTCTATGGTCAGTCTGCTAGAAAATCCTTTGCGGGTTGGTCTGCAACAACAAGGGATGCCCGAACCCCAAATCATTATAATCTTCGGCGCCTCCGGAGACTTGACTTGGCGTAAGCTTGTACCATCGCTGTATAAGCTGCGAAAAGAACGACGCATACCACCAGAAACAACCATTGTTGGAGTCGCGCGTCGCGAGTGGACTCACGAATATTTCCGTGAACAAATGCGGAAAGGTATGGAAGAAGCTCACGGTGGTGTACATCCAGAAGAACTCTGGCAAGACTTTGCTCAAGGTTTGTTTTACTGTTCCGGTAATACCGATAAACCCGAAGATTACCAAAAACTTAAGAAATTTTTAAGCGAACTTGATGAGAAACGAGGAACGCGCGGCAACCGCATGTTCTACCTCTCACTTTCTCCTAACCTATTCGCCGAAGCTATCAAACAGCTTGGTAATGCCAAGATGCTTGATGACCCTTACAAGCATCGCTTAGTAATTGAAAAACCATTTGGTCGTGACTTAGCTTCTGCAAAAACTCTAAACCTTGTAGTACAAAAACACTGCAAAGAAAACCAAGTTTACCGTATTGACCACTATTTAGGTAAAGACACAGTACAAAACTTGTTGGTATTTCGTTTTGCCAACGCCATTTTTGAACCATTGTGGAACCGTCGTTTTGTAGACCACGTACAAATAACAGTTGCTGAAACCGTCGGTGTTGAAGACCGTGCAGGTTACTACGAATCATCCGGCGCCTTACGAGACATGTTGCAAAATCACCTCATGCAACTTTATTGTATGACCGCGATGGAGGCGCCTAACGCAATGGATGCTGAAAGTATCCGTACAGAAAAAGTAAAGGTGCTACAAGCTACTCGACTGGCAGACGTTAATAACTTAGATTTATCCGCAATACGCGGTCAATACAGTGCTGGCTGGATGAAGGGCAAACAAGTACCTGGGTATCGCGAAGAACCAGGTGTTAACCCCAACTCAACCACACCCACATTTGTAGCGATGAAATTTGTCATCGATAACTGGCGCTGGCAAGGTGTTCCCTTCTACCTCAGAACTGGAAAGCGAATGCCCAAAAAAGTCAGCGAAATATCCATCCACTTCCGCGAAGTCCCCTCGCGTATTTTCCAATCTGCCGCTCAACAAGTTAACGCCAACGTTCTGGCTATGCGAATTCAACCTAACGAAGGGATTTCGCTACGCTTTGAAGTGAAAATGCCTGGAGCAGACTTCCGTACTCGTTCTGTAGATATGGACTTTAGTTACGGTTCGTTTGGTATCGAAGCAACATCAGATGCATACGACCGTTTATTCTTAGATTGCATGATGGGAGACCAAACGCTATTTACACGTGGTGACGAAGTTGAAGCCGCATGGCAAGTAGTAACACCAGCACTAAGTGTTTGGGATGCATCCTCAAACCCAATAGTAGTTCCTCAGTATGAAGCTGGTACCTGGGAACCTGTTGAAGCCGAACTACTCATTAACCGCGACGGTCGTCGTTGGAGAAGACTCTAAAAAAGTGCTGAGTAGAAAGTGCTGAGTGCTGAGTATCTCTTAACTCATTACTCAGCATTCAGCACTCAGCACTCATCACTGTTTATACTTAGTTAAAATTATGGTTTCTCAAGCTCCTACAATTTATTCACTCCAGGCGCCTAAAGATATTTCGCTAACTGAAATCGAAGCGGAATTAGGGCAAATTTGGCAAAGTTATGGTATGGCAGGTGAAGATGGTGCTTTACCTGCTGCAACTCGTGCAACAACTTTTACTTTAGTTGTTTATGAACCAGAAGAAACGCAGCAACTTTTAGCAGCGTTAGGATTTTACAATGGTCCAATTGATGGGATATTAGGACCTCAAACTGAAGTGGCGCTGCGGGCTGCCCAAAAAGCTTTTAAAATTCCACAAACAGGAACCGCAACACCCGATACACTTACAATATTGCGAGGAGAAGCAGCGAAAAGTCGAGCTTCGGGAACAATTTCTGAGGCAGCTTCATCTATGGGAGACTCAAAAAGTCCTCGTATCGCCGATGAAATTGCACTTCGTAATCCCTGCCGTATAGTTACTCTTTCTCCGGTCGCGGGTGCTGATGAAGGTGTAAAAGCTCAAGTTGCTGCTTATTGTCCTATTCAAAAACAATCATCGGGTACGCTTGTTTGTTGTGAATACCTGACTTTAACAGGTACAGCAACTGCACTCGAACGTATTGGTGGGATGATACCAGCTTTATTAATTGGTGGTTTGCCTAAATTTTTATGGTGGAAAGCAACACCCGACCCAAATAACCCATTATTCAAACGCTTGTCAGCAGTTTGTAATAACATAATTGTTGACTCCTGCAATTTCAACGAACCTGAAAAAGATTTACTCAACTTACAAGAGTTAGTTGAAAACGGTGTACCGCTTGCAGACCTAAATTGGCGCCGAATTTCTGGATGGCAAGAATTAGCAGCACAAGCATATGACGCACCAAACCGTCGTGCAGCGCTAGGTGATATTGACCGTGTAAATATTGATTACGAAAAAGGTAGTCCAGTACAAGCACTATTATTTATCGGTTGGTTTGCTAGTCGCTTAGGTTGGAAACCAGTTGGTTATCAACAAGAAAAAGGCGATTACGACATCACCAAAATTAAGTTCCTTTCCAACGACCAGCGACCCATCGAAGCCGAATTAGCAGGTGTGCCAATGGGAGAAAGTGGTGAAATACCAGGTGACTTAATCGCACTGCGCTTAAGTTCCACCAACATAAATGCTGACTGCGGTACATTAATTTGCACCGAAACAGGTGGCTGTATGCGGATGGAAACTCAAGGTGGCGCCCAATCTACAGGTTTATTCCAACAAGTAACCTCACTTTCTGAACAAAAAGCAGAAGCCCTATTAAGTCAACAAGTACAACGCTGGGGTCACGAAGCATTATTAGAAGAAAGCCTAGCAATGACAGCCCAAATCCTAAAATTAGGATTCAGCACCGAAGAGTAACTGTAGGGGCGGGTTAACAGATATCCTAAAACAGTACGCATATCTCGTAAACCCGCCCAAACAACCATGTCATTAATTATCGCCGGAGAACGCAGTGGGGTGGGCAAGACAACAGTCACGCTCGCCCTATTAGCATTTTTATGTAAAAATAATTACAACGTACAATCATATAAAGTTGGGCCAGATTATATAGACCCAATGTTTCACAGTTATATAACGGGTAAAGCTAGTCGTAATTTAGACCCAGTTTTAACATCAGAAACTTACGTAAAAGAATGTTTTCTCCATCATCGTGAACAAGTTGATATTGCTTTAGTAGAAGGAGTGATGGGACTATTCGATGGAATTGGAAATAAAACTATTCCCTTCGCTAGCACAGCGCACATAGCAAAGTTATTAAATATACCTGTAATTTTAGTAGTTGATTGTAGTCGATTATCAGGTTCAGTAGCCGCAATCGTACATGGCTACAGCACACTCGACCCCAGTATAAATATTGCTGGTGTAGTTCTTAACCGGGTTGGAAGCGACCGTCACTTAGATTTACTCAAAAATGCACTTTTACCATTACAAGTAAAAATCTTAGGTGTACTGCGACGTGAAGATAACATATCAATCCCCGACCGTCACTTAGGTTTAGTTCCAACTAGCGAGCTACCAGAACTTGATGCTATTATCTCCCGACTCGCTGACTTAGGCGCCAATTGTTTTGACTGGCAAACGTTATTACCGTTGTTGCGGGAAAGGGGAAAGCGGAAAGGGGAAAGGGTAGAAGAGAAATATACAGTTAGAATAGCTGTTGCGTTAGATAATGCTTTTAATTTTTACTATCAAGATAATTTGGATTTACTACAAAAATTTGGCGCCGAGTTAGTTTTTTGGAGTCCAATCAAAGACAATTTACCCAAAGATATTCAAGGAATGTATTTTGGTGGTGGATTTCCAGAAGTATTTGCTCAAGAGTTATCTAACAATACAAGCGCCATTAATAGTGTTAAAGCTGCCATAAACGCAGGAATCCCTACCATAGCTGAATGCGGTGGTTTGATGTACTTATGTGAAAAAATTATCAACTTTGAAGGCAAAGCTTGGCCAATGGTGGGAGCATTACCAACTCAAGCTGTAATGGACAAACGCTTAACTTTGGGTTATCGACGTGCTGTCACGTTACTTCATAATTTTCTTTTTGATACAAATACAGTTATATATGGACATGAATTTCATCGTTCACACTTATTGTGTAACTCAAAGGCGCCTATATTTGAAACTTATCGTGTTGATACAGAAGAAGCTACAGGTTTGGAAGGTTGGAGTACAAAATTTAATCTTCATGCTTCTTATATTCACCAACACTGGGGAAGTTCTCCAGAAATTCCACAAAGATTTTTAAAATACTGCTTAGGGTAAGGTGGGCACTGCCCACCCTACTATTTAATACCCAATTCTTTAACATGATGCTTTATATGGTCTTCTATAAAGCTAGAAATAAAATAATAACTATGGTCATAACCTTGTTGATAACGTAACGTTAAAGGTTGGTTAACTTCTTGACAAGCTTGCTCGAATAATTCTGGCTTCAACTGTTCTTGTATAAATTTATCGTCTGTACCTTGGTCAATTAGAATATTACCGTGATATTTATGTTTTCTAACTAACTCACTCGCATCAAAGGAGCGCCAATTTTGTTTATCTTCACCCAAATAACCAGTAAACGCTTTTGTTCCCCAAGTACACTGCATTGGCACCACTATTGGTGCAAATGCCGATACTGACTTAAATTTATTTGGATTTCTTATGGCACAAACAAGGGCGCCATGTCCTCCCATTGAGTGACCAAATATACCTTGTTTGTTTATGTCAATCGGAAAATTAGCTGTGATTAAATTAGTTAACTCTTCAACTATATAACTATACATGTTGTAATAGTTTGACCAAGGTGCTTGTGTTGCGTCAACATAGAATCCGGCGCCTGTGCCAAAGTCCCAATCATCATCCTCACCTGGAATACCTGTATTTCTAGGACTTGTATCTGGTGCAACTAATATCAACCCATACTCAGCAGCATATTTTTGGGCATTAGCTTTGACCATGAAATTTTCTTCTGTACAAGTCAACCCCGAAAGAAAGTATAAAACTGGGAGAGACTTTTGTACTTGTGGAGGTTGATATATAGCAAAGCGCATTTCGCTGTTGCAAGTGGTGGATGTATGGGAGTAAAAGCTGAGTTTACCACCAAAAGATTTGTAGTTGCTGATAAGGTTGAGAGACATAGATAATTCAAGTTAAAGTGGTATATTTAATTTGATAGGTAGTTCGATTACAAACTTTGTTCCTTGTTTTGGTATTGACTCACACCAAAGTTTACCACCGTGCTTCATTGTGACAATTTGATAACTTATTGACAAGCCTAAACCTGTTCCTTTACCAACTGCTTTGGTTGTAAAGAATGGATCAAATATTTTGCTAAGTATATCTTCTGAAATGCCCAAACCATTATCAGAAATTGTTATTACTGCGCTATCAGTATTTATAGAAGTGTTAATTCTAATACTACTTGGAATAGCTATAATATCGTACAACGGACGTTCTTTATTTGATTCTTCTATCGCATCAATGGCATTGCTAAGGATATTCATAAAAACCTGATTCAGTTGTCCAGCGTAACATTGCACTAAAGGCAAATCACCATATTCTTTAATTACTTGAATATCGGGATATTCAGGTTTCGTCTTCAGTCGATTTTGCAAAATCATTAAAGTACTGTCGATACCTTCGTGAATATCTACCTCTTTTACTTCGGCTTCATCCATACGAGAAAAGTTGCGAAGTACACGCACGATAGTTTGAATTCTCTCAGCTCCCATTTTCATTGAAGATATTATTTTAGGAAAATCTTCAACCAGGAACTCAATATCTATTGCTTTTGTTTCTGCTTGAATTTCTAAATGCGGATTCGGATAATACTGTTGATACAGCAGATTGCGAGTAAATGAGGTACACCAATATTTGTCGTATAAATAGGTAAAATAGAAACTCTACCTAATTTGATTAATTACTAACATTTTAGACATTTTTCAATTACTGTACCTCACCAACCTGCAATCTGCTGTATAAATACAACAAACGCAATAAATCTTGAGCATAGTTACTTGCAGGAGCTAGATTAGCAAAAATAAAATTGACGGGGTTGTTGATTTCATGTGCAACCCCAGCTACTAATTGACCAAGGGAAGACATTTTTTCGCTCTGTACCAGTTGCGTTTGGGTTTTATACAATTCGATTAAGGTATTTTCTAATTCTTGGGCTTTTTGCCGTAATTGAAATTCAGATTGACGCAAATTGTCTTCAATTTGTTTTCGCTCGGTAAAATCTCGCGTCACCTTGCTAAAACCCCGCAACTCTCCATCGTCATCAAATAAAGCAGTAATTAAAACATTTGCCCAAAAACGAGAACCATTTTTACGAAGGCGCCAACATTCTTCTTCGTAACTTCCAGTCGCAATGGCAATTTGCAGTTCTCGGTCGGGTTTACCATCTTCCAAATCCTCTGCTGTATAGAAACGAGAGAAATGTTGCCCAATAATTTCATGCGCTTGATACCCTTTAATAGCTTCAGCTCCCTTGTTCCAACTGACAACCCTTCCTTTGGTATCTAGCATAAAAATAGCATAGTCTTTTACAGATGCAACTAAAAGTCGTAAGTCCTCTTCACGTATACGCAATCTATCTTGAGCAACTTTGCGCTCGATGATATCACAAGTCAATATATTCATAATCAATATGCCTCGTTGTTTACATCTGAATAATTACACCTCATTATTTAGAGTTCCCAACTTAGTGCCACATATTACTTTAAAAGTACGTACTATATAATTCTTTACACAAATAATAAGTAGGTTGGGTGGAGGAACGGAACCCAACCAAACCCAACCCAAAATTAAATTTTAAGCGACACCAGCAAATAACTCACCAAAACCTTTCGGCACCGCTTCGGGTTTTGCCACAATTTCGACTATCTTGTTTTTTGCGCTCGGTTCTGATAGAGCTTCGACGCAAACCTGCGCCACTTTTTGTCTAGGTATGCTACCGTCAAACAATGTATCAGCACTTTGCATGATAATTGCATCCTGGTTGTCTTCATTTTTTAACCCACCTGGGCGGACAATCGTATAAGTCAAGCCACTTTTTTGAAGATATTCTTCAGCTTGCTTTTTCCATACCAAAATCAACCAAAACAAATTCAGCGGGTGAAAAAATTGCGAAGTACACAGCGAAGTAACTAAAACAAAATGCTCAATCCCTTTACCTTTGGCAGCATCAACTAAGTTTTTTGTGCCTTCCAAGTCTACTTTGTATGGTCCTGTAGGATCGAAACTTGGCTTGGCGCCAGTAGCACAAAGAACTATGGTACTATCACCTAGTGCTGTCGCAAGGGTACCAGGTTCAAGAACGTCACCTTGTACCAAATCAACACCCGCAGGAAGAATACTTCTTGCTTTGTTGATATCACGAACCAAGGCACGAACAGGAATATTACGCGCAACTAGTTCTTGAACTATGCGACGACCTGTTTCTCCTGTTGCACCTGCTACAAAAGCTTTCATGATAAACGTTACCCTAAGAAACTAGTAAGTGTTTGATTAAGTCTGATTATTAAAAAGATTAAATGAACTTTGTTACATATTTTTAAGGTTTTGGTAAAAATAGAAGATTAGTACGAAACCTTATCTTAAATGTGGGAATGATTAATAAAAGGCAAGGAAAAAGACACAGGAGTACGGATATGCTATCGAAAGACCAGGACTACCAAGCACTTGATACTACGGAGCAAGTAATGTCTGTAACATCAGGTTTAGTCAACACAGAGGACTTAATCTCTAATATTGACGCTGGCAAACCAATAAAGTTTTATTGTCGCTACAGCGATTGTATGGAAATGTACGCGCCATCTCAAACTGTGGCAGAATATTTAAACTGTCATTCTAAATGGTTTGTACGCTGTGCAGAACCAATGAAGGTTCAGCCACTTGGTCAAAATGGTTATGCTTTGGTTATTGGTCGCTTTGGCGCCTTCAATTATGAAGTTGAACCAAAAATCGGTTTAGAACTCTTACCACCCAATGAAGGTGTTTACAATATTCAGACCATCCCAATTCCCGATTACAATCCACCTGGATACGATGTAGATTACCGTGCTAGCTTGCAACTCGTCGAGTGCCGTGAGGAAGATGTTTCAATTGGTTCGGTTCTGACGCGCGTTGAGTGGGAATTACATTTAGCGGTTCATATTCAATTCCCTAAGTTTATTAAGCGCTTACCTCAGTCGTTGATACAAAGCACGGGTGACCGTTTGCTCAACCAAATTGTTCGTCAAGTCTCACGTCGCTTAACACGTAAGGTTCAAGACGATTTTCACGGTTCAATAGGTGTATCTTTTCCAAAAAAGTGATAATGCTCAATAATCGATGCTTAATGGTCGCTGGAAAATACTCCAGCGACCATTCGCTTTTCAATTAAGCTTTACTTATAATTCTCTGTACAATCTGTACACCACTAATAGCTTGGTAAGTAAACAAACCCAATATAGTGAAATTGATTAAAATATGCGTCATGCGTGCCCAATTGGCGCCTTTTTGCATAAAAGGGGAAAGCGATGCTGAAAACGCAATTAGAACTGTCATTCCAAGTCCTATAAGCAAGTGGGGACCAACGAATAACTTGCCGTTATTAATATAAGTCACACCCATCGCCGCTACAGAACCTGCCACCATAAAGCCTAATAGCAAAGAACCAATTTGAAAGTGACGGACATTATAACGTCCTTTAATTAGCTCTTTCTTTTCTTCACCTTGCGCGCTACGGGTACGTTGTATTTTTAAACCCAGATAAGCTGCGTACAGTGATACTAATAATAACCCCCACATCAGGACTGGGTGGACGAAATTCAACCCGTACTTAACCGATGGAGATAGTTCCATTGCCGTGTTCTCCCCAAATTCTTAAATCTTCATAAAAGTTAGCATAACTTTTTTTTACATTGTACAAGCTGTTTTTTTAATCCTGGCTGTTAGATGTTTCATCTACTGATGGAATATCGTTGACAAGGGGATTCAAAACAACATCACTGGCGCCTGCATCTGGTTTACCAGCACGCAACGTGGGGTTACGTCTACTCCGCTCCCTTGCTACTCTTCGATATCCTGCACGTTCTGCTTTTTGATGTTCGTATTCTATTAACCTGCCGTAATGCTCGTGCTTACTCAAATTCATCGATAGAAAAATATGCTCTCGCGTGTTACCAAAACCTTTACGGTTAAAAAACTTAAGTGCTGGTACATTCGCAGGGTCTGTATCTACGAGCATAAAACGGGCGCCGTCTTCAATCATGCGAGAAATAGCTTTATCTACCAGCTTGTCAGCTACACCACGACGCTGAAACTTTGGATTAACTCCTAACCATAGAATATAACCATAAGTCCAGGTAGCTTTAGTGATAATCGTTCCCAAAATAAATCCAGCAAGTTCACCATCAATTTCAGCAACTAAGCAATATTCTGGGTCGGTGTTATAAAGTCCTATTACTTCCCACTCATCCCAAGTTCGGTATAGATATGGGTATAAATCACTCGTGAATAATTCTTCTCCTAAATGATAAATAGCAGCAATATCATCAATTCCTAACTCGCGGACAAACACTGTGTCATTATTATCAAATTGCATAAAATAAAAATTAATCTGTAGAGACGTTACATGTAACGTCTCTACATTTACGAAAGGGTTACTTCTTCAATCGTAACTAAGTCGAGTAGTGAAGGGTCTAATGCTAAGGAGGGAGTCTGTTGAGAGGTGCTAATGGGCAAGTTATTTCTATTACACCGTGCTGTAAATTGGCACCTGTCGCATATTTTACTGCCTTCAGGAACTTGTGGAAAATCTTTGCCGTTGTAATATTCAGTTATATATCGATTTAGTTGAGTAAGTAACTGATTTAATTTATTTTTACTTTGCTCGTGTTGAGCAGTGCTGTAATTAAATTTTATGCTTTGTGGTTTATGATGAGGTTGAACAAACCAATAGGTCATAGAAATATTTTCTGGTACATATTGGCTAGTTTCTGCCAAAACGAATAAATAAAGCTTTGTTTGCCAGTTTTGTTCTAAGTAATGGGAATTTTGTGGTTTTGGATAAGTTTTCCAATCTAAAATTTGCGCTTGTACATTATCAGCAATCAACAAATCGTAAACAACCGTGAGTAAGTAATCTTGAAATTGTAGAGTTCGGTAGTGTTCGCTTTCCTTGAACGTTTCATCACTCGTTTTCTCTAGAATAAACGGCGCCACAGTACTAAGTCCATCTATCCAACCGCGTAACTGAGCATCAGTTTCCAAAAAAGTATCGATAGATAAACCCATTGCACGTTGCTGCATGAGCAAGTGAAACCGACTCCCCAGCATTAACTTTTCATCGTGGTCTGGGTCAACAGGAGAGTAAAGTTGCTCTAAATAAGTATGCTGAAACTGTCGTGGACACTTTTCTAATGTATTAAGCTGTCCTTGCGACAGTCGCATCAGATGGGTTTCATCAAATAACATAAGTACACTTAACGTTAGTACGTTATGTTCATCATAGTTGATTTGAAACGCTCTTTACTGTTGAGGTTTTCGAGGAAATTTAGGTAATTGTACAGAGGATAATGATTTACGTCCTTTAGGTGGGCGCCTGGGGTAAACTACTGGTGAAGGAGAATTTGCATCATCAATATTATGGGAAGGATGATGTGGTGATTCTGTAGCTGGTAAATCTAAATGTGTTAGCTGCGAGACTTCTGCCCAGTAATCTTCTTCCACAGCATTTGGAATTGAGTTATTCTCTATTACTATTTCCGGAGTAATTGCTGTATCATTATTTGTACTATTTTTATTTGCTTGTTGACTTATAAAATCAAATGATTGAGTTTGAACTTCGTCCACTACTGTATCCCATATGTCTTCTGCTTCTTTAAAAGAAGTCGTTTCTGGCACCTCTATAATGTCTTGTATATCTTGTTCTATATTCACTTCTGATGAAGCTGGTGCCGTTTGAGAGACAAAGTACATTTGAATTACGCTGTCGATTTGCTCACCTAAGTTGTTTGCAGGATGTGCTTCTATTGGTGGCGCCTCTAATGCTTCTGGTTGTGCGGGTGTATCTTGTGGTACAATTATATTTTCGTTTAGTGGTTCGATACTTTGGTCTACAGAATCAAAATCTTCATTTGATGACCAGGGTTTTATCGGTTGGGCATTTACGAACAAAGACTTAAATTTTTTCAGAGAAGTAGAATTGTTAGCTGTAGTTTGACACGTTGGAGATTCGTTATCATTACTTTCGACAACAGACATAGGGTCTAGGCATTTTTCAAGCGCTGCCTTAAATTGCAATGTTTGACGCTGCTGTCGCATTAACCTTGTTCGCAGTTCTTTACATGCGGTCTCTGATTGAATTAGTTGTTGTGACTGCGAACTATAGTTAGCTTGCAAGTTAGCGCATTCTCGCTCTAACTGCGCGAGACGCTGTTGGTTAAATTCTAACTGAGCTTTATACGTCTCAACTAAAGTTTCTTGACGTTGAACGTTTTGTAAAGAATTGTCTAATTGCTGATAAAGTGATTGAACTTGTTCTTGAGTGGCACAAAGTTCTTGCGTTTGTTGTTTCAGCATTGCTTCGGTGACGCTGTAACGCTTTTGCTGAAATTGCACAGCTTTTTCAGACTCTGCCAAACGAGACGTTAATTCTTCTACTTGACTATATAGTTTATCGTTCGCTGCTCGTAACTCATGGTTTAACGCGAGCATTTGTTGAAATTCTGCATCAATTGCCGCTAATTTGGCACTGTCTGGTTCTGCTACCCAATCTTTTGACGGCGCCTGGTTGTCATTATTTTCTGACATTTCAGGGGTTGTAATTACCTCACTTTCCCATTGTTCTTGATTTAAGGTGAAAACTTGCTGCTTAAAATCAGCGTCATTAGCCTCTTCGCTTGACACATGGGTTGTATTTGTCAACATTTGATTTGTCAAATTATGCGGCACAACCGAGTAAAACGGGCAATCTATAGGCTCAGATTGTGCGGTTGTCTCAGATAATGTTGGTTGTTCGGTAGCCCCATTATCTGGGGTGTTAGCTTCATTCATCACTTTTCACCCACAAGTTTAAAAATTATTCTGGCGTACTGAGCGAGGGTTTTTAGCGCATTTATTATAAAATTTTACCCAGAACACTTTTGAAGCGACCTGGGGTCTACAAACCTGTTCATAGTATTTTATAGCACTAATTGTACTTACATTCTACTGGTAAGGATAGAAAGCTGGTGTTGGTGTTATGGGAGTTGGTGCGTGACGCTATTAGATGCTCGAAGAGTTTCTAGATTGTTAATAGCGTCACGCACCCTACGGGAGCCAACGTGGGTAAAAGCCAGCTATGGGTAGTTGTTCGGGTTTTATTTCGGCGGCATTTGATGTGTCGGCAACGGGTAGCAAGGGCATTAGCCAAAGACTACTGCCTGATATTGTTTCACCTGATGAGGTTTTTAAGTTGCTAGTTGTTGAGGCACCACCTTCTTGGCTTACTACTTGGTCGAACAGCAACCCTAAACCATCGGGTGCAAGACTCATTTGTATATTACGTTGCCCTGCTGGAAGAACTAGTAATGCTTTTTGTTGCCCGGTTTTTAGGTTAATGGCTATAAAATATGGCTGTTCCAAAAATTGGTCGCCAGGTAATAATTGGGTAATTAAACAGTAAAGATTCGGAGATGCTGTGTCAAATTCACAACCAATTATTGTACCTGTGGTTTTTATCAGTTCTTTGTTTACACCTTGGTTTGTGACTAAAAATAACGAGCGAGTCGGGTTTTGAAAGTCGCGGTTAAATTTAACCATTGCAGCTTGTGTCCCATCTTTAGAAAACGCTTGTACTAAACCAAACTGAGGTAAAAAGTCAAGCGGTCTGCTACCGTCTTTTTGTAATGGCAAAATTGCTGCACCTTCACCTTGGGCAACAGCTACCCCTTTGCTATCGGGGGTAATTAAAAAGTCTCCACTTGGTTGACTTTCTAGACGAGTAAGTTTAGTTCCTTCCGAAGAATCTTTATGTGCGGACATAAACCATAACCCAAAGTCACCAGGAGTATCTTTTTTGCCACGTTGAATAACAATAGTTTTGCCATCGGCTGATAAATCGAATTTTAAATTTTGATACCCATTACTATCTAGTACCAAGTCCACTCGACTTGCGGGTTGTGCTTCTTCTGTGGCTTTACTCGGAAAGCCTGTTGTGACAGTATATATTTTGCTGGAGAGCAAATCTTGGTTTGTTTTCGAACGTGCAGAGAATAAAACTTTATCTCCTTCTGGATAAGGTTTAAAGTCCATAACCGCTAGGTCTTTGGGGGTAAGGACTATTTTTTGGTCTTGCGTCAAGTTCTGAAGTACTAACCTTCCTTGTTCTTCTCCTGTCGCACCAATATAAAGAATGGCACGGTCGCGCGTGCGGAAGGCGCCTGAAAAAGGTTGAAGCGTTAAGTTTTTGCCCTGTTTTTTGGCAAACTTATCGACTGCTCCCTGTAATTGAACTTTATAATTTGTACCATAAGGCGCCGGAGTTAACAGCGTGTACACCATCCGTCTTCCTGCCCAGCTATACTTTCCAGCTAACGGGGGGTCTATTTTTAAATTATTTTCAACACTTTTAACATCCATTGGACGACTAAATATCATGCTGAAAGAAGTATCATCGGCGCCGACTTTTTGATTTTCCCAACTAAAGTTTCTGACGCTTGCCCTAACAACATCACCTTGGATAAGTAATATACCAATTAGTACAGATATTATTACTATCAGGGCAATAGAAATACGGTCAATAGGTAATAATGTAAACTTTTTTTTAGCCATTTGTAGAAACCGGGTTTCTTTTATGAACTGTAAGGATTTTTTGGTTGTGGAATTTCTTTAATAGATGTAGCGTTAATGGCGAGGTGACGTTTTCCATTAAAGGTTTCTGTAATAATTTTGCCTTCAACCTCAAACCATTTATCAGCGGGGTATTTATCTCGACCTTCAGATAGTTTGACGGGTATTCCAACTGGGTAAGCGTCAGCAGCACAACAAGTAATTACAAACCGTGACAGCATCATAAAGTCTTGACCAATATCTTTGGGATACATGGCAAAACCTTGAACTTTTGCTCTTTGCCCTGTATAAGCATCAGGTTCTGGGTAAATGTTGAGGGTTCTTACCCACTCTACTAATGACCTTTCTTCTGGACGAACTGAAGCACGGAAAGCTTGCGGTTGGGAACGTGTTGGCCCCAGTAGCTCGGTGACGCTTCTATCCATTGCGCTTTGACTGGCAAAAACTTGGGGTGTAATAAAAAAGCCTAGAAGCGCTGTAATTATTAATAACGAACTACTCCAACCAGGAGGAAAAACTGTTAGATGTTGGGCTAGGGCAACTTCGTTATAGCGGCGCCTTTGTAATAATTCTTTAGCTTTTAGAGAAGCAACTAATAATAACGCTATGCTCGCGACAATTATTAACCAGAAATAATCAGGGTGAATTAAAATGTTTAATTTACCAGTTTGCCAGTATTTCAACATCAAAACTCCCCAAGAACCAATCGCTATAACATCGAGCCAAGCTAGAAGTTTGGGAGAAATTTTGGGTTTAGTATTCGTTTGACTAGTCATTTGATATTAAAAGACATGTAAATTCAAAAATAGCGTCATCAAAAACGTGAGTAGTCCTGCCAATGTAAATAAATAAAACAATGCTCGTGGTTTAAAAATTGACAGCATCAGCCCAATACCTTTAATATCAACCATTGGTCCAAATACCAGAAATGCTAGCAATGAACCACTTGTGAAAGCAGAAGCAAATGACAAGGCAAAAAATGAATCTACTGTAGAACAAATCGATACTACTACTGCTAGTACAAGCATTGCGATGATTGAAGTTATCGTTCCTGCGCCCAAACTCAATATTATATCGCGAGGTGCAAGTACTTGAATCGCTGCTGCAACTGCACTACCTATCACCATCACTGCCCCTAACTCGCGCAGTTCCTGAATAATATTATCCAACACCAAGCGCAACTTATCAGATATTGGTTTTGTTTGATTTGCGATTGCCACTTCTTCTGGACTTGTGTCGATACGAGTAATTTGACCAGAAGACGAACCACCCAAAATATAAGTGCCCGACTGTAATAATGTTGAATTACCCGTTTGCACTCTAGTATTTTGCCCTCTGCCACTACGACGTTTTGATGATTGTTGTGGGGGTGGATTGAATTTCAGATAGCGCGCGATAGCTGGTTGCACTAGTGGCGTTAAATCTTTTTGAAAGCTAAATGCCCAACCAACGATTGTTGCTATTACCAAGGAAAATACTACCCGTAGCACTACAATTTCTGGCTGGTCGCGAAACGCCGTCCATGTAGACCAAATTACAATCGGGTTTATTGTAGGCGCCGCTAGCAAAAAGCCAATTGCAACGGATGTAGGAACCCCTTGCATCAACAAACGACGAGCGACTGGAACGTTGCCACATTCACAGACAGGGAACAAAAAGCCTACTAAACTACCAACAAACGCCCCCAATAAAGGGTTCCTTGGCATTCTTTCAACTAGCTTGCGCTCATCAACCATGAACAGCAGCACACTAGAGAACAAAACCCCAAGCAGCAAAAATGGTATCGCCTCGACTAATAAACTTAGAAATATCGTAAAACCGTTACTCAGTTGATTCATAAGTGTGCTGGAGCAAAGCGGAGATTAGCATTAATAGTTATGTTCCCGCATTGTATCGAAATGGGGATCAAAAACAAGTACAGGTAATTAAATATAACTTAAACAGAGTTTGACGTTGAGATTAAAGTAGCAGTTGTTACATTGTCTACTTACTACTAATTATTGTTCCATACTTCATCTTTGCAGAATATTGTAATAATTTATACACAAAAATTTGAAAATTATATATACATTTCATGAGAAATAACAGCATAGTATTTGTTTATATTGATGATACTTACATAGAATATTTATCTAGCCATGAATATACTTACAGTAAAATTGCTCGTAAAAAAGAAAACTTTACGTAATTTTATTGAGATTTTACAAAGCTTTTAAAATCAAAATGGCTCGGAGGTTTACCAGTTGGCACAAAATTGCTATTCCCTATTTTCCACATACCGCAAAACGCAAAACTGAAATAGGCTAGAAGAGCTAGCGATTTCTCGTTAGCAATATTTTAAGAACGTAAATTAATGAATAATCAGGGTCTAGAGTGCAACAAGAATTTGTTTCCGAAATCAATGCGCCGATTCTTATCGAAGGCAATAGAGGTGATCTAAGTCTAGACTCTACGCTGCAAGAATTGTCATTATACACATTCGAGGTTAAAACATCCTGTACAGGTGCCTGTGTTGCTCAAGTGTTTGAGAAATACCCGCTTCTACCTGGGGTGATACTGCTCGAAGACGGTAATTACATAGGAATGCTTTCGCGGCGCCAGTTATTAGAATTTTTAATTCGCCCGTTTGGGAAGGAAATGTTTTTCGAGCAACCCCTGAGTATTCTTTACAGTTATGCCCGAACTGGTGTGTTACTTTTGTCTGAGACAACTTCTATTTTGACGGCAATGCAGCTAGCATTAAGGCGTTCTCCTGAACTAGTAAGCGAACCTGTTGTTGTCAAATCATCTGAAGGCGCCTATCGCTTACTCGATATATCGGAATTAAATATAGCATCATGGCAAATTCGGGGTATAGAAACACAAGTCAGGTACGAACGTAGCCAAGCGCAAATCATCCAAAACGACAAAATGGCTTCTTTAGGGCGATTAGTCGATGGAGTAGCGCACGAAATTCTTGACCCAGTAAATTTTATATGGGGTAACTTGACCCACGTTTCTAACTATAGCCAAGACTTATTAAAACTAATTGCAGCTTATAACCGAGAATTGCCCAACCCCTCAGAACACATCGCTTATTTGATACAAGATATAGAGTTTGATTTTTTAGAGCAAGACTTAAATAAATCGCTTACAAGTATCCGAACAGGAGCAGAGCGGCTCAAAAAACTTGTAACCAGTTTGCAAAACTTTTGTCATATTGATGCCGTTTACCCCAAACCAGCGGATATACACACCTGTATTGAAAACGTAATCTTGTTGATTAATAGCCAAGTCAAAGGCGAAATAGAAATAATTAGAAATTATGGGTCATTACCCCCTGTATATTGTTTCCTAGGGCAACTCAATCAAGTATTTATGAATATTTTGAGTCGGTCAGTCGATAGCCTACTCGATGAAGCAATCCGACAGCAATATAATAAGCTGGATACCACTTGTAACGAAGAAAAACCTCGAATTGAGATTATAACCGAGGTAATTTCTTTACCACCAACAACAAGTGGCGCAGTTGACTCACGCTGGGTTTCAGTACGCATCGCCGATAACGGCAAGGGAATATCCGAAGAAACCCAACAACAAATAATCGAATCATTTTCGGTCGAAAAGCGCGCAGACAAAGAAACAACCCTCGCCGCCAGCTACCGTATTATTACAGCAAGACACGGAGGCAAATTTAAAATTCACTCTCAACCAGGCGCCGGAACCGAATTTGAAATCCTACTACCCCTAGTCTAGTATTCCTGTGTACTACTATCTTGTGGAGCGGGCTTAAGATTGCCCGCCCCAAACATCCCTAACTATTCTCCAAACTTTGAATGTGCCTAATCAACACATCTAACTCTTCCTGCTTAAGACTAATATCCCTCTGCAAAGCATCAATTTGAAACACCGTGTCTCGTAACCCAGCATCAGCAGCAAACACAATAAAAAGCGTTGAAGCTGAAATAAGTACACCTGTAAAAAACGCTATCAGTAAAATTGTATGTTTTGGACGTAGGAAAAATAGTGATAAGCGGTGTTTACGAACTCTTTTCTCGAATTTGTCACCAACACTCCCTATTATCCCGCCCGTAGCTAAAACCACCGCGACAAGGATATACACCGAATTCATTGCTTATATAAAAAAACCCACTACTCTAGCCTACAACTTTTAACAACTAGCTAACGGGGTAATTCCGAATTTTTTCTAGGTAGAAACCATATATTAAGAATTATAACTTTTTGCACCAACCAAAAAAAAGGCAGCCATATGGTGCCCAAATTGCATAAATTGTTTCATAACTTAATAAATTCTTTATTTTCCATTACCATTCTCCTCACGGTTTCCAATGGAAGTACGTGCAAACCATTCTTGGTATTTTTGTTGAAGTTGCTCATTATCGACAGCGATAGTCACTTGTATCCGTTGACAACCATGATTACGTTCCAGGGCAATAGCATTAAGTAACAAACTTGCGACTTTTGGCGAACTGAACTCTCCAGTAATAGTCAAGCTACCTTCAAAACTAGTCGTCAATGGCATTGCTGAAGTTGAGCTAACTGGTGTTGACTCTTCGTGCGTTAATTGTTCTTCCCCTAAGTCAATATTTGCAAGTTGCTTATGTTCGGGACTTAACTGTTCAACGATTAATCTTTCACGACGAACAGGAATTGTCACCATTCGGGTCTCAATTTCTTTACGAACAATTATTTCACCGATTTTTCGCTTAGTGCGGTCAACAACTAACCGTTCTTCAAGTAACTTAATTACGTCTTCGCTTTGCAAGGTCGTTTGCTGCGTATGTATTTCTGATGTAGCATCAGCTAAATGAGAATCTACAACGTAGCTATCTGAAGATAAACCTTGTGCGTCTGTATTTATTTCCATGTTTCGTTCTTGATATTCTGGTAAGTTGTTAACTTGTGTTCTATCTATAATTAGAAAGATTTTTCTAAGCTGTGGGTCTATTTTTTGAACGTGTTGACCCTTTAGTATAAATAGTCTTGGTGTAGTTTGAGCGTCAGATACAATAAAGCTTATTTGCCGATTAGAGTCAATTATCACATCTTTAACGGCACCAACCTGCTCTAACTCTGTGTCAACTACAGCAAAATTTCTGATCTTTTTATTGAGATTGGTTAGTAAAGATGTAATTTGTGCTTGTTTATCTGTACTATTTAAATTACTAACGTTTTCTGAAGCGACTGTCATAACTCAATCCTTGGTAAATTTATAGATATTTAAATTTATTTTTTATTTATAAAAAAGGTTTTAATATATCAATCTTGTGGAACTCTTGTGCAACACTTGTGGAACAGGTATCCCTGCCTGTTTTATTTCTTACTTAAGGGCGGGCAAGGATGCCCACCCCACAAGAATCTACAAGAGTTTACAAGATAATTATTGAAAGTTCTTAGCGTTGCTCAATATCGAGACCAGGAGCATTTACGTCTAATTCTTCACGACGAATTGTTTCTTGTGCTTGAACTGTTTCTTGGTCTACAACTTTACTAACGCGAACTTCTTCACGAACAACAGTTTCTTTACGGATATCAGGAGTTTCTTCGTAAATATCTACGTGAGCTACTTCACCTTCGTGGAATGCGGTTGCGTCGGGAGTAACTGCTCTACCTGCATCAGTAGGAGTTATACGCTCAACAACAACTCTTTCTCTTTCGACTGGAACAGCTACTCGTGCGGTTTCTGTCTCAACATGCTTACCAATGGCAACTTCACCTGTTTTACGACGCTGCTTGTTGGCAACTAAACGTTCTTCGTATAGACGTAATGTTTGGTGGTCTTGCTCATTCAGGTCATACAACGATGGTTCATTTTTGTATGTGTATGCATCACGATTGTATACAGGGGTATCAGCAATTTTACGTGACTCAGATGTAGCTGCTGGAACTGCTGCGGCGCCTGAAGCATATGCTGTACCCATTGCTGCTGCGGAAGCGTCGAGAGGCATTGATGCATCTAATGGTGTTGATGCTTCTAGGGATGCAGTACTTGTTACATCAGAAGTACGAACATTGCTGGATGAACCGCGATAAACTCCGCGAACATTCTCTTCGTAATCGTAATCGATAGCAAGATCGTTATTAAATTCTGGTAGTGCATCTGCTTGCTCACGTGTCATACCAATAGCATAAACGCGGTCAGCAGTATGGTCGATGCGTGAGCGACCAACTGGTAATAATACTTTCTTACCAAAAATCCAGAAACCTAAATCTACAATAAAATAGCGGAAACGACCTTCTTCATCTACTAATACATCGCTGATAGTACCGATTTTTTCATCGCTTGTTTCAGCATATACACTCAAACCTTTGATATCATTTCCTTCAAAAGTATCGCGGTAATCTGGATCAAAATCTCCAAGTTTATGAAGTACCATAATTATTTGCCCTCATGTGGTTTTATATTCCTTAATAGAAAGAGTAAAAAATAAATGACTTATTCTCCATCTTTCTGAGGGCTGAATTTAGCTAAATATAAGCTTCCGCAGGTTATATTTACTGTTATGGGAGTCTTGTATTAAATTAATTCAAGAGCAAAATAGATAATTAGAGATAACTTTTTTAGGATTATAAACAGGTTAACTATCGTTTAAAGCGTTTGAGATGTTTTGAAGATTTGTAACCAAGTAACATCCCTAATTGTCGATGACAACTTTTTCTGAACGTAGAAAAAGCACGATAACCCTTACGGATAATATCAAGGACGAAGTAAGGTACCCGCAAGCCAAGTGGACACAGTATGGGACGGTAGAGCCAATAGTATGCTTTTTTGAAGTTGTCCCATTTCGAGCAACTCTCTTGATGAAGGAAGTCTGATATATCTACCACATAACCTCTACCTTCCTGCATCATGACGTTACGCGCGTGAATGTCGTGAGGATAAAGCCCTTTTCTTCGTGCGTATTCTAATGCTTCATCAATATCATCTATAACTTGCTTCGGTATACGCATACCTCGTTGGATACAGTCGTACAGAGTAGTACCAAGTAAACGCTTTAAAACCAAAAAGTTTGGTTTCGCGTAATAGCACTGAGAAAAAGCTGGATGCTCTCCAAGACGACTGTACACTTGTATTTCTTCCTCAAAACCCTGCCGTCCCAGAGCATAAATTTTTACAACTTCATCTGCGTAATCAGGATGACAAAATACCGCAGCATAATTACCTCTGCCTAACAGGCGCCAGGGTTGAGGCAAATTATCAACTTCTACCGGGTCGTGAGGGTGAACGCTTTCTACCTTCACTTGGGGTAATAGCTGTTGATAAATTTCTTCAAGTAGCCCATTCAAGTGCAACTTATCGTTCATTTAAGACTTCTCAATACTACTGCCAATAGTTTTACTACAGTTATGATTCCCAAATTTCCGATAATTGTTTCAAAATGTAAACTTGGCAACGAATACAACAGATGTAACGGATAATTTTTGCGCTCATCCGTTATATCCGTTACATCCGTTTATCATCCGTTGCCAGTTTATTGCGGTGGTGTTGTGCTTGTACGAGTAGTGAGTCAGCGAAAGCTATGGCATCTTGGGCAGATTTTCCTCCTGCTAGCTGTGCGAGTTCGTCACGACGCTTTGTTAGGTTGTCTAGGGTTACGACTCTTACTACTGTACGTTCTTCTGCGTGTCCGTTGTTTTCTTTTTTACGGGCTTGATTTATTACTTGCTTAGAGACACGAAAATGTCTATCTGCCATTGCCGCTACAAGAGGTTGGTGAGTGACGCATAACACTTGCTGTTGATAGCTAATTTGGTGGAGTTTTTCGGCGATGCTTTGCGCGACTCTTCCCGATACTCCAACGTCAATTTCGTCGAACACCATTGTATCCGGCGCCTCAATTTGTGAGAAACAAGCTTTGAGTGCGAGTAAAAATCGACTCATTTCCCCACCACTAGCAGTTTCTGACAAGGGTTGTAAAGGTTCACCTGGATTGGGGCTAAACATAAAGGTAATTTTATCGGCGCCCGTTGAAGTTGGTGCAATTGGGGTAATATCAACTTTAAACTGCACTTTTTCCATTGCTAACGGTTTGAGTTCGCGAATTAACTCAGCTTCTAACTTCTCACCAGCTTGGCGCCGTAATTGCGTTAACTTGTTACAAGCTTTGATTAATTTGTCGAAACAAGCTTTTTCTTGCTTTTCCAAACTCTCGATAGATTGTTCTGAGTTGGTCAGTGCTGCTAACTCGGCTTGTGTACGGTTGTAATGGGCAATGGCATCCGCTAATGTTGGCCCGTATTTACGAATTATTTGTTTGAGTTCGCGAATTCTTTCCTCAACTTCTTCTAAGCGCTGCGGGTCAGCTTCAAGATTTTCACCATAAGCATTTATTTGTCGAGCGACTTCGCAAACTGCTGTTTGAGCATCACATATTAAATCTAATAACGGTTGTAGCTCTTTGTCGTACTCAACCATGTCTGTTAAGGCGCCTTCACTATCACCGAGTAAATCTGTAACAGTAAGAGCATCACTATCATTTTGATATAAAGCTTGGTATATTTTATAACTCATTTGTTGCAAATCAACGACGTGGGTAAGACGCTCGCGTTCCTGTTGGAGTAGTTCGAGTTCGTCGGGGTCGTCTAAATTTGCGGCGCCAAGTTCAGTTACTTGATAAGTTAATAAATCAAGTTGCTGTAAACGTTCGCGGTCGGATGTGCGACGTTGTTCTAAAGCTAAATGTGCTTGTTGGTAGGTAACATAAGCACCTGCAACAACATCACGGTGTTGGGGAAGCGTACTACCACCGTAAACGTCTAACCAGTCACGAACTTGAGAAGATTGTCCGACCAAGACACTTTGTCCTTGGGCAGTAATTTCTACCAATCTATCGCGTAACTCGTTCATGACTTGACGATTAACAAGTACACCGTTTAAACGCGACCGACTGCGGATATTACTGGCAGTAATAGAAATTTCGCGGCTAACGATTAGTAAGTTATCATCGATTAAATCAATTTCTTGTTCGCTTAACCAATGCGCTAAAGCTGAGTCAGCAACAAAAGTAGCTTCGACTAGTGAGCGATTAGTACCAGTACGAATTACACGACTTGAGACTTTGCCACCCAAGACCGCATCAATTGCATCGAGTATAATCGACTTTCCCGCACCAGTTTCACCAGTTAGAACATTCAATCCAGTTCCAAATTCAAGTTCTAATTGGTCGATGAGGGCAAAATTCTCGATTCGTAGAACTCGCAACATCCAGCTAAATCTCCGTGCCGTACTTAGAAGCGGGATACGATCAAATTATCCCGTCAAGTATGAGTTTATCAAACCTGGTATGCTTTTACTTTTGTCGCAATAATCAGTGACAAAGCTCGGTTTAAGTACAAATTTTAGTACTCACCCCTATACCCAATGTTGTATCTCTAATGCCTCGTGACTGCTTATTGTCGGCTCGCTAATATAATATTGGCGGTTTTTTGGGTACATCCCTTTTAATGAAGCAAGTTAAGCTGAAATATAGAGGCGCCTTACTGTAATTAATTTAATATTAATTTATTACTTGTTACAATACTTAACAATATAGCTGTGGTGGTAGTTCATGAACGTGAATAAAGTTTCCCAACCAAACCTAGTGCTTGAAAAAGATAGTCACCCCGAGACGCTGACTGAGGTTCAACCTATGGCTTTAAATAGCGCACCAGGAGAGTTAGCAAACTTACCTCCAAGAGCGATAACTTCGACTTCGGGGAATAGTGATTTGCAGTTAAAGTACGATGCTGATGCAATTGCGGTTTACTATCAGTCGCGTCTATTCAGGGTATTGAAAAGAATATTCAAGGTATTGGCGCCAACATTGGCATTTGCCTTTGGGATATGGTGGGATGGAAAACGAGGTGTCAAAGTAAAAAACGACATTAAGCGCGCTGTACAGTTTCGTAAACTGCTGACAAAACTTGGGCCAGCGTATATAAAAATTGGACAAGCTTTATCAACACGTCCAGATTTGGTGCCTGTTGTATATTTAGAAGAACTGACGCAGTTACAAGATAAACTTCCTGCGTTCCCAAACGAAATAGCATATCAATTTATAGAAGAAGAACTTGGACAAAAGCCACACGAAGTTTACGCAGAAATTTCACCGCAACCAATAGCTGCTGCTTCGTTAGGACAGGTATACAAAGCAAAGCTTTTCAGTGGTGAAGAAGTTGCAGTAAAAATTCAACGTCCTGACTTACGCGAAGCTATAGCCATAGATTTATACTTGCTTCGTAAACTTGCTGGATGGGCACAACGGGCTGTAAAGCGGGTACGTAGCGACTTAGTGGGAATACTCGACGAGTTAGGGGAACGTATCTTCGAGGAAATGGACTACATCCACGAAGGTGAAAACGCAGAGCGATTTTTTCAGCTTTACGGTCATATCAAAGATATTTACGTTCCCAAAATTTATTGGGAGTATACAAACCGTCGTGTTTTAACGATGGAATGGATATATGGAACAAAATTAAATCAAACTGAGGAATTGCGCGCACAAGGAATCGACGCTCGTTATTTAATCGAAGTTGGTGTACAGTGTTCGCTGCGGCAGTTACTGGAACATGGATTTTTCCACGCAGATCCTCACCCAGGTAACTTACTTGCTACACCTGATGGAAAACTTGCTTATTTAGACTTTGGGATGATGAGCGAAGTTCAACCAGCACAGCGTTATGGTTTAATCGAAGCTATTGTTCACGTGGTCAACCGAGATTTTGAAGGTTTAGCTCAAGATTACGTCAACTTAGATTTTCTCACCCCCGACACTGACTTAACGCCAATAGTCCCAGCGTTTGCCAAAGTCTTTGCTAATGCTCAAGGCGCCAGCGTCGCTGATTTCAACATCAAGAGTATAACTGACGACCTGTCAGAATTGATGTACGAGTATCCCTTCCGTGTGCCGCCTTATTATGCGTTGATTATTCGCTCCTTGGTAACACTCGAAGGTATCGCTATTTACATCGACCCCAACTTTAAAGTATTAAGCGAAGCATATCCATATGTCGCAAAACGATTATTAACCGACCCGGCGCCGCAATTAAGAAACTCTTTAAGAGACTTATTATTTAAAGATGGTAGCTTCCGTTGGAACCGTTTGGAAAATTTGTTAAAGAACGCGCGTGGCAACCAAGACTACGACTTTAACTTAGTACTAAACCAAGCACTCGACTTTCTATCATCCGAACGTGGTCAGTATATTCGTGAAAAACTTGTTGACGAGTTGTTTAAAAGTGTGGATGGGTTACGAAGAAATGCTTTACACAATTTTACTTCCTTACTGCGTCAACAAGTTGGGCTGACCGCAGTCACGGAGGCACCTGCTGCCAACACCGACCAGCAGCAAACGTTAGAACATATCAAGAATATTGCCAAGATTTTACAAGAAACACGCGGGTTTGATGCAAATCAACTGGCGCCTCAACTTACTCAGATACTTTTTAACCCTGGTGTACAAAAGTTAGGGCAACAAATAACAGGTCAAATCGCACAAAAAGCTGCGGCAAGAGTTGTTAGAGAATTACTAGCAGCAACAGAAGTTCGCACAACCTCTCCCTAATTTTGGCATTTGCCAAAATCTGTCCCTCTCCGTATCGGAGAGGGACTTTTTTTAAGATACAAAATGTCATTCTGAGCGCAGCGAAGAATCTCATAAATCTACTTTGTTTACAAAAACCTCAAAATATTTATTTACCACAGAGACACAGAGGACACAGAGGGGGAGTTAGAGAAATTACCGCAAAGGGCGCAAAGGTCAGTTTTTTATCTACATGGGGAATAATAAGTATATAGAGATAGTACTTGTGATTCCATTACTATGAGTCAAAGTTTGGAAGAAGCGTTAGATGAAACTACACCCTCAGAACGTTTGCGAGAGTTAGCTATAAGTAATCAGGTAAAAACGCGCTTTGCTGTTGCTCAAAATCCGAATACACCAACAGATGTACTGATAAAATTATTCTCTGAGGCGCCGCTAAATGTTTTAAATAACCCTGCTCTTTCTCTATTACTATTGGAAAATCCATGTTTTTTTGAAGACCTCTACAAATCAAATAAGCGTATCTTTGAACAATTCGAGATACCTAAATTTTTCCTAACCTGGGCATTTCATAGCTCTGATGCTGAAATAAGGGCTTCTTTAGCAATAAGTCCTAAAATCCCTCTGACTTTTTTGATGAAATTAGCCGGAGATAAAGAGCAAAGAGTACGTATTGCTGTGGCAAGAAATCCTTGTACTCCTGTTCAAATTTTAAAGAAACTGTCTCAAGATGACATTTTTAGTGTACGTCGCTGAGTTGTCGAGAATCCAAATACTCCAAGCGATGTAATAAGAAATTTAGCAGCACACTGCAACAAAACTTTTCAACGTATAATTGCTCAACATATTAATACTCCTAAAGATATATTAGAAATTTTAGCGTTAAAGAGCGATAGGGAAATTTCTTGTCTTGCTTTACGTCATAAAAATATGCCTGCTCATGTTTTAAAAAAATTCTATAATAATAAACATCAAGAAAGACGTGCGGCAGTAGCAGCTAATCCAAATACTCCAGTAGATATATTGGAAACTCTAGCTTATGATAAAGCTTATATGGTGCGTTTAAATTTAGCAAGGAATCAAAAGGCGCCAGCAAAAGCTTTAGATTTTTTAGCAAAAGACAAAGGTGATGAAATACGTTATTTAGTTGCTGCTAATAATCAAGCTTCAGAAATGACTCTCAAACAACTTGCACAAGACAAGTTTTATGATATTCGCTGCGTGGTTGCAGAGAATAAGAATACGTCAGAAACAGTTTTAGCACACTTAGTTTATGATGAAAATGAAGAAGTCCGTTTGGCTGCTGTAAAAGCTCTTTACCCTTATAAAACGAATTAAGGGATATTAATGAGATAAGTTCTATCTTAGGCTTGTAAGTATAAACCAATAAATCTAAATATTAATTTAACTAATTTAACGTAATTATATTCAGTCCATTTTAATGGACTTATGCTATTAGCCTATGGGTTTCAACCATAGGCGGTTATTAGTGAGATAACAAGTCTTTGTGTTGGGTTGCGCCTACGGCGTACTACGTAAACGCAAAGCCTCCACCCAACCTACAATATATCGATACTATCCACAATATCTAGCTTTTCTATCGCGCGTATTTGGGTAGGCGTTAAATTTCCATATACCGCAGGATTAGAGTTATCGCCAGTTACATTAAACCCTAATTCTTCAATTTTATTAATTGCTTCATTCACAACTCGTTCGTTTTCTACAGTTTGCTGTTCTGTATCTGTACTGGCTGGAACTGGCGCCTGAATACTTTTTACCTCTTGACGTTCTACTTTTAATTTAATTACCACAGAGATTTGGTCATTGGGTTTAGTCTCTGCAAGTTTTTCAAATAAACCTTGTGATAGTTTTCCATATTTAGATACATAAGCAGTTTTATCTTGTTGCGCTAATTTTTCTATATTCATTTCTTGTCCATTAGAATCTACTGCTATGTCAAATATTTTACCGTTACGTTTGTCTACAACTACAAATCCAAATCCACTTTTACCAATAGTCCGAAAAGTTGGTTTAAATGTATAAACAATTTCCAATTTGTCAATAGGTGTACTAACTTTTTTAGATAATTTTCTTAGTGCTGCTTGCTGTATTGATGGTTTAATGTCGCTTATATCTGATGCTAATGCGCGCGTATTGAAGGGTGCGCTGGTTGATAGAATTAGTAAGAATAAGCAAGCAGTTGATAGCTTATTTGAGTTCATTGACGTAAAGCATTATGTAGGGATTAGTTAAAGACGTTTATAATACCATTATCTGTTCCCAAAAAAAGAAACCAGGTTTCTTTTGAAAATATCCTGAAAATTTATTATTGAAGTGTATTAGTAAATAGCGTAGGCGCCATTTTATATCTCCTTTATGTATCCATAACACAAATATTTATAAATAAATTATTATACACATGAAAAATATTGCAGATACTGCCTATTTGGTAGCGATGTATCGTGCTTTGGAAAGCGAACGCGCTGATGCTTTATTTCATGACCCTTACGCACGTTTACTTGCAGGTGGCAAAGGAGCGATGCTGGTTGAGGTGCTTGGAGAAAAGGAAAAAATTACCAATGCGATAGCGCTTCGTACTCGTCTTATCGATGAACAAATAGAAAAGTTGGTTAAATATCACAAGATTGATACGGTGTTAAACTTAGCAGCAGGACTAGATACTCGTCCTTATCGATTAAATCTTCCTGCGTCGCTTCGCTGGGTTGAAGTTGATTTCCCAGAAATTTTGGTTGAGAAGGAACAAAAACTTTTACAAGCTACACCTGTTTGTACTTTGGAGCGGATTAAGTTAGATATTACAGATGCTTTTTTAAGAAAACATTTATTTGCTGAGATTACCAAAAACTCTAAGCAAGCGCTTGTAATTACTGAAGGACTTCTTTCTTACTTACCAGAACTACAAGTAGCATCTATTGCTGCTGATATTTATGAGCAATCAAACTTGAACTGGTGGTTATTTGAGTTAGAGTCAGCAGACACTCTACAAAATTATAATAAAATCTACGCTCGTAAAATATTTGACCAATATTTTGCTAGTGGAAATAAAACTTTGTTATTTGCTCCTCAAGAAGGAACAAGCTTTTTTCAAAAATACGGTTGGAGAGTCGCAGAATCACTATCTGTATGGAAGGAACTACGGCGCCTCAAGCGACAGGTAAAATTAGCTTGGTTAGTAGAAGGGTTAATGAAGCTCAATCAAGCGGATACTCAGCAGCAAAGTAGCATAGTACTGCTTTGTAAAACTAGGTTAATTGGAGTCTCCTAGCTTTCTTCAGGATGACTACCATTACTGAAGGTGCTTTTCTCACGCTTTAAACTTTCTTCTAAAGCTTGAATTTGTTCGCGTCGTGCTTCTAATTCTAATGAGCGACGTGCTAAATCTTGATTTTGTAAAGTTAAATTTTGGCGCCATTGTTCAGCACGTTCTTTTTCTTGCGTCAGAAAATCTGGGGTAATGCCAGTCGTTAGGTAAGTATTTACTAACGATAGCACCCAATTTGTAGCATCTTCGAGTCGTGCAATATCACCAGTGGGTGAAAGTTCAACTAAAACCAGTAGCTTTTCGGTCAGCGCACTACTTTTACCCAAAAGAATAAATGCTTCTTCAGGAATAGTAGCCCACATATTCTCAGCTTCTTTACGAGCTAACAAACGTAACTGGTATTGTTCGAGAAATTCGTTTTTATGTACTTGGGCTAAATACAACATAAATTAGTTAGAAGTTAGGAGTTAGGAGTTGGGAGTAGGGTGCGTGACGCTATAGAAATTTTAGAACGAAGCTAATTATCTAGTAGCGTCACGCACCTTACGAGTTATTAATTTTTAACTCATAACTCATAACTCATAACTTTTTTATTGTGATAATTTTTGAATGCGGTCACGTAAGATTTGTGCTTGTTTTTCGGCTTCGGCTAAATTATCGCGTACACCTTGAACTACTTCAGGGGAAGCATTATTTACGAAACCAGGGTTATTAAGTCTAGCAGAAAGAGACTTGATATCGTTTTCGATTTTTTCAAGTTTTTTCTGTAGTTTGGCACAAAAGGCAGCAATATCAACGACTCCGGTTAACGGCAAAATAACTTGTACAGTACCGATAACACCTGCAATAGCTTCTTCTTGATTAGGCTCAGATTCTACCGTTGGTTGTGGTACTTTTTCTACCGACTTGGATGCAGTTTGAAGTATTTGCTGTCTTTTTTCTTTGTTAAAAACATTATTTGCCAAATACCAACCAGAGAAACCAAGACCGACTACCTCAAAAAACCCAGCAATTACAGCAACATGATTAATAGCATTAAAAACAGCAAACCCAACTCTAACTAAAAGTATTACACCAATAATCTTGAGATAAAGGCGCCACTTTTGAGGAATTTGGAATTTTGTAGTCGTCGTTGTAAGCACCGTTGTAAGCACTTCAGTGCTTTCCCCCATGCTTTCCCCCGTACTTTCCCCCGTCTTTACCTCCCCACCACCAACACTCAAACTCTCAACCTTCGCCAAATCCTTAATATAAACGGACCCAGCAGCTAAAACCTCGCGTTCCCTACTACTATCAGTCTGCAAATTAATAGCAACCTTCACACCCGGTTTAACATCAGCTTCCGCACGTAAATTCCGAATAGTGCGAATAACCCCAAATAACAAATCAAACTGTTCTTCCAACCCTACATCAATCTGACCCTCATCAACCTCTGGATAACGCTGTAACGATAAACTCTCCTTGGAATCGGCGCCTTTTTGAGTAAGCGTATGCCAAATTTCCTCAGTAATATGAGGCATATAAGGATGCAGTAACTTCAAAATCCCTTCCAAAACATAACCCAGCGTCTGCTGTGCAGCTTTTCGCGAACTTGGGTCTGCATCACTTTGCAACCGAGACTTAACAAGTTCTATATACTGGTCGCAAAAATCACCCCAAATAAACTCATAAAGACCTTTCGCAGCTTCACCCAAACCATAATTATCTATGTAATTACTAGTTTCTTTAATAACTTGGTTATACCGTGAAAGTATCCACTTATCGCTAAGTTCGCTTGGTTGCGGAACTCCTAACTGTAAAGGAGTTTGTTCATCCAAGTTCATCATTACGAACCGCGAAGCATTCCATAATTTGTTGGCAAAATTACGCGAAGCTTCAAACGACAGCGATTCATTTTTCTTACGGTCGTAGTCTAAACGAATATCTTGTCCGGCGCCAGCAACTTCTTTAATTAACGTATATCGCAGTGCATCAGTACCATATTTATCGATAAGTAGTAGCGGGTCAATACCATTACCCGCTGACTTGGACATTTTTTTGCCCTTCTCATCGAGAACTAACCCGTGGATGTAAACATCTTGAAACGGCATTTGTCCAGTAAAATGCCCAGCCATCATAGTCATTCTAGCGACCCAGAAAAATATGATGTCAAAGCCAGTAACCAAAACGCTAGTAGGATAATACTTCGCTAAATCAGGAGTTTGTTCAGGCCAACCCATTGTAGAAAAGGGCCACAACCCAGAAGAAAACCAAGTATCTAACACATCTGGGTCACGTTCGAGTTTTACATCTTCGCCAAATTGTTGCTTCGCTTTTTGTATTGCTTCTTCTTCGTTTTTAGCAACAACAAAAGGAGTTGTATCAGTAATTTCTCCATTTGTTTGGCTAACTGCATACCAAGCAGGAATTTGATGACCCCACCATAACTGTCGAGAAATACACCAATCTTCTAGCTTAACTAACCAGTCACGATAAACTTTACTCCAACGCTGCGGGACATAGTTTGGAGAATTTTGATTATCTAGGAATTCCAGCGCATTATCTGCCAGAGGACGAATTTTAACAAACCACTGCGTGGAAAGTAGCGGTTCAACAGGAACCTTACCTCTTTCACTATATGGAACTGTATGTTTGTACTCTTCAATTTTAACTAAAACACCTAGCTCTTCGAGCTTTGCAACAACATTCTTACGCGCAACAAAACGGTCTTGCCCTTGGAATTCTCCGGCGTTTTCATTGAGGGCGCCGTTTTTATTCATAATATTGATAAACGGCAAGTTGTGACGTTTACCCATTTGAAAGTCATTCAAGTCATGGGCAGGTGTAACCTTAACGCAACCAGTCCCAAAAGTTGGGTCAACAAGTTCATCAGCAATAATCGGAATTTCTCGATTCATTATTGGCAAAGTTAAAGTTTTGCCAATGAAATCTTTATAACGTTCGTCGTTTGGGTTAACCGCAACAGCTGTATCACCCAACATTGTCTCTGGACGAGTTGTGGCAACTTCAACAAAACCCGAATTATCAGAGAGTGGGTAGCGGAAATGCCAAAGGTTGCCATTTACTTCTTTTTGGTCAACCTCCAAATCTGAAACCGCCGATTGCGATTCAGGACACCAGTTTACTAAATACTCGCCTCTATATATTAGTCCTTCATCATAAAGTTTAACGAAAGCTTCTAATACGGCCCTTGATAAACCCTCATCTAAAGTGAACCGTTCGCGCGTCCAGTCCACCGACACACCTAAACGCCGCAACTGATTGACAATAGTCCCTCCAGACTCAGCCTTCCACTGCCAAGCCTTTTCGAGAAACTTTTCGCGTCCCAAGTCGTAGCGAGTTTTGCCTTCTGCTTTGAGTTGCTTTTCAAGAATTGCTTGTACTGCAATACTCGCATGGTCAGTACCTGGTAGATATAAGGCGTTTTTGCCTTTCATTCGATGGTAGCGAACCAATGTATCGATAAGCGAGTTATCAAAAGCGTGTCCCATATGCAAGCTACCCGTAACGTTAGGAGGCGGAATAACGATACAGTACGGCTCGGCTTGATTATTCGGGTCTGCCTTATATATATGGTTATCTTCCCAAAACTGTTGCCACTTGGATTCAGCGGCTTTTGGGTCGTAAACGCTAGGGAGGTTGGTGTTTGATATTGTTGCGGTCATTCTGGGAAATATAAGTGTGGAAGGACTTTATGTTTTTTATGTTTGTTCTCTTATAAATTCTGCCACATGGTTACAAGACTGTCGCAGAATCGATGTCCCGTAGGATAGGCGTCTCGCCTGTCCGTCAAATATGAGAGAAACTTATATCTTGCACCTACACCCTATAAGGGTGAGACTATACGAACAAAGCCTGCCTACGCAGGCTAAAAAGGCTTATTTTTAGTATTATTGATGAAAATATATGTTTATTTAAAATAGATACATTAAGTATAAATACGTAGATACAAAGATGCGAGGAAAGAGCGAAATTTTGTTCTCTCGATCTGTAGTTACTTTAGTTACTGTTTTAAAGCTTTGCAATTTGACCCAGAAATTTAACTATAAAATCCAATGAAACTTAAACCTAGCTTATTAAAACTTATTGTCACGTTAATGACAATTTCCTTTCTAGCTGCTTGTGCATCAACTCCCGAAACAAGTCAGGAATGTAATCGCGCGCAAACAGCACAAGGACAACCTAACCAACAAGTTAACAACTGTCCACCAAATTCAAGCAGTGGTAGTAGTGGTAGTCGAAGCTACTATGGTGGTAGTTCTGGTAGTAGGTTTGGTAGTTCTAGTAGGGTTGGAAGTGGCGCCAGTGATGGTGGAAGTCATTCTACAGTTGGGCGCAGTGGTTTTGGTAGCTTCGGAAGAGGTGGGCACGGAGGGGGCTAATAGTCAATGTGATTAATTTTGTTAGTAGAAACTTTTACCTTATTAGGCTTCTAGGGCACAGAGAGAGGAGAAGAACTTGTGTCTTGAGATGTATTGCTTTTGTTTTAAAATTAACTAAAGATGTAAAAGATTTTATAAATTGTGAGCAATATGGCGTTTCATCAGCAATGCGTCAGTATTGAGCAGCCAGCAATTCAGTCAATTGATTCGAGGACTCCGGCACACTCTAAAGCTGACCCAGGAAATGCGAGGGGAATACTTGCCATAAGGAAATGAACGCATGAGGGCAGAAGAATCCAGGGCAATAGCTGAGAATTTGTTTGTTGGAGGCGGCGAGTTGGGGGCGTTGCTGCGAGCGCACAATTGGTCACAAACGACATTGGGCGCCGTCGAAACCTGGTCGGACGACCTGAAAATGGCGGTGCAAACCCTACTGACCGAACTTGATAAAGCAAAGCCACCCGAAAAGACGAAGCTAGACTCTAAAGAGCGACAAAATGGCTCTGCTGAGGCAGTTTTACACCAAGCAAATCAACTCAATGCGTTCCGAGTTAAACTTGCAGATGCTCTCCGTCCGCTCACCGATGCTTCAGAAATACAAGCGGTCGCCGCTCGCGTTTTAGGTGAGTCTTTAGGGGCAACGCGCGTAATTTACATCGAAGTGGTGTCGGGTGGTGAGGAGGTCATTGTTCATTGCAACTACACAAATGGGGTGGCTCAATTGAGTGGGCGATACCGTTTGGAAGACTACCGACGCAACCTGACCGCAGACCATGAGATTGGGCGCACCCAGGTTGTTACCGACATTCCTAATAATCCGAAATATACGGTTACTGAGAAGGCGAAATACCGCGAGATTGATATTGCTGCACACATTGATGTACCGCTGATCAAAAACAATCAATTTGTTGCCCTGCTAGCCGTTCACCAATCCACGCCGCGTCAGTGGACAAAAACCGAGGTCAAACTAGTTGAAGAAACCGCAGAACGAACCTGGGCAGACGTTGAACGTGCCCGCATTGAAGGCGCCTTGCGTGAGAGTGAGCAACGCTTCCGACTGATGGCGGATGCCGTTCCACAAATCATTTGGATTACAGATGCACAGGGGCGGGTTGAGTTCTTCAACAAGCAATGGAGCAACTACACGGGAGTTCCTTACGAACCGACGACAGCAGCGGAGGTGGCTGCTAGTTTTGTTCATCCTCTGGATGGCGATCTAACAATGGCGGCGTTTAACGAAGCGCGGCGCAGCGGCGGTATCTTCTTGGTAGAACACCGAATTCGCTCTATGAAGGGAACCTATCGCTGGTTTCTTGTTCGTGGCGAGCCTTATCGAGATCCCCAAACGGGCGAGATAGTTCGTTGGTTCGGCGCCAGTGTCGATATTCATAATCGCAAAACCGCCGAGCAAGAGCGCGAACAACTCCTTGCTTGTGAACAAGCGGCACGAGAAATTGCCGAGAATGCAAATCGGATTAAGGACGAATTTCTAGCCGTGCTGTCCCATGAGCTGCGCTCGCCCCTCAATCCCATTCTGGGTTGGACTCGATTATTACAGAAGGGCAAACTCGATGCTGCTCGCCAAAGAGAAGCCCTTGCAACCATTGAACGCAACGCCAAACTACAGACGCAATTGATCGAAGATTTGCTCGACACCTCCCGGATCATGCAAGGCAAACTATCTCTAACAGTGGCGCCCGTTAGTTTGACCTTTGTGATTTCTGCTGCCGTGGAAACAGTGCGGTTAGCAGCAGAAGCAAAGAACATTCAAATCATTCTGGATTTTGCTCCAGCGGTTGCCCCCGTTTCTGGAGATGCAGCCCGTTTGCAGCAGGTTGTCTGGAACTTGCTGACCAATGCCGTCAAATTCACACCCAATCACGGACAAGTAACTGTTGAACTGCGGCAGTTCGACAAAAAAGCACAAATCCGAGTTATTGACACGGGCAAAGGCATCAATCCGCAGTTTTTGCCGTATGTGTTTGAGTACTTCCGACAAGAGGATGGTTCAACCACGCGCAAGTTTGGCGGCTTGGGATTGGGACTGGCGATCGTGCGGCAAATTGTGGAGATGCATGGGGGAACAGTGCAAGCAGAGAGCCAGGGTGAAGGGCAAGGCGCCACCTTCATTGTGCAATTGCCGACGATGCAACAGACATGGCAAGAAGCACCTCAACCTATCCAGACCCAAACAGATGCTGGATTGCCGCTAGCAGGCATTCAAATTTTGCTGGTAGATGATGAACCAGATACCCGTGAGTTTCAAGCTTTTCTGTTAAGCCAGAGTGGGGCAAAAGTTACAGTCGTTGCTTCTGGCTTAGAAGCATTGCAATCACTGGAACAATCTATTCCCGATGTGTTAGTGAGTGACATTGGGATGCCCCAGATGGACGGTTATATGCTACTCCAGCAAATTCGTTCGCGACCACCTAATCAAGGTGGAATGATCCCAGCAATTGCACTGACTGCCTATGCTGGAGAAATGGATCAACAACGGGCACTTCAGGCCGGATTTCAAACTTACATCACAAAACCTGTAGAGCCAGAGAAGTTAGTGAGAGCGATTGTTGATAGGAATAGGTATTAAATTTCTGTAAGGTCTGCATCCGGTTAAGCCTTCAAGCGCGCTTGTGTCCTGATGCTTTCTAGGAAAATGTAATATCTTTCTGATGTGGTAAAAATTATTTTGTATCAAACTACTAATTATTAATTTAGGCTCAGTCTCATGACGACCACTACAGTAAAGCAAAAAATAATGAAGGCTTTAGAAGAAATGCCGCAAGACGTTACTTTTTCAGAAGTAATGGAGTATTTGTATTTTTTGTATAAAGTAGAGCAAGGGCACTCATCTGGTGGCTGATGGTGATATTGTTTCACATGCAGAGGCTAAAGCACGTATAAACAAAATTACATTCCTTTAAATCCTATAGTTGTTTCTAGCTTGTGTTGTGCTGAAGTAAAAATTATTTTGGGCAACCCAGTTCTAAGAGAAGCTTGGCGCCTAATTCCAATTTGGCTCAACAATACTCCAACCAAAATCAAGCTACCACCAATATAATGAGCCATAGTCGGCGTCTCACCCAAAATAAAGTAAGCTGCTAAAATGCCTACGAGTGGCGTAAATGAGCTAATTAAAGAAGCTACCGATACACTGGAAACTTTCAAGCCTTTAATCCAAAATGACTGACCTAGAACTACAATTACAAAACCATATACAAACATCCACTGCCAAAGAAAAGGCGAAAATACATCTGTAAAATGGTCGCGACCATAAATTATTAATGCAAGAAAGAAAAATATTATTGTTCCCAAAGCTGTACGAAATACACTGTAGATTCCTAAAGGAATTTTAGAGAGATGTTGTTTGCTAATAATTGTAGAAACAGCTAAAGCCATAGCTCCTATTGCAGACAATATTTCCCCAACACCTATATGAACTCCCATATGCGTCATGGGTTGTGGAGGTTGAAGAATTATGGTTAAGGTGACACCAATAAAGGCAATAACTGCTCCTACAGTTTCCCAAATATTTATTCTTTGCTTCAATAGCCAAACTGATAAAGCTAATGTTAAAGGTGGTTCTAAGCGTCCAATCAAAACAACATTATTAACATTCGTTAATGCTAAACCTTGAAAGATTAAAGCAGGTGCGATAGCTCCCGATAAAATTGCAACCTTTGTTAGATTTAACCAGTTTTTTCTTGATAGTTTCCTTAATGTTGCTTTGTTCCACTGGCGCCTGTAAATCGGAATTAAAATCAACAAGGCGCATATATTACCAACAAATAAAACATTACAAAGAGAAATAGGATTACGAGCATCTATAAAATGTTGGGCGCCAATTTCTGTTAACTTTCGGGTAATGGCACTAGATGCTCCAAAAATCAGAATTGCAAGCCAGAGGCAAATCTGTCCTGAAATTCTGTTGTGTTTCTTAACCATGACAAACTTAATACTTTATTAGCTATTGCTTAACTTGGCAGCACCAAAGGTAGCATTGAACTTACGGCACCAAATAGCAGCAGATTTATAATTCGCTAAATCAATGTTTTTAGGAATAGCATAAGTTTGGGTGCCGCGAAATTTTTGTAAGCGGCCAAGAATGACGTAATCTCCTTTTTTTAAGGAATAGGAGGGTGGCTTAGTTGAACCAATTACGTTATCTGAACGATGCAAAATTACAACTAAATCTGGCCCAGAGTCGGAAGTTTTAAATGACTTATCAAGCTTTAGAAAAGAGTTGCCGTTATTTGTTATAATGCTTGCTGTACCTTGTGTTGTATGCTCTCCAGAAACAAAAGTACCAACTTTCGCAGTTTGTTGAGATTGTGCTAACTTAACTACAGGAATATTTGAAGGCTTCATAGCCACATGATTTTCAGTTGCACTAATTTCTTTTGCACAGCTTGCTATCAACAGGGATGCGAGACTTAGCATTAAAAGACTTCTTAATTTCATAGCTTTATATTCCTCGATATAGCATCAGTTAGTGATATAGGTTTTGCTTTAGCTTTAACTAACTAACTTGATTGTTGCTTAAGCTATCCGGTTAAAGGTTATAAAGCTCTAAATGTTTCAGTCTATAAAGCTGAGATTTGCCTTTGATAGTTCTTATGGTTTTCTCAGCTAATTTTAAGCTCTTAAATTATGTCATGCATGAATAAATGCTTACTACCATTCAGTAGATTAAAAAAATAATGGTAGTTTTTAACACCAGCTAATCCTGTTCTCAGCAAAAACTCAGGAATGCAGTCAATACTAATAAACATCGAAGACAGACGATTTTATAAAGGAATCATCCAAAATGAATCTCAAAACTATTGTAACTACTGCTGCTTTAACTGGTTTAGTCACAATTGGTGGCGCCTCACTCAGTGCAATTAACTTACAGTCGAATCAAGCGGTAGCAAAAGAAACAAGCACAATGATGACATCTACTCAGCGTTCTGCTCAAGCAGAAGCAATGAAAGATGTTACAGGCTTAACTCCTGCTCAAAAAATCACTATGCTGACTAAACATAAAGGAATGTTTGGCAGTGGTGATGAACTCCGTCGTTATTTCTTCGGTGATTTAGAACCAATTGCTGTTCAACCTGGTGGTGCAGGTATGGTTGTAAATCTTTATAATAAAGCTAATAATACTACATTTGCTTATTGTGCAACTTACGATGTAGTTGTTGCAGTTAAACAAGGTAAAATAACCGCTTTTGCTCCAAGCGAAGTCAAATAATGAGTAGTTAATCTTTCGGGTTAAAATAATATTATTAAGATACCCGACTTTTTAAACAAGTCGGGTATCTAATTCGGGGAAATTATGATAGCACATATTCTTTTAGTGGAAGATGATGTAAAGCTAGCTCGATTTGTCGAGTTAGAATTAACTAGCGAAGGTTATAAAGTTAGTGTCGCCAACGATGGAATGACGGGAATTACTTTAGCACGAGAATCGGCGCCGGATTTAGCGATTTTAGATTGGATGGTTCCTGGTTTAACTGGAGTAGAAATTTGTCGTCGTCTGCGTGCAACGGGGAGTAAAATTCCTGTTATTTTGTTAACTGCAAAAGATGAAGTTAACGACCGTGTGACTGGTTTGGATGCTGGCGCCGATGATTATGTTGTCAAACCCTTTAGTATTGAGGAGTTATTAGCAAGAGTCCGCGCTCATCTGCGTCGTACTCAAGAAGATAGTTCTGATATATTACAATTTGAAGATTTAAAGTTAAACCGTCGCACTCGTGAAGTATTTCGAGGTAACAGAACAATAGAACTAACAGCGAAAGAGTTTGATTTGCTTGAGTATTTAATGAGTTACCCGCGTCAGGTATTTACCAGAGAGCAAATTTTAGAAACAGTTTGGGGTTATGATTTTGTTGGAGACTCTAACGTTATAGAAGTCTATGTTCGCTATGTCCGTTTGAAGTTGGAAGCAAATAATGAAAAACGCTTAATTCATACGGTGCGGGGTATCGGGTATGCATTACGCGACAATTAATACTGTAAAATATATCATAATTTAACAATTATTTATCACTGGCGCCAGTAATCTTAAGTTTTTATTTAGCTGAAAAAGTCCTATCAAGTGTTAAGTCTATAAGATAGGTATTTTTTTATTTAGGTATATCATGTCTAATGACTTCTACTGGCGGCAAAGGCGGACAATAGAGGTTTTATCGTCGCTTAGTCATCGAAATGGTGAATTAAGCGAATATTTAAAAGAAATAGCTTGTGGCGTTAATGAGTTAATTAGTATTGATTGGTCTGTTGTAACTATTTGCCAGCAAGGCTTTGGCAAGGTATTGGCTAGTAGTATAGATTTAGGTAGAGAAATAGGTACTTATTCTGTACATGGTCAATTATCCGGAACAGTTATAGAAACTGGACGCAGTTTAATAGTCGAAGATACTAAGTGCTGTACAGAATATGGTCAAGCTCCAGAAGGTTATCAAGCTTACTTAGGAATACCACTACGCACTTCCCATTCAGGAGTTATTGGTACAATTTGCTCATTCCATAAAGAACCACGCAATTTTTCTTCTTCAGAAGTTAATATAGTGGAATTATTTGCAGAACGTGCCGCTACAGCAATAGATAACTATTATCTTTATAAACAACAGCAGCAATTTAATGAACTGTTAGAAGCTGAAGTCGCGCAGAGAAGTGAAGAATTAAAAGCAGCACAAGCTCAACTTGTAGAGCAAGAACGTCTTGCGGCAATTGGTGAATTTGCTGCATGTATTATTCATGAAATTCGTAATCCATTGACAACTATGAAAATGGGATTGAATTATTTTAATAAACTGGATTTGAATGATGCTGCAAAATTACGATTATCTCTAGCGCTAGATGAAGGTAATCGTTTAGAAAGATTATTACAAGAAATATTACTTTATGCTAAACCCCAAGCTTTACAAGTGGTGCCAATTTGTCTCAACGAATTCGTTACATGTATTATAGAGTTTCTACATATGCTAGAGGCAGAGGGGAGATATATAAAATTTACTCCTGCAAGTACGAACGTTCAGGTACTCGGAGATAAAGACAAGTTAAAACAAGTATTAATAAATGTAATCCGTAATGCTTATGAAGCCGTAAACGTAGGAGATACTATTAAGTTAGATATTGTATCAAATATCAATCAAGTTAGAATCAATGTTCATAATAGTGGCGCTGTAATAGCACTAGAAGTATTATCAAAACTAACTCAACCATTTTATTCAACGAAACCGGATGGTACAGGACTGGGACTTGCAATAACTAAACGTATTGTTGAAGCACACGGTGGGAAGTTAGTAATTACATCTAATGCCGAACAAGGAACAACCGTGAGTATAATATTACCTGCAAACCATTCATAAATATCAACAAGGTAAAATAATTGTAAATACACTACCTTGATTTATCTTAGAACTCACCATAACTGTACCACCCATACTTTCTATAAAGCTTTTAACAATTGATAAACCTAAACCAGTACCACCATTGGAACTGCGCGCGTCATCTACACGATAAAATCTCTCAAAAATGCGAGATTGGTGTTGTAAGGGAATACCGTAGCCATTGTCAAAAACTTCAATTATGCCCTCGTTTTTAATTTGCTTTAACTTTATAACTATGGGTGTATCTTGATGAGAATATTTAATTGCGTTATCAATCAAATTAAGTAATACTTTTTCGAGTTTGTTGCTATCTGCTTTTACAATAATTGGATGAGTAGGCGCCTCAATTTTAATTTGTCTATTACTATTTTGATATGCCATCTCCACAAGGTCGGAAACTATATCATTTAACGTACAAGGTTTAATATCAAAATGCCCATACCTACTATCTATTCTAACTAAGTCGAGTAAATCTTGTAATATATGAATGGTACGTTCTGCTTCTGATGCTGCTGTTTGCAAAGCTTCTTTCTGAATTTCGGTTAAATTTTGTTGTCTTCTTAGTACACTTTGTAAATATCCATATACAACAGTTAATGGTGTTCGCAGTTCATGAGAAATATTACTGGTAAATTGTCGTTCTTTTTCCCAAGCTTGAGATAATCGAGACAACATCATATTAACAGTTTGCGCGAGTTCTTTAACCTCTGTCGGCGCCTGAGCAAGGTGTAACTTATATGAGTCTAAATCTTCTGCTTGAATTACTGCTGTCATTTGGCTAATTTGTCGTAGAGGTTGGAGGGAATTTTTAATGTAGAATGCAATTGTTGCTGATATTATTACAATTACCACAATTCCAGCGATACCTACATTATGTAGCAGTGTGACAAACATGGTTTGGTCACGGGTAATATCTTGTGCTATATAAATTTCACCTATTAACTCACCTTTGATTCTTAATTTTTCACCGCATAAAACAAAGTAATGTCCTTTAACCGCGTAAATTTCTGCTTTATCAGGCATTTGTGTAAGAGAAATTAATTCAGCAATGTTAGAGCCAGATACAGGATTGAAATTATTTGATTTAGCTAGTATTTGATTTGTATCTTGACTTTTTACCCATAACAAAGTGTCATTTTCCGTTCGATTGTCAATTGCTTTTTGTAATGCAGTCTCAATTGGCAACATCTCACTGTAAACTTCGACATCGCGCGGTAGACGTGAAGCGATTTCCTGAATATTCCGCTTATGACTATCGATTAAAATTCGTTGCATTTTCCAACCAGTCCAACTAGCAAGACCAGCTAATCCAAAAGCAGAAACTATGATAACACCGATTGTCAAACGAAATTGTAATGAAAAAGAGTCAATTTTAGGAAATAATCTGTTGAATCTACTCACTTTTTTAATTCCGGTTGAGATATGGGACAAGTTTTATTTACAAAATCACATTTATAGATATAAGGTTCTTGCCAACTTAAAGGAATTTCTAATAAGTCTCGCGTGCCTGTCATTGCTTGTCCCATAAATAATAACAAAGCAACGCAATTTAAAATCGTGTGAATTAGGCGCCAGCGATGTGACTTATCTTTATAAATTTCGGGTACAATAGCTAAAGAGAAAATCATCAGCATTGCCGCAGCCATACCGATATAGTAATGCGACCAAAACCATTCGTTATCACGACGAAACACTCCGTCTTGAAATCCTAAAGTTACTAAACCCGCACCTGTGAGAGTTGCAAACACAGACCGCCATAGCTTTGTATTAGCACGGTAGAGGAATACTAAAGATATAATAGTCGCTACAAACATCAACAAAATAAAAATTACTTTAAACGGCGCCTTGCTCCAAACTTGATTCGTAATAATATGTTTGCCGATTGGATGAGCTAATCCTATCAAAGTTAATCCCACAATGGCGCCTGTTAGCCAACTCCCCAATTGTTTATGTTCAACACCAACCGACGCTGGAATTTTGCTCTTACCTGCACTTTTGCTTTGTAAACGACGCTGACGTGTTGCCCAGGCAAAGTTAACCACGATGCCAAGTAAGGGAAAAACAAAGAAAATTGCGATGAAAGGATGAACAAGCCCTAGAAAATCTACTAAGTTCATATAAGCACCTTTTGACATGTCCCTGTTTTCGATAAGAACAATTATCGGTGGTGTTACCAAGAACTAAATTATGTATAGCTGAGAATTTATATAAATTTAGAAATATTTTTTCTTAGCTCTTTCTCAGCTTATTTTCATTTGAAGCAATTTGAACAAACGAACTAAAGTACTATAGTTAGTGTGCAATTACCTGTGGTTGCTCAGTGTTCTGACCGCATAGAGTTTACAACTCTAGCAGTCCTATGCGGGCTTTACATTTTGAATTGTTAGGGCTATCAGTTATTTATAAGAGAAGAGCAGTCACATCTTCTTGTTCGTAATCAATTGCAGTTGGAGGCGCCTAATTCCTCGACTTTTTGCAACTAAGCTTTACCGCTATTTGACGAAATATTAAATGTAAAGCCTTGACTGTAAAGAATTGTATATAAATTTTAAGTAATGTATTATACGGAAATTATCTTCACAAGTTCCTCAAATTTTATTCCTAACTTGAGAATACAGCAATTTTGTACAGAATTGTTTGCTTCTTAAATTATAAGAGTGGTATTATGAACTCACATCATCCCATTTGGTCGCTTACTCCCCAACAAGTTTACCATAATTTAACTACAACTCCTCAAGGAATAAGCGAAGTAGAAGCAAATTTAAGATTACAACAATACGGCTACAATGAACTTCCAGAACAGCAAACGCGCCCTTTATTATTACGCTTTATTGACCAATTAACGCATTTTATGGCGCTTACAGGCGATGGTGTCAACGATGCCCCAGCATTGAGAGCGGCAAATATCGGTATTGCAATGGGAATAACTCATATCTTGCACCTAACGTGTAAACCCGTACAAAGTGAATTAGAGAGGATAAAACTGTAACTACAATATAAATTTATTATTTACGTGTATAATATATATTTTTTAACTAGGTTACACCGAAT
>JAESFJ010000062.1_pt1:175000-182726 | contig 182726 bp, 168 predicted proteins | sample 9266161 | NCBI WGS metagenome assembly JAESFJ01 (sample SAMN14506165, study PRJNA617096) | algae metagenome | isolation source: Calothrix sp. FI2-JRJ7 and co-occurring heterotrophs from granitic desert soil | place: USA: Red Pass Lake area, Fort Irwin, California | collected... | reverse complement strand
CTGCGCATGATCAGGACTCCCGTCCTGAAATCGCACAGCAGGCCGTACGATGGTTGGGAAACAGCAGCGCGCAAAGGCCATCGACTGTCCTCGAAATGAGGACACTTGCGATGTTACATACCTCGTGCAGCGCCGTCCGGTGCCAGTTCACCGGCTCGAAATAATCGTCCGGCCGTGGCACCTGCACATAGTCATGGCGCGGGGAATAATAAGCCATTGCTCCGCCAATGCGGAAATCGGCACCGGTTGCTGCGATCAGCGCCTCGGCCTGCGGGAGGATCAGCCCTTCGGGGATCGGCGGCGGCGGTTCGCAGATATGGGCGGGAAGCCCGTCGCATTGCTCGACCGAAAAGACGGTGAAGCTCTTGAGGAAGGGGATGCCGCCCGAAGGTTCGCGTCCTTCATTCTCGGCGCGACGCCGCTCTTCGCCGGGGATGAAGCGGCGAGTATAAATGATGCCGACGCCATGCTCACCCTTACGCACCGAGCCGCCGAGCGCGATTGCCTGCCGGAAGGTCAGGAAAGCGTGTCCGGCAAAGCCGCGTTCGACGACGGCGTTCCACAGCGTCAGGATATTGAGGCCGCTGTAACGCCGGTTGCTGACGGCATTGTAGGGCATGCCGATCGCGGCGCGGGACGAACCCCAGGGCTGAACCCAGGGCACGCGCCCGGATTCGAGTTCGGCGATGATGCGGTTGGTGATCTGTTCGTAGAGGTTCACCCGTTCGGTCGTCGAGCGGGTGCGGCGTGAAGATGCCATGGCCTGTCTCCGCGGCGGGCCGGCGGCGAGCCTCTCTCGCCACCCTCAACCCGTCACGGCCAACCGGCTTTCCTCTCCCTCTATTGGGGCGTTACGGGGCGCGAGCCCCGTTCGAAGGGGTCCGGGGAGACTCGCAAAGCGTGGCTGCCCGGCAGGGGAAGGCTTTCCCCTTTAAGCCCACGACAAAGAAATTCTGGAAACTTTCATATTTTGGAAGTATCAAGAACTTCATGTCCTCCCTGGCACAGCAGATTAAGGCGGCAGGTCTCGCCGATCATATCCTGAGCGAACGCCAGTTGGGACGCTTGCTCGGCGGCGGCGATGCGCGGCGTTATGGTTTGGTCAATCGCGCGCTCAAGGATGGCTCGCTGCTCCGGGTCAAGCGCGGCACCTATCTGCTAGGATCACGCTATCGCAGCGAGATGGTCCATCCCTTCGCGATCGCGCAAAGTCTGCTGCCCGGGAGCTATGTCTCCTTCGAAAGCGCGCTCGCTTATCATGGCTGGATTCCCGAAGGTGTCTTCGTCACCGCCAGCGTCTCGCCGGGGCGCAAGACGCTGCATTATGAGACGCCGGACTTCGGCCCCTTCGATTTTCACCCGCTCGCCATCGCCGACTATCGCTTCCTGACCGGCGTTGATCGGACCCCCATCGGCAACCTCACGGCGTTCGTCGCGCAGCCCCTGCGCGCGCTGATGGATCTCGTCGCGCTGCGCAAGCAGCCATGGACCGGGATCGACTGGGTCATCGAGGGAATGCGGATCGAGGAAGACAGGCTTGCCGCGCTCCGTCGCAAGGACTTTGCCAAGCTCCAACCCGTGTACAAGCACAAGGCAGTCAACGCCTTCCTCGCCGCGCTGGAAAGCACCGTACTCCCGGCCAGAAAGCAATCACCAGCCCATGATTGACATCATCAAGGAAAAGCTGCGCCGATATGAAGCGGTCAATGCGCTCGAGGAGGAGAATGCCGTCAAGGAAATCCTCCAGGAGATCGCGCTCTATGCCCTGTGGCGCGGCGATTTCTTCGACGTCGCCTTGTTCCAGGGTGGCACCTCGCTGCGCATCCTGCATGGCCTGCCCCGCTTTTCGGAGGATCTGGATTTTCTGTTGCGCGTGCCTGACCCGGATTTCGACTGGTCGCCCTATCTCAAGATACTGGTCGAGGTCTTCGAGCAGTTCGGGCTCAAACTCGACGCGCTGCCCAAAGCGAAGATGGACAGCGCGATCCGGCAGGCCCTGCTCAAGAATGATTCGATCGCGAGCCAACTCGACCTGTCCTTCGCGGGAACCGGCAAACCCCGGACGATCCGGATCAAGCTGGAGATCGATGTTAACCCACCCACCGGCTCGTACGAGGATGCGACCTATCTCGACTTCCCGGCCGATCATGAAGTGCGCCACCAGGATCTGCCATCCAATTTCGCACTCAAGATCCATGCCCTGCTCTGCCGCGGCTTCCTCAAGGGCAGGGATTGGTATGATTTCTCCTGGTATGTCGCCAGGGGAACCGCGCCCAACCTCACCCTGCTCCGCACCGCGCTGATTCAGGCTGGCCCATGGGCAGGAGACGAGAGCATCGTCGTCGACATGCCCTGGCTCAAACAGGCGCTCGGCGACACAATCGCGAAGATCGACTGGAACGCGGCGGCCGAGGATGTACGCCGCTTCCTGCGCCCCGCCGAAACCAAATCGCTCGACCTATGGAGCGAGCGCTTCTTCCTCGCCAAGCTTGACCGGTTAACCCCTCTTTCGAGGGAGACGGACAATGCATGACTGCCCACCTCCCAAACAAGCGCTCGAAGCCTGGCTCAAAGCCTATGGTACGGTGCGCGGCGGCAATTACGGCCATCTCCTGCTCGAGCAGCAGCAGGAAATCGATGACGAGTTGATCACCGCGCTGCGCCCCTATTTCGAGTCGGCGCATCTCGATGCCCGGGAATATTTCCACCGCAAGATCGGCATCAGCCTGCATCCCGACGGTGCGGCGGCGCCTGTCATCGCCTATCCCAACTGCCTGCCGTCCAAGGCGCTCAGGGGCCTGTTCGGGGAAGTGATGGCCGGCCTCGTAACCGAGGCCTATCAGGAAGACTTTGTCGGTCAGCATGCCTGGCGCGTGCCGATCTTTCTGTTTCGCGAACATGATGATGTCGAGAAATATCTCTGGGCGCTGCGCTTCGATCCGGAACGTGTGCGGGAAATCTATGGCCGCCACGGCACAGATTTTGTCGGCATCGCCTTGAATGGCGGCGGTGAAGTCATCCGCGTCATTGCCGGCGAAGCCAAGTGGCGAAAGACGCTGACCGAATCGGCGGTGGCGGCGCTGCTGCACGGCAAGAAGGTGCGCAATCCGGACACGAACGAACTCGAGCATAATGGCAAGGGGATCTGGTTCGAGATGAACCGGGACACAGCCATCCCACATGGCCTGCGGCAATTGCAGTTCCTGCTCGAACAGCGTGACCGGGAAGGCCATGCGGCGACGATCGTATCGATTGACCGTGCTGTCATGCAACTCGGACCACAGCCCGAGCGAACCGACCTTGTCGTGATCTGCGGCAATGGCGCCGCCAAACGTGAGGCGAGTGAGACCGTCGTGGGCTGGGAGGAAAGGCCCGCCGATTACAAGGCCGGACGGGATCTGCAGGTTGTCGAGGTCATTCTGGAAGATGGCGACAGCCTGATCGATGACCTCTACGCCCTTCTCTGGAGTGAGGGCTGATGGCTGCGCTTGACGAAGAACGCCTGGTCCTGGCCGAACAGATCCGGCAGGCCCTCGCAATCGAGAACGCGCTCACCCGGCCCCAGGCGCGCGCCTATGTCCGCTGTCTGCAGACGACCTGGCAGGTTCCAACGATTGGCTGGGGCGACCGCGAATCGGCAAGTCAGTTGAACGACGCGCGCCGGCTTCTTCACGCCGCCCATATATTCAGCACAATCGAAGGCCGAGAATCCCCCCGAGCGGTCGATTGCTACCGGCGAACGGGAGAAATTCTCGAATGGCTCTCGCGGGCCGAGGATGGCGTGCGCGGCATCGTACCCATCGAACTTCTCGCCGCTGCGGCGTACCAACTAGGCGGTTTGCCCGCGATGGCGTCGGGGCTGCTGGATCAGATCGAGAGCGAGCATGAAGGTGTCCGCCTCTATTCCGCCTTCCTCCGCGCGGATTTCGACAGGGTCGTGCAGCGGAGCGCCGCCTTTTGGCGAGCCAATCCCGGACTGACGAGCGCAGACGCCGAGAACGCCATATTCGCCGCCATGCACGGTGAAGACGATACGCCCGGTTTCCTGTGGACCGTGACCGTCGAACTGGTGCGCTCGCTCGGCCTGATCGCCGACAGCCTTCGACGCGGGGACGATGAGCGTTTGGCGCCCGCGATGGCCAAGCTGCGAGCGTTGGACGACCTTGCCAACCAGCTGTTCAGCCATGATGCCGCGCTGGTGATCGGGCTGATGCGACAGGTTGCAGACCGCTATGTCGCCGCATCGATTTTCACCCCGCTGCGGCGCCTTGCTGCCTTGCGTCCGGAACGCACCGACCGGCTGCTACGCTATGCCCGTGACCAGTTCAGCCGCAATCGGGGCATCCTATGGACGTCCCAGCTTCATGGGATTGAACGGCTTCTTCGGGAATCGAGTTTCGCGCTTTGCACCCCCACGGGGTCAGGCAAGACGCTTGTCGCCAATCTGGCCCTCATCAAGGAATTGCTGCTCAGAGCGCCGGACGGGCTCGGGCCATTGGCGCTCTACATTGTCCCTTCAAGAGCGCTCGCTGGCGAGGTGGAAGCCAAGCTCAGTTCGGAGTTGCGTGGCGATGTCATCGTCACCGGTCTCTATGGCGGTGCGGACTGGGGGATTACCGATGCCTGGCTGACCAGTGAAGAGCCGGTGGTCCTGATCGCCACCGTCGAAAAGGCCGATGCCCTGCTGCGCTATCTGGGCAAGCTGCTGATCGCGCGGCTCTCCCTGCTGATCATTGATGAAGCGCATCAGGTCGTGCCCGAAGCCAGCGAGGCGACGGCCGTCAGCTTTTCCGACCACAGCAATCGATCGCTCCGCCTCGAGAACCTTGTGTCGCGAATCCTTGCCCAGCGCCCGGAAGTCACCCGGATTGCGCTGACGGCAGTAGCGGGCGGCGCATCCGGCCCGGTGGCGCGATGGATCGAGGGACATGCAGAAGCCAAGGCGGTCGGCGTCCGATACCGCAGCACGCGGCAGGTGATCGGTGTGCTGGAAACCGCGCCGGGATCATCCGGGCAGATCCTGCTCGACCTCATGAATGGTAAGCCGCTCTATCTGCGGGGCCAGGAGAACCCCGTCTATCTCCCGCTTCGTTTCGCGCCCATGCCCCTGCTGGCGGCGCAATGGCGTAACAGCCTCAATCGTTTCAACAGCCTGAGCGTCCTGTGGACGGCTCTACATCTGGCCCGTGAAGAGCAGCGCATCCTGATTTCGGTCGCGCAGGAGCCCGAGCAGACGATGCGCTGGTTCAGCGAGGCACTGGCCCTCGGCGCCTGGGAAGCGGTCGTCGAATTCGAGCGGCCGGAAGGATTTCTGGGCGACCGCTTCGATGAAGCCCGTGCCGCATGCCTCGATTATTGCGGGGCCGATTCTTTCGAACTGTTCCTGCTCGATCGTGGCATCGCCACTAGCCATGGCCAGATGCCGCAGCGGCTACGCCGCCTGATGGTCGAGATGATCGATCGGAAAATCTGTCCAATTACAGTGGCGACGGCCACGCTGACCGAAGGTGTCAATCTCCCGTTCGACCTTATCTTTCTGACTTCACTCAAGCGACGCTCCTGGGATCCGGTCGAGGAAGCCCCGATCGTCGCGCCATTCTCTACATCAGAGTTCCGCAACCTGGCTGGTCGAGCCGGGCGACCCGGCGCCGCACGCGGTATCGAGGGTATGACGCTGGTGGCGTTGCCGACACGGATTTCGACGACGTCGAATTCGACGAAGCCGAAGGCGCCCAGACCCGTTCAGGAACGCCAACTTCGCGAGTGGACGGCCGAGTATCAGGAACTGACCCGCAGATTGCTCGCCGAGGAACAGGAAGCCGATGCGGCCGAAAGCCCGCTGGCGCTGCTATTGACTCGAATCTGGCGCAAGGCGAACGAATTGCTGCGAATAGCGCCGGACGCTTTCATGGACTGGCTGGAGCGAACAGCTCCGGGAACCGTCAGCGGCGATGCGGGGACGGGAGCAAGCGATCCGACATCGCGCCTCGCCGATGCGATGGATGAACTCGACAGCGTGCTGCTGACCGCGCTTGCCGAGACGGAGCGCGATGAAGAGGGGGCGATGACGCCCGCCCGCGCCGAAGAACAGTTACGCGCGCTTTGGGCAAGGACATTCACGGCCGTCGCGGCCGAGCAGGAGGCGTGGCTGGAGGTCGCATTCATCCGTCGCGGCAGTGGGATCATCCAGCATATCTATCCCGACGCTGGCGAACGGCAGCGCCTCTACCAATATGGATTCACGCCTTGGGTGGGTCGGCGTTTTGAGGCGGTTGCGGCGCAGATCCTGGCCTCGATTGCCGGCGCGGTCGACTATGGTGCGCTCGACGCCGAAGGGCGGATCGACCTGTTCGAGCAAATTGGCAGCCTTCTCGAGGGCGATAAGGGATTCGGATTCCGCGTGCGCCCTACCCTCGGTGATCAGGCGCTGCTCGATCAATGGAATGACGTGCTGGGCTGGTGGATGAACGAGCCGGGCGCCAGAGCTCCGGACGCGGAAAGCCTGCGCGCGTGGCAACGCTTCGTGGCCGACAATCTCGAATTCCGGCTGGGCGTCGCGATTGGCGCTGTTGTCGCCAAAGCCTGGTCCGATGGCGCGCCTGACGCCGTGACCACGCCGACGCTGGCGGACTGGAAGCAAACGACCGGCTTGCCATGGTTCGGCTTCTGGGCGCGAGAACTGCTGCGTTGGGGCACCCATGATCCCTTCGTTGCCTTCTGCCTTTCGCAAGGACTGGCGCGGACCAGAGAAGCAGCCACGGCCCGGCGCCTGGAATTCGATGCATGGATCGAGGAAGATATCGATGAGCCGGACAGCGAAGATCGCATCGACCCTCAACTCTTCCAGCGCTGGCAGGCGAGCTTGCCGCGACGGGAAATGCCCGAAACAGCCCCGGAGTTATTCAACGCTGACCTCACCGGTACGAATGGCCATCGGCAACGATACGCGGTCATACCCGTGGAGGAAGGTGAAAGAATGCGCTGGCTTGATCCCGCCGGCTTTGAGCTTGCTGTTTCGAATGGAAGAAAGCCGGACGGCCGGGGACCTTTCCGGAGCGATTTCGAACTTCGCACAACAGGAAAACAGGCGGCCGTGATCCGCATCTTCCGACCGGTTTGAGAGAGGTCAGACACGCAGATGAAGCTGTTTTTGCAGGATCAACTCGAGGCAATTGCGGGGGCGCTCGGTGACACCGACAACGGCCTGCAGAACAGTGAAATCGGCTTTCTGCTTCAGTCTGCCAAAATGGTCGATCCTGGCCAGAGCACGAAACGGTTACGCATTTATAATGCGTTCGCGGAAAGTCAGAACAGCAAGCGCAATAGGACCCATGTGCTGGAGTTCATCCGGCTCGCGATGAGTCCGGCACGCTACAGCCGCGAACCCCATCGCTTTGAACCGATGCGCGCTGCGCTCAATCAGGCGCTGGCCTTCGCCGGTCTTGTCGTTGACGAAACAGGCGCACTGAAAAGCGTGGCGCAGGCGACAACTCTCCCTGAAGCACAACGCCGGGCGCGGGATTTGCGGACGGACCTGGAAGGTCGCGGTGTTCACCCGGACGTTCTTGCATTTTGCAGGGCCGAGTTATTGGCCGACAATTATTTTCATGCTGTGCAGGAAGCCGTGAAGAGCGTAGCCGATAAGATACGGCGCCTGACCGGCGTCACTGACGATGGCGGCAGTCTCGTCGATCAGGCGCTCGGCGGGGTATCCCCGATGCTGGCG